>Ga0105242_10001602_pt1 | contig 17819 bp, 11 predicted proteins | sample KBSM24metaG_FD_81521 | JGI IMG/M metagenome (GOLD analysis project Ga0105242, IMG submission 81521) | Miscanthus rhizosphere microbial communities from Kellogg Biological Station, Michigan, USA - KBS M2-4 metaG | ecosystem: Host-associated > Plants > Roots > Rhizosphere > Soil | place... | reverse complement strand
GCGTTTACCTCGCGGTGCGCGGCAGCAACTTGTCACGCGTGCGAGCGATCGCCGTGGTGACGCTGGGCCTGATGCTCCTGGCGTTCACGATCCTCGGCATGACAATCGCACCAGCCCCACCTTCCGCGCAAGCCATGGCCGGTAGCTCGTTAGCTACCATCGTCGTGATTTGCGGGTTGGCCAGCTGGATCGGTCGGGTTGAGCAGGTCTGAACTGCTCTCAGATCACCTGCCGCTGCGATGATCTGCGTCTGGGGGGTAGTCGTACTTTTCGCGTTCATTGACACGGTGGACCTCTACGACTACCCGTGTCTGCCTGGAGTCAGACCGCTATTGCCTTTGGCCGTTCCGTCTGAGGTCCCCTCCGCGCAGACAACGGCTCTCAGCACGTCCGCCCGACATCGCACGGCGTCCACAGGCTGACCGAAGGCTCCGTGAGCCCGGCCGCGGCCCCGCCGGGTAGTTGCAGAACTTCGTAGTTGAGGGTGTAGACGTTGCGCCAGAGATCGACCGTGAGCCGCGCAGCGTTGACGTTCATCGTCGTCGCGATCGGGTTGCCGTCGGCCTGGTCGGGATGGTAGAGATCGAGCCGATAGATGAATGTGTTCTCGTTGAAGGAGAGAACGTAGAGATAGCCGGTGTATTCGACGGCGAGGTCGAGGTACTGCCAGCCCTGCATCGGGTCGGTGGCGGCGAGCGTCAGGCTGTACGGTGATGCATTGGCCCCCGTCTGCTTGTTGAAGTGGCGCACCGGGTTGCCGCCGAGATCGAACGCCTGGATGCGGTTGTTGCCGGCCTCGAGGATCAGGATCACGCCGTCCGGGCCCACCGCTGATGCGACCGGCGAATCGATCAGCCCGGGGCGCGAGCCCTTGCCCGACTTGATCTGCGCCAGCAACTGCACCTTGGCATCGGCGTCGGCCATGAACGCCTTTGGCAAGCGATGGGTCTCGATTTTGTTGTTGACGTTGTTGATGCTGACGAGGTGCCCGGCCGGATGCAGCAGCAGCGAATCCGAGGCGAAGTTCAGCACGCCCCAGGCCTGCCCCGAGAGCGGGCTAGCGAAAGTCGGCGTCGGCTCGAGCACGACCTGCCGAACCACGGGCGTGCTGGGGATGGTCGTGTCGAGATAGAAGTTGGCGGCGCCCTGCGAAAGCAGGCTATAGGCGACCTTCACGCCCGGCACGCCGATCCCGCAGCTGCCGTTGACGTAACCCAGTTGCGCATTCACGCCGTTGTTGCCCGAATCGGTGTTCAGGTTGGCGACCTGGTCGAGCTGGCCGACGCCGCCGCCGACGCAGCTCGGCGCCTTGTTCGGGTCGCTGTTCTGGCACTGCCATGCATAGCCGACATAGCCGTGCGCGAGGCTCGTCCCCTGGCGCACGGAGATGCTGCGAAAGCCGCACAAGGTGCCCGCCGCGCCGCATGTCGTGTTGCCCTGGTTCGCCGTCGGCGCCGGAGCGGCAGCCCAGCGGTGGTTGCCGGCCGAGTCGAGCGCGGTCTTCTGACGGTGCTGGTAGATCGTCTGCGAGCCGATCGGGAAAGCGATCTCATCGATCGTGATGGTCGGTGCGACGCCGGCGGTGTTCGCGATCGGGCCCGTCGTGCCCTTGCCGAGCAGAACGTCCATCTGTCCCGGCGTCGTCGCCTTCTGCACGAAGGCGACCGAGACGTTGACGTTGCCGCCGAGGGGTACGCCGCGGAAGCCGACCGCCGGCAAGGTCGAGGGAACCGGCGCAGTCAGCGCGAAGGTCTGCACGTACGGCGTGCCGTCGTCGAACATCGCGGTGACGGTGTAGCTGTTGGCCGCTTTCGGAAAAGTGTCATCGTGGATGCTCTTTCCGATCGTCACCGGGAATTCGTGCGTGAACGCCAGATCGTCGACATAGGTCCAAGGCGTCAGGCCGAGGTCGGCGGTCGTTTGCGCAAGGTTGATGACACCGACCGCGATCGAGATCGCCTGCATGATCTGGCCCGCAACGGGGATGGCGTCTTCGGCCGCGCCCTCGGTGATCGCCCCGGCGATGAAGCCAACGAGCGCCTTCATGGCCTGGCTCGCGCCCACCGAAACCAGCACCTTGGCAACCACCAGCGCTTGGCTTTCCCAGAAGCCTGGCGTGCCGAGCAGGCCGATCAGCGAGGCGGGGCTGTTCGCGTTCAGCGCCGTGCTGATGATCGTGATGAGCTCGCGGGTCAGCGCCTGCAGGAAGGGGATGACGACGGTCTTGTACATGGCGGGAATCAGCGGGCCGCTGCCGAGCGCGCACAGCATCGCGGTCGCGCCGTAATTGAAGACGCCGGTCATGATCGCGCCCTGCAGCACCGTATCGGGATAGTCCTTGCCGTCCTGGAACGACATGGTGCTCGACAGGATGCGCACGGTCCTCGCCTTGGCGGGCACGTTGAAGCTGGGTTGGATGAAACCCGGCGCGGTCGGAATTGCCAGCACCGTGAAGACGGGTCCGATGCACGAGACGAACATCTCGGTCGCGGTGTCCTCGCTCGTGTCGTGGCCGGCGAAGATCGTTCCGGCCCCGTACTCGGGCAGGTCATTCAGGGCGATCGGCTTGGCTTGGGCATCGAGGAACTGCAGCCAGATGCCGCGGAACTCGAGGAAGAAGTTCAGCAAGGTCAACGAGACGCGGACGACGCTTCCGTTCTGCGTGCTGCTTGCCTTCACCTGGTAGCCGTTCTGGCCGTTCTGCTGAGTCAGCACCATGGCGACGGCGTCGCCGACGGCCGACCGTCCCGGGCTCTGGTCGACCTTGGTGAGGCCGTCGTGACGCAGCCACATCGCCCCGGTGAGCGCGGGTATCGGCGCGTCGGTTGGAGGTTGCAGGCCGGTGGCGTCGGCGCCGAGCGACGTGTCGTCCTTGACGAAGGGGATCGTCGTGTTCATGGCGGACCTTGCGAGCGTGCGCAGGTCGGGGTGCAGGCTGGGCTGGTACTGGATCCGGCCGGCGTGCTGGCCGTTCTTGTTCTTGAAAGGCGCTCCGCCGTCGCCTGGCAAGGGCTGCAGCGTCGCCCAACCGGTCGCGTTCGGCTGTCCGGGAGTGAGCTGCGGTGTCGCGGGCCCGTACTGCGGCTGGTTCAGCTTCCCGGAGAGCAGGACCACGTCGATACTGTGGTCGACGTGGTTCGAATGGATCGTGTGCGCCGCGTCAGGGTGGAGCGCCATTAGGTCGGGATAGCAGCCGACCATGGTCGCCGCGTGGCTCGTCGGGTCGAGCAGCTCGCGCTCCTCGCGCAGGTCCTGCTCGGTTCGGGCCGCGGTGATGCCGTAACGCTGCCGTTTGGCGGATAGCGGCAGCGGGCCGACAGGCGTGAGCTTGCGTGCCTGCGCGTAGGCGCGTGACGCGCCGCTCGCCGGAATGTAGAGCTGCACCGACGACATCGACCAGGTGCCCGTCCCGGTGTCGATGTCGCTGCTGACGTAGCAGAGCGTCGTCGAATCGTTGGCGAACGCCGCGCTCTCGACGTGATGGGTGATCTGGGCGTCGGCGACGGCGCGCAGGAAGGCGTTACTCTGCCGCGCGCTAGCCAGCACCTCGGGCTGGTCGGAAACGCGGGTGAGCTGATACCGCCGTCCGCCGCCGGTCAAGTAGTAGGTCTTGCCGGCATGGTTCTCGTGCGCGAGGTTGAAGAACAGCGTGCGCGTGTGCGTCGTCGGCGGCGCGTCGTCGTCGTGACCACCGCAGCTTGTCAGCAGCGGCGGTACGCCGAACGCCGCGAGACCGACGCCGGCGCCGCTGGCGAGAAACCCCCGCCTGTTGACGCCGCCGCCGGGAGGCGTGCCCGAATCACGCGGCCGGCGGGCGCCTTTGCGTTGCAGACGCCGCCGGAGTTGCCGAGGCCCAAGAGTCTTTGCGCGCTTCATCTTCGAGCTCCTCTCGGTCATGCGGCGTGCGCCACCCACTAGCCGTCGTGGTTCTCGCCCTTCAGGCCGGGGTCACCACTTCGGATCGACGCGGGCCATGCTGCAGACCATACCGTTGCCGGTCGGTGCGGGGTCGTAGGTCGAGTCGGAGAAATACCATCCAGGGACCGTGTTTGCGGCCATCCCGATGCCGCTCTTCCAGTTCGCGAGCGAAGCCGCCGTCCGGCCTGCACCGCAGACCGCGGAGTTGCCAGCGGGACAGGTCATCCTCGCTCCCGATGGCGCAGCGGTGAAACTGCCATACGCGGTCTGCACGCAGGGCGCGCTCGCGCCCGACCAGCCCCTGAATCCCGTGTACGCCGAGCCGAGCTGCAGATAGAGGATGTTGCCGACATACGGGTTCGTCTTCGCCCCGAAGTCGACGAACGCGTTCAGAAAACTCGTATTGACGAGGTTGGCCGCAGCATCGAAGGTCGCGCCCTGCAGCAGCGCTTTGGTGAAATCGGGCGCCGCCCCGCCGGAGACCTGAAACTTCGCTCCTTTAAAGCTCGCGCCGGTCAGGATGGCCGAGCCGAAGATGGTGCCGTTCTCGGTGGTGCCGGCGGTAAAGACAAAAACAAACAGAAAGGCGTTTGAGAAGTCGGTACCGGTGAGATCCGCGCCCGAGGCCGTTGCACAGGCGCAGGTGAAGCCGGGCCGCGCGCAGGTCGTCTTGCATGGGAACAACGGCGCCGCACCGCCGTACGAGCCGTAAAAGCTGGCGAACTGGAATTGCGCGCCTTGCAGCTGGGCGTTCGCGAGATTGACGTTCTTCAGGTGCGCGCCGCCGAAGCGCGCTGCGGTTTCGATGGGCGGCACCGCCGCGGTGTTGGCCGTCAGGAACGCGCCGGCCAGGCTCGAGTTCGTCAGGTTGGCGTTGGTGAAGTTGGCGCCGTAGAGCTGTGCGTTGCTCATGTCGACGTTCTGGATGCTCGCATTGTTGAACTTCGTGGCCGACAGGCGCGACGGATTGGACGTAGTTCCGCTCAGGCCCGAGGCGTTGTCGAGCGTGGCTCCCTGAAAGCTCGCACCTTCCAGCACGGCGTTGGTCCACGTGCTCGCGGTGAGGTCGAGCTTGTCGAAAGCAACATTGCTGTAGAGGCCGCCGGAGAAGTCGAACCCCGGCTTGCCAGGCACTGTTTGCAATGCATTGGTGCACGCGGCGATGATCGCGTTCGTCAGATCGAGACGGCTCCACTGCCCGACGAACTCACAGTTCATCGTGGTGTTCTGGAACTTGACGCGGCAGCTTTGCTTGGAATCGATCACCAGCGGAGAGTCGCCGAAGATGGCGGTCCCCGTGTTGATGTTGGTGCTGGAGAAGTCGGCACAGGTCAAGGTTGCATAAGTCAGATAGGTCGTGCCGTTGAACTTGGCGTTGACGAACTTGGCGTTGGTCAGATTGGCGAACGTGAAATCGGTCGGGAGCGCGGCGTTGCCGCTGTCGGTGAAAGTGGCACCGCTGAAATCGGCACCGGTGAGATTGGTCTTGAGGAACATGACGCCGGTCAAGGTCGCGCCGTTGAAGTTCGCGTTCGTCAGGTTCTGGCCACTGAAGCTGCAGAACGCGAGCGTCAGCCCGTGGTAGTCATGAGCGTTGGCGACGAGGCTCGGCGGACATACCTGCGCCGGCATCGCCCCGGCCGTCGCCTGGGTATCGACGTCGCCGCCCGACACCGCGAACGCGAACGCGAGCAACAACACGGTCGCGCCGAACCTGGCGTTCGCTCGAACCGTCGCCAAGGTCAAGGCACGCTCCACACCACCGCGCCGCTGACATCGACGACCTGTGCATGCCCGCTGTCCTGCACGGTCAGGCGGGCACCGGGATGTCCGGCCGAGCCGCTGCAGATCGGCAGGACATCGCCCTGCGTCTCGTACATGCACATGTTGCCGTCGCTCTGCATGATCGCTTGGTAGATCCCTTGTCCCTGCGTTTGCGAGCACCACAGCCGATTCCCGGCCGAATAGAGGCACAGGTTGCTGTCGCCCTGCATGACCAGCTTGAACTGAAGGTTCGGCGAGTACAGCGACTGACCGGCCGCCAATGACTCGCCGGTGGTCAACGTGCTCGGAATGGGATATTGGTAGACAGGCGCGCTTCCGCCCTGCACGCCGGGCGCTCCGGGGTCGCCGCTGCATTGACCGGGATCGACCCCGGCCGGCCCACGTGCGCCACCTCCGCCCGGCGCGTTGGCATAGGCATAGGAGGCGCTGCTCGGGGTATTCGGAGAGTGGATCGAGGCGACGCCGATCGAGGGCCCGCCATTTCCGCCTGCGCCGCCGCTGGTGGCGCCGCCGCCGAGCCCGAACGACAGGCCTGCCTGGCCGGCTCCGCCCAGGCCGCCGAAGCCGGCAACGATGCGGTTGAACTGGTCGGCAGTGGTGGTCATGCCGGCGTTCACGAGCAAGAGTCCGATGGATGCGCCGCCCTGTTGTCCGCCTACGCCGCCCGGTCCGATGTCCTGCCCACCGGTGCCGGCGCCGCCGATGCCGGCCACCCAATCGAAACTCTGAAAGTCGACTTGCCCCCACAGCGAATTGCTGGCCGCACCGCCGGGTGTGGTGCAGGTGTCGAGGGCCGCGCGAAGGGCGGTCGCCGAGGCGGAAGGAGGGGTGCGAGCAGCAGCGGGACCGCCGTTGCCGGCGACCAGCACCGTCCGGCTCAATGTCACGCTCGCGTTTGCGACGGTCATCGCGACGCTGGCGCCGCCTGCGGTTTGGTCCGCGCCGATGACGACCAGTCCTGAAACCACGGGGTTGAAGCCACTGACGCTGATCGCCGGCTTACCCGGGGCCGGACTCGCTTGAATGACGGTGCGGTATTTCCTGTCGGTCTCCCCATCGAACAGGCAACTGCCGTAGACGTTGACTCCGCCGTTGAGGTTGATCGTCTCGCTCGTCGGATAGAGGCCATGGCGCACCACGACTGCCCGATACTTCCAGAACGCGGCGGTAGAGAGCCCGACCGCGATCGTCTTGCACGGCGGGCCGTAGCCGGGAAGGCAGAGCTCGCTGTCGGTGCCTTGCGGCGAAACCATGATGAAGTCCTGACCTGTCAGGTCGACGCCGGGGCAACTCACCTTCGGCGTCGCGCCGAGGAGCGGACCGGGCGGCGCGGGGTTCGCGCCTTCGCCGCCGCCGCAACCGCCGACGACGGCGAGCCCAGCCGCCGCGGCAAGGGCGCGAGCGATGAAGCCCATCCCGGACACGGCGTCGCTGCGTGCTTCCATCCGCGGGAGTCGGTGTGGTAGTCAGTCGGATCATGCACTCGTCGCGAGTTGTAGTCGAGACGAGGCGTGTAGAACGCGACCTGTGGTTTGGATCCCGGCCACATTGACGGTGCCGCTGCGGTGCACCGGGGTGACGGAAGACGTGTTCGGGTCCGAGCGCCTCGAGCGCCAAGCCCACCGAGAAGAGCTTGCGCACCGAGCCCACCAGCATGGGCCGATTCGAGCGAAGGTCATGGACGACCTCGCCGGTGTCGAGGTCGACGACCCGCAGCGACAAGCCGCGCTGCGGTAGCGCGGCTGATCGAGCACCTGCGTGGTCGCATCCGGGATGGGCTTTGCCGCTACACGGCCGTCGCCGACGCACGCCCGATGCTGGCGAGCGTCAGGGCGATGAGCGCAGAGACAGCGGCGTGTTTTCCGTGAATTCGGTGCCGATTCATGGAGGAGTTGCCTTCAAGGCTGCAAGAAATCGACGATCCAGAGATCGAGCGGCAGCATCCGTTGCCGCAGGGCGGGGCCGGGCACTGTCTCGCGAGCGATCGGCTTGCCGCTCGTAATCGCCCCGTCGAAGGCTTCAGTCGAGACGCCGCGCTGTCGTGCCGAGAAGCTTCGCAGCAGATAGGGCAGCCCGTTCGCCACGAGTGCCGACGGGCCGTCGGAGATCTGAAAATGCAGATGCGGCTCGGACGAGTTGCCCGACGTGCCGACCAGTCCGAGCACATCGCCCCGGTGGACCCGGGCGCCGGCCTGCACGCGCACCGAGTGCGGCTGCAAATGCGCGTAGACGGCGAAGCGGCCGTCGCCCAGGTCGAGGATGACGTGATTGCCGTCGGCTTCCTCGATCTTCAGCCCGGCGGGGAGCTTTCCCGGAGGAGAGTTCGGCAGGCCGTCGACGGCGATGGCGACGCGCGCATCGGCGACCGCATGCACCGGCTTTCCGTAAATCACGTAGCTCGCGGGATCGGCGGGGTCGCCGGCGTAGATGCGGCCCTGCTCATCAATCTGCTCCCAATCGATGGCGTAGCGCTGCGCCGTGATCGCGCGCCCGTTCAAGGGCAGGGTGGCGCGGACATGTCGGGTCGAGTCGCAACAGCCGTCCCCAGCGATGAAGCGCTCACCGCGCAGCGGCGCGTCGAGCACTAGATCTGTCGGCAGGGCGAGCCGCACGGTCCCGGCGGTCTCGTCGAGCGGCCCGGCGCCGATCCGCCCGTCCAGGCGATGCTGGATCGACTGCGGAACGGCGTCGCCCTCGGCGAAAACGACGTGCAGGTAGACGCGGCCGGTCTGCGCCGGGCCGAGGTTCCCGGGCAGCGCCGTCTTGTCGTGAACCACGAGCCGATTCGCGAGCTCGCCCGCCTCAAGCGTCGCCAGCGCCGTTCCGCGCGCGGCATCGAGCACCACGAGCCGGTCGATGACGACGCGCTCGTTTGAGAAGTTCGTCAGCTCGAGCTCGTAGATGACGTGGACACGCGAGTCCGAGCCCATGACCGGCACCGGCACGTCATCGATCCGAATCGTTACGGGCGTCACTCGCACAGAGGCCGGCACCTGTCCGTCGTCACGTCCGGCAGGCGGAGCGGTGCAGGCCAACAGTGCGACGAGGCACACTGCCGAAGTCAGCCGAACCGGACGGCTCATAGCCTACTGTCCCGAGACCAAGCTGCGACGCGGAGCCGGTACGAGCTGTCTCATGTACCCGTCTGCCCGTTGTTGCACGGCTCCCACAGGCTCACCGACGGCTCGGTCAGCCGCGGCGGCGTCTGGTCGTCACGCTCGATCACATTGTTGTTCAGCATGTCGACGCCGCGCCAGAAGTCCACGGTCAGTTTGCCGGCGTTGATCCCGATCGTCGAGCATAGCGGGGTGGGTGCCGACTTGGTCGTGCAGGTAGATGTCGAGCCGACACAGGCCGCTGTCCTGCTCGGAGCACATGGATGGCCCCGGCGTACTCGACGGCCACGTCGAGCAGCGTCCAGCCGTGCGCGGCCGGCGTCGCGGTCAGCTGGAGAAAATAGGCCGACGTCGGCGACCCTGTCTGGCCGGTCAAATGCTTCTTGGGGTGCCGCCGACAGTCAGCGCCTGCAGACGGGTCGGCACCGGCAGCATGGCATGGCGGTCGCCGTTTTCGATGACGATGATGGTGCCGTTGGCGTAGACGCTGGCGGTCAGCGGCTGCGTCAGGGGACCGGGCGGAATCAAGGTTCGCACTGCTTGTTGTCTAGCCGCGCCCGCAAGTCAGTCACCTCTTCGCGCAGCATCACAAAGGCGGTGCGCTCGTACCCCCGAGCTGCGCGCGTCGCGAGTCGGGTCAGCATCTCGCACTCGTCGTCGTCGATGTCGTTGCCGTTTTTGTGCGGCCCGAACGCGACGATCGCGACGGCCCCCAGCGCGTCGCTGCACACGGGAACTGCGAGGCAGGGCGCCTGCAGTTCGACTGCGAGACCGTGCCGATTCCATGCGTCCCGCGCCAGACGGACCGGTGCGGACGTATCCACGCTTCGCAACACCGCGTCATCGTCGCCGCGCCGCAATTCGCGTACCGGCGAGGCGTCCCAACCCTCGGAACGCTCGCGTCTGAAAACGTCGCCCTCCTTGCGGAATACCGCTGCGGAGGAGAGATCAAGCGCATTCACCGGCACGTTCACGAGCAGGCCGTCGATCTCATCGAAGCTTTGTCCTTTGGACATGGCACTGCCCGCATCCTCCAGTTGTCGGCGAGCCGCGTGAAAACGCCGGTTGAGAAAACGATCCGCCATGTCGACGACCCCCTCGTGCAGTCGCTGCAACAGGAAGAGCGCCAGGGGGCCGACGATCAGCAGCCAGGCCCACTCAGGGATCCGGAAGCTCGCCTCGTAGTGCAACAACAACTCATGCAGGTTGAGGATCGGTACCGCCACGGCAAGCGTCAGCGCCGTCAGGATCGTGCCGTGCCGCAGGGGGATGGCAACACTGGTCACGCGCCGATGCAATACCGCCACGCTGACGAAATAGGCGAGCACGCCGTTCAGAAGATAGAGCAGGCCGACCACCGCCACCGTCGGTGACACTCCAACCTTGTCTTGCAGCAACGCCGTCGATTGGGCAATCTCTGCGAAGATGAATGCGGACACGCCGATGGCGCATCCCCAGATGACCCAGAGCATGCGTTGCTGATCCTCGGGAGGCAGGGTTCGACGCCGTTGCAGCAGAATGAAGAGGACCAGCGCGTCGATCGCATAGCCGATGAGGAACGCGAACGATGCAAGCGTCTCGGTGTGGAATCCGAAGGCGTTGGCGAACGTCGCGAGCCATAGCAGTGCAATGACGGTCCCAAGCGCCAGCGCGGCCCACTCGAAACGCCCCCATGGCGGGCTTGGCGCGTCGCTGGGGAAGCGCAATGCGAGCATCAACAGGCCGGCAAAAGCAGCGCCCTGCGCAAGGGCCTCGGCGAATTCCTGCAGCAAGACCACGAGCGGCCACTGTTGAAGCAGCGCGTAATACGTGTAGGTTTGCCCTGGGTTGAACCAGATCGCATACAGAAAGAATCCCCATGTCACTCTTCCAGGATGCAGCCATACAAGTCTGGATGCGGCGAGGATCACGATGAGCGCAACGACGGTGTCGGCCAGCAGGACCAGGCCGTTTGTGAGGTGATGGGGAGTTCGAGCGGCTTTCATACGCACGAGCTTGGGTGCGCCGCCCTCGGATGGACGGATCACGAGCTCGATCTCGCTCCCAGGTAATACGACCTGCTTGCCACCGAGCCCACCCAACACCGAGAGCAGGCTGCGGCAATGTGGCGAGTCGAGCGCGATGCAGCGCATCGCGTGCAGATCGATCCGATCGCCTACTGCGACGCCCGCCGCCACTGCCGGCGAATCCGCCGATTTCTCGAACGGACCGACGACGTTGATGATCACGCCATCGTTATCGGCGACGAGCCCGAAGGAAGCCAGCGACGCGAATACTCGGTACAGGTCCGGAACAACCATGAGCATCGCCCAGATCGCCAGCACGACCAGGAACACCCGGGCCACTGGGATCGCCGCTGCCTGCGTCGGAACAGCAGGACTGGCGCCTTGGGTGGTTGCATCGATAGACATCGTCTTCAAGAGTACGCGAACAAGGAGTCCGCCTCGGACAGCTTCCCAGCTCGCCCAGCTGGAAAATACATGCCCCGCGAAGGTCCTTCGCGGTCGACGTGTTCACGCGGCGACGCTTGAGCACGGCTCGCCGCAATGGCCCTTGTTGTGCATCAGCCAGTTGTCGTTGGCCGCCCCGCAGCATCGAGTTTGACCGGGGTCGCCACGGCTGGTCGTCGGAGAGTGATGCTGCCGATCAGCCCGCCGATGATCACTGGGGCACTGGCGTCGACGATGCCCCGGCGGTCTGCGCGGCGGAAGGATCCATCACACGGCTCATCGGGGAGCGCATGGCGACAGGGTAAGCCACGAAGTCTGACGTAGTCCTGACCTTTGAGCGAGCCGGCCGCGCCAAGCGGCATCTGCGAGTAAGCGTAGCTGTATCGCTGCTGCAGCTGGGCATTTCCATCAGTGGCTGAACGGCTGCGCTGCTGCCATTCACTTCGGCAAGCAAGGGACAGCAACGGGTAGAAAGCGGAGGTAGCTTCAGCTCAGATCCGACGCCGACCGAGGCTCTCGTTTTCGACATGAGCGATTGTGTAAACCTTCGACCCGTCTCCGGGTAGAGGGGTGGCTACTGTCGGCCGAACGGCATCACAGAGTGCTCCGCCTCAGAAGCGGGGAGGCTGTTTGCCTTGAGTTTGCATTTACGTCGGCCGAAGACAGCGTTCCTTCGCCGTTTCTTGGCTAAGCGATCGATGAAGAGTGTTCTTCCTGCCAGCCTGACGAACCCTGCGTCGGACGTGATCCAACGCTAGAGGCGTTCACGAGACCTTCGAGAATAACCCCGAGCATCTCAAAAGCTCGCGCTTGGGCAGCCTTGCGCCGATCGCGAATGTAGATACGCCGCACGCGGCTTTCGATCATGTGGTTGAGGCACTCATCGATGACGTCGCCGCTCACGCCTGCTCCAGCCATCAATGTAGCCGCCGTACGGCGCAAGTCATGCGCTGTCCAACGGCCCCCCGGCAGAACGAGGGCACTGGAAGCCTTCGTCCGGCCCTCCAGCCTACGGTCTGGCTTGCGTTGCCGATCGCTCAACTGCTTGCCGAGAGACTTGACGCCGACCGGCCCATCGCCCGCGAGATTTGGGAACACCCACGGGACTGTCTGACCGGGCGCATGCCAGTGCGCATCTCGCAGTGATGCAAGGGCCTCGAATTGTCTAAGTGCGAAGGCACTGAGGTGAATCGTGTGGTCGCGCTGATTCTTTGTTTGCGTCAGGTGCCAAGTGTGTCGTTGCATATCGACTACGCCCATCTTCACGCCACGACCCTCAGCCACGGCGCGCAGCTCGTCGCTCGTCTGGGGGCAATTCGTCCAAACGGCGCCGATCAACTCGCTCACGCGCGCGCCGGTGGCGAGGACCAACCAAACGCCTCGGACAAAGCGCTCCTGCAGTCCGGACTCCGGCAGGGCCAGGGCCAGCATACGCAGTTCATCCGCCGACAAAACACGCTCCCGCTCGACTGGCGCTCCGCCGACGTCGCGTTTCGACACCGTGTCGAGCGGGTTGCGAGCCACGAGCTCCCGGGTGAGCGCAAAGCGGAACATCTGCTTGAGGTCGCTCAGCACGACGTTCGCGGTCCGCAGCTTGCCTTCGGCCTTGGCCGCATCCAGCACGCGAAGCAGGTCGCCGCGACGAACATCTTCGACTGCGACCTCGCCGAGCTTGGGGAAGACGCGGCGTTCGAACTGCGCGCGAGTGAAGGCGCCGGCGTCCTTGCGGCCGAGGCGCCTGCCGTCGGCTGCCAAGCGCGGCGCCAGGTCGATCTGCGCCCAGCGATCGAAAAGCTGCCGCAAGGTGATCCGGCGCTCTGCCGCCAAGCGCGCCTGCTCGGCTGCGGCGCGATCGGAGTCAATCCGGCGACGACGCTCGGCTCTCGGGTCGACACCGCCAGAGCGAATGGACCAGAGGCGCCTGGCCTCGTTGCGGGCGTCGCCGAGGGACTTGTGCGGATAGACGCCCGTCGGGTCGTTCGCGAACAGCCGATGCCATTGCTGCGCGCCGTTGGCAGGATGGGTCAGGCGCAGCAGCCAGTGCAGGGCTGTGCCGCGTTTGCGCAGGTAGAGGCCGCCTCCGTCGTGGAGCGGCGCGGTCGCGTCCGGATCTTGTGCGTAACGTTTGATGGCCAGCGCGGTAAGACGTTGGGTCTTTGCGGTGCGTCCCATGGGTCCGGAGGATTTGGCAACAGAATTGGCAACAGAATTCTGCGCGCTTCAGCGAGACGAAGCGAGACGTTGTTACACAGAAAGTTGCTGCAAGTTGTTGATTCCAAAGCAATCGTGAGACGAGCCTGGACGTCCTGAGACGCCCTGCGACACCGTTTTTCCTGGATGGGGTGCAAGGGGTCGCGAGTTCGAATCCCGCCGTCCCGACCAACAAAAACAACGGGTTAGCTCTTTGCGGAGCTGACCCGTTTTCGTTGGGCTGTCGCCGTGTCCTAGCCGTGTCCTACAAATCTCGAGGTCGGAAGGTGTTGCGGCGGCGCGTCGGGCAGCCGCTTTGCGAGTGCCCGTAACTTCGCTATGCTGCACTGCAACATGAGTGACCCTGGCTCCGTTCTACTCGCTCTCGAGGATTTGCTCGCTGCGCTTTGGCATGCCAGGCGTTCGGGTGATATCGCCCGACTGGCGCACGTCGGGTACTCAGAGGTACAGCGCTGGGCGCGAGCACGTCGCGATGACGCGCTCGAGGCCCGTGCACGTGCACTGCTGACAGACTGTCCCTATCGCAACCGGGATGAGTTCATGTTCGCGATCGACCGGCTGATCGCCGAAGTCGAGCACGCACACGTCCAATTGGTTTCTCACGATCAAGCTCCGCTCAGCCAGGTGCACCGTGGGTATCGGTCGTCCCAAACCGGAACGCTCTAGAACACAGCGCGAACAAAGCGATGGCGATGGGTTCGCGATCCTCGCCAACTGAACCATCGAGCGCACGAACTTGAGCTATCGCGACGCAAAAGGCATCGAGCGCGGATGCCGCTTTCTCTCCAGCACCGTCGCGGGGATGTGCCTACGGGACCAACGTTGGAGGTCGTCACGCTCAGCCGCCGAACCGGATCGCGTAGCCCCATGAGTCGAGCCGCGACGGGATCGCGTTGAACGCGAGCGTGATGCGACGCTCGCCCTTGTTCGGTGGCACCGCGCGGATCAGGTAGCTCGGAAACAGCACCATGTCGCCCGGCGCGGGCCGGGGGCTGACCCACTTGTCGGCGTTGAACATGCCTCGCGCGGTCTGCGCGTGCTCGTTCTTGAAGACGTAGTCCGTGCCGCCGGGCGACTTCATGAACGCCGTGCAGGCCGACGCGTCGCTCTCGGTGAGGTAGACAACTCCCGAGACGAAGCTTTTGGCGTGGTTGTGCATCGCCTGGTGGCCGCCGGTCTCGAGCACGTTGAGCCACATCTCGTTGAGCATCCAGTCGAGTCGCTCGCCGAACAGGACGCTACCGAAGTCCATGCCCACGGAACTGGAGCACCGGACCGACATCGATCCTTCGCGCGAGTTCGCCTTCATTGCTGACGCCTGGCAGGGCAGGGATGAGCTTGGTGTTCTCGGCTTGGACTTCACGCAGCATGCGGGCATCGCTCGCCTCCACGCCGCCAAAGCGCGCCCGCCACTTGTAGAAGATGGCGTCGCTGAAGCCACCCCTGCGGCACAGATCCTTGACCAGCAGGCCGACCTCGGCCTGCTTGAGAAATCCGACGATCTGTTCGTCGGTGAGTCGGCTCTTCCTCATGTCCGTTCCTTCCCCGGAAACGGACTCACTGGACTTCGACTGGCACGCCTTATGGCGAGCAGGCCAATTTCGCGCCAGCACCGGATCGCTGCATTCATGGCCGCGTCTTGCGGCAAGTCGTGCGACCGACACGGACTGCGTGTACGACACCGCAGACGAGTTGTATCTCGGGATGTGCGAGCTGGATCCGGAGTTCGCGGCTGACGCTGCCTTTGGAACGCTGCGCGCGGCGTGGGTCCTCGCTAGCATCAGGCCGCTGCAGCCAGGGGAAGACGATGCTGAAGATCTGGGGCCGGATCAGCTCGATCAACGTCCGCAAGGTCGTCTGGTGCGCGCAGGAGCTCGCCCTGATGTTCGATCGGGTCGACGCCGGGCGCGACTTCGGCGTGGTGCAGACGCCCGCCTACCGTGCGCTGAACCCGAATGGGCTCGTTCCGACGATCGAAGACGATTCCGGCGATGAGCGCGTCGTCCTCTGGGAGTCGAACGTCGTCGTTCGCTACCTGTGCGCGCGCCACGCCTCCGGCACGCTCTATCCCGAGCCGCTCGCCGCGCGCTTCGACGCCGAGCGCTGGATGGACTGGCAGCAGACCACGCTCAACCCCGCCGGGCGCGAGGCGTTCATGCAGTGGGTGCGGACGCCGCGCGAGCAGCGCGACGCCGCCGCGGCGGCGCGGTCGGTCGGGGCGACCGAGCGCCTCTTCGCGCAGCTCGACGCTCACCTCGCGACACGCGCCTACATGACCGGCGATCGTTTCACCATGGCCGACATCCCGATCGGCTGCGAGATCCATCGCTGGTTCGGGCTGCCGGCGGCAGAGTACCGCCGGCCGAGGTGGCCGAGCGTCGAGCGCTACTTCGCTGCGCTGTGCGCGCGGCCGGCATCGCGCGACGTGCTCGACCTTGGCCTCGAATGAGTGGCCGCGAGCGCGCACGCGAGGGTCACCGTACCGACCAAATCTGACCGACGGAAGCGTCAGCCGCGTCAACCCCGTCAGCCCCGGCGCCGCCGCAGGAACGCATCGCCGGCGAGCGGTCAGTCAGCGTCAGGACGCGAGAGCGCGCAAAGCGCCTTGACGTCGCGGTGCTCACCAACCTCCCGGCACGATGCGATCAGCTCGGCAGTGCGCGCGGCGCCGAGCACCGGCTCGGCCTGATCATGGAATTTCGCTTCCAGGGCTGTGTCGCTCATCGGACGCTCGAGCGAGCCAATCGCGTGCTCCACGAGGACATGCACCCGACGTCCGTCGCGAAGCAAGGCCGTGACGTCCGCCGCGGCCTCATCGATCGCATCGTCCACCGTCGCGACGACCTTGCGACGCAGTGCGACCACGTCGTCGCGTACCACGACGGCGTCCGCAAATTCGTGCTCACCGGCGCGGCCGAAGATCAAGCCCGCAGCACAGCCGTGATAGACGCTGAACTTTGCCTGCAGCCCGTAGGTCGGCTCCTTCTTGCCCGTGAGCTCGAGCACAAGCGAATGCACCTTGAGCTCGATCCGCTCGACGTCCTCGGGCCGAACCCCCTGATCGCGCAGTTGCACACTGGCGTCGATGCTCGGATGAATGACGATGCCGCAGGCGAAGGGCTTGTAGGTGTTGAACGAGATCTCGAAGCGCTCGCCGAGCTCGTCGGTCGCTTCGTTCCACGCGTGCTTGGGCGATACGGTCTGCACGAATCCGCGCGGCGCCTCGAGCGCCCGCGGGCTCGCGGTAAAGCCGCTCTTGGCCAGCAGGGCCGACATCAGACCGGCGCGTGCCGCCCCGCCCGGATGGAAAGGCTTTGTCATGGTGCCGAACTGCTCGCGCACACCCACTGGCTGCGACGCGGCGATGCCGAGCGCCATCGTCGTTCGCTCGGCGTCGAGACCGAGAAGACGGGCGCACGCAGCAGCTGCGCCCAGCATGCCGGTCGATCCGGTGATGTGCCAGCCACGGTCGTAGTGGTCCGGGTACATGACGTTGCCGATCCGGCACGACACGTCGATGCCGAGCACGATCGCGTCGACGAGCGCGCGCCCGCTCGAGCCTTGATGCTCGGCCAGCGCGAGCGCCGCAGACGCCACGGGGCCTGCAGGGTGGATGATCGTCTTCAGGTGTGTGTCATCGAAGTCGAACGTGTGCGAGCTGATGCGGTTGAGCAGCGCTGCGCTCGCCATGTCGACGCGCTCGCTGCGTCCCAGGACGCTGGCCTGCGGCGCAGGCTGCAGCATCTCGACCCCCGCGAGGGCTGCCTCGATGGCCTCGTGCTTGGCTGCTCCGACAGCGCACCCGACCCAATTGAGGAACGTGCGATGTGCTTCTTGCTCAACCGCGTCGCTCCAGCCGCGAGATGGGTGCTCGGCGACGAAGCGGCCGAGCGTCTTGGTGATTGGCGGAGCCGCGTGGTCTGCGGCGACTTGCGTGTTGCGTGCCATAGGGAGAGCCTCACTCTTCGAGCTGGATGCCGCGTTGCTTTGCGAGCGCCGTCCAGCGAGCGACCTCGGTCTTGATGTAGTTGCCGAACTGTTCCGGGCTCATCGGCATCGGATCGACCGCCTCGCTCGCCAGCTTGCTCTTCATGTCGGGCGCTTTCAGGACGGTGTTGAGCGTGTCGTTCAGCTGCCGCACGATGGCGGGCGGCATCCGCGCCGGCCCGACGACGCCGTACCACTGCAGCGCGTCGAAACCTTTCAACCCGGACTCGATCAGCGTCGGCACGTCCTTCAGGGTGGCCTGGCGCTCATGCCCGGTAATTGCAAGCGGCTTGACGCGACCGGACCGGATGTGGGGGAGCGCGGCCGCCAAACCGGGAAACATCGCCTGCGT
>Ga0105242_10001600_pt1 | contig 17821 bp, 17 predicted proteins | sample KBSM24metaG_FD_81521 | JGI IMG/M metagenome (GOLD analysis project Ga0105242, IMG submission 81521) | Miscanthus rhizosphere microbial communities from Kellogg Biological Station, Michigan, USA - KBS M2-4 metaG | ecosystem: Host-associated > Plants > Roots > Rhizosphere > Soil | place... | reverse complement strand
AGCGCGGAGACGATGAACGAGGACGCCGCCGACGCGTTGCTCAAGGACCTCGAGGAGCCGCCGCCGTACGCGGTCATCGTCCTCGTCGCCGACGACCTCGGCCCACTGCCCGACACGATCCGGTCGCGCTGCCAGCTCGTTCCGTTCACGCGCCTCTCCGAGCGCGCGATTCGTACCGAGATCGACGCGCGCGCTCCCGGGCTCTCCCCGAACGAGGCTGCATCGCTTGCGCGGCTCGCGGCCGGCCGCCTCGACCGCGTAACACGTTTGCTCGATCCCGAATCGACCCGACGACGCGACACGCTGCTCGAGGTCGCGCGCTCGGTCTACTCCGATCCGGAGTTCGAGCCGGGCGCTGCCGCGCAGCGGCTCCTCGACGGCGCGCGCGAACGTGCCGCCGAGGCAAAGGTGAAAGCGGAGGAGGAGCTCGAGACGCTCGACCTCACGGCGCGCGAGGCCGAGCAACGCGTCCGCCGGGCCGCCCGCGGCGCCGAGCGTGACGAGCTCCTTGCCTCCCTCGAAGAGCTTGCCTCCTGGTACCGGGACCTGGTCGTCGTGGCCGTGGGCGCGGAGAGCGCCGTCGTCCACGCCGACCGGCTCGACCTCCTCACCGACGACGGCAAGACGGAGCGACTTGCCGGCGCCGAGCGCGCCGCCGAGCTCACGCGCGAGACCTGGCGGGCCTTCGAGGAGTTCAACCTCAGCCCACCGCTCGCCCTCGAGGCGCTCTTCGTGAAGCTTCGCCGCGAGCTCGGCGCCTACGTGCCTTCGCTCACTTAGGAATTTCGCAAGATTTCGAACTGAGCGCTCTCTTGCAGGGTGATCCACAAAAAGGAGAGCCCAGATGAAGAAGCTCATTCTCGTCACAGCCGTCGGCGCCGCCCTGGCATTCCCTGTCGGCGCATTCGGCGCAACGTTCACCGGCGTCGTCGTCGGCAAGACCGGTAGCAACCTCGCGGTCGCGTCGAAATCCGGCACGGTGCGAGCGGTGCACACGCGCTCGCATGCGCGTGTCGGCGCCCGCGTGCGCGTCAATGGCGCCGCCGTCCGCGTGCTCGGGCTCACACACCGTGCCCGTATCCACGCCATCGTCGTCAAGCGCGCAGGCGGAGCAACGCTTCTCGCCGCCGGGCGAAGCCTGCTCTCGATTCGGCAGTCGGGCCGCAGGCTGTCCTCGCTGGCCGGGGCCGGGCCCGCAACTGGAGCCGTGGTCAACGCCACCGTCGGCATCAGCAACGGGCAATTGACGCAGCAGTCGATGCAGGTCGTCGGTCAGATGAACTCGGTGACCGTCATGGCGCAGATCACGGCCGTCGCAACCGGGTCGATCACGGTGCTCGTGAACGGACAGCCGTTCTCGATTCCCCTGCCCGCCGGGATCCAACTTCCCTCAACGCTCGTAGGGCAGTTCGTGACCCTCACGCTGAACCTCGCTCAGGCCGGCCCGACCGCAAGGGCCGACGACGACGACCAGGGCGAGAACGAGGATGACGATGACCAGGGCGAAGACCAGGGGGACGACCACGGCGACCACCATGGAGGCGACGACCACGGAGGTCACGGAGACGACGGAAACGACTAGCAACTCGAGCCCCTCCCCCTCAGCCGGCCGCTCTGATCAGGGAGCGGCCGGCGTCCTCGTCGGGAAGCTGTTCGCCCGGCACGGCCGGATGGTGCTCGGGCTTTGCCGACTGCTTCTTCGCGATCCGGTCGAGGCCGAGGACGCAGCCCAGCAGGTCTTCCTCTCCGCGCACTCCGCCGTACTGCGCGGTTCGCCGCCCCGTGACGCAGCACCCTGGCTCGCTGCGATCGCGCGGAACGAATGCCGGGCGCGGATCCACGCACGAATGCGGGAGCCGCTTACGATCCCCGACCTGCCGTCGGACTTGCCCGACCCGCTCGCAGCGGCTATTCGCGCCGCCGATCTCGATGCGGTCTGGGCCGCGATTGCGAGCCTCCCTCGGCGGCAACGCCGTGCACTGGTCCTGCGCGAGGTGGGCGGGCTGTCCTACCACGAACTGGGACGTGCGCTCGGCGTGTCGCATTCGTCGGTCGAGTCGCTCCTCTTTCGCGCGCGCCAGCACGTACGCAGGCTCGTCGCCGCGGCGACACCCTTTGCTCTGCGCGACGACCTCGCGCGCTTGATCCCGGGCTTCGACTCGGGCAACGCTGCGCTCGTCGCACCTGCCGCCTCACTGCCGATCGCAGTGAAGCTCGCGACGGCGGCGGTCAGCGTTGGTGTCGTCACGACGGGTGCTGCGCAGTTCCCTTTGCATCCGGCACACACCGAGACCAGGGCGCTGAGGACCCCGAGCGCGCAGCCCGCGCGTCGCGCTCCCGTCGACCCCGCGCCGGTCGTGCTCGTGTCCGAGCGGCGGGCGATCACAACTATGCGAACAGCTGAACGACACGGGCAAGGGAGACACCGCTCCGGGAGAGACGGCAACCGAGGCCGAGAAGCAGCCCATCCCGAGGTGCGGGAGCAGGAGCACGCGGTACCGGAGCGCGAGCCGGCCGACGTTGAGTCTGCCCAGATCGAGCCTGCACAACTCGAGCGGGTCGACGACCACGGCGGGTCCGGCAATTCCGGTCCTGGGGGAGGCTCAGGCTCAGGGTCTGGCGATTCCGGCTCGTCGGGCAGCGACTCGGGCTCCCACGGCGGCGACGGCTGACCAACCCGTTCGACCCTCGATCTAGGGTCGCCTAGCGACCCAGGCCTGCCGACACACCTCGTACGAGCGCCCCGCAGAGCGCTCCGCAGCAGGAGGACCGGTGGCCGCAGTTCCGCAGATAGGTCGGGCAACCCGCGTCGAGCGACCAGTCGCTCCGGGGGTCAACGCTGCCGCCGAGCTCTACGAACGCTACTCGGAGCAGATCCTCGGCTACTGCCAGCATCAGCTGGGCTCGCGCGAAGAGGCTGAGGACGCCGTCCAGACGACCTTCATGAACGCCCTGCGCGGACTGCAGCGCGGCATCGTCCCCAAGCTCGAGTCGGCGTGGCTGTTCAAGATCGCGCACAACGTCTGCCTGTCTCGGCACCGCTCGTCGTGGCGCCGCGGCAAGGTCGAGTCACCGAACAACTTCGAGGTCCTGCAGGAGGTCGTCGCAGGGCCGGACCACGCGGCGGATGAGCTGATCCGCCTCCAGGACGTCCTCGAGGGAATGCCGGAGGCCCAGCGCCGCGCGATTCTGTTGCGCGAGTGGCAGGGGCTCACCTACAAGGAGATCTCGACCGAGCTTGGCCTGACCCAGGGCGCCGTCGAGACACTGATCTTCCGCGCACGACGCGCACTCGCTCAGGGCCTGGAGCAAGACGCGGACACGTGGAAGAGACGGCTGCGTCGCGGCGCCGACGTCGGTGGCGTATTCGCTTGCGTGAAAGCGCTGCTCGGCGGCGGCGGCGCGGCAGCCGTCAAAATCACTGCGACCGCACTCGCGGTTGCGACCACGGCGGTGGCGGCCGCCACCACGGAAGGACCGAAGCAGGACGCGTACCACCTGAGCGTCGGCAAGCAGCCCGCTCCGACGACGATTCTCGTCACGCGTGCGGCCGCGCCCAGGACAACGGCGCTGACGAGCACGACCCTCGCGCATTACACCGCGATAAGAACCGGGAGGTTCGCGAGCTCGGGCGCGCGGAGCCTCCCGAAGCCTGTCTTGCTGCCCACCTCGCAAGCCGCCGAGGCGACTCACGCGCCGGCACCCGATACGTCCCCGGCGCCGACCCCCACCCCCACGCCTGAGCCTGCACAGACCGAGCCGACACCTCCTCCTGCGGCAGTGACGATCGCCGCGCCTGCCCCGGCGCCGTCCGACAACGGCAAGTCCAAAAAGGACGAGCGCACGCCGCTGGCGACGACTCAGCCGACCGAGACGACGCCTGCTCCGGCGTCCGCTCCCACGCCCGATCCGGCACCGCCGGCCGATCCGCCCGCCGCGCCCGAGCAGGCCACGAGCACCGACACGGGCAAGCCCGACAAGTCCGACAAGCCGGATAAGCCCGCCAAGCCCGAGAAGCCCGGCAAAGACAAGTAACACGCGGGAACCAGTCGCCCTGACGGGCCAGAGCCCGCACAACCTGGCGCTAAACTGAGCCGGCTGCCGACGTAGCTCAGCTGGTAGAGCACTTCACTCGTAATGAAGGGGTCCCCAGTTCGAATCTGGGCGTCGGCTCTGTCTAGCTGGGAACGAGCCGGGCGGCCCAGATCGCGACCGCCCGGCAGCAGGGAAGACCTATCCGCAGGTCGTGATCTCGAAGCTGTGGGGCACGAAGGGATTGCTCGCGCTCGTGTTCGTGTGGGACACGTCGAGGACACGGAGACTTGTCAGCCCGTCGGCCGATGTGGCGTTGATGTGGAAGGTGTTATGGACGACGAAGTTGCTCCTGTTGAAGCTCCCGCCGAACCACTCGGTCAGCCGGCCGGTGAGCGGAGGCACGGCCGGATCAGGCACACCACCCGCCGTCGGGTCGCCGATGAAGGCTGTGACCGTCACCGTGCCAGTCCAGGTCGACGTGAACCACCCATCCAGCGCGTTGTTGACGATCGAATGTTCGATGCCGTTACCCGTACCCGTGAAGAGCACGAAGTCGGTGGTCACGAACGCCGGGCAGTTCTGTGCGTTCGCTAGTGGCGTGCCGACCTGGAACATGTCGCTGAAGTGCGCCGTCTGGTTGCACGGGACGAGCGGCAGGCTTGGATCACCGCAGGTGAAGTCCTGGGGCGGAACCGGGGAGGCACCCGCTCCCTGGACGGTCACCATCAGCACCCCGACCGTCGCCAGGACCGCCACAAGGAGCAGACGTCGAACCAGCATTGCACTGTCCATCTCTCTCTCTCCCTCTGCCTGCCTTAGTCGTGACACAGGCCGAAGCCTAGGTGAGACGTGGAAGTAACGACAAGTCGAACGCTGCGCACCGAACGCTCAAACTGCTGACCGATCCCTCGTAACGAAGAGTTCCCCGGTTCGAGTCCGGGCGTCGGCGACTCCTTAGCTCTGGTTGGAGCCGCAGTCGCGGAGACCGGCGCGGTCAAGCCGTCCATTGAGAGGCTGGGCGAGCTTGCTGATCTTCTCGAGCTCGGCGAGCATCCCGCGGCTGTCTCCCATGGCGCCCTTGCGGAGGGCGAGTCGAGCGTGGCCGTCGGCTGTCCTGAGTAGGCGCAGGATCGGCGTCATCTGCGTACGCATCGCGGAAGGGACCGGGGTGCTCTCAATTCGCCTGTCCTGGGCCAGCGCGAGCGCGAGGTAGTGACCCAGCGCGTAGCCGAGGGCCTTCCAATCTTTGGCCTTCGTCGCGGTTTGCATTGCCTTCTTGTCGGCTCTGAACTTTGGGGTGTAGCTGCGACAGAGGCCGTTCAGTTGTGCGCGGTAGCCGGCAGGAGTCTGCGCTGAAGCCGCCGACGGAGCGACGACTCCTAGGGCGACGGTGAGGGTGACTGCGGCGTAGAGCTTCATTGGCCTTTGCTTCCCGACTTACATCGTCCGGTTGGCCTACCGCCTTTAGTCACCTCGCCGAAAATCGGCGCAGTGGCCGGACCCACCTCTAGGTCCGGGCACATCAGTACCTTCGTGGCGCGCCTGTCATCGGGCTTTCCCCAAGATGAGGCACAGGGGGGAACAGCTTTTCCGCGCTCGTGTGCGCCACGGGCGTGCGGTGGCTAGCCCCATCCACGGAAACGAGAGGAACTTGCATGACTGGATGGACGCTGAAGGCCGCGAAAGTCGTGGCAATGGTGGGTCTGCTGCTCGCCGGTATCGGTGCGTCAGCTGCCCTCGCCGATTCCGGCAACGGAAACGGAACCGGAAATGGGAACGGTTCTCCCACGACAGTCCCTGGATCTCCGGGCGACGACTGCTCGCATGGCAACTCTGGCAAAGATTGCCGTCCCGATCCGAACCAGAACGGCAAGGACTGTGAGGACCACGGGAACGCGAGGGGCAACGAGGATCACTGCGATCAGGCCCAAACGACGACCACGGTTCCCACGACTACGAACGAGACCACGACGACGAACGAAACCACGACGACAAACCAGACCACGACGAACGACACCACGACAACGACTACGAAAACCGAGACGGGCACCACCCCGCCGACGACAACGAGCTCATCGACTCCGGGACACGGCGGATCATCCGCAGGGCCGGGGCCTTCCTCGGTGCCGGAGTCTGCGGTCACGACACCGGCGGTCCAGAATAAGCCGGCGCACAAAGTGAAGGGTGCAGGGGTGAGCGGTGTCGCAGGGGCGACCAGCAAGCCCGGAGAGCTGCCCTTCACCGGCTTCCCCGCTTGGGCTCTTGCTCTGATCGGTTCCGCGATGCTCGCGGCCGGGCTCGGGCTCCGCAGAGTCGGGTCGAAAGTCGCCTCCTAGCACGTCCATCGTGGTGGCCCCACCGGGGGTCACCACGATGTTCCGACTCCTTCCCGGCTAGAGCAGACGCACGCCGTTCACAAGGAGCGCCACGCCTAGGACGACGAGGACGTAGACGGTCGCCGCGCGTCGGTGGCGGGAAAGCCATTCGACGGCCGCATCGAGCGTTGTCATTGCCCGATTGCCGAGGAGCAGATAGCCGAGGACGGGCAGCCATACGAGCACCGTTGCGAGCAGCCCGTACCAGACGATCAGCGCGGCCTCATTCGACCCTGTGATGCCCGAGGCGGCGATCGAGGCCGACGCCAAGGCTGTGAGCACGAGGCGCTTCGGGCCGCCAATGCCGAACAGCAGCCCGACGACCGAGGCAGTGACGACGTGGACGCGCTGCAGCCGTTCGAGCGCGGCCTTCGAGCGGCCGTTCGGCCGTGGGCGCGCCGTCTCTGTACGGCGATGGACCATGGCGGCGTACGACAGCACCACGATGGCGAGGCCGATCTCCAGCAGCCCCTCGAAAGTCGGATGGGACTTCGAGCGATCGGGTGTCGCGATGGCGCCGACCGCGACAAGTACCGCGCAGGCGAGCAACTGACCTAGGACGACGCCGAGCGCGAACCCGATGGCCTTGAGCCGGCCGCTGCGCATGACCGCGATCGTCGCCGCCAAGCCGAGCGGGCTCAAGGTCGCAATCACCGCGTACGGGATCAGGTGAACGGCCGCGCTCAACACGGGTACGCGACGCCCTCGCGGTGCCCGTTCGGACGTCTCACGCTCACAATTCTCTCTCTGCCCGCGCGTGCTCGCAGCGGGCCGGCGCGGACGCGGCGTGGGAGAACACTGAACGCCAGTAGACCAGTTCGAGTCTGGGCGTCGCCTCTCCCTTGTGACTCCTGAAATGACGAAGCCCCGCGTCGCCGCGGGGCTTCGTTTTCTCGGGATCTCCGACCGGCTAGCGGTCGGTGTAGCCCATACCGCCGGGGCCGTAGTAGCCGCCGAGCTCGTCGCGGTAGTCCTGGTCGCGGTACCGCTTGTCATCGAACTCCGGCGCGTCTTTGATCTGATCCTTCGTGCGGTTGACGAACACCGTTTCAGTATCGAGATCCAAGTCACGAATGACTCCGGCCGGGAGCATCACCTTCTTGCCGAAGATCCACGGGCCCGTGTCGACGACGACGAAGCTGCCGCCGGCCTCGTAGGTCGACTCGTCGACCTTGCCGATGCTGCCGTCGAGCGCCTCGACCTTGAAGCCGGTCAAGTCGACGGACGGATCCGCGCTGGTGCTGAACGTCCAGATCTCAGCGATCGTCACTTTGCCTCGACCCCCTTCGCGAAGGCCCTCGCCTTCGATCGTGTGCATGACCTGCTAGGTACAGCTCTTCTAGCCCGTGGGCGGATTGGTAAACATGCGAAGTCCCTGCAAATAAAGGCATCTCCAAATGGATTTGCGCTCAGCCTCTTTAGAGCCGCCGCACGTAACCGACACCGAGATAGCCGGTTCCATGTGGCACCCTGTCGCCCCAGAGTGCTGAACAGTCGCTGCATGAGTCTTTTCGTCTTTGGCGGACTTCTCGCTCTCATGGCGACGGGCTGTGGGAGCACCAAGACGGTAACGAGGACCGTGACCGTACCCGCCAAGTCGACGTCGGACCTCGGCCCACCTGCCGTGCAGACGCAGTTCGGCTACATCAAGTCCATGAAGCGAAAAGGCGCCGGCTACGTGCTTCGCTTCGATCCCGCCTTGCTACTGAGTGGAATCACAGCCAATACGGCCGCTGCCGAGGACGGCGCAGTCGCGCCGGGCGAACCGGTTCCGAACGACAACTACCGCCTGAACGAAGGCCACCGTCTGCTGACGTACCTGCTGCCGGCGACCGCGCGCGTCTCGGTCATCACGCAGCACGGGCAGGGCTCGCTCGGCGAGACGAAGATCCCGGTCGACGAGCTGGCGCGGATCGTCAACGGCGGGAAGCATCGGAAGCTCTTCGAACCGCTGGCGACAGGGGTTTGGCTGCGAGTGCACATCGATACCGTCCTCACCCTCGACCAGCAGTATCAGCCGTGATGAAGAAGATCCTTGTCGGCATCGACGGCTCGGACACATCGAAGCAGGCTCTCCGCTGGGCCGTCGACAACGCCGGAGCTGCTGAAGTGGTTGCGCTGCATGTCTACGACGTCCCACTACCGATTCCGGATGCGGCGCCGGGCCACCCGGTCAACTTCGCAGAGATCGTCACCGAGACGCACGAAGGCGCAGTTCGATTCGTCACGTCGATCGTCGACGAGGTCGTGGGCGACCAACGCTCGGTGCGGGCCGAAGCGATCGAAGGACATCCGGTCGAAGTGCTGCTCGAGGCCGCCGCCGACGCGGATCTGCTCGTGCTCGGTTCACACGGCGCGGGGCGGGCCGAGTTTCTGATCGGCTCGGTCAGCCAGGAGTGCGTCCAGCGGGCTGCCGGGCCGGTCCTGATCTACCGCAGCTAATCCGTTGCTCAGCTTGGCGTGCGCCGACACACCTGCGACTCGACCTGATTGTCGGACGCCGCATGCACCCCGACACGGCCTGCCGGAACATGCCAGAGGACGAGGCGATCGACGGTCCCTTCCGCCACCGGCGTCCCGCTCACCTTTACGCCTGAGGGCGCGACGACCCAGCTGCTCCTCAGAGCGCGGCCGTCCAGGCCGATCAGATGTCCCGCGCCGCTGACGTGCACCGTTTCGTTCGGCAAGCCGCCGTACGGCGCGACGCCGAGCTGCGGCGTTGCGTCGACGCGGTCGTTGAAGAACTCCGTGAGCATGTAGGCGTACCCCAGCTCTCGCTGGCAGCCGGAGGGCTGAACCTGGAGCAGCGTGACGGACTGATGGTCGGGGACGATCTGGTCGACCCAGCCCCGCGTTGCGTTGCTCTGCGAGGCGAAGACGTCGCCGTTGTTGTCCCTGATCCCATGTGTCCAGAGAAGAGCCGAGTTGACCGCGAAGACCGCGAGCAAAGGCAGGACCAGCGCCGGGGCGAAGCGTCGCGGGATTGCGACCACGGCGGCTGCGGCCAGCACGGCGGCCAACTCGACGGCGCGGTGACCCGTCTGCCCATGCGCGACAGCGAGGTCTCCCAGGTGCGTCCAGATCGGCGTTCCGGCCGCATGGAGCTCTTTGGAAGCGTCGTCGACGACATAGACGTCGAACGGGAGAAGCGCGAGCGCTCCGAGCAACAACGCCGCACCGAGGCCGACTGCACGCCTCGGTCGCGGCGCACCTTCCTTTAGCCAGGCGGCACCGACGATCAGCCACAGCGGCACCACGTAGAAGACATAACGGTCGTAGATACGGCCCTGTGCCGAACCCGAGCTCGCGAAGAGCGCCGCGACGAACAGCGCGAGCAAGCTCGTCGAGAGGAAGACCACGAGAAACGCGCGATGCGCGGCGGAGCCGGCTCGCGCCTTGCGATAGAAGACCCCAAGCGCGGCGGGCAGGATGATCAGCGGGATGAGGCCGAGGTAGAGGGCGAGGTCGGCCAGGTGGTAGTCGAACATCCGCGCGACGCCGTCGAGGTCGTATGAGCGCCAGAGGAACGAGTAGTCGCCAAGTGCGTTCGCACCCCGCGCGATCGCGAGCACACCTGCGCCGCCAAGCGCCACGCCGGTCACGACGCCGGTGATCCAAAGCTCGCGCAGACGACGCCGGCTTACCGCAGCGACGGCGAGCAAGAACGCGGGATAAAGGACCGCGAACTGCGGTCGTACGAGGTAGGCAACGAGGACGGCGATCGGAACGGCGAGCTGCCGGCGCCACGTCGGCCGCTCGACCGCGAGCACGATCGCATAGAGGGCGGCAAGGCCGACGAGGTACGCGAGGCTGTCCGTCATGACGAGCCCGATGTAGATCGACGACGGGATCAGAAGCGACAGCGCGGTGACGACGAAGCTCGCCATGCGTGGCACCAGCCGGCGTGCGAGCAGATAGATCGGGATCGCGGCGAGCGCGAACCAGAGCGCGTTCAACAGTTTCGCCCAGAAGTAGACGGTCGATCGGTCCTGCGTGACGACCGCGATCGGAGCGATCGTCGCCGGATATCCGGGACCGCGTCCGTAGCGATGCTCCTGCACGAGGAGCCCATGGCCGTCGGCGAGCGAGTCGCCCGCGTCGAGGTAGATCACCTCGTCTCCGAAGACCCTCGGACCGGCGACGAACGTCGACAGCAGGCCGTATCCGACGAGTGCGACGATGACGAGTGCGCCGACGGCAAGCGCGACGCGGACGCCGGATCTGGGCCCCGGCTCGGACATTGCCTCTCTACTACCAGCGATTAAGCCGGTCCAACCCTCTGTTGCGAGAGTCTTTACAAGAGATCAGCTGTGGTGGCGGCCCACGGCCAGGAGTGACTGGCCGGAGGGCGGCGACTTCAGAGTCTCCGCGCGGCGCGCGACAGGGACAACGAAGCGGTCCCAGGCGCGGAGGAGGACGCCCTCGCAGGGCTCACGCTTGAACCACTTCATCGCGACGAGCCAGGCGAGCAGCCCCGGCGCGTTCACGTAGGCGAGCTGCTCGAGCTCGATCCCGGCGTCGTGGTAGACGGCGCCGAGCGTCTCCTCCGCGCAGAGCTCAACGCGCCAAGGTGGTCATCGACTTGCTCGAGCACGTTGTACGCGATGACCGCGGAACGCGATCCCTCCGGTGCTTCTGTGACGTCGAGCTCGCGTACCGTTACCCGCTCGTCACCCTCGAACCGGGTCCGCAGTTCGCCGAGGAGATTGGGATCCAGCTCGCTGAGCGTGATGCGCTCCAGCCCGCCGGCGAGCCAGGCAGCCGCGTAGTCGCTCGGCTCCTGCGCCTACCTCGAGCGGATCCGCGCCGATGGGCGGGCCAGTGACGCCAGCCACGCGCTGTAGTTCTGCGCGGACGCGAGCGACTCCAGTACGCGATGCCGGTACGCGGGCTCGGCGATGCCGGCCACTGGGCGGCAGACGACCCGGCTAGGCTCCGGCGTCGTTGGCGTCCACGGTCACGCTTCTGGTCGGGCTCGCGCTCCTCGGTCTCACCGCGGCTCGCGTCATGGCGAGGCTCGGGGTCAGGTCTGCGTCTGCTTTCCTCATCGGAGCGTTCGTCGTGGCTCACGCCGAGTTGCTCGTGGTTGCGCTCGGTCTTTCGCTCTTCCGCGCGTTCGCTGCCGGGGCGGTGCTCGGCACGCTTGCCGGTCTCTGCGTCCTCGCGCTTCTGCTCACCCGCGGCTCTCGGAGCGGGATCGAATGGCGCGCCGCTCTTCGCCCGCTGTGGGGCGATCCGCTGCTGCTCGTCCTCGCAATCGTCGTGATTCTCGGCTTCGCGTACACCGCCGCGATGGGAATCTGGGTGCCGCAGGTCGAGGACGACGTCCTGACCTTTCATCTCGTACGCGCGCCGCTCTGGTGGCAGCACGGCGGCATCGCCTACCTTCGCGGCACGTTCGATCTCCGCAATAACGCGTATCCGCCTGGCGGCGAGCTCGGCCCGCTTGCGACGATGACCCTGGCGGGGAACGACTACTTTGTCGCGCTCGACCAGCTGTGCTGCGCTCTCGCACTGGCGGTAGGGGCGGGCGGAATCGCCCGCCGGTTCGGCTTCGGCCGTCGTGAGGCGCTCTTCGGCGGTCTACTTGTCCTGACGCTGCCGTTGATCGCCCTGCAGGCGGGCACGGCCATGAGCGATCTCGTGGTCGCTGCGTTTCTGCTCACCGCGGCCTTCTTTCTGATCGACGGGAGTCGCGTTTCGCACTTGCTTGCAGGTGTTGCGACTGCGCTGGCCGTCGATGTGAAGCTGACGACACCGATCGCGCTGCCGTTCCTGCTTGCTCTCGCATGGTTCGCTCGGCCGGCCGGACTCAGGACGCTGCGAATCGGCGCCGTCGTCGCGGGAACCGTGCTCGGATCGTTCTGGTACGTCGTGAATCTCGTCCAGGCGGGCACATGGGACAACCACATCTCGACGGAGTACAGCGTCGACCGCGGCCTGGCGCCGGTGGCCGCGCGCACTCTGCGGATCGCGATCGAGTTCGTGGACCTTTCAGGTGCCGGCGGGCGGGACCGCTGGCTCTACGCGATCGCGGCCCTCGTCGTGCTCGTGGTCGCGATTGTCGTCTTCGTGCGCACTCGAGCGCGGGGGACGCTTGTCGCGGGCGGCATCGCCGCGCTCGTGGCGGCCGTTCCGCTCCTACTGTTGCCGTTCGAGCATCGGCTGATCAACGTCTACTTCAAGCTCTGGGACGCGCTCGGCCGGCGCGACCTCGCCAACCTCGACAGCGGTCGTGATCTCACGAAGTCGGCATCGAACTTCTCCTGGTACGGACCGCTCGGCTCGGTGTTGCTCGTCGCCGCGGCAGTGCTCGTGATCGTCGCGATACGCCGCAAGCAGCTCGACCGCATGGCGCTCTTTTCCGTGGTCGCGCCGGTGTACTGGCTTGTCGCGTTCTCCGCGCTGCTCTTCTACCAGGACTGGATCGGACGCTTCTTCGCGTTTCCCATCGCACTCGCCGCGGCGACATGGGGGATCGTCCTGCGCTGGCGGCCGGTCGCCTGGGGTGTCGTCGCGATCGCGGGCACTACGCTGCTGCTCTCGCTCGCGAACGATGCGAAGCGCCCGTCCGGGCTGCCGCTTTTGGAACGTGACAAACCGCGCAGCGTCTGGACCACGCCGCGCTGGACGGGCGTCGCGCTCCGCGAGGACTACGACGCGCCGATTCGGTTCCTCGACCAGCGCATTCCTAACTCCGCCGACGTGGGGCTTGTGATCACGCCAAGCGAGCCCGTGTACCCGTTCTTCGGCCGCGGCCTCGAGCGCCATGTCCGTTTCGTCTACGAGGACGACCGCAACGCCCCCCGAGGCGTCGACTGGGTGTTCGTCCGGCCCGACCATCCGAGCTCGCTGTGCAGCGAGGTCTGGAAGGTGGCGCTCACCACCGCGGACGGCTGGCGCGTCCTGCACCGTGACGGTGCGAGAACATGCTCGACGTGAGACCTCTCGGCGGGAAGATCGAGTCCTACGACGCGCCGTCGACGGAGGAGATCGCGCGACGGACCGGCCTGGACGTCGCCGAGATCATTCGTTTCGACGGCAACACGTCGCCGCACCTGTTGCCATCGACACGGGCCGAGGCGCTTTACGAGGAGCTGGCCCGCATCCACACCTATCCGCACGGCGGTTATCCCCGGCTCGAGCGGGCGATTGCGGACTACGCCGGCGTTTCGCCGGAGAACATCGTCCTCGGTGCGGGCGCGGACGATCTGATCCTGCTCGTCACGCGTGCCTTCGCTGGTCCGGGAGACCGGGTCGCGATCGCGAACGATCCGACCTATCCGATGTTCCAGATCGCCGTCTGGGTCGTTGGCGCCGAGATCGACGATCACGACCCGGCGCTGACGATTTGCTGCCGGCCGAACAATCCGACAGGCGAGCTCGGCGAGCTCCCGACTGCGCGGCCGCTCGTCGTCGACGAGGCGTACTTCGAGTACTCGGGCGAGACGGCCGCCGGCCTGATCGAAGAGGGCGTCATCGTTCTGCGCACGTTCTCGAAGGTGTTCGGGCTAGCGGGTGCGCGGGTGGGATACGCCCTCGCGGGCCGCGACGTCGCGGCGGAGTTGAACAAGCGCCAGCATCCCGCGCCGCTGTCGACACTCTCCGCCGCGCTCGCGATCGCCGCGCTGCAATCCCCTCCCGACGTGACCCCACTACTCGCCGAGCGCGAGCGCGTCGCAGAGCGTTTGCGCGAGATCGGGTATGAGCCGCTTCCGTCGCATGCGAACTTCCTCTACGTCCCGGTTGACGATCCGCAGGAGCTCGCCGGCTCCCTGCTCCAGCGAGGGCTCGCCGTACGACCGGTGCGGGGCGGCATCCGCATCACGATCCGAAACGAACAGGACGACGACCGGCTCCTCTCCGTCCTCAGGGGCTAGCGTCCCGAACGGCTGGGGTCAGACCCTCGCCTTTTGGGACGGGTCGAACGAGGCCGCCCGATTGCCCTCAGGCAGTAGCTCCGAATAACCTAGAGGCCGATGGCGTCGAATCCACATCGCTGGCGGATCCTCGCCGTTGTCGCGACGGCGTTCTTCATGACGATCCTCGACGTTTCGATCGTCAACGTGGCTTTGCCGTCCATCGGGAAGGCGCTCGACTTCTCGCGCGAGAACCTGCAGTGGGTGATCACGGCGTACTCGATCGCCTTCGGCGGCTTCCTGCTCCTCGGCGGACGCGCAGCGGACCTACTCGGACGGCGCCGCGTGTTCATGGTCGGAGTCGCGCTCTTCACGCTCGCCTCGCTCGCGTGCGGGCTTGCGCAATCCGAGGGAATGCTGATTGCATCGCGCGCGGTGCAGGGGCTCGGCGGCGCGATCATCTCGCCTGCCGCCCTGTCGATCGTGATGACGAGCTTCGAAGAAGGACCGGAGCGAAACAAGGCGCTCGGTATCTGGGGCGCGCTCGGAGGCAGCGGCGCCGCGGTCGGCGTGCTCGCAGGTGGCGTGCTGACGAAGTACCTCGGCTGGGAATGGATCTTCTTCGTCAACGTTCCCGTCGGCGCGCTCGTGCTGCTCCTGGCGCCGCGCATCGTGCCGGAGAGCGCGCGCGACGAAACGGGCCGGAAGTACGACGTACTCGGCGCCGTGCTGGTCAGCGGCGGCCTGGCGCTTCTCGTCTACACGATCTCGAAGGCACCCGACGTCGGTTGGCTGACGGCACGGACGATTCTCCTGTTGATCGCTTCGGCCGGTTTGCTGGCTGGGTTCTTCTTCAACGAACGCCGGATTCCCGATCCGTTGATGCCGTTCCACATCTTCCGGGTCCGGACGGTCACCGGTGCGAACGTCGTCGGCGGCCTGCTAGGCGCCGTCATCTTCGCGAACTTCTTCGTGTTGACGCTCTACGTGCAGGGGGTCCTCGGCTACTCGGCGCTGAAGGCGGGCGTGACGTTCGTCGCGACAGCCGGAACGGCGGTCATCGCTGCCGGCATTGCGCAGGCGCTGACCACGAGGTTCGGCCCGAAGCCGATCATCGCGATCGGTCTCACGCTCCTGACCGCAGCGATGATCTGGTACTCGCAGATCCCGGTGCACGCAAGCTTCGTGTCCGATCTCTTGCCCGGCTACCTGATGGTTGGGGTCGGGATCGCCTTCGCATTCGTCCCGGTTTCGATCGCAGCGCTCGCCGGGGTCGCCGAACGGGAGGCCGGCTTAGCGTCGGGCCTGATCAACACCTCACAGCAAATCGGCGGCGCGATCGGCACCGCCGTCGCCTCGTCGATCTTCGCGAGCCATTTCAAGACGCTCCTCAAGGACGGCAAGTCGTTGCCGGTCGCGCTGACCGGGGGCTACAGCTGGGCGTTCTGGGGGCTCGCCGTGTTCGGAGTCCTCGCGCTCATCGCATCGCTGACGCTGATCCGCAGCCAGGAGATGAGCGAGGCGCCCGCCGCGGCGCCCGGAGCCTAGTTAGAGCTAGATCTTCGCGACGAGCGCCTCCGGCACGGTGTCGTGCACGGAGAAGTGCCGGTCGAGGCCCGAGATCTGAAGCGCACGCTTTGTCTCGACTCCAGGAGCGGCAAGGAAGAAAGCACGCCCGTTGTCGAGCTTCGTCCGCGCTTCGATCAGGACGCCCAGTGCCGTCGAGTCCATGAACTCGACCTCGCCGAGGTCGACCACAATCCGCTCCGGTGCTTCGGCACAGACACCCGCCAGGGCGGCCCGGACACTTTCGGCGTTGTAGAGATCGAGCTCGCCGCCCAGGCTGACGACACAGGCGGTTCCGACTGCCTCGATCCGCAAAACGGGATCTCTGCGCAGTCCGTCTCCGGTCGAGTTGTTCGACACGACAATGCCCTCCTTGGCTCTACGAGCGCCGCAGGGGGGTCTGGGCGGGCTCGACGCTGACGAATTAGACACTCGCTCAACCCGAAGCGCAACCGTCATGTGTTGACCAGCCGCCTCCCGCAGGGGATCTTGTACGGCATGGATGTGGCCGCCGTCGCCCGCCGAGCGCGCACCGAGAACTTCCCGGTTGCCTCAGTCCTCTTTCCTCGCCGTCTCCGGCCGCATCTACGCGCCATCTACGGGTTCGCCCGGCTGGTGGACATTCTCGGCGACGAGGTGGAAGGCGATCGGCTGGCCGCGCTCGACGAGCTCGAGCGTGAGCTCGAAGCCTGCTACCGCAGCGAGCCGACCTGGCCGGTGATGCGGGCGCTTGCTCCCACGATCCACGAGTTCTCCCTGCCGCGTGAACCTTTCCTGCGCTTGATCGAGGCGAACCGCATCGACCAGCGCATCTTCGAGTACGCGACGTGGGACGACCTTCGGGAGTACTGCCGGCATTCCGCGGATCCGGTCGGGCGGCTCGTGCTCGGCCTTCTTCGCCTGGACGGAGACGTCGAGCTGGTCGCCGCGAGTGACGACGTCTGCACGGGACTGCAGCTCGTCAACTTCCTGCAGGACGTTCCGCGCGACCTCGAGCTCGGGCGCATCTACCTGCCGCTCGAGGACCGCCGCCTGTTCGGCGTGACGGAGCTCGACCATCCCAGTCCGGAGCTCGTCGACCTGCTGCGGTTCGAGGCCGCCCGCGCGCGAGACCTTCTCGCACCCGGGCAGCTGCTGCAGGAACGGATCGGCGGCCGCAGCGGCCGCGCCGTCGGTCTCTTTGCGCGCGGCGGGGCGGCTACACTCGACGCGCTCGAGTCTGCGCACTGGGATGTGTTCACGCAGCGGCCGCGTCCTTCTCGCACCCGGCTCGCACTGGCGGCGCTCGCGCGATGACTACCGAGCAGGCCTATGCAGAGGTCGAGCGGCTGACTCGGCGACGCGCTCGCAATTTTGCGTACGGGATCATGGTGCTCCCGCGTGAGAAGCGTCGTGCGATCGCAGCCATCTATGCATTCGCCCGACGGGTCGACGACGTCGCCGACGGCGAGTTGCCGCGCGACGAGAAGCAGGTGCAGCTCGAAAGGCTGCACACCGCGCTCGACTCGCCCGGCCTCGATGCGATGTCGGTCGCGCTCGCCGATGCGCGTGCGCGCTTTCCCATTCCCGACAGTGCGCTGCATGCACTCGTCGACGGCGGCCTGCAAGATCTCGACCAGACGCGCTACGCACACTTCGAGGACCTGCGCTCGTATTGCACAAAGGTGGCCGGCGCGGTCGGCGTCGCGTGTGTGGCGGTGTACGGCTCCGACGACGTCGAGCGTGCCGAGACGCTCGGAATCGCACTGCAGCTGATCAACATCATCCGGGACGTGCGTGAGGACTGGGAGCTTGGCCGCGTCTATCTCCCGCAGGACGAGCTTGCGTCGTTCGGCGTCACCGAGGGCGAGATCGCGGCCGGCGAAACGACAGACGCGTGGCGGGCGCTGATGACGTTCCAGTCAGAACGCGCCCGCGCCTATCTGCGCGACGGGCTCGGCCTCACACGTACGCTCGACGGTAGAAGCGCGTTGTGCATCTCCACGT
>Ga0105242_10001599_pt1 | contig 17832 bp, 14 predicted proteins | sample KBSM24metaG_FD_81521 | JGI IMG/M metagenome (GOLD analysis project Ga0105242, IMG submission 81521) | Miscanthus rhizosphere microbial communities from Kellogg Biological Station, Michigan, USA - KBS M2-4 metaG | ecosystem: Host-associated > Plants > Roots > Rhizosphere > Soil | place... | reverse complement strand
CGGGCCGTTTCACTCGCAGAATACCGAGGCGTGGTTCTACCGCGTGCCGGGACTGAAGATCGTCGTGCCGTCGACGCCGCACGACGCGCGCGCGCTGCTCGCATCGGCCGTCGCCGATCCGGATCCGGTGCTCTACTTCGAGCACATCGCGCTCTATCGCGATCCGAAAGTGAAGCAGGCGCTGAGCGAAGAGCCGCCCGCGCCGATTCCGATCGGCAAGGCCGCGCTGCGCCGCGCGGGAAACGATCTCGCGATCATCTCGTACGGCGCGTTCGTTCACACCGCCATGCGCCTCGCGGAGAAGCTCGCGCGTGAAGGCGTGGAATGCGCGGTGCTCGATCTCCGCACGCTCGCGCCGCTCGACCGGGAGTCGGTCCTCGCCGTCGCGCGCCACTGCAACCGCGTCCTGATCATCCACGAAGACACGCGCACCGGCTCGATCGGTGAGTCACTCGCCGCGATCATCCAGGAAGAAGTATTTGAGTTTCTCGATGCGCCCGTCCGCATCGTCGGAGCCCTCGACACGCCCGTGCCGTACTCACCGCCGCTCGAGGAAGTGTTCCTTCCGAGCGAGGATCAGATCGAGCGGGCCGCGCGGCTGGTGTTGGCGTATTGAGCTTCTTTTGGACTGCGGCGACGCAAGTCGCCGCTTTCTACGCGGCAGCAAAGCTGCCGCGCGCCGCGGCTTGCCGCGGCGTTGGAAAGCGGTAGCTGGCGCTACCGCAGTCCATACAACTTCCTCACCCACTCCGCATCCTCCACTGACAGCGGCTCGCCCGCGTTGGCGCCGGCGGCGACCTGTTTCGGGTTGCGCTGGCCGAGGAGAACACAGGCGGTGGGGTTGCCGGTGAGGAGCGCGCCGGTGACGGCGTGCAGCACGTCGAACTTCTCGCGCACGGCCGCGGCGGCGCGTTTGTAGCGCGCGATCGCGGCGGCGTCGCGGAAGTCGGCCACGCCGCTGCGGAAGTCGCCCTCGCCGTAGTCGACGGGATGATCGTACTTGCCGAGAAGCAGGCCGTGCTTGAGAGGTGAGAAGAACGCGACGCCGAGGTCGTGCTCGTCGACCCACGCTTTGAGTCCGCTCGACTCGTAGGCGTCATCGACGACGTTGCGGTACGGCTGCACGACGTCGGGATCGACGCGGGCGATGTACTTCAGGATCCGCGAGGCGTCCCAGTCGGAGAGGCCGATGAAGCGGACTTTGCCCTCGTCGCGCAGGCGGTGCATCGTCTCGAGCGCGCCTTCGAAGTTGTCGCCGAACTCGCAGTTGTGGAAGTAGTGGAGATCGATCACGTCGGTGCGCAGATTGCGCAGCGAGCGCTCGGCCTGCTCGCGCATGAACTTCGGATCGTAGGGACGATTCGAAGGCCCGTAGATGTAGCCGAACTTCGTCGCCAGGAAAATCTCGCGCCGCGGGACTTCGCCCCACATCTCGCCGATGAGCTGCTCCGCGTGGCCGTCGCCGTACGCGTCGGCCGTGTCCCAGTGCGTGATGCCGGCGCGATATGCCGCCAAGAGCGCCTCTTTCGCCTGCGCGTCGTCGTGATTCTTCCAGCCGACCGACACCCCGCTGTCCGTGACTTGCGGCCCGCCATGGCCCCATGTGCCGAGACTGATCGCGGGGACCTGGACGTTCGTGCGGCCGAAGCGGATCGTGCGCATCGCGCGCGGATTATAGTCACCGCATGACCTGCGTTCTCTGCGATGCTCCCGCGTCGGCCGGCGACGTCGTCTTCGAAGACGACGACACGCTCGTCATCCTCCACAACGACTGGTCCGTCCCCGGCCACGTGATGCTCGTCTCGAAGCATCACGTCGAAAATCCATCGGCGCTCGACGAAGAACAATGGCTGCGCTTCGCGCGCCTATGGCATCGCGTCGAGCGCGCGCTCCTCGACGAACATGTGGCGACCGCTGCCCTCAGCGGTCGCCGTGCCGCTGAGGACAGCGGCACCCAGAAAGTGATCGCGCTGAAGCTCGGAATCATGACGCCGCACCTGCACGTGCACCTCTATCCGTTCCCCGCAAAGATCACGCGCGAAGAGGTCTTCGCGGTCATCGACATGAAGACGCGCGTGCCGCGCGACGAGGCGTTCGTGGCTCGTCTCCAAACTGCGCTCTTGACACCGCCGGGCGACTGAATGAGCATTCATTCGGCACATGGCTCGAACCACAACCCCCGCTGAGCCCGAGACTTTCCGCGGAACCTCCAAGCGCGAGCGCATCCTCCGCGCCGCCGTCGACGTCTTCGCCGAGCACGGCTACTTCAACGCGAAGGTGGCGCAGATCGCGAAGTCCGCCGGCGTCGCCGACGGCACGATCTACCTCTACTTCGACGGCAAGGAAGACCTGCTCATCACGATCTTCCGCGAGCACACCCGCAACTACCTGCGGGCACTCGAGCAGCAGATGGCGAACGTGAATCGCGCCGAGGAGCGGCTGCGCATCGCCGTGCGCCACCACCTCGAGACCCTCGGCCGCGACCGCGCGCTGGCCGTCGTCTCGCAGGTCGAGCTGCGCCACAGCCTCAAGTTCATGAGCCTCCTCTCGCAGGAGGAGGTCGCCGACTACCTCAACATCATCCGCAAGATCGTCGAGAGCGGGCAGCAGGAAGGCGTCTTCCGGCGCACCGTGCATCCGCAGCTCGTGGCCAAGGCGGTGTTCGGCGTCCTCGACGAGATGGTGACCTCGTGGATGCTGTCGGAGAAGGATTATGATCTCGCCGCTCACGCCGATGAAGTGGCGGATCTGATGCTGACTGGACTGCTGTGACGCGTCTCTCGCGCCGCGATCTCGCCCTCATCGCGACGTGCATCCTTCTCGCCGCGATCTCCGTCGCGATCATCGCGCGCTACTACCACGCCGCGTTCCCCGAGGCCTCGATCGACTTCCGGTTCGACCGGAAGTCCTCCCGCCCGATCGCGGAACGGCTGATCGCCTCGCAGCACGCCGACCTGCGGGCGATGAAACACGCCGCGCGCTTCGATTCCGACGACAGCGCGCAGATCTTCCTCGAGCGTTCCCTCGGACTGGAGCGCGCCAAACAGGTCACGCGCGATCGCGTGCGCATCTGGTACTGGCATCACCGCTGGTTCCGGCCGCTGCAGGAAGAAGAGCTGAGCGTCGACGTCGCGCCGACCGGCGAGATCGTCAGCTTCACGCACAAGATCCCCGAGGACCGCGCGATCCCGGATGATCGTGTGGTGCGCGCCTCTGGCGCGCCCCCGCCCGAAGGCGCGCCGGAGGCGCGCACTACACCGATCGACTTTCTGCGGCAGATCGGCGTGCGCGTCGACGACTTGCGGCTCATCTCCACGAGCGAGCGGCAGCTGCCGAAACGCACCCAGCGGATTTACACGTGGGAGTCGATCTCCATCCGCCCCGCGAACGCGCCGTATCGGCACACGGTCACGGTGGACGGCAATCTCGTCACCGGCTACGCACAGCGGCTGAAGGTGCCGGATGCGTGGCTGCGCTCGTATCGCGAGCTGCGCTCGAAGAACATCGCCGCCGGATCGGTCGATCTGATCTTCCTAGCCGCGACGATGATCGCCGCGCTGGTCGTGTTCATCGCGCGGCTGCGTCGCGGCGATCTCTCGATCCGCTTTCTCCTCGCCATCGGCATCGCGAGCGTCGTGCTCGTCGGCGGCGTCGCGCTGAACTCGATGCCGTCGCAGTTCGCGTACTACGACACCACCACGTCCTACTCCGCGTTCCGCGCGCAGCTCGCGTTGCAGGCGGTGATGCAGAGCCTCGGCACGGCGATGCTTCTGATCGTCGTCTGCGGCGCGGGCGAAGTGCTGTACCGCGAGCGAATGCCGCGGAAGCTCGCGATTCCGCGGATCTTCCAGCGCCGCGCTCTCGCCTCGCGCCGCGTCTTCCTCTCGCTGATCCTCGGCTACACGCTCGTGCCGCTCTTCATCGCGTATCAGGTCGTTTTCTATCTGACCGCGCGCAAGTTCGGGGCGTGGGCGCCGGCGGAAGTGCCGTATGACGAGATGCTGAACAGCGCGCTGCCGTGGCTGGCCGTGCTGTTCGCGGGATTCTTCCCCGCGCTCTCCGAAGAGTTCCTGTCGCGCGCGTTCTCGATCCCGTTCCTCGAACGGATCGTCCGCTCGCGCGTCGCCGCGATCGTGCTGGCCGGATTCATCTGGGGATTCGGGCACGCGACGTATCCCAATCAGCCGTTCTACATCCGCGGCGTCGAAGTCGGAATCGTCGGCATCATCGCGGGACTGTTGATGCAGCGCTTCGGACTCCTGCCGCTGCTCATCTGGCACTACACCGTCGACGCGGTGTACACGGCGACGCTGCTGTTCACGTCGGGGAACGCGTACTACGTCGCCTCCGCCGCCGCGGCCAGTCTGATCTTCGCCGTGCCGCTCGTCGCCGCGATCGTGCTCTACAGGCGCAACGGCGGCTTCGTGCCGGACGACGACCTCTCGAACGACACGATCCCGATCGCGCCGCCGCCCGCGCATCCCGAGGTGGAGGTTGCAGCCGCGCAGTTCCCTCCGGCGATGAACGTGACGCCGGCGCGGGTGATGGCGTGCATCGGCGCCGTCGCCATCGCGGCAATCGCGATCGCCTACCGGCCGCCGTCGCCCGACGACGCGATCGACTATCGCATCACGAAAGAGCGGGCGAAGGAGATCGCTAATGGTGTGGTGCGCGCTTCCAGCGCGCCTTCAGAATCGCGCCAGAGGCGCGCACCACACCAATACGTCATCGCCGCGCCGGTCGAGGGATTCCGCTCATGGGATCCGGAATCGTCGCGCGAAGACGGCGGCGCGCCGGGCGGATTCGACTCCATCGCCGCGACATATCTCGTGCGCAGCGGCATGAGCATCCCCGATCTCGTGCGCGTCTTCCGCACGCGCATCGAAGCCGCGACCTGGAGCGTCCGCTTCTTCACGCCGATGAAGAAGGAAGAGTATTTCGTCGAAGTCGATCCGCGCACGTCGCGCGCGATCGGCTATCACAAATACCTCGAGGAGCGCGGCCCCGGACCCGCGCTCGCCGAGCCGGCGGCGCTGGAGATCGCCCGGCGCGCGTTCGCCACGTACGGCATCGACGTGAATGCGTTCGACGTCAAGGAGGCGCTGAGCTTCCAGCAGCCGAACCGGCGCGATTGGCTGTTTCACTTTCAGGAGCGGACGCCGATCGCCGCGCAGGCGTACCGGCGCGTGACCGTGCGCGTCGCCGGTGCCGAGGTGACGCAGTTCAACAAGAACGTGAAAGTGCCGGACAGCGTCGTGCGCGAGGCGAACACGCAGACGCTGCTCAACGTCGTGCTGTTCGCGCTGAAGATCATCGGCGCGATCACACTGCTCGCGCTCGTGGTCGCCGGAATCGTGATGGCCTCGCGCGCGCATGGACTGCCGTGGCGGCGCGCGCTCCGGTGGACGCTGATCCTCTCGATCATCCCGATCGCGTCGATCATCGCGCGATACGAGCCGAGTCTCTTCGGCTACCAGACCAGCATGGCCTGGGAAACGTTCCGCGTCCGCCAGATCACCGACTTCGTCATCGACTTCGCGAAGCAGGCCGGGATTCTCTTCCTCGCGCTGGCCGGCCTCGAGGCGACGATCCCGTACGCGATGAGTCTCGTCACGCGCGAAGGCCGCATGCGATTCGGCCGCGGCGCGGCGATCGCGGCGCTGACGGCGATCGCGATCCTCACCATCGTCGACGTCGCCATGCAGTGGACGGTGATCGTATGGCCGTCGGCGGCATCGATCTCACTGTCGGTACCAGAGAACGCCGGCACGCCGCTGCCCGCGCTCGTCGACGGCGCGCAGGCGCTGTTCGGCGCGATCGCGATCTCCGGCGCGGTCGCGTTGTACGCGTACGCGCTGCGGAAGTGGGTCGCGTTGATCACGATGGCCGCCTTGTTCTGCGTGAGCGTCGATCCGCTGGCGACGAATGCGCAGGCACCGCTGATGCTCGCCCACGCCGCCGCGTTCGCGGTCGTGGCCTGGCTCGTCGCGCGCTACGTGCTCGACGCCAATCCGCTGGCCTGGCCGCTGGCGGTGTTCCTCGCCTCGACGCTGCAGACGGCGGCGCTGCTCCTGCAGAACCACCGCCCCGACCTGATCGCGAACGGCCTGGCGATGATCGCATTCGCGCTGCTCGCGCTGGCCTGGCTGGCGGCGCAGCGGAGAGTCGATGCCTGAGTCCTTCCGCTCGCGCCTCCTGCGCTGGAAATTCAATCTCTTCCCCGCCTATCGCGGCACCGGCGCGCGCGTGACGTACATCGCGGCCGACTTCCGCGAGGTGCGCGTGAAGCTGCCGCTGTCGTGGCGCACGCGCAACTACGTCGGGACGATTTTCGGCGGCTCGCTCTACGCGTCCGTCGACCCGATGTACATGATCATGCTGATCCAACTCCTCGGGCCCGGCTACGTCGTCTGGGACAAGGCCGCGGCCATTCGCTTCCGCAAGCCCGGAAGGTCGACGCTCACCGCGACGTTTCGGGTCGAGGACGCCGAGCTCGAGACCATTCGCAACCGAACCGCAAACGGGGAACCGCTGGATCGCACCTACAATGTGGATCTCGTCGATGCGGAGGGTGTGGTGCACGCGTCGGTGGAGAAAGTGATCTACATCAAACGCAAATGAACCTCGGCATCAACGGCTTCGAATACAGCGATCTGTCCGATTTCGAGAAACTGAAAGAGCTGGCGCTCGCGTTCGACCGCTTCGTCGAAGAGCACGACGCCGATCTCTTCCGCCGCTTCGACGCCTATCGCATCGCGATGGAGAAATTGACGGCTCCCGACGAGTCGGCGCTGCTGATCGCCGTCGGCCGCGAGCTTGGCGCATTCCTGACCCAACTGTTCGGCACCGACGACACTGCGTTGAAAGCGCGCGCAGAGCGCGACGCCGAAGTCGCCCGATTCAAAAAAGAGTTCGTCTCCAAACGCGTCACCAAAAGTGGAGCGGAGGGCTCTCAGCCCTCCGAGGCCCCATCGCTCGACGAAAACGATCCCGAGCTGTCTCTCGCAAGAATCGCGAATCGCCTCCTCGATCTGCAGCGCGAGGAGCCTTCCTCGGAAGAAGTGCGCGCGCAACTCGACCAGCTGACCGAATGGACCGCGGCGCAATGGAAAGCAGGCCGCTTCGCGGGATGGACGTCGTTCCGCCTGCCCCAGAAACTCGACTTCGACCATCTCGTGCCGACGGAGCCAGTCGACGAGCTGCGTTTCGGCGGCGATCACCATCACTTCCGCCGCCGCGACGGATTCGCTCTCACCGATCCGCGCATGACCCCGCGCGAGATCAACGACGAGTCGAACTATTGCATTTACTGCCACGAGCGAAAAAAAGACTCCTGCTCGCGCGGCTTCCCGCAGCCGAACGGCACGTACAAGCCGAACCCGCTGGGCATGGCGTTGGAAGGATGTCCGCTCGACGAGCGCATCGGCGAGATGAACGTGCTCCAGGCCGGCGGCGACGCGGTCGCCGCGCTGGCGATGGTGATGATCGACAACCCGATGGCGCCCGGTACCGGCCACCGCATCTGCAACGACTGCATGCGCGCCTGCATCTTTCAGAAGCAGGACCCGGTCAACATCCCGCAGATCGAGACGGGCATGCTCACCGACGTTCTCTTCCTGCCGTGGGGCTTCGAGATCTACGCGCTCCTCACGCGCTGGAACCCGCTCAACGTGCGTCGTCCGATCGCGCTCCCCTACAACGGCAAGAACGTGCTGGTCGTCGGCCTCGGCCCCGCCGGCTACACGCTCGCCCACTACCTCGCCAACGAAGGCTTCGGCGTCGTGGCCATCGACGGCCTGAAGATCGAGCCGCTCGAAGGTGGAGCGGCGGGCTCTCAGCCCGCCGAACCGGAAGGCGAGCTGAGAGCTCGCCGCTACACCCCCATCCCCGACGCCCGCGCTCTCTGGGACAACCTCGACGACCGCATCCTCGCCGGCTTCGGCGGGGTCTCCGAGTACGGGATCACCGTCCGCTGGGACAAGAACTTTCTGAAAGTCATCCGCATCGCGCTCGAGCGAAAGGACAACGTGCGCGTCTACGGCGGCGTGCGGTTCGGGGGCACGATCACGATCGAAGACGCGTTCGATGAGCTGGGCTTCGATCACATCGCCATCGCCGCCGGCGCGGGCACGCCGACGATCGTGCGGATGAAAAACAACCTCGTGCGCGGCATGCGCCAGGCGTCGGATTTCCTGATGGCGCTGCAGCTCACCGGCGCGTTCAAGAAAAACTCGCTGGCGAACCTGCAGGTGCGCCTGCCCGCGATCGTGATCGGCGGCGGACTGACCGCGATCGACACGGCCACGGAGCTCTTCGCGTACTACCCGGTGCAGGTCGAGAAGACGCTCGAGCGCTACGAGGCGATGTGCGCGGAGTTCGGTGAGGCTCGCGTGCGCGGCGGATACGACGTCGAGGAGCTGAGCATCCTCGACGAGTTTCTCGGCCATGGACGCGCGGTGGGTCGCGAGCGCGCGCGCGCGGCCGCGGCGGGCGAGAAGCCGGACTTCATTCCGCTCGTCCGCTCGTGGGGCGGCGTCACGATCGCGTATCGCAAGTCGATGCTCGACTCGCCCGCGTACCGGCTCAACTACGAAGAGATCGCGAAGGCCTTCGAGGAGGGAATCGCGTACGCCGACATGCTTTCGCCCGTCGAGGCCGTGGCCGACGAGTACGGGCACGTGAAGTCGCTTCTGTTCGAGAAGCAGGTCGTCGAAGACGGACGCTGGACGGATTCCGGCACGATCGTCGAGCTGCCGGCGCGAACGGTAATGATCGCCGCCGGCACATCGCCGAACGTCATCTACGAGAAAGAGCATCCCGGCACGTTCAAGCTCGACAAGTGGAAGCAGTTCTTCCAGTCGTATTCATGTGTCATTCCGAGCCGCGAAGACGGAGAGGAACCCCCGGCATCGGGAGTCGGCGGAGGGTCCCTCGCCTCGCTCGGGATGACACCGCACCTGATCGAAGACGATGAAGCGGCGCGCGATCGCGGCTTCTTCACGTCGTATCAGCATCCCTCGCGGCGCGAGAAGCTGATCACGTTCTACGGCGACAATCATCCAAAGTACGCCGGCAACGTCGTGAAGGCGATGGCGTCGGCGAAGGACGGCTTTCCGCACGTCGTCAAGATCTTCGCGGACGATCTGATGTCGATGGACCGTTCGGCGGAGGCACAGGAAGAGCGCGACGCGCGCTGGCGTGAGCTGACGGCGGTGCTCGACGACGGCCTCGTCGCGCGCGTGCACGAGGTCAATCGCCTCACGCCGACGATCGTCGAAGTCGTCGTGCGCGCTCCGTTCGGAGCGCGGCGGTTCCATCCCGGACAGTTTTACCGGCTGCAGAACTTCGAGACCTACGCGCCGCAAATCGACGGGACGCGCCTGGGGATGGAAGGCATCGCCCTCACCGGCGCGTCGACCGACGTCGATCGCGGCCTGCTCTCGGTGATCGTGCTGGAGATGGGCGGCTCATCGCGCTTGTGCGCGCTGCTCCGGAAAGACGAGCCGGTCGTGCTGATGGGACCGACCGGCGCGCCGACCGAGATCCCGAAAGACGAGACCGTGCTTCTCGCCGGCGGAGGACTCGGCAACGCCGTCCTGTTCTCGATCGCCCGCGCGCTCAAAGACAACGGCTGCCGCGTCGTCTACTTCGCCGGCTACAAGAAGAAGCAGGATGTCTTCAAACGCGACGAGATCGAAGCCGGAACGCATCAGGTGATCTGGTCGGTCGACGCGGGCGAGCCGATCGAGCCGCGCCGGCCGGATGACCTGAGCTTCACCGGCAACATCGTGCAAGCCATGCTCTGGTACGCGTCCGAGCCGCGCGAGTTCGATTTCCAGAACGTCGACCGCCTCATCGCCATCGGCTCCGACGGCATGATGCGCGCGGTGAAGGAAGCCCGCCATTCCGCGCTCGCCCCGCACCTCAATCCCAATCACGTCGGCATCGGCTCGATCAACTCCCCGATGCAGTGCATGATGAAACAGGTCTGCGCCCAATGCCTGCAGCGCCACGTCGACCCCGCCACCGGCAAAGAATCCTTCGTCTTCTCCTGCTTCAACCAGGACCAGTACCTCGACAACGTCGACTTCGTGAACCTCCGCGCCCGCCTGCGCCAGAACACGGTCCTTGAGAAACTCTCCAACCTCTGGCTCACGCGCGTGATGGCAGGGGCGGAGGTGGCGGCGGTGTGAGATTCGCATCGAACAATGGACCGAGGTACGATCAGAGAATGACGATCTTCCCCGGCAAAGTCGTGAACGGGCGCATCGAGGTGGAGAATCTTGATCTGCCTGAAGGCGCTGAAGTCAGCGTCTACGTTCCAGCTGACGACGAGGTAACTCTGACTCCCGGCGAGCTGGCCGAGTTGGACGCCGCGATTGAAGAAGCAGATCGTGGTGGAGGCGTACCCGCGGAAGAAGTTCTTAGAGAGTTGCGAGCACTCCGCGACGAAGAGATTCGCCGCCGCGGTTGATGCGAACCGTCATCATTACGCCGCGCGCCCGGCGGCAACTCACCGCTGCCGCTCGATGGTGGCTGGCACATCGCGACAAAGCGCCGGAGGCTTTCGACGAAGATGTAGCTGCGGGCATCGGTGCGATCTCTGAAAGCCCATCGATTCATCCGCGCATCGATCGCAGGCGAGGCATTCGCCGAATGCTCCTCGAGCGAATTCGTTACTACATCTATTACCGCATCTCGGCCAGAGACGACGTCGAAATCATTTCCGTCTGGCACGCCTCCCGCCGCCCGCCTCGCCTCTAACCGCGCAACCGCGCAACCGCGCAACCGCGCAACCGCGCAACCGCGACGGTTATCGCATCCTCCCCTGCTCCACCATCAGACAGCGGTCCTGCACCACCTTGATCCCCGCCTCGGCGAAGCGTTGGGCGGCTTCGTCGTTGCGGATGCCGAGTTGGAGCCAGACGCTCTTGGGTTTCGCGGCCAGGATGTCGTCGATGTGCGGGGGGATCTCGGCTCGATCGGCCGCCCGATCGAGCCGAGCGTGCGGAAGACCGGCTTGCCGAGGATTTCCGTGGCTTCGGGAAAATAAACGGGGACGGGGATGATCTCGTAGCCGGCGGCGGCCATGTGCGCGGGAACGTAAAACGCGGGCTGTGACGCGTGCGACTCCGGCTTGATTCCCAGCACCGCAATCGTCCGGGTCTGGTGCAGCAGGTCGGCAATCCCCCGTGCGTCGTTGATCAGATTGTCTCGCCAGTCGGCCATTCCGTTTCTCCCTCGAGTCCGAATGAAGCCGGGTACGTTACCAGACGTTTCATGCGAATCGGAATTTGTCGCGCCGCAGCCTCTCTTTTTCTGAGCACAATGAAAAACCTGGCAGCCGCTACATTGGCATTGCTGACGTTTACCGCGGGCGCGAGCGCGCAGGAAACGCAGCGCTATCTCGTCGGCACCAAACATCCGTTCCGCGCCGGCGCACTTGCGGCCGTTCTTCGCGACGCGCGCGGCGGCTTCACTCCCCGGTCGGTTGCCGGTTTCGACGTCTTCGACGGCTTCGCCGCCGATCTCACCTCGAGCGAAGCCGCGGCGCTGGCGCGCAACCCGAGCGTCCGCTGGGTCGAGCCCGTCCTCGAGCGTCACGCATTCGCGCTGGTCGCGCGGAATCCGCAAGCGCAGACCGTTCCGTACGGCGTCGATCTCATTCACACCCGCGAAGCGTGGAGCGCGACCCACGTCGCGACCACCAACGTCGTCGTGATCGACACCGGCGTCGACTATCGCCATCCGGAGCTGAAGGCGGTCTACGCCGGCGGCTACAACTTCGTCGCCAACAACAGCGATCCGTTCGACGACGGCGCGCACGGCACGCACGTCGCCGGTACGATCGCCGCCGCGAACAACGACGTCGGCGTGGTCGGCATCGCTCCCGACGTTCGTCTGTGGGCGCTCAAAGTCCTCGGCTCCGACGGGAGCGGATCGAGCGAGAGCGTGGTCAAGGCCCTCGACTGGATCATCGCCAAGAAGAGCGCGTCCGGCGGGAACTGGGTCGCCAATCTCTCCCTCGGCGCATCGCGACCGAGCACCGCGGAGCGCGAGGCATTCGCGCGCGCGATCAACGCGGGACTTCTGATCGTCGCCGCCTCCGGCAACGAGTCGACGGCAACGATCGCCGCGCCGATCTCCTATCCGGCCGCCTACGACGGAGTCGTCGCCGTCGGCGCGGTCGACGACAAGCTGAGCATCGCCTCGTTTTCCAATCAGGGTCCGCAGCTCGACGTCGTCGCGCCGGGCGTCGACGTGCTCTCGACGCTGCCGGTCGGCTCGGGCAGCATCGCCTGGATCGCGGCCGGCACCACGACCTACGGCGGCGTCGCGCTCACCGGCGCGAAGCGCGGCACCGTAACCGGTGAATACGTCTTCTGCGGTCTCGGCAAGACGGCAGACATTCCGGCAAGCGTCGCCGGCAAGATCGCCCTCATCAAGCGCGGCGACATCCGATTCAACGAGAAGGCACGCAACGCGAAGCAGGCCGGCGCGATCGCCGTCGCCATCTTCAATTTCGACGCCTCGCCGATGAATTGGACGCTGACGCCGGACGATGATCCGTCCGCGAAGTCCTACGACTGGCCGGTCACGGTCGGCATCACGCAGGCAGATGGGGAAGCGCTCGTCGCGCACAACGCCGGAACGATCACCGTCGTGAACGAATCCGACGACTACGGCGTCTACTCCGGCACCTCGATGGCATCGCCGCACGTCGCCGGCGCGGCCGCGTTCCTCTGGTCGACGAGCCCGTCGGCCTCCGCATCGGACGTCGCCGCGGCGCTCACGCAAACCGCGAGCGATCTTGGCGTGCCGGGAATCGACAACGTTTACGGCTCCGGGATCATCAACGTGTTCGCGGCCGTCGTGCGGCTGGCGCCGTCCTCGATCTTCCCGCCGCCCACGCCTCCGACGACGGGACGACGAATTCTCAAACGCGGGCATTGACGTCTGGTGATCGAGTAAAATAACTTCCTTTCAACGGTCCTGGTCCTGGAGGGAAGATGCCCAGACGAGTATTCATCGCCGTGATGCTGGCCGCGCTTGCCGCGACCGCAGCGAGCGCTTCGGACGAAGCGTGCACGCGCGACATCCTCAAGCCGGTCGGCGCGCCGGCGCAGCGTGTCATTCTCGATGCGCTCTTCGAAAAGAGCGCCGCTGACGTTTACGGCCGCGGCATCGAAGTGCTCGTGGTGCGCATCGGTCTCGACGGCAAGCCGGTCCTGGCTTGCGTGGACAGCGCCGAAGCGGCGAAGCGCTTCCTCGAGACCCCGATCGAGAACGTCGCGCGCAAGGCCAGGGAAAAGTAATGCTCCGTCGCGCGCTACTGATCCTCATCGTCCTCTCGGCCGCGCAGGCATTCGCCGGCACGGGGAAGATCCTGATCATCAACATCGACGCCGCCGGAACGGGCTTCAATGACCCGACGCCCGTGGCGCCGGCCGGCGGCAACAACGGCACCACGCTCGGCCAGCAGCGCCTCAACGTGTTCCTCGCCGCGGCCGAGAAGTGGCAGAACCTGCTCGACACGAACGTCGACATTCGCGTTCAGGCGAGTTTCGCTCCGATCTCCGACTGCAACGTCCTCGGTTTCGCCGGACCGGTGAGCTGGAAAGTCAACACCGACAGCCTTCCGCTTCCGAACGTCTGGTATCCGGTCGCGCTCGCGAACAAGTTCGCCAACCGCGATCTCGAGCCGGGCCTCGACGACATTCAGGTGCGGTTCAACTCCGACGTCGACAAGGACAAATGCCTCGCCGATACGAGCTTCTATTACGGACTCGACGGAAGCGAGGGAAGCAACATCGATCTCTTCGTGGTCGTGCTGCACGAGCTGGGGCATGGTCTTGGCGTCTCGGGCGCCGCCGGCGCGCCAGGCTTCCGCGACAATCTCCCCTCGGTCACCGACATCCACACCTACGACGCCACGCTCGGTCTGCGCTGGAATCAGATGTCGCAGGAACAGCGCCTCGTCTCCGTGACCAACACCGGACACCTTGCCTGGGACGGCACCGAAGTGCGCAACGCGGCGGGGCGCTTCCTGCAGGCTCCGACGATTCTCGACGTCGCCGCGCCGCCGGCGGTCGCCGCAACCTACGAGGCCGGTCTCGCTTCCTTCGGCGCGTCGACGGAGAACACGATCAGCGGAAGAGTCACGCTCGCCACGGACGCCGAGACGCCGGATGGTCCCACGACGACGGACGGCTGCAGCGCGTTCTCGAATGCGAGCGCCGTTGCCGGGCGCATCGCGCTCGTCGATCGCGGCACTTGTACGTTCGTCACGAAAGCGCGCAACGCACAGGCGGCGGGCGCGATCGGAATCGTGATCGTCGACAACACGCGAAAAGACTGCATCCCGCCCGCAATGGGTGGAGCGGCCTCCGACCTCACCATTCCGGTCGTCAGCATCACCGCCGACAACGGCGACCGGTTGAAGACGCAACTCAACGCAAACGCCAGCGTCGAAGTGACGGTGCGGCGCCAACCGGGCCAGCTCTCCGGGACGACACCCGAGGGGTTCGTCCGTCTGTTTACGCCGTGCACGTTCGTCGTTGGATCGTCGATTCATCACTGGGATACACCCGCGTCACCGAATCTGCTGATGGAGCCGTCGGTCAATTCCGATCTGCTTCACGGCGTCGATCTCACCATCTATCAACTGCTCGACATCGGCTGGTCGATGCCACCGCGCAGCGGCCGCCGCATTCTCAAAAAATGACGACACGAAAACTCACACTCGTACTTCTCCTCGCGCTCGTCGCGCTCCTCGCGCCGGCGTCTCTCTTCGCCGCAACCACGCGGTACATGGTCGTCACGCGCGGCCCCGCGCAAAACGCGCGCCTTCGCGTCATCGCCAACTCCGCCGAATCGATCGAGCATCGCGTGCGCACGTTCGCGCATGCCGGCTCGTTCGCGGCCGATCTGACCGATGACGAGGCCGCGGCGCTGCGGCGGTCGCCGGATGTGGAGTCCGTGCATCCGCTCGTCCGCATCCACGCGCTCGAGCTCGGACCGGCCGCCGGGTTGGCGCTCGACTACACGAAGCAGTTGATGCCATGGGGCGTCGAGGCGATCCACGCGCCGGCCGTCTGGCCCGTGACGCGCGGCGCATCGGTGAACGTCGCGGTGATCGACAGCGGCATCGACATGACCCATCCCGATCTCGTGGCCGCGTACAGGGGTGGCTACAACGACATCGATCGCGAGAAGCCGCCGCTCGACGACCACGGCCACGGCACGCATGTCGCCGGCATCATCGGCGCGACCGACAACACGACCGGCGTCGTCGGCGTCGCTCCAGCCGTCAACCTCTGGGCCGTGAAGGTGCTCGCCTCCGACGGATCGGGTACGGACGAGAACCTCGTCGCCGGTCTCGACTGGGTCGTGGCGAAGAAGAACGAGATCGGCGGGGCGTGGGTCGTGAACATGTCCATCGGCGCGACCGACGGAACTCCCGCTGTCGAGCGCGCGGTTCAGCGCGCGATCGATGCGCGCATCATTGTCGTCGCCGCCTCCGGGAATGACGGAAGCGGCTATCTCAACTACCCGGCGGCCTACGGAGGCGTGATCGCCGTCGGCGCCGTCGACTCGAATCTCGCGATCGCGGAGTTCTCGACGTACGGCCCCGGACTGAACGTCGTTGCGCCGGGAGTGGATGTGCCGTCGTCGGTCGCGCGAGGAAAATTCACACTCACCGAGGTCGAGGCTTCGAACCAGACGCTTCCCGGATACGCAGTCGCCGGCTCGCCGAAGGCAAGCCTGAATCTGCCGTTCGTCAACTGCGGCTATGGGCGGCCGGAAGATTATCCGACGCACGTCGCGGGACGCATCGCGGTCGTGCAGCGCGGGCCGATCGGACCCAACGCCATTCCGTTCGGCGAAAAAGCGCGGAATGCGAAAGACGCCGGCGCCGCGGGCGTCATCATCTACAACGACGATGACATCGGCCGCCCCGACTACACGCGCTGGACGCTGCTCGCGCAGCCGGAGTGGGCGGACTTCCAGTTCCCGCTCACGATCGCGATGTCGCACGAGGACGGAGTGAAGGTGCTCGGCGCCAGCGGCCCGATCACGGAGACGTATCGATTCATCGACTACGGAAGACTGAGCGGCACATCGATGGCCACGCCGCACGTCACCGGCACCGTCGCGCTCATGCTCGCGCTCGCGCCCGCCGACATCAATCCCGCGACCATCCAGTGGGTGCTCGAGCACTCCACGATCGACGTCCACCTGGAAGGATGGGACTATCGCTCCGCGTGGGGCATGGTCGACGCCCTGGCCGCCGCCAAGCTCATCGCCCCGTCCGCGTTCGGACTACCCGATGAGCCTCTTCCGCCGCCGGCGCGACGGCGTGCGGCACGGCCTTAGACGCAGAGCGCGGAGGGCAGAGCGCAGAAACCTGCGCGCAGCTTTTTTCTTCTGCCCTCTGCCCTCTGCCCTCCGCCCTCTGTACAATACGCCCCCGTTTAGGAGACTGACTCAATGCGGATCGGCGTACCGACCGAAATCAAAGACAACGAATATCGCGTAGGCATGACCCCGGCCGGCGTCCGCGACCTCACGGCCGACGGGCATCAGGTGCTCGTGCAGAAGGGCGCCGGAAACGGCAGCGGCTTCTCCGACGAAGAGTACGTCGGCGCCGGAGCGACGATCCTCCCCGACGCCGACGCGGTCTATGCGCAGGCGGACATGATCGTGAAGGTCAAAGAGCCGATCGAAGCGGATCTGAAGCGGCTCAAGGAAGGGCAGCTGCTCTTCACCTATCTGCACCTCGCTCCCGTTCCCGAACTGACCAAGCAACTGCTCGACAAGAAGATCATCGGCGTCGCGTACGAGACCATCACCGATGAGCGCAAGCGCAACCTTCCGCTTCTGACTCCGATGTCGGAAGTGGCCGGGCGCATGTCCGTACATGTCGGCGCGTACTACCTGCACAAGCCGAACGGCGGACGGGGCGTGCTGCTCGGCGGCGTGCCGGGTGTGCTGCCGGCGGACGTCATGATCATCGGCGGCGGTGTCGTCGGAACGAACGCCGCGAAGATGGCCGTCGGCCTCGGCGCGCGGGTCACGATCCTCGACGTGAGTCTCGATCGCCTGCGCCAGCTCGACGATATCTTCCGCGGAGAAGTGCAGACGCTCGCGTCGAGCAAGGCCCATCTCGAAGACGCGGTGCGGCGCGCCGATCTGCTCATCGGCGGTGTGCTCATCCCCGGCGCCTCGGCGCCGAAACTGGTCACGCGGCAGATGGTCAGCGAGATGAAGAAAGGCTCGGTCATCGTCGACGTGGCCATCGACCAGGGCGGCTGCGTCGAGACCGCGCATCCGACCACGCACTCCAACCCGGTGTACGAAGTCGACGGCGTGGTGCACTACTGCGTCGCGAACATGCCCGGCGCCGTTCCGCGCACATCCACCATCGCCCTCACCAACGCCACCCTCCCCTACACGCGCATGCTCGCCAACCGCGGCTTCGCGAAAGCCGTGAGCGACAGCCCCGGCCTCGCCGAAGGCGTGAACGTGTACAAAGGCGAGATCACGTACGAGGCGGTGGCCACGAGCCAGTCGAAGAAGTACACCGCGCTGGCGGAGCTGCTAGTGTAGGAGTGCGGCGGCAAAGCCGCCGCTCTGGGGTGCGATCCAGAGCGGCGGCTCTGCCGCCGCACTCCTAGATCATGACCACCATCCGCGTCTCCCTCCTCAGCAACGACGCCCTCCGGCAGGGCGGCCTGGAGCTCATCGACGCGTGGCGCGCCGACTCCGACGACAAGCTCTGGGTCGACATTCAGGAGCCCGAGCAGGAAGTCATCGAGCCGCTGCTCGAGG
>Ga0105242_10001596_pt1 | contig 17835 bp, 17 predicted proteins | sample KBSM24metaG_FD_81521 | JGI IMG/M metagenome (GOLD analysis project Ga0105242, IMG submission 81521) | Miscanthus rhizosphere microbial communities from Kellogg Biological Station, Michigan, USA - KBS M2-4 metaG | ecosystem: Host-associated > Plants > Roots > Rhizosphere > Soil | place... | reverse complement strand
CAGAAGAAATCGGCCGCATGAGAGCGGTGCTGCGCGCCGCCGGCGCGACCGCCATCGCGGTCAGCAACAGCGAAGCCGAGCGGCTCAAATTCTGGAGCGGGCGCAAGAACGCCTTCCCGGCGAGCGGGCGCATCAGCCCCGACTACATGTGCCTGGATTCCACCATCCCGCGCAAGCGCCTGGCCGACATCCTGCTCGCCATCGCCGAGATGGAGAAGAAATACCGCCTGCGCTGCTGCAATGTCTTCCACGCCGGCGACGGCAACCTGCACCCGCTGGTGCTGTTCGACGCCAACGACCCCGACGAACTGCACCGCTGCGAGCTCTTCGGCGCCGACATCCTGGAAACCAGCGTGGCCATGGGCGGCACCGTCTCGGGCGAGCATGGCGTCGGCGTGGAGAAGCTCAACAGCATGTGCACCCAGTTCACCACCGAGGAGAACGCGCAGATGTTCGCCCTCAAGGCCGCGTTCGACCCGGCCGGCCTGCTCAACCCGGGCAAGGTCATCCCGACGCTGAACCGCTGCTCGGAGTACGGCAAGATGCTGGTGCGCGGCGGGCAGATCGCGCATCCGGATCTGCCGCGGTTCTGACCCGTGCCTGCGGGGACGAGCGCGGCGGCCATCCTTGTGCGCCCTGGCAGCTACAGGTAGCGCTGCAGCCGGGTGTCCGCCAGCCGCACCCAGTCGGGCAGCTCATGGGTCCAGACCGAAGTGCTGTAGCTCAGGCGAAGGGCCTGGATCAGCCGAACCATCTGCTGCTCGCTGACCGGGCCGTGGCGCGTGCCATGCTCTTCGTAGAACCAGCCGACGGACGGCTGCGGGACCGGCCCGCCCGGAGCGCTGTTCATGCGTGCTCCTGCGCAAAGGCGGACTGTCCCGCGGAAGCCGCTACGCCCGGCACGCCCGGCTCCCCCCACAGGCGGTCGAGCGTCAGCCCCACGAGCGCAGAGACGTCGTCCGCGTTGAGATGCGCCTCCAGCACGACGTTCAGCTCGCTGAAAGGCAGCCTGCGCCTCTGGCTTGCGAATTCGATCTCGATGAACGAATCGACATGGACGGCGGCTCCATCCAGGATGCGCCACCGGGAATGCTCCGTCGCTTTCCTGAAATCCTCCAGACGGGCCAGCGCCCGGCCGCGCAGCCCCGCCAGCTCCGACCGCATCCCGTCCGTCACCGGCGGCTGCCGGACCTCCAGGGCCCGCAGCCGCGACAGCTGCATGCGCGTCTGCTTCTCGAAATAGGCCCGGGCATATCGATACTCGCACCGATACTCCACGACGGTCTGGCCTTGAGGGTCCGTGAAGGAGCGCCACCGCGTCGCCGAACAGGCCTGGCGTGCATCCAGGGCAACGCCAATGGTCGAGTAGGGCATGGCCGGCCAGACGGACTCTCTCACCAGCCGGACGTCGCCGTTGGAGCCTCCCGCCGCCCAGAACGCGATACCCAGCGCTACGGGCCAGCACAAGACACGCTTCTTCATCGGGACCCCCTTACTGTTGTGGTGCTTGCCCTACCCCGGAGCAACGCAGCATGCAGCGTTACCAAAAATCAAAAATCAACTTAACTATATACAAAGTTACGCCACCCCAGCGACCTCTCCATAGCGTAATGGTATGGAAGTCAAGCATCTTTTTGCGGAGAGGTTACGCAGGGCCATGGAGGCGGCAGGCTACGACCCCAAGCCAGCCGTGCTGGAACGCGAGTTCAACACCCGCTACTGGGGCAAGCCGATGACGCTGCATGGCGTGCGCCGCTGGTTGCTGGGCGAGACCATGCCCACACACCGCAAGCTGGTGACGCTGGCCGAATGGCTGAAAGTGCCGGCCGAAGAACTGGCCTGGGGCGACACGGCCCACGCCGCCCCGCTGAGGGTGGCCGAGCGCCCGGCCGCCTGGGATACCGGCGCGCCCTACCAGGACCGCGAGCTGTTCGACATCTATCAGCGCCTGCCAGTGGCGCAGCGCCGCCTGGCGCGCGACGTCATCCTGGCCATCGCCCGCGCCCACGAGGCCGACGAGGCGGACCGCGCCGGCCTGCCCCGCCGCTGAACGGAAGCCCCCCGGCGGAGCCGGCGCAGCCCAGCGGGGTCAACCGCCCAGCACCGCGCCCACCGTGTCCATCAGCTCCCCGGCGTGCGACAGCGCGAAGAGCACCAGCCCCACCAGCCCGCCCACCACCGTGCCGTTGATGCGGATGTACTGCAGGTCGCGGCCGATGTGCAGTTCGGCCAGGCGCGCCATCTCGCGTGCGTCCCAGCGCTCGACGGTGGCGCGGATGTGGTCGGCCACCGAGCGCGACACGTCGGGTGCCCACTGGGCGGCCCAGAGTTCGAGCCGCACGTTCAGGCGCACGCGCAGCGCGGCATCGCCGGCCAGCGACATGCCCAGCCACTGGCCCATGGCGGCCACCTGGCGCGAGACCTCGGAATGCTCGTCGTTCAGGTCGCGGCGCAGCGCCTCGCGCACCCGGCCCCAGAGTTCCGCCACATAGGCGCCGAGCTTGGGGTCGTCCTGCAGATAGGCGCAGACCTCCTCGCCGCGCCGCGCCCAGTCGGGGTCGGTCTGCAGCCGGTCCACCAGGCGCTGCATGGCGGTGTCCAGCGTGTCGCGCAGCTGGTGATGCGGGTCCTTGGCGACCTCTTCGAGCAGGCTCTCGATGGCGTGGGCTATGGCGCCCGCGCCCTTGGCGCCCAGCCAGTCGGTGGGCAGCACCTTTTCCTTCAGCGGATGCTCGCGCCGGATCCACTGCACCAGCGTGTCGGCGATGAAGGCGCGCGTCTCGGCCGACTGCAGCATGCCGCCCAGGCGCAGCAGCAGGTCGTCGAGCAGCGCCTGATGCCGCCCGCCCTGGGTGAGCGCGCCGAGGGCCGCGCCCACCGAGCGGCTGAGGTCGATGCGCCCGAGGAGCGCGCGCGCCGCCTGGCCCAGCAGTTCCTGGATCTTGGTGTCTTCCACCGTGTCGAGCGCGGCGGCAGCCAGGCGCGCCACCTGCCGGCCCAGCAGGCCGGCGTTGGCCGGCGCGGTGAGCCACTGCGCCAGCATGTCGGCCGGGTCGTGCCGGCGGATCATGCTGACCAGCGAGGGCGCGTCGAGGAATTCTCCGCGCACGAACTCGGCCAGGTTGCCGCCGATGCGGTCCTTGTTGCGGGCGATGATGTCGGTGTGCCCGCCGACCCAGGGCAGCGGGATGCGGCGGAACAGCGCGGAGACGGCGAACCAGTCGGCCAGCGCGCCGACCAGGGCGGCCTCGGCCACGGCGCGAACGCAGTCCACGGCCAGGCCGCGCGGGAAGAGATAGGTGGCGGCGAACACCACCACCACCATCAGCAGCAGGCCGGTGGCCTGGCGCTTGGCGCGCTGCAGCAGCGCTTCTTGGTCCTGTCGGGGGGCTTGCAACGGCATGGCCCAAAGAATAGCCGCCGGGGCGGCGCCGCGCCAAGGCGCGGCCTCTTTCCCCGAAGGGTCAGCGGGGAAGGACGTGATCGAGCGCGGTGCGCAGGTGGCCCACGGTGCGCTCCACGTTGTGCCACTTCTCCAGCCCGAAGAGGCCGATGCGGAAGGTGCGGAAATCCGCGCCCTCGCCGCACTGCAGCGGCACGCCGGCAGCGGTCTGCAGGCCCGCGGCGGCGAACTTGGAACCGTTCTGGATGCCCGGGTCGGTGGTGTAGCTCACCACCACGCCGGGCGCCTTGAAGCCTTCGGCCGCCACGCTGGGCAGGCCGCGCGATTCGAGCAGCTCGCGCACCTGGGCGCCCAGGGCGATCTGCTCGGCGCGCACCTTCTCGAAGCCGTAGTCGCGCGTCTCCAGCATCACGCCCTGCAGCTGCACCAGCGCATCGGTCGGCATGGTGGTGTGGTAGGCGTGCTGGCCCTTTTCGTAGCCTTCGGCGATCTGCATCCACTTCTTCAGGTCGCACGAGAAGCTGGAGCTTTGCGTGCCTTCGATGGCCTCGCGGGCGCGCTCGCTCAGCATCACCATGGCGCAGCAGGGCGAACCGCTCCAGCCCTTCTGCGGCGCGCTGATGAGCACGTCCACGCCGGTGGTGCGCATGTCCACCCACATGGCGCCGGAGGCCACGCAGTCCAGCACGAACAGCGCGCCCACCTCGTGCGCGGCGTCGGCCACGGTACGCAGGTAGTCGTCCGGCAGGATGATGCCGCTGGCGGTCTCCACGTGCGGCGCGAACACCACCTTGGGCCGCTCCGCGCGGATGGCGGCCGCCACCTCGTCGGCGGGGCACGGCGCCCACGGCGCCTGGGCGCCCTCGCCCTGCTGGCGGGCCTTGCACACCACCGCGCCGCCCCCCAGGCCGCCGGCGTCGAAGATCTGGCTCCAGCGGTAGCTGAACCAGCCGTTGCGCACGATCAGCACCTTCTCGCGGTTGGCGAACTGGCGCGCCACCGCTTCCATGCCGAAGATGCCGCTGCCCGGCACCAGCACGGCCGTGTGGGCGCCGTACACCTGCTTGAGCGTGGCGAGGATGTCCTGCATCACGCCGGTGAAGCGGCGCGACATGTGGTTGAGGGCACGGTCGGTGTAGACCACCGAGAATTCGAGCAGACCGTCGGGGTCGATGTGGGACAGCAGTCCGGGCATGGGTTCTCTCCGAGACGTAGGGTTTCACGGCCCGGCGGCCGGCCGGGCATCGGGCCAGCTTAGCATGCAGGCCCCAGCCGCGCCCGGGCACCGAGCGCCGCGGCAGCGGCCCGCCAGCCCTGTGACGCCCCTGGCCGTTTACCCGATCTTTACCCCCGCGCAAAGGTTGGACTGCACCGCCTTGGCACACTCGTCCTGCCTTCCTTGCTTCGGCCACTCCCGGCCCTCCACTGACCGTCATGTCCCTGCTCCGCCGCACACCGCCCCTCCTGCGCATCGTTCTCGCTCTCGCCGCCGTGACCGCCCTCGTTGTCGGGGCCAAGCTGCTGTTCTTCCCGGCCAAGGAGGCGCCCCGCTTCGCGACCGCCGCCGCCGTGCGCGGCGACATCGAGGATGCGGTGCTCGCCACGGGCACGGTTCAGGCCTTCAAGCAGGTGAGCGTGGGCGCGCAGGTGTCGGGCCAAGTGAAATCGCTCAAGGTGCAGCTGGGCCAGCGCGTGAAGAAGGGCGAGCTCATCGCCGAGATCGACTCCACCACCCAGCAGAACACGGTGCGCAACGCCGAGGCCGCCCTGGAGAACGTGCGCGCCCAGCAGGCCTCGCAGCAGGCCTCGCTGATCGAGGCCGAACTCGCCTACAAGCGCCAGAAGCAGCTGCTGGACGCCGACGCCGGCGCACGCGCCGACTTCGAGGCGGCCGAGGCCAAGCGCAACACCACGCGCGCCAGCATCGCGGCGCTGCAGGCGCAGATCAAGCAGGCCGAGATCACCGCCGACACCGCCAAGGTCAACCTGGGCTACACCAGGATCGTCTCGCCCATCGACGGCATCGTCGTGGCGCTGGTGGCGCAGGAGGGCCAGACGGTGAACTCCAACCAGACCACGCCGACCATCATCAAGGTCGCGCAGCTCGACACCGTGACGGTGAAGACGCAGATCTCCGAGGCCGACGTGATCAAGGTGCGGGCCGGCCTGCCCGTGTACTTCACCATCCTGGGCGACCCGGACACGCGCTACACCGCCCAGCTGCGCACCATCGAGCCGGCGACCGATGCCATCCTGACGGAGAGCACCGCCTCGTCCTCCAACAACGCCACGTCCAGCTCCTCGACCACGGCCATCTACTACAACGGCCTGTTCGACGTGCCCAACCCGGACAACCGGCTGCGCATCTCGATGACGGCACAGGTCTCCATCGTGCGGGCACAGGCCCGGGGAGCGGTGATCATTCCCGCGTCGGCGCTGGGCCAGCGCTCGCGCGACGGCTACACCGTGCGCGTGCTGGACTCCCAGGGTCAGCCCCAGCCGCGCAAGATCCGCGTGGGCATCAACAACAACGTGAACGCCGAGGTCACCGAAGGCCTGGCCGAGGGCGAGCAGGTGGTAGTGGCCGAGTCGGCGGCCCCGGGCGGCGCGTCCGGCATGCGCCGCGGCCCGCCCATGCGCCTGTGAGGGGCGCGCGATGACACACGCCCCCACCCTTCCCGCGGCGCCCGCCGCAGGCGCCCCGCTGCTCGAAATCCGCCAGCTGCGGCGCGAGTTTCCCGCGGGCGAGGGCACGATCGCCGTGCTCAAGGACATCGACCTGTCCATCCACGCCGGCGAGATGGTCGCCATCGTGGGCCAGTCCGGCTCGGGCAAGTCCACCCTGATGAACATCCTGGGCTGCCTGGACAAGCCCACGTCCGGCAGCTACCGCGTGGCCGGCCGCGCCACGGGCCAGCTGGGCCCGGACGAGCTGGCCGCCCTGCGGCGCGAGTACTTCGGCTTCATCTTCCAGCGCTACCACCTGCTGGGCGACCTGACGGCGCGCGGCAACGTGGAGGTGCCGGCCATCTACGCCGGCTCGCCGGCCGCAGCGCGGCACGACCGCGCCGCCGCCCTGCTGGGCCGACTGGGCCTGTCGGAGCGCACCGGGCACCGCCCTGGCCAGCTCTCGGGCGGCCAGCAGCAGCGCGTGTCGATCGCCCGCGCGCTGATGAACGGCGGCAGCGTGATCCTTGCCGACGAGCCCACCGGCGCCCTGGACACCGCCAGCGGCGAGGAGGTGATGAAGATCCTGCAGGAGCTGCACGCCGAGGGCCACACCATCATCATCGTGACGCACGACATGGCGGTGGCCGAGCATGCCGAGCGCATCATCGAGATCCGCGACGGCGAGATCATCGGCGACCACCCCACCGCGCGCATGGGAGGCCAGCCGCCCCGCGCCGCCGCCCCCGCGCTGCCGCCGCGTCCTGCGGCGCGCAACGGCCTGGGCGCGCTGCGCGACCGATTCGCCGAGGCGTTCCAGATGGCGTTGCTGGCGATGAACGCGCACCGGCTGCGCACCTTCCTCACCATGCTGGGCATCATCATCGGCATCGCCTCCGTGGTGGCGGTGGTGGCGCTGGGCGAGGGCTCGCGCCAGCAGGTGCTCAAGAACATCAGTTCCATCGGCACCAACACCATCGAGATCTTCTCGGGATCGGGCTTCGGGGATCCCCGCGCCGCGCGCGTGCGCACCCTGGTGCCGGCCGATGCCGACGTGCTGGCGCGCCAGAGCTACGTGGACAGCGTAACGCCCACGCTCAGCGCCTCCGTCACCGGGCGCTACCGCAACGTCGAGGCCTCGATGACCGTGATGGGTGCCGGCGAGCAGTACTTCCGCGTGCGCGGCGTGAAGATCGCGCAGGGCCGGGCCTTCGGCGCCGACAACGTGGCGCGGCGCGAGCAGGTGGCCGTCATCGACGACAACACCCGCAAGACGCTGTTTCCCAATACCCCCAGCCCGGTGGGCGAGGTCATCCTGCTGGGCAGCGTGCCCGTGCGCGTGATCGGCGTGGCGGCCAAGAGCGACTCGGCCTTCGGCAACTCGGAGGCGCTCAACGTCTTCGTGCCCTACACCACCGCGATGAGCCGCATCGTCAACCAGGACTACCTGCGCAGCATCACGGTGCGCGTGCGCGACGACGCCCCCACCAGCGCGGCCGAACAGGGCATCAACCAGCTGCTGGAGCGCCGCCACGGCCGCAAGGACTTCTACGTGCTGAACACCGACAGCATCCGCCAGACCATCGAGGCCACCACCCAGACCATGACGCTGCTGATCAGCTCCATCGCCGTCATCTCCCTGGTGGTGGGCGGCATCGGGGTGATGAACATCATGCTGGTGTCGGTCACCGAGCGCACCCGGGAGATCGGCGTGCGCATGGCCGTGGGCGCGCGCCAGAGCGACATCCAGCAGCAGTTCCTCATCGAGGCGGTGCTGGTGTGCCTGATCGGCGGCGTGCTCGGCATCCTGCTGGCGCTGGGCTTCGGCCAGATCTTCGCGCACACCAGCAGCGACTTCCAGATGGTGTACTCGCACGGCTCCATGATCGCCGCCTTCGTCTGCGCCATGTTGATCGGCGTGGTGTTCGGCTTCCTGCCCGCGCGCAACGCCGCCCGTCTTGACCCCGTCGAAGCCCTGGCCCGCGAATGACCCACTCCCCGTTCCCTCCCCCCTCCCCCCGGCTGCCGTCGCTGCCGCGCGCCCCGGCGGCGCTGGCCCTGGCGCTGGCCCTGCTGCTGCCGGGCTGCGCGTCGATGCGCACGCCGTACGACGCCCCCGCCGTCGCCGTGCCCGCGCAGTGGCAGCATGCCCGCGCCACGGCGCGCGACGCCCAGGCCGCCACCGGCGCCTGGTGGAAGGCCTTCGGCGACCCCACCCTGGACGCGCTGATCGACTCCGCCCTGGCCCGCAACAACGACCTGGCCGTGGCCACCCTCCGCGTGCGCCGCGCCCAGCTGCAGGCGCGCCTGGCGGAGAACCGTCCCAGCCTCAGCGGCAGCGCCAGTGCCGGCGCCAGCCGGGCGCTCGACGGCGGAGCCACCACCCGCAGCAACAGCGCCTCGCTGGGCGTGAGCTACGAGGTCGACCTGTGGAACCGCCTGGGTGCCTCCCAGGACGTGGCCCGCTGGGAAGCCCTGGCCACCGCACAGGACCGCGAGGCCACGGCCCAGGCCCTGGCCGGCACCACCGCCACGCTGTACTGGCAGCTGGGCTACTACGGCCAGCGGCTGGCCGCGGCGGCGGAGAGCATCGCCTATGCCGAGCGCACGCTGGCCCTGGTGCAGGCGCAGTACGACGCGGGCGCCGTCTCGGCGCTCGAAGTGGCGGAGTCGCGCCAGAGCCTGGCCAGCCAGCGCGCCAGCCTGGCCTTGCTGCAGCAGCAGTCCGTGGAAGCGTCCAACGCCCTGGCGCTGCTGTTCGACGGCGCCGCCCTCGGCACCGCCGCGCCGGGCTGGACCACCCCGCGCGCGCTGCCCATGCAGGCGCTGCCCGAGGTCGCGCCCGGCCTGCCGGCCGAGCTGCTGGCCCGCCGCCCCGACCTGCGCGCCGCGGAGCTGCGGCTGCGCGAATCGCTGGCCTCCGTCGACGCCACGCGGCTGTCGTATTACCCGCAGCTCTCGCTGACGGGCGCGCTGGGCGGCTCCAGCGCCTCCCTGGGCAGCGTGTTGGCCAACCCCCTCGCCACCCTGGGCGCCGGGCTGGTGCTGCCGTTCCTGAACCGCACGGAGATGCAGCTGAACACCGCCATCGCCCGATCGGACTACGAGCAGGCCGTGGTCACCTTCCGCCAGACGCTCTACCAGGCGCTAGCCGACGTGGACAACGCCCTGTCCGCCCGCCGGCAGTATGCCGAGCAGGCCGCGCAGCTGGAGCAGTCGCTGGCCGACGCCCGGCGCGCCGAGCAGCTCTACGAGGTGCGCTACCGCGCCGGCGCCGTGGCGCTCAAGCCCTGGCTGGACGCACAGGAAAAGCGCCGCTCCGCCGAGACCGCGCTGGCCGAGAACCGGCTCAACCGCCTGACCAACCACGCCACCCTCTTCCAGGCGCTGGGCGGGGGCACCTGACGATCCGCGCCGCGGGCGCGTGGCGGTACGCTCGGGGGCTTGGAGCGCGCCGCGCGCACGGCGCCCGCCCGACATCCCCCCACCCCATCCCACAGGACACGCGACCCATGCCCGACTTCCGCAGCGACACCGTCACCCAGCCCACCGCCGCCATGCGCGCCGCCATGCTCGCGGCCCCCCTGGGCGACGACGTGTTCGGCGACGACCCCACCGTGAACGCGCTGCAGGAACACGCCGCCCGGCTGCTGGGCTTCGAGGCCGCGCTGTTCGCGCCCTCGGGCACGCAGACCAACCTGATCGCGCTGATGGGCCACTGCCAGCGCGGCGACGAGGCCATCGTCGGCCAGACTTGGCACACCTACCGATGGGAGGGCGGCGGCATGGCCGTGCTCGGCTCCATCCAGCCCCAGCCCGTGGAGACGCAGCCCGACGGTACGCTGCGCGTGGCCGACATCGCCGCGGCCATCAAACCCGACGATCCGCACTTCGCCCGCACCCGGCTGGTGGTGCTGGAGAACACCACCGGTGGCCAGGTGCTGCCCACGCCCTACATCGCCGAGGTGGCGCATCTGGCCCGCGCGCGCGGCCTGGCCATGCACCTGGACGGCGCCCGCCTGTTCAACGCCGCCGCGGCGAACGCCACGGCCCGTGGCACGGACGCCTACGACGAGGCCCGCGCCATCTGCGCCCACTTCGACACCGCCTCCGTGTGCCTGAGCAAGGGCCTGGGCGCGCCCGTGGGCTCTCTGCTGCTGGGCCCGAGCGACTTCATCCGCCAGGCGCGCCGCACGCGCAAGATCCTGGGCGGCGCCATGCGCCAGTCGGGCATCCTCGCCGCTGCCGGCCTGCACGCGCTGGAGCACCACGTGCGCCGGCTCGCGGACGACCACGCACTCGCGCGCACCCTGGCGGACGGCCTGGCCGAGGCCGGCCGCAGCCATCCGGGGCTGGCGGGCAAGCTGCAGGTGGCCTCGGCCCATACCAACATCCTGTTCACCGACGTGCAGGCCGACGTCGCGCCGGCCTTCACCGCCTGGCTCGCCGCGAACGGCGTGCGCGTGACCAGCGGGCTCTATGCCGGCCAGACGCGCCTGCGCTGGGTGACGCACCTGGACGTGTCGGCGGCCGACGTGGAGGCGTCGCTGGACTGCGTGCGGCGCTTCGCCGGCTGATCCATCGCTCCGTTTTTAATAGCTGCATGCGCTTGATCGACAAGCGCTGCGGCCCTGAAAGGCTTTAAAGAAAGCGCTGAAGCCAGCGCCTCAGGCCGCCGGGTAGTGCCGCCCGCCGAAGATGCCGCTGCCCACGCGGACCATGGTGCTGCCGGCGCGCACGGCGGCGTCCAGATCGGCCGTCATGCCCAGCGACAGGGTATCGACGCCGCCCACGCCGTCTTCGGCCAGCGCATCGCGCACGGCCACCCACACCGCGTGGGCGCGCGCATGCACGGCGCATTGCGCATCGAAGCCCTCCACCGCATCGGGAATGCTCATCACCCCGCGCAGCGCCAGGCGCGGCAGCCGCGCCACCGCGCGCGCCAGCGCCACGGCTTCGTCCGGCGCCACGCCGGCCTTGGTGGCGCCGCCGTCCACGTTGACCTGGATGCAGACCTGCAGCGGCGGCAGGCCGTCGGGCCGCTGATCCGACAGGCGCTCGGCGATCTTGAGCCGGTCCACCGTGTGCACCCAGTCGAAATGCGTGGCCACCAGCCGCGTCTTGTTGCTCTGCAGCGGGCCGATGCAGTGCCATTCCAGCGCGTGCGGCAGCTGCATGGCAGCCACCAGGGCCATCTTCTCGACGGCCTCCTGCACGTAGTTCTCGCCGAAACAGCGCTGGCCGGCCAGGGCCGCCTCGCGCACCGCCTCGGGCCCGAAGGTCTTGGAAACGGCGAGCAGCGACACGCTGCCCGCGTCGCGCCCGGCCGCCGTGCACGCCGCGTCGAGGCGGGTGCGCACTTGTTGGAGGTTGTTACCGATCGTCGTCATAATGTTTGTTCGAGCGTATCAAACGCGCTGCGGCACCGTCATCCCCAACGACCGAGAGACCTTTCGTGGACATCACCCAGCTGCTCGCCTTCAGTGTGAAGAACAAGGCATCCGACCTGCACCTCTCGGCCGGCCTGCCGCCCATGATCCGCGTGCACGGCGACGTGCGGCGCATCAACGTCGAGCCCCTGGACCACAAGACGGTCCACGCCATGGTGTACGACATCATGAGCGACGCCCAGCGCAAGGTGTATGAAGAGTTCCTCGAAATCGACTTCTCCTTCGAGATCGAGGGCCTGGCGCGCTTCCGGGTCAACGCCTTCAACCAGAACCGGGGCGCGGCCGCCGTGTTCCGCACCATCCCCAGCAAGATCCTCACGCTGGAGCAGCTCAACGCGCCCAAGATCTTCGCCGACCTGGCCATGAAGCCACGCGGCCTGGTGCTGGTGACCGGCCCCACGGGCTCGGGCAAGTCCACCACGCTGGCGGCGATGGTCAACCACCTGAACGAGAACGAATACGGGCACATCCTGACGGTGGAAGACCCGATCGAATTCGTGCACGAATCCAAGAAGTGCCTCATCAACCAGCGCGAGGTGGGGCCGATGACGCTCTCCTTCGCGGCCGCGCTGAAGTCCGCGCTGCGCGAAGACCCGGACGCCATCCTGGTCGGCGAAATGCGCGACCTCGAAACCATCCGCCTGGCCATGACGGCGGCCGAGACGGGCCACCTGGTCTTCGGCACGCTGCATACCTCCAGCGCTGCCAAGACCATCGACCGGATCATCGACGTGTTCCCGGCCGAAGAAAAGGAGATGGTGCGCGCCATGCTGTCCGAATCGCTGCAGGCGGTGATCTCGCAGACCCTGTGCAAGACCAAGGACGGCTCGGGCCGCGTGGCGGCGCACGAGATCATGCTGGGCACCAGCGCCATCCGCAACCTGATCCGCGAGGCCAAAGTGGCGCAGATGTACTCCACCATCCAGACCAGCAGCGGCGTGGGCATGCAGACGCTGGACCAGAACCTCACCGACCTGGTCCGCCGCAACGTCATCAGCCCGGCCGAGGCACGCAGCAAGGCCAAGATGCCCGAGAACTTCCCGGGGTGAGCCGGCCCGGGCGCGCCTGCGCGGCCCGCTGCACTCCGGCCGCCACCCCACGCATCCCGCCCACCGCCCCATGAAAGGCATCCTCGGACTCCTGAAGCCCCGCGCGCGCCCCGGCCCGGCGGGCCCGGCCGATGCGCGGCAGGAGGCCGAGTCAGACCCGCACTCCACGCTCTTCGCCACCGCCTTCGCCGGCCAGGGCGTGGACAGCGCCATGCTCGTGCCCTGGGAGGCACGGGCCGTCGAGATCGGCGCCCGGCGCCTGCCCGCACGCCAGGGGGGCCGGCAGCTGCAGGCCCTCTGGGCGCAGGACCGTTACATGACACTGCTGGGCCCGCAGGCCATCGAGCGCATGGAGCGCTTCTTCGACTTCGCCGCCCTGCCCGCCCACCGCGACGTGGTCCGCCAGGACGAATATGGCAATTTCATGGTCGTTCTGCTCTCGGGCGCCATCGCCGTGGACCGTGAGCAGCCCTGGGGCGAACAGTTGCGCCTGGCCGAGGCGCGGCCGGGCGACATCCTGGGCGAGATGTCGCTGCTCGACGGCGGCAGCCGCTTTTCCGCCTGCACCACGCTCACCGGCTGCCAGGTGGCCGTGCTGGGCGCCGAGGCGCTGGATGCGATGATGGCCGAAGACCCGCAGCTCGCCGGCAGCCTGGTCGCCCTGCTGGCACGCAAACTGTCGCTGCGGCTGCGGCTGGTGAGCGCACGCCTGAGCGAGGGTCCAAAATGAGGGGCCACGCACGCGCGCCATCGCGCATGCCCGCCCCGACCCACCCCACCCGCCAACCAACCTGTGGAGACCGTTTGATGGAACGCGATCAGGCAAGTAAATTCATCAACGACCTGCTCAAGCTCATGGTGAGCCGGGGCGGCAGCGACCTGTTCATCACAGCGGACTTCCCCCCCGCCATCAAGGTGGACGGCAAGGTCACCAAGGTGTCGCCCCAGCCGCTGACCCCCGCACACACCATGACGCTGGCGCGCTCGGTGATGAGCGACAAGCAGGTGGCGGACTTCGAGCGCACCAAGGAATCGAACTTCGCCATCTCGCCCGCGGGCATCGGCCGCTTCCGGGTCAACGCTTTCCTGCAGCAGGGCCGCGTGGGCATGGTGCTGCGCACCATCCCCCTGCAGGTGCCCACCATCGACGGGCTGAACATGCCGCAGGTCCTCAAGGAAATCGCCATGACCAAGCGCGGCCTGTGCATCCTGGTCGGCGCCACCGGCTCGGGCAAGTCCACCACGCTGGCGGCCATGGTGGATTGGCGCAACGAGAACTCCTACGGCCACATCGTCACGGTCGAAGACCCGATCGAGTTCGTCCACCCGCACAAGAACTGCGTGGTCACGCAGCGCGAAGTGGGTCTGGACACCGACAGCTGGGAGGCGGCGCTCAAGAACGCGCTGCGCCAGGCCCCCGACGTGATCCTGATGGGCGAGATCCGCGACCGCGAAGCCATGGAGCACGCCATTGCGTTCTCCGAAACCGGCCACCTGTGCCTGGCCACGCTGCACGCCAACAGCGCCAACCAGGCGCTGGACCGCATCGTCAACTTCTTCCCCGAAGACCGGCGCGCCCAGGTGCTGATGGACCTGTCGCTCAACCTGCGCGGCATGGTCTCGCAACGCCTCATCCCCAAGCAGGACGGCAAGGGCCGCGCCGCTGCGGCCGAGATCCTGCTCAACACGCCGCTCATCTCCGATCTGATCTTCAAGGGCGAAGTGGCCGAGATCAAGGAGATCATGAAGAAAAGCCGCAACCTGGGCATGCAGACCTTCGACCAGTCGCTGTTCGACCTGTTCGAGGCCCACCAGATCACCTACGAAGACGCCCTGCGCAACGCCGACTCGCTCAACGACCTGCGGCTGCAGATCAAGCTGGGCAGCCAGCGCGCGCGGTCGAGCGACCTGGCCTCGGGCACCGAGCACTTCGCCATCGTCTGAGCCCACGCCTCTCCTCTTTTCCTTCCCCGCCGCCGGCTCGCTTGCGCACGGGCCGGCCCGCCTTTCCCCTGGATATCCCTGGAGCCCTCACCTGCCATGCCGAGCACGAACCCACGCAGCTACGAAACCACCCCTCCCGCCAAGGTCGCCTTCCTGGGCCTGGGCGTCATGGGCTACCCCATGGCCGGCCATCTGGCACTGGCCGGCAACGCCGTCACCGTCTACAACCGCACCGCAGCCAAGTCCATCGCCTGGACTGAGGAATTCGCGGGCGCCGGCACGGTGAAACATGCCGCCACGCCGCGCGAGGCGGCGCAGGGCGCCGACATCGTCTTCTGCTGCGTGGGCAACGACGACGACCTGCGATCGGTGGTGCTGGGCGCGGACGGCGCTTTCGCCGGCATGCAGCCGGGTGCCATCTTCGTGGACCACACCACGGCCTCGGCCGAGGTGGCGCGCGAGCTGTACACGGCCGCGCGCACGCTGGGCCTGCAGTTCATCGACGCGCCCGTCTCGGGCGGCCAGGCCGGCGCCCAGAACGGCCAGCTCACGGTGATGTGCGGCGGCGATGCAGCCGCCTTCGACGCCGTGCAGCCCACGGCCATGGCCTATTCGCGCGCCTGCACCCGCATCGGCGACAGCGGCGCGGGCCAGCTGGCCAAGATGGTCAACCAGATCTGCATCGCCGGCATCGTGCAAGGCCTGTCGGAGGCCGTGGCCTTCGGCCAGCACGCCGGGCTGGACATGCCGCTGGTGCTCGACGTGATCGGCAAGGGCGCGGCCCAGAGCTGGCAGATGGACAACCGCGGCAAGTCCATGGTGGAGGGCCGCTTCGACTTCGGCTTCGCCGTGGACTGGATGCGCAAGGACCTCGGCCTGGTGCTGGACGAAGCCCACCGCAATGGCGCCCGCCTGCCCGTGACGGCGCTGGTGGACCAGTTCTATGCCGATGTGCAGCAGGCCGGCGGCGCCCGCTGGGACACTTCCAGCCTCATCACCCGGCTGGGCATGAAGAAGAAACCACAGGCCTGAAGGCCACGCGGGCGGCGGCCGGGCAGCGCCCAGGTTGGGCGCACCGGCCACCTCGCCCGGATCAGCGCACCGGCTGGGTCACCACGCCCGTGGCGGCCGGCGTGGGCAGCGGGGCCAGCGGCGTGGCCTGCACGCCGCTGGCCGCCGGAGCGGACGTTGCCGGCGCTGCTGCCGCAGGCGGCGTGCTGACGGCGGCCGGGTCCTGCACCACGGGTGCGGGCTGGCGGGCATTGAGGGCCGCATTGCTGCGCGCCAGCTCTTCTTCCGAGACGATCTCGAACACGCGCACCACCTTGCGCACGCCGCTCACGCCCCGGGCGATGTCGGTGGCGCGGTTGGCTTCGCGCGAGGTCACGCGGCCCATCAGATAGACCACGTCGCGCTCGGTCACCACCGTGAAGGCATTGGCGATCAGATCCTTGGCATCGACCAGGCTGGCGCGCACCTTGCCGGTGATGAAGGTGTCGTTGGTGCGCTGGCTGAGGGACGAAGGCGGCATCACGCCCACTTCGTTGACCACGGAACGCACGTTCTCCACCCCCAGAGCGATCTGCTCGACGCGCTGCTTGTCCTCGGCGCGCTCGGCTTCGCCCGTCAGCAGCACCTGGCGGTTGAAGCTGGTGACGTTGACATGGACGCGGTCGCCCAGGGCTTCGCGGATGCGGTTGGCGGTGCGCAGCTCGATGCCCTCGTCCTCCACCTGCGTGCCGGTGGTGCGGCGGTCGGTCGCCACCAGGGCGCCCATCACCGCGCCGCCGCCGATCAGGACGGGCGCGCAGGCCGAAAGGGCGGCGGCCAGCGCAGCGGTGCTGCAGACGAGGCACATCGTGCGGGACAACGGGAATTTCATAGCGGCATCTCCTGTTCACCAAGTAACTGGGCATCCACGCCGTCGCACAGGCAGTGCAGCACGAGGGCATGGACTTCGCGCACGCGGGCGGCGCGGTCGTGGGGGACGGCGATCTGCACGTCGGTCTCGCGCAGCTGCGGCGCCAGCGCGCCGCCGGTGCGGCCGCACAGCGCCACCACCGTCATGTCGCGTTCGTGGGCCGCCTGCACGGCCTGCAGGATCTGGGCATCATTGCCGCTCACCGTCAGCGCGACCAGCACGTCGCCGGCCTGGCCCAGCGCGCGCACCTGGCGGGCGAGGGACTCCCTGTCGGAGCTGTCGGCATCGTCGGCCACGCCGCCCATCCAGGCGCCGCCCGGCTGCAGGGCGATGGCGGCGAGCTCGGGCCGCTCGCGCTCGAAGCCGCCCACGCACAGCGCGGCGAACAATTGGGCGTCGGCCACGGAGGCGCCGCTGCCGCAGGCCAGCACTTTCGCGCCGCTGGTCACGCAGGCCAGGATCGCCTGGATGGCAGAGCCGATGGGATGACTGAGGGCTTGCGCCGCCTGGTACTTCAGATCGGCGCTATCGATGAAGTGCTGTTGGATACGTTGCTCGAGCATGGGGCCCGGATGATACCCAAGGGGGTGGACCCGCCTGTTGCAAAAGGTGGAGCCCCGCGCAATGGCAAGGCCTACCGAGGTGCGCGAACCCGCTCAGCCGCCCGCATCGAAGGCGCCGCGCAGCCATTCGACCGAGGTGCCCCCGCCTGCGCCGCCCCCATCGCCGCGCCCCTCCACCAGCACCACGTCGAACCGGCAGGCCGGCGGCGATGGCCAGCGCATGAGGTAGTGGCGCGCCGCGAGGACGATGCGCTGCTGCTTGACCGCGCCGATGCTTCCGCCCGCCCCGCCGAAGCCGCTGCCGGCACGGCTACGCACCTCCACGAACACCAGCGTGCCGTCGCGATCGCGCATGATGAGGTCGATCTCGCCGCCGCCGCGGCCGGGCGTCCGATAATTGCGCTCCACCAGCGTCAGCCGGGCGGCCTGCAGATGCGCCAGTGCGCGGTCTTCGGCGGCATTGCCCCGCTCGCGCGTCGTGCGCCCGGCCGGCGCGGCCTCCGTGCCGGCCTTGCCCCCGCCGCCTCCCCAGTTCTTGCCAAGGAATCCCATTGAGCGCCTCTTTCGCTTCAGCCCTGAGCGCCGCGCGCGATGCGGCGGCCACGCAGCATTATCCGCAGGGCACGCTGTACGTCGTCGCCACGCCCATCGGCAACCTGGCCGACATCACGCTGCGCGCTCTGCATGTGCTGCAGCTGGCCGATGCCATCGCCTGCGAAGACACGCGCCACACGCAGTCGCTGCTGCGCGCCTACGGCATCGACAAGAGCGGCGCCCAGCTTCTGGCCGTCCACCAGCACAACGAAGCCGAGGCCGCCGGCAACGTGGTGGACCGCCT
>Ga0105242_10001594_pt1 | contig 17838 bp, 19 predicted proteins | sample KBSM24metaG_FD_81521 | JGI IMG/M metagenome (GOLD analysis project Ga0105242, IMG submission 81521) | Miscanthus rhizosphere microbial communities from Kellogg Biological Station, Michigan, USA - KBS M2-4 metaG | ecosystem: Host-associated > Plants > Roots > Rhizosphere > Soil | place... | reverse complement strand
CGGATTCTACGCGGTCACCGGCACCGTCGGCGCCGACGGCACAGTCCGGGGAAAAATGCAACGCCTTGGAAGAAGCGGAGTGCAAACGCAGCCGCTGCCGTCGATCGACTACGCGGGCGCGCACAAGCCTTAGCGTCCGCCGTCTCGCCCCAGGATGTCCGCCCGCCTCCGTGCCTGGTGTGCAATATCGCACAGCCAGAAAGCCGCGGTTCGGCTATCGTTCCGGCGCGGTTCGATTTCTCGCTGTTTTTCGGCCGCCTGCGAACTGCGATGACGCAATGTCCATTCAAGAGGGTTTCATGACCATATCCGAGCGGACGGTGGGCGCGATCACGCTGCTGGATTTGAACGGCCAGCTGACGCTCGGCTCGAGCGCGGAAGGGCTGCGCGACAAGGTACGCAGCCTCCTGCAGCAAGGACAACAACAGTTCATCGTCAACCTGGCCGCGGTGCCGTATATGGACAGCTGCGGTCTCGGTGAACTCGTGCAGGCGTACGCCACCGTGACTCGACAGGGCGGCGCGCTCAAGCTGCTGCACCTGACCAGTCGTCTGCGCGACCTGCTCGTGATCACCAAACTGGCGACGGTGTTCGACTGCTACGACAGCGAGGACGCTGCCCTCGCCAGTTTCGCAGTACTCGCGTAGGCGCCCGGCAGACAGCCGCAAGATCGGCGAGGACGTTCAGCGCCGATCCCTCTGTGCTCCATTGCACACGCCGATCGTGCGCCGAAGAGACGGAATCACCGGTTTCTCGGACTCGTAATCATCTGGTAGACATAGTCGGTCAGGTCCCGCAGCCGAATGGCCGCCGAATCCTGCGACCAATCGCCGCTTGTCGGGATCGCCGGTACTTCCACGGCGTGGCTCACGATCAGAGCGGCGGCGATCGTCGCCCTCGCTTGAATCTCCGTTGGTTCCATATCTCCCCCCCTTTGCGACTGGCTCTCTTGCGCACGTGAAACCTCTGAGACGAAACCTCTGAGACGAAACCTCTGAGACGAAACCTCTGAGACCAAACCTCTGAGACCAAACCTCTGAGACGAAGGCTGCGGCTCCCCCAAAGGGCTGCCGCGTAAGCCCTCTCGCCGTTCGCGCCAAGGTTCAGCGCCAGGAAAGTAAGTGAGCGATCGCGATGATCGCCCGGATGCCCAATGCGAGCGGCGCTCCAACGAGAAGAATGGCTACAGGCACCAGGAACACGACGACCATCAACAATCCGGCATCCTCGAGAAGCCCGGTCATCCTACGGAACGCGGGTTGTGGCGCGGCGATTGGACCGTTGCGCGGCCGTGTGAGCGTGCCCGCCGGCGCTGCCAACGAGACCGCCAGGCTGGGCACTGTTGTCTGATTGTTCGTGATTGTGGCGGTGTTCACATTGCCGTCCTTTCGAAGTCCGTACCGCGGTAAAGGCTCAGGCGTCGTCACCTGAACTTGCCGGCGTCGAGCTCGGACCCACCAGCACCACGATCTCCCAAACGGCGCCAAGACGCTGTCTCGAACTGCACAGCGTTGCCAGCGCACCGTAGCGAATCGGTTTCGGGGCGCCGGCTGATTTCCATCACTCATCAAAAAGCCGATGCATGCTCAGCGGGGTCCCTGTTACCGCGGCGATCAAAGCCTTCTGCGAACGTCCTGACGACCTCCATCCGTTCACAGAGCTCGTGAGCGCGTGTCGTCGAGCCCGTCAGCACCGACCATGGGCGGGCACGTTCTTGCAGCTTCGTCGCTCGTTCAGCAAATCCACTCGCAAGTGGTCACACACTGCCCATTGTCGGCATGCGGGCGCTGAAGGGGAGTGCGACATTGCTCAAGGAGAGATACATGGCAGACAAGAAAACATCGGTGTTCGGCATCTATTCGAACGTGACGCAGGCCGAGGTCGCGGTCGATGCACTCGTCGACAGCGGCTTCACGAATGCGGACGTCTCAGTCCTGATGGCGGACAACCAGGGGTCGAAGGATTTCGCGCATGAGAAGAACACGAAAGCCCCTGAAGGCACGACGACGGGTGTCGCGGCAGGTGGTGCGATTGGCGGAACGCTCGGTCTGCTCGCCGGCATTGGTGCGCTCGCGATTCCGGGCATCGGACCGCTGATCGCCGCGGGGCCCATCATGGGCGCCCTGGCGGGCCTCGGTGTCGGAGGAGCGGTCGGCGGCATCGTCGGCGCGCTGGTCGGCATGGGGATTCCCGAATACGAGGCGAAGCGGTACGAGGGACGAATCAAGGAAGGCGGCGTGCTGCTGTCCGCCCACTGCGATACCGCCGACGAGATCGACCGCGCGAAGGCGATTCTCGAGCGAACCGGAGCCACCGACATCGCATCGGCTGGCGAAGAGGCCGTCGGTGCTGCGCCTTCCAATCGCGACGCCAAACGGATCTAGACGAAAGGGGAGCGCCGAGCGCTCCTCTTCTCCTTCCACGCTTTTTCTCTTGTCCAAAATTCCACAATCACAGAGGACCTCATGTACCACCACGTGAAAAAACTGATGTATACGGTGCGCGTTGACGCACCCGATCCGGCGTTCGGCAACATGCTGCTCGAGCAATTCGGCGGGGCCAACGGTGAACTCGCCGCGGCGATGCAGTACTCGATTCAGGGCCTGAATTGCGATGACCTCGAGCGCAAGGACCTGCTCATGGATATCGGCACCGAAGAGTTGAGCCATCTCGAGATCGTCGGTGCGCTCGCACGTCTGCATCTCAAGCCGATGAAGTTCAACCGCGATGCCGCCGAAGCCGATCCGCTGATCGCCATCGCCGGCGGCGGAGGCGTGAGCCTCTGCAACTCCATGGGCAATGCCTGGACCGCTGACTACCTGAAGATCACGGGCGAGCTCGACGTCGATCTGCGCAGCAACATCGCCGCAGAGGCGAGGGCCAAAATCGTCTACGAGCGCCTGATCAACTTCACGGACGACGCCGGCACGAAAGACGCCCTCCAGTTCCTGATGACCCGCGAGATCACGCACATGAAGGCGTTCACCGCGGCGCTCGACAGCCTCGGCAAGCCACAGTTCTCGATCGGCAAGATTCCGCCGACACCCATCCTCGTCGACCAGTTCTTCAACGACTCGAGCGGCGCCGGCGACGACGGAGAGATCGACGCGCGCGGGCCCTGGAATCAGGGCGATCGATGGACGTTCGTCGATGCGCCGGCGCTGCAGGACCTGCGCGACGGGATCGCAGACACCGAAACGATCGACGATCGCCGCACGAGCACGGCGGCGGCGCCGGCGCTCATCCAGGACGTGCTCGTCGAATCACTTCGCGATTTGCTGCACGCCGAAGGACAGCTGGTGAAGGCGTTGCCGAAGATGGCCAGGGCGGTCAACTCCGACCTGCTGCGCCTGGCGTTCGAAAAACATCTCGACGAAACACGCGGCCAGGTGGATCGCCTGAAGGAGATCTTCGAATTGCTCGGCGTGGCGGCCAAGCCGAAACCCTGCAAGGGCATGGCGGGCCTCCTCGAGGAAGGCAACGAGGTCGTCGCCGAAGGCGCCGACAAGGACGATGTCGCCGCCGACCTGGCGGTGATCGCTGCGGCCCAGAAGGTCGAGCACTACGAGATCGCCTCCTACGGCACGTCGCGTGCGCTCGCGGGGCAGATCGGAAGGCCCGACGTCGCCGAGCTCCTCGCGCGATCGCTGGCCGAGGAAGAAGGCGCCGACAACCTGCTGACGCAGATCGCCCGCGAGCTCATGGGACAGGTGCGGACCGGGGCGACGAAGACGCCGCGCCTGGCCGGCACGCGAGACGAGTAGCCGCCAGTTTCCGAGCGGGCACGATAGGCACGTGACGGAGCGCAAGGTCCAAAGCGCCTGGCGTTCCGTCTCGTATCGCCGACCAGATCCCTCCGCACGCACGGCGACTCCCGTGACGCGCTCACGCCGATCGAAAAACTGAAAGATAAATGGATCATAATTTGCTGACGTCATGGCGAAGTGATGCGAGATCACGTAGCGGGGATGATGCGCCTTCCATTCAGCCTGACTGCCCAGTCGTATTTCGTCGGCGACGCGGCGAGCGGTCGTTAGTCGTCTCGTGGCTTGCGGACCCGCTGACAAAGGATGCGTGAAGCGGGAAAAGCTTCCAACCGTCGTGCTCCGTCACGCATTGGCGGCCCGCGCGTTTCAGACCGGCCTTCAAGCTGATACGGACAGGCTGAAAGATGTCGTCAACGCGCTGGCAGAGCATGTCAATTTGATCCGTCACCCTTCACCCGCGTTGAAGGAGAAGCTGGACGCCGCTGAAGAGTCTTGTCGCCATTTGAAAACTCTCGATGACCTGCATAGTGCGTGGCGTGAAACGTTCGCCGACCTGCGGCGCAGCGTTCGCCGCCTCCGGTTCAATTTGAGGCGCATTGCCGCCCTCAAGCGGAACCGCGGCGAAGGCTGAGGCACAAACAAACTGCTCGCCCGACCCTTCTCCGGGAATTTGGTCCGACCGTTAGAGGACACCTCGACTGCAATTCTGGCGCGAAACTGACTGTGATATTGGCCCCCGACTCGCACACCCTCTCCAGGATGTCTAGAGCATGGTCGCTTCGTGCGATCGTCGACGGCGGGGTACCGGTGACGTTTCAGGAGGCGGTGGCGATCGTTCAGCAGCTGATCTCGTTGCAGGATGACGGCGCCGCCCTCACGCCTCCATTTGGTCCGCCTTCGCTGGACAATATCTATTTGAGCGATCTCGGCTCGATCGAGTGCCGGTCCAGTTGCGCGACGCCCGCCGTGTCGGAGGCGGCCAGGCTACTCGACGCCTTGCTGGCGCAATGCACCGGGACGCGCGTGCCTGGCTCATTGCGATACGCGATCGCCAGGGCGTTGCTGGAAGTCGACGCGCCGCCGTTCGATTCGATCGATGCGCTGGCCGCGACGCTCGCCCGCTACGAACACGAGCCGCGTTCGATCGTATTGCTCCGTCTCGCCGCTCGAACGATTGCGAAGACGTCGGGAGAGGCCGAGCCAGTGGGGACGGACGGCGAGCGTCACCGCGCCGTGCCCTCATCCGTCGAAGGTGACCGTCCGAGCGGCGATGCGGGTGTCGTGCCCATCGCTCCCGCCACAGGAACCTGGGTGCTCAGCGGCGCTGTGGCGGCCTGCGTCGCATTCGGCGTCGGCTACGTGATGGGTCCCCACCTGGACCCGTCATCCCTGGCACGCCCACCGCTGCCATCTGTGAGCTGGTCCGCGATCGCCGCCGCGCCGGGCGCGACACCGTCGCTCGTAAAGGCGCGGAAGAGAGCGACGGAGGAGGCGGCCCGGCCGATGGTGCGCGCGGTCGATGCGGGCGCAGGTCCGGTGTTCTCGCCGTCGTTCGCCTCGGACGGTAGTGCCTTGTTTTTTCACGCCGGCGGATCCTCCGGCCCGCGCTCAGCACTCGAGGCGGCCGCGATCGACGGCGACGACCTCCGCGTCATGACGATTGTCGACGATGGCGCGAAGAACTATCACGTGCAACCGTCGCCGGACGGCACGCGGGTCGCCTTCGATTCCGATCGCGACGGGGTGCGCGGAGTCTATGTCGCCAACCGCAATGGCACCGACGTGCACCGCGTCAGCGGGCCCGGGTATGCGGCGGTGCCGACCTGGTCGCCCGACGGCGAGACACTGGCCTTCGTCCGCGATGAACCTCAGCACCCGGCCGTGTGGAATCTCTGGCTGCTGAACCTGCAATCGGGAGAGATGCGTCGACTGACGGCATTTCGTTTCGGACAGACGTGGAGCGGGTCGTGGTTTCCAGGGGGAAAGCGGATCGCGTACACGCACGAGGATCGGCTCATTCTGCGCGACCTCGACCATGACACGATGGTTCAGTACGCGTCTCCGGTGGCGGGGCGGTTGGTTCGCACCGCGGCCGTGTCGCCTGACGGCGAGCACGTGATCTTCCAGGTCGCACAGACCGGTGCGTATCTGCTCGATCTGCGCGATGGTTCGATGCGCTGCGTGCTGGCCGATCCGACCGCGGAAGAGTTCGCGTGGTCGCCTGACGGGCACCGCGTCGCGTTTCATAGTCGACGGGATGGGCAGTGGGCCATCTGGATCATGGACCACGCCGCGACGTGACGGCGTCGCGCGTCGTTCTGGTCAGCGGCGAAACGCGAGGAGCGTCGCTGATCTGTCGACGGAACCGGCACCTGCCGAGGCTTAGGTTTTGCTTATGTCGCTACGTGCCTACCGTTCTCGAGAATCAAGATCGTTGGCAGCACCACAAGTGGGCACAGAGCGGGGATGAGTGGTCGCCCGGGCACTCTCCCGAGGGAACCGACGTCCTCTGGCATCGCACAGTGTTTCCCAGGATCCGGCGGTTTCTTCCGACCGACACGATTCTGGAGATTGGTCCGGGATTCGGCCGGTGGACGCAGTACCTGCGTCACCTCAGCCGTCGTCTCATTCTTGTGGATCTCTCGGAGCGATGCATCGACGCCTGTCGCCACCGCTTTGCGAATGATGAGCACATCGAATACCTCGTCAACGACGGTGCCTCGCTCGATCAGATCGAGGACGGCAGCATCGACTTCATCTTCAGTTTCGATTCACTCGTGCACGCCGAAGCGGATGCGGTCGGTGCGTATCTGCGGCAGGCCGCGCGCAAACTCCAGCCGAGAGGAGCCGGGTTCATCCATCACTCGAACCTGAAAGCGTTCGTCGATCCTCGCACCGAAGACGTCCGCTGGTTCGTCACGCAACGGAACTGGCGGGCCCCGACGATGTCCGCCGATGTCTTTCGCGAGGTGTGCGCGTCCGCCGGCCTGGCATGCGAGTCACAGGAGCTCGTCAACTGGCTCGGACGCAGGCGGCATGCTGACCGGCATCGATTGAGTGGCCACTGCATTCCGTTGACGGATTGTTTCTCGGTGTTCTCTACATCCGACACTCTGGTGCGGCCGACACGACGCGTGGCGAATCCCACGTTCGTCAACGAGTGGCGACAGGCGGTGTGGATGGCCGAGCTGTACTCACCGGATCTCCGCGAGCGTGAGCAGCCGCGAGTCGAACGGGATTCGCGGCATCCCCTGGTGCGCAAACTGGCCACTGCGAGCGCGCTCTGGCGCCGCGAAGGTTGGCGGGGAATTGCGGCGTTGTCGTGGTGCTACCTGACCAGCGCGGGCGAGTTCATCGTGTCGGCTTTGAGATCGCGCGCGGCGGGGGAGGCGAACCGCTGGTTCTTGCGCCGCCATCTGCTGAGACAGCACGCATTCGAGCGAGCCGGAAGCTAGCGTTCCCGCTCTTACTTCTCGGGGAAGTCGCGCCCGATCGCGCCAGCGTCAATCCATACCGGACCGTGGTGGATCGGGTCGCACTTCGCACGTGCCGTCCAGTGCCAGTGCGCATCGAGCAGCATCACCTGAACGCGAGGGCCGTCGTTCTGCAGTGGTGCGCTGACCGGCGTCCCGGTCGGGATGACGTCTGAACGCCCACATACCTCCCCTCCCTCGGCCGTCGCATATGCCCGCGCATCTCGTGCGGTCACCACCGGGCGATAAAAACGTTCGTCGGATTCAATCTGGGCGTAGAACGTGTCGAGATATTGCTGAGCGATGTTCCGGCCCTCTGCGTCGAGCGGGGCTGTCGCGAGCACTTCAAAGGCCTGCGCTTTTCGGCGGCCGAACGCGGCACGCGCCGCATCCAGATCGTCGCGCCCGAATAAGGCTCGCAGCCGCTGCAGCTGCGCCATCACCTCGATGTCCCGCTCGGAGCTACCAGGAAGGAACGCGGTGTCGAACACATCGTGAAACCAGGGATGTCGACCGCTCACGATTCCCGCGACATCGAAGTCGTACATCAACGGGATCGCAGGCGCATCGTCAACATTGGCGGCAAGGATGTTCCAGAGCGGATGCCTCGCGTCGCATCGGTACGAATCGTCGGGCGCCATTTTCAGACACCAGTCGAAATTGCCGATCAACGCCTCCGCAAAGGCGAGTCGAATCGTATCGGACGCTCGAAACGCCGACCGCGCGTTCGTGAAGGCGTCCTCTGCAATCTCGCGCCGGCCCCCGACTCGCCGAACGGCTTCGTCGGCGCCTTCGAGCAGCATCGCGTTGCGGACAATCGGGACATCCTGTGGTGGGGACATGCCGGCTCTGGCGTCCGTGTAGTGATAGGTGATCGTCGCAGGACGCGCCCGAAGGGCCGGAACGTCGAGCGCGGCGAGCAATCGGTATACGAAGGCTTCCCGGAAGGGTGACCGCTGGTTCGGCAGGCGGCCGAATTTCCGCGTGAGCTGGTCTCCTGTTTCCTCGCCACAGTGCGTCCCGATTTTGAGAGACGTCAGACCTGCAAACGGACCCGGCGCATCCTGCGGCTCGCGGGGAAATTCGAGCTTCAGCTTCGGAAATGGGCACTCGCTTTCGAGCTTGCTCGTGTTTCCGCGCAGGCTGATTCTGACGTCGACCGTTGTGTTGTGTCCCTCGTCTGCGACCGTCAATGTGCCCGTGATCGCGTACGTATCGTCCTTCGCGTGATCGAATAGATCGTTGAAAGGCGCCTCCAGCCTCAGCGGAAGCGGCTGATCTCCGGAGAACACGGTCGAGGTCGAGAGGGCGGCGAAGAGGAGCAACGATCCGAGCATGTCGCGGAACGATACAAGACTGCTGCCGATCGATCGAATGATGAGAGTCCACAGCGCCTTTGGCCGAACGCTGTGGAGCTTACACTACCGCGACGAGCAATCAGGCGCGATCATTTTGACTGACGACACCTTGAGTCGCTCGGGCGCGCTGTTCATCCGGCTGGAAGCTGCGCCGCTGGTCGTCGTGCTTGTCGCCGTCGAGGACGCGGTCGGAGCGTGGTTGTCCTCGAGCGTCCCGGTCACTTCAATGCGGTGACCGACGTGACTCTTGAGCTCGCTCCCGCTGCCTTCGAGCGCATACGAGACTTGCCCACGGCTCGTCGTGTCGCTCGCGGTTGAGCCGGTCGTGCCGGTCGTGCCCGTCGTCGCTCCAGCGGTCGTGCTCGACGTCGCGGTGGTCGAGGTCGACTCAGCCTTGCCCATCGTGGCATTCACGAGCGTATAGTCGCCGCCGGTTGTTGACGTGCTGCTCGTTGCGGCCGTCGAGTTGTGCGAATTGTCCTGCAGGCATCCGCTCACCGTCACTTGATCCCGCGCCTGATCGGTCGTGCTCGCGGTCGCCGTGGTACTCGGCGTCTGCGCTGCGGCGCCGAGCGCCATCGCACAGGCGAATGCTGTCGTCAAACATACTGTTCGGGTCATTTCTGCCTCCGTGCCCCAACGACTGCAATGGCGATACCGGACTGATTTCTACAGGCGCGCTGGCACACGAGATGCTCTGCAACACACGCAAGGGGAACTGTTATGAATCTCGTCCTGCTCATCCTGCTTCTTCTACTGCTGTTTGGCGGTGGCGGTGGTTACTACTATGGCGGCCCGGCAATCGGAGGTGGTATCGGCGGTGTCGTGTTGCTCATTCTCGTCTTGTGGTTGTTCCTGGGCAATCGGAGAACGGTGTGATTGCATGAACCGTCATGGCGCGTTTCACCATATCGTCACGCGCTACTCGATGCGCACATCGGCGTCATCATGCAGTTCACAGCCTGCAACGCCGGGGCATGTGAAACCGCTAGGCACTTGCCTCAGTCTGCGGATGCCATGAATGGCCACACGCGCGGCAATGGCAAAGGATGACGGCCGTCGGGCCCACGATCACACGCTCGGTCGTCACATGTTCAACAACACCGCAGCTCGGACACTGATGTGCGGCGCAAGTAGTGTTTGTCGACAGCAAGTCGCGCCTGGACACGAGCCACACCCCTGGGAGTCAGTTCAGTTGTTGCGGAGACGATGACAAGCATAGCGGTAGCCGCGAGTTGGATTCGAGCTGATGCATTCGTTGGTCAGAAGCGGCGGGCCAACCCAGAATCTATTTGAGCGTTGCATGACGCGGTGCTGTAAACACGCCAGCGCGTTTCTATCGCCTCGTTCGGCGCCGACGCGGTTTGGCCGGCCTGGGATGGCGCCTCGCCGGGAATGGCGCGAGTTTGAACGCGGCGTAGTCCTCATCGAACACGAGATCGATGTGGCAAAAGAGACAGCGGTAGATGGTGTGCCGAGCGGGGAACACTTCTCCCTCGCGGTGTTCGACATCTTCCTCGCAAACGGGGCAACGCCACATCGTTGACCGAGTGTAGCGCCTCAGGGCCTGGAGAACGATGTCAGGTCCGTCTCGACCTGGGTATCTTTGCGGCTAGTTGAGAGTGGTTGACCGCAACGCGTTTCCGGTAAGCCCCGTCGCATTCACCACGTGCGAATGCTGATGATGGATTGCCTGAAGGGTCGCGTCCTTGTAGAAATTCCCCATTGCGTAACCGCAGAGCAGCGAAAATTCCTGGGTCGCCGCTAATTTGTTCCAGAGCATCTCGAGTCGGATCGACGCGATTTCCTGGTTGTTCTTCCACAAGATGTCGACCATTCCGCCATACGCACGGATCGGGCGGTGTTGTCGACCGTGAGAGAGGCTCTTGATGACGTCGCCCGATCGTTGGCTGAAGAGGGAAGCGTCCGGCATGCCGTCGCGCATGAGTGCGTCGAGCTCGTCGGCGGCATCGAGCATCAGGAGGTCACCGATTCTTTGGATGGCCTCGACGTCGAATCCATGCCCTGACAACTCGTGAATGATGCCGTCGCGATGTGCGGGAGTCGCAATCACGAGCGCCGGCTCGTGTCGCAGGAGGCCTTCGCTCAAAAATTCTCCGACGATGCGGCACAGGGATTCGCGGTTCTCGTAAAACTTGACCGCGTGAAAATGGCCGGCGCTGCTCAGAGGAGACTTGGTCATTTCAATACTGCAAAAAGGTGAGCCGGGCACTTCTACGGATGGGCTGACGGCCGACGTGAGTTGATTTCAAGGCAATCATTCGCCGAGCTGAGCCTGTTCGGCGTGCCCAGACGAGTTACACGCAATCGAAGTGCCGCTGTGCGCTTTCGACAGGAAAGATCACTGGAGAGTACTGCCCAGTGGTTCCTCACACGCCATCGTTGACGCGCTGAATTACTTTGGAGGGTGGACGATGGCGTTGGTCAACGTGGTGATACCCGAGATTGTGAACGGCATGCGGGCGGACTCACGGCTTGTGCCTGTCGCGCTCGCGGCCGTCAGGGTTCCCTCATACGATTCACCGTGAAGCGTCGAAAGCAGCGGCCCGGTCCCAGGATCCAACCAAACGCACACCTTATCGGTTGCGATTGGGTCATTCCATACCACCGCCAGCAACGGGTTCTTCCTGGTTGCCGTCAGCGTCGCGGGATTGAGGTTGCACGTCACGTCCTCGCCAAGAACGAGTTCAATTGGCTTCAAGACGGGTTGTGAGGCGCCGACTGGGTAGATGCGCAAAGTCCACCTGGTGATCGTCTGCCCGGCGGCGGGATCAGCTGCGCAGAGGAATACGAATGCCGAGAGTACCGCCCCCTGGTGCCGTCGACTCAGGCGCATCGCGATTCTCCCTCTGCAACGTGCCTTGGAGCCAAGGCGGACCCTAAGCTGTCGCGTCGACGTAACTGTTCACGAATTGTACCGGTGGGTTGTCGGCGCGCTGGACAGCGCTCCAGACGAGGTGAGACTGCTCGCCGTGTCAGTCCCGAAATCGGATTTCAGAACGTCAAAGCCGACCCTTCAGGACATCGACTTCGATCTGAATCTGGGCCATGCGAGTGCGCTGGATATCCAGCTCCCGCCGATTCTCGTGAACGTGCTCGCGCAGTTCATTGATGAGATCGCGCATGCGGCGATTCGTCCGCCGCTCTCGATGAAATGCGCGCGCCAACTGGTCAATCGCTGAGCGATTCGCCATCCGTCGCGTCAAAGTGCAAATCAGCCGCCGGTGCTGGTCGCGGGATTCGACCCAGGTTTCCGCTCGGTCGTCGAGAGTCACTGTATGAGATCCTGACACCCTACTCAGTGTCACACGGCGCGTGGCTCAGCGCTTGCTCTTCAACCGTTCATCATGCGGATGATCACCTTCGGTTCACTGATGGCCGTCCTGGCGCTCAGCGCGGGTTGCGGATCCAGCTCGACGAGTCCCTCGGGCTCAACCAGCCCGCAGGGGCCCGGCATCGATTTCACCATCAACATCAACGGCGATCGCGGCAGTTCGTCGTACGCGCCGAGCCCGCTCACCATGCGCGTCGGTCAGGTCGTCAACTGGCACAACCTCGATTCAATCGAGCACACGGCGACGCTCGAGGGGATGTTCGACTCCGGCCGCATTCCTGCCGGCAGCGCGCACGACAATGCGGTGACCATGAGCAGGGCAGGTACGTTCACCTATCACTGCACGATCCATCCAGGCATGGTGGGGACGATCGTCGTCCAGTAATTACCGTGCGGCTGCCCGCAATCCGGCTCGATCACGCAACCCGGTGAGGCGCGCCATGAACCTTGGAAGCCTGGCTCGATCATCTACGTCGCGGCAACCTGGTTCAACTGATCAAGCGCAGCGAGGCCGTCGCGTCCCCGCCCCAGAACCTCGATGATGGCATCGGCCACAGCCGTGATGTCGTACGGTTTCGCGACGAAGGCGTCACAACCTGCCTGACGCGCGATGCCTTCGTCCGGGGTGAGCACACGGGCGGTCATCGCGATCACGATGATGTCCCTGGTTGCGGGATTGGCCTTGAGTTGCCGCGTCGCATCCCATCCGCCAATGCCGGGCATCTGGAGATCCATCAGAATCAGTGCCGGGCGGCGCTCGTGCACCAGATCGATAGCGGTTTCACCATTCGCGGCTTCGATGACGGACAATCCGCGAAACGTGAGGTACTCCGCGAGCATTTCCCGACCGTCGGACGAGTCGTCCACGACGAGAATATAGGGTTTTGCTGTGGTCATCATGATCCTGCCAGGGACGCGTTTATCCGACGTTCTGCGGAACAGACGTCTGTTCTCCCGATAACGGCACATCGATCACGAACACGCAGCCCTTGCCCGGCAGATTGCGAACGTAAATGTCTCCCCCGTGCATTCTGACCGCCTTTCGAGCGATCGACAGTCCCAGCCCGAGACCCGTACGATCCTTGTGACGCCTCGCGGTGAATGTCTTGAACGGGTCGTCCGAGCCGTCCGGGATGCCGCCGCACTCGTCCTCCACTTCGAAATGCACGCGCCCGTTTTCGTGCAGGGTCCGCAGTACCACGTGCCCGTTGGCGGGCGTGTACTTGAACGCATTGGTCAACAGATTCATGACGGCCGACGCCAGGAGCTGCGGATCGGCCTCGACGGCGAGCCGAGAGTCCACCTGATCGATGGCGAATTGTACGGCGCGGCTCTCGGCGTGCAGGTTGCCGGCAATCGCGAGGTCGTTGAGGAAATCGGCGACCTGCACGCGCTCGCGGTGCACGATCTTGGCGGCCATCCGGATGTCGGACAGTTCGTTGTCGACGAGGGCGCGCAGGCTCATGAGACTGCCGCCGAGCACGGTCCCCGTACTTCCGTTGATGGCGACGGTTCCCCGTTTCAGCGCGTGGAACGCCAGGAGCGCGGTGTTGAGGACGTCGCGGATTTCGTGCGTCAGTTGTCCGGATCGTTCGATTTCCTGGTTCGATCGCGATTCGGCGGTGATCCGCGCGTGCTCCGTCACGGCTTCCGCGATGGCCGTGTCGAGGCAACGATTCAGCGTGTGGAATTCTTCGGTCGTGATCGGAAGACGCTCTTCGACGGCAACTTCCGTGATGGCCTGGCAGATATCACCGTAATCGTGGACGACCTGGGAGATGTTGAACCCCATCGCCCGCAATTCGCGTCCATGCTTCGCCGCCGACGCGCCGATCGTTTCCTGCGGGAACGGCGTCGGCGTCGTCTCCAACCGGAGCGTGTCGGCAAGCTGTGTCAGGAACAGCGGCACGCCGAACTCCAGTTCGCTCGTGGACGCAAGCGGCCAGGGCCGATCGGTCAGCTTTTCCCTCGTCCTGGCGATGATGGGGTCGCGATAACTTGTGATGAATTCGTGGAGCATGACTGCCTCGCTGTGTATCCGATCGAGAGATCCAGGTTCCATCGGACGACGGGGTTTGCGTCAGCGTCTACGATGGAAAGTGCGGGCGAGCTCCGCGGCTCAGCGTTTCTTTCGGGAGGCGGGCTCAACACGCGAGCGGGCAGTTCCTGCTTTTTTGTCCTTCGACACCTCTTGTTCGGCGATCTTCTTCACGACCTCGAGGGGCACCTGCTCGAAATGCGTGTTGGACTTCCGCGATGCTTCGTGTGATTTGGCCATCGATGAACACTAGCGGGACGCGCGTCATACGGGTGAGCTCTTTAGGGACGCTGGTTCGCTTCGTTAGCCGTCGCGAAAACATTCAATTAGCAGGCGTTGTCCCGGTTTCTTCGAAGCGCCGTGCGAGAACACCCGACGGGCGCTGTGTTTAATGGTTCGGGTGTATACTAACGACTCCCTCAATTAATCATACGATTACGTCACGTTAGTTTACCGTTTGATCGGGGAGTGCTGGCGATGGGCGGCCGGACGAAAAAAGTGCCGATGAATTTCCAAGGCATGCCGCAGGCCGATGTGCCGCAGGGTCGCAACGGAAAGCACAAGGCGATTGTGATGAAGATCCTCTCGGATCTTGATCAGCTGCAACAGGGTGTCGCGCTCAAGGTGCCTTTGGCAGGACTGGCACACAGCAAGGAAAACGTGCGGTCGGCGCTGAATCGTGCGACTCGAAAAGGCGGCCGCAACGTTGCCACGGCCAGCGATGGCACGTTCCTGTACGTGTGGAACGAAACAATGTAGAGGTCGATGGCCCGCGCAACCGTGACGCTGCCTGCCGCCGGCAGTTCAGGACGTCATGGCATTCCCAGCGCGATGAGAATTCGGCACCGGTTGGGGGCTGCTTTCTGATGGCGATTCATCTGAGGCCATCGACGATTGAGCCTGCGCGAGCAGCGTCATGAGTTCTGCAGGTTGTACCGGCTTTACCAGGTGATGGTCGAAGCCGGCCTTCCTGGTTGCGTCGCGATCGCCCGATTGACCGTATCCGGTCAGCGCGATGAGACACACAGTCGCATGGCGTGCATCAGCGCGAATGCGCCGCGCGACTTCGAGCCCGTCCATTTCCGGAAGTCCCACGTCGAGGATGACGAGGTCAGGGGTGACTTCATCGATGAGGCGCAGCGCCGTGACACCGTCCGGCGCATCGTGGCAGACGAGTCCTGCGTGGCGTAACATCGCGCACAACATCTCGCGGCTGTCGGCGCTGTCCTCGACGATGACCACTGTCATGCCGGTCGGGTGTGGTGAGGAAGCCGCCTCGTCTTCGGTGCGCGCGGGCTCCGAAAGAGTCGTCAGCGGGAGCCGGACGGCGAACTCACTGCCGGCACCGTCGCCATCGCTGTGAGCCGTGACCGTGCCGCCGTGCATTTCAACCAGGGCGCGGACCAGCGTCAGGCCGACGCCCAATCCGCCATTGGCGTGGTCGATCGTGTGTCGGCCTTGCACGAACAGATCGAACACTGAGTCGAGCATCTGCGGTGAGATCCCGGCGCCATCGTCCTTGACGCGGATCACCGCCCCGTTGGCTTCTGCCCGAACACGCAGCACGATATGGCCTCCACGTGGCGTGTACTTCGCCGCGTTGCTCAGCAGGTTGATCTGCACCTGTTGAAGGCGGGCGGCGTCGCCATAAACCCACAGCGGCTCAGAGCCAAGATCCACGGTGAGCGTGAGGCCTTTGTCGTCAACCTGGGACCGCACCGCGTCAACGGCCTCGCCCGCGATCAGACGCAGATCGACCACGTGCCGGCGCAGCTCGATCTTGTTCTGTGTCACGCGACTGACCTCTAACAGATCGTCGAGGAGCCGCGCCATCTGACGAGACTGCCGCTCGAGCACATTCACGGCCCGATCCTGCACGCCGCCTCCAGACGCGACGCTCTTCAGCATCGACGTGGCCGTCACGACGGCGCCGAGGGGATTGCGCAGTTCGTGGGAGAGCATCGCCAGGAACTGGTCCCGACGGCGAACTTCTTCATCGATCTTGGCCCGTGCCCGCACCTGCTCCGTCACGTCGCGAAAGATCGCGATCACGCCGACGATGGCGTTCTCTTTGTCGACGAGCGGCAGGCGCGTCACCATGTCCCAGGCTTCGGAGCCATTCACGCGTCGCGACTCGAGCCGGTAGTGCTGGGGCTGCCCGGAGCGAAGCACGGTTTCATCTTCGCGGTGCAGGGCCATCGCCGTTTCGTGATCGGGGATGTCGAACGCCGTCATGCCGACCGCGTCCGCCGGATCGGCCACACCGAGTCGCCCCGCCATCGCATGGTTCAACCGGATGAACCGGCCGCGGGCGTCCTTGAAGTAGATAGCATCCGGCACGCTGCGCAGCAGACTGTTCAGGAGATACCGCTCGTGAAACAGCGCATCTTCGGCAGACTTCAGACCGCTGACGTCGATCAGCGTCAGCACGACACCGTCGGTCATGCCCTTCGCACGATAGGGGAGCAAACGCAGGAAGAAGGACCTGCCGTGTGGATCGACGAGATCGCGCTCGATGGATTGACCCGAGGCCACGACTCGCTTCAGGTCGGCCACCAGATCCGGGTAATGCATCTTGTGCGTGAACGTCTCAATAGGACGTCCGACATCATGCGGCACCAGACCGAAGGTGCCCGAGACTTGCGGTGTGAATTTGCGAATCCGAAGCTGGCCATCCAGGAAGATCGTGCCGACCTCGGTGCTGGCCAGGAGGTTGTCCATGTCATTGGTCAGCTCGGTCAGCTCGGCGATTTTCCGCTGGTACTCCGCGTTGACCGTGTAGAGTTCCTCGTTGACGCTTTGCAGCTCCTCGTTCGTGCTTTGCAGCTCCTCGTTCGACGCTTGTAGCTCCTCGTTCGACGCCTGGAGCTCCTCATTGCTCGCCTCGAGCTGTTCGATCGCCGCCTGGAGGCTTTCTTTGGTGACCCCCAGTTCGGTCTCGAGCGCCGCGAGTTGCTGCTGCGAGACGCGATCGACATCGATCTGAACCGGCGGGAGTGCGGCCGGTCGTTGGTCGGGTTCGCGCGATTCGAATGAGACCACGAGATATGTTGCGTTCGCCGGCCGACCGGCAATCGGACGAATCGTGACCGAGTAGACACCGTCATTGTCATCCGCGCGCAGGCGGATGCCGTTGAACACGACGGGCGATCGTTCGACCAGCGCTCGCTTGGTACCGGTGGCCAGAATCATCTTCAGATCTGCATGGACGAGATCCTGGACATCCAGACTCTGGCGTCCGTCGCGCACCCGGAGAAAACGAGCCGCACCGCCGAGCACGTGAACCAGCTCGCCGCGATCGTTCACGATCAGGCTGGGCGGCATCGTTTCTTCGAGTAACGCGTCGTAGACCGAGAGCAGCTGCCCGAGCGAATGTCTGGCGGCGGGCAGTACGGGCGAGAGGGCGCCGCGCCCGTCACTCGTGGACACCGCTGGACGCTGGCGCACGTCAACGGGGGTCCGGACTTCACCGCCCTTTCGATAGAGTTGCCAGTGTTTGTCGACGATCTCGAAGCCGTCGGCGAGCGGCCCAAGGCTTTCGGACGGACCGAGGAACAGGACGCCGCTCTGATTCAACGCGAAGTGAAAGAAGGACAGGATGCGCTGTTGGGCGGGCGGCTGCAGGTAGATGAGCAGGTTCCGGCACGTGATCAAATCGAGACGCGTAAACGGCGCATCGCGGATCACGTTGTGCTGCGCGAAGACGATCATCTGGCGGAGTTCGGGCACGACCTGGTACGCGTCGCCGATGCGCACGAAGTACCGCTGGCGCCGCTCCTCCGACACGCCGCCGAGCGTCTCTTCGTCGTAGATCGCGCGCGCGGCGCGGTCGAGCGACATCCGGTGG
>Ga0105242_10001592_pt1 | contig 17842 bp, 17 predicted proteins | sample KBSM24metaG_FD_81521 | JGI IMG/M metagenome (GOLD analysis project Ga0105242, IMG submission 81521) | Miscanthus rhizosphere microbial communities from Kellogg Biological Station, Michigan, USA - KBS M2-4 metaG | ecosystem: Host-associated > Plants > Roots > Rhizosphere > Soil | place... | reverse complement strand
GAGCTGGGTTCAGAACGTCGTGAGACAGTTCGGTCCCTATCCTCCGCAACCGAAGGTGTATTGAGGAAGGCTGTCCCTAGTACGAGAGGACCGGGACGGACGGAGCTCTGGTGTGTCAGTTGTCTTGCCAAAGGCACGGCTGATTAGCCACCTCCGGAAGGGATAACCGCTGAAAGCATCTAAGCGGGAAGCCCGTTCCAAGATGAGTACACCCATGCGGTCAACGCAGTAAGGCCCGTGACAAGACCATCACGTTGATAGGCCGGAAGTGTAAGCACGGCAACGTGTTGAGCTGACCGGTACTAATCGGCCGAGGGCTTGGTTATTGAACAAATTCGCTCGTGCTTGCTCTGGAGTCCTTGAGGTCGCTCCGCGACACTTTGACAACAGGTTTCGGTGGCCATAGCGGCAGGGTCACACCCGTTCCCATCCCGAACACGGAAGTTAAGACTGCCAGCGCCGATGGTACTTGGGGGTAGACCCCCTGGGAGAGTAGGACGCCGCCGGATTTCTCAAGCACGAACGCCCCTTCGGGGGCGTTCGTTGCATTTTTGGGCCGAAGTCACGCCGGCCGCCGGTGCCGGACCTTGGCGATTGGTCCTAGGCTCGAACGTCTATGCCGTACGACCGTCGTCCTTCGAACACCGGCCGGCCGGCACGCCCCGCACGCTCGAGCGGCTCCAAGCCCGGTCGCTCCGGCGCCGGCGCAAGTCGTGGGCAATCAGGTCGCGGCTCGACGGCACGGGCGCCACGGGCCGACGACGCACGCGACGGCCGCCCGGCGACATCGAAGCGTTACGACCGCGATGGCGCTCGCAGCGGCGCGCCCCGTCGTAGCTCGGCGAAGCGCGATCCCCGCGCCACCCCTACGGCGGACGGCGAGCGCCCTCGGCGCTACGACTCGTCGCGGACAGGTGGGCGCGATCGGGTGCCACCGCGGCGCGTCGAACGGCCGAAGACGGCCGCACAGATCCGTTCCGCCGAGGTCAAGGCGCAGCGTGGTCTACGAGAACCACGCGAGAAGGCCGAGCCGCCGCCGTGGGAGCGCGAGCAGTGGATCGACGAGGGTCCGATGCGGTCGGCTGCACGTAAAGCCGCGTCACGGGCCCAACAACCCGAAGTCGCCGATGCCCCGAGCACTGGACGGCGACGGAAGTCGTTGGATCTCGCTCCAGAGGTCGCCGAGGATCTGCAGCGAAGCGCTCCCTCGGCACGGGCCGCCAAGTACCAGGAACGATTGGCGACGGCCGCCGATGCGCTCGATCGAGGCCGCTACGACGATGCTCGGCGAATGGTCCAACCCGTGTTGCGCGACTTGCCTGAGCTGGCGTTCGGCCACGAGATCGCCGGCCTCGCGCTGTATCGCACCGGTCAGTGGCGCAAGGCGGCCGCCGAGCTCGAGGTTGCCCGCGAGCTCGATCGCACGCTGAACCACCATGCCGTGCTCGCCGATTGCTACAGGGCCCTGAAACGCTACGACATGGTCGATCAGCTGTGGCTCGAACTGCGCGACGGGTCTCCCGCGCCGGCGCTGATGGCGGAGGGGCGCATCGTCGCCGCCGGCGCTTTGGCGGATCAGGGCGACCTGAAGGGTGCCCTGAAGTTGATGGAGCGTGCCGGCGACGTGCCGAAGAAAGTTCGCGAGCACCACCTGCGGCAGTGGTACGTCCTCGGAGACCTCCACGATCGGTCGGGCGACATCATCAAGGCCCGGCGGTTCTTCGGGATGATCGCCGAGGTCGACCCCGACTTCGCCGACGTGCCCGATCGACTGCGATCCCTCGGTCGCTGACCCCGCGATCGACTCGCAGCATCACCCTGTCACACCCCTTCGGTACTGTCCCACCCACGACGTTCCCCCGAGCACATCGCACACAGCGCGCCGAAGCCGGCGCATCGGAGGTCGTCATCATGAACGTCGTCTTCTTGCAGGGTCGCTTGTCGAGCGATCCAGTACTTCGGGACTTGGCATCGGGCAGCCGGCTGCTGTCGTTGGAGGTCACCACGACCACTGACGCGGGAACGGCCAACGTTCCCGTCGCCTGGTTCGACCCGCCCACCCTGCCCGACTGGGCGGCCGGGGTCGACATCGTCGTGCACGGGCAGGTCAAGCGGCGGTTCTACCGCGGCCCGTCCGGCACCCAGAGCCGCACCGAGGTCGTTGCCACCGAGGTCTGCGAGGCCACCAAGCGCCGCCAGGTGCAGCGGCTGCTCGCCCATGCGGTCGACGCGCTCGGCGCTTCGTAGCCCGGCGCGGGATACGATCTACGTGCTGCATCGTCACCAGGCGATGCCGACCCGCGACGGGTCGTACACAACATCGAGGAGCTCTCGTGGACGTGTCCACCCTGCTCGGCGACGAGGCCGAGTCCCTGCTGAAACACGAGTGTGTCGGCGTGCCACACAGCCAACTGATGGTCACCGGCCCGGATTTTCTCGACCGCTCACTCGCCCAGTCGGATCGATCGCCGGCGGTGCTGCGCAGCCTTGGCCAGATCTACGGTCACGGTCGCCTGGCCAACACCGGCTACCTGTCGATCCTTCCTGTCGATCAGGGCATCGAGCATTCGGCAGCGGCCTCGTTCGCTCCCAACCCGCTGTACTTCGATCCTGCCAACATCGTCGAACTCGCCATAGAGGGCGGATGCAACGCGGTTGCGACCACGTTCGGTGTGCTCGGCGCGGTGGCGCGCCGGTACGCCCACCGGATCCCGTTCATCGTCAAGATGAACCACAACGAGCTCCTCACGTACCCCAACAAGGCCGACCAGGTGATGTTCGGCTCGGCTCGTGAAGCCTTCGACCTCGGTGCATGTGGAGTGGGGGCGACGATCTACTTCGGGTCGGAACAGAGCACCCGGCAGCTGCAGGAAGTGTCGCGGGCGTTCAAAGAGGCACACGACCTCGGGATGTTCACGGTGTTGTGGTGCTACACCCGCAACAGCGCCTTCAAGGTCGACGGGGTCAACTACGAGGTGTCCGCCGATCTCACCGGACAGGCCAACCACATCGGCGTCACGATCGAGGCCGACATCATCAAACAGAAGCTGCCGGAGAACAACGGTGGCTACAACGCGCTCAGCGGTCTCGGGACGAGCTCGTACGGCAAGACCAATCAGTCGGTCTACGACAAGCTGACGACCGACCATCCCATCGATCTGGCACGGTGGCAGGTCGTCAACTGCTACATGGGCCGGATCGGTCTCATCAACAGTGGTGGCGAAAGCAAGGGCGACGGCGATCTCGCCGCTGCCGTGCGCACCGCGGTCATCAACAAGCGCGCCGGCGGACAGGGTCTGATCTCCGGTCGCAAGTCGTTCCAGCGTCCGATGGACGAGGGCGTGGCCTTGTTGAACGCAATCCAGGACGTCTACCTGGACACCTCGATCACCGTCGCTTGATCACAGTCGCCTGAGCACCAGGCCGGTACGCAACTTCGGCGTGAAGAACGTCGATTTCGGCGGCATCAGCAAACGTTCGTCGGCCGTGCGACGGATCTCGTCGATCCCGGTCGGCCGAATGAGCACCGCGGCGTCGGCCTGCCCATCGCGCAACAACTCGAGCACGTTGCCGACACCGTGCTGGTAGCCGACATCAATCGTCGAACCTTCCAATGCGTGCTCGAGATATGCGCCGTCGATCGCTCGCACTCCCTCGAACATCTCCGCCCTCGGCGACAACCACACGCCCGTGCCGTCGGGGCGGACCAGGCACATCGCCTCGCGGTCGATCGCTTCGACCGCGAACCGAGGAGTCACCGAGCCGGCCTCGGCGGTGACGAAGTACCGTCCGAACCGTTCGAGCAACTCGTCGGCGGTGACACCGCGATAGACCCGATGGATCGGGTCGATGCTCAGTTGGTCCTCGACCAGTTCGGCGACGTAGGTCATGGTCAGCTCTGCAGACGTATCGGTGCTTCCCGATTCTGCGCGTACTTCGTCGCGGTACGTGCGGCTGATGGCGTAGCGATGATGGCCGTCGGCGATCAGCACCGGATGCGCCGCGACAGCGCTCGAGATCTCGGCGATCCGCTCGGCATCGGTCACCCGCTCGACGCGGTGGACGACACCGTTCTCGTCGACGCAGCGACCGATCGGTTGGCCGGGCGACTCCAGAAGTGCTGTGAGCCCGCTGCTCAGCGACAGACCCCATATCGGTGACAGGTTGCAATGTGTGGCCCTCGTCAGGTCGAGGCGATCCGTCTTGGCCTTCGGGGTCGTCCGTTCGTGCGGCAGCACACCTGCGGCTCCTTCGTCCACCACTTCCAACGCGCCGATCACCCCGACGGTCGAACGGGAACGGCCGGCCTCGTCGGTGAAGTCCATGCGATACAACGTCAGCGACGGCGAGACGTCGGCCACCATCACACCGTCGGCGATCCAGTCGGCCAGACGACGACCGGCTGCGTCGTATCGCTGTGGCCCGTCACGATCGAGCGGGACGTCGATGGCGACGATGTTGTGCGGATGTCGGTGCAGCAACGTCTCGACGTCGGCCACGGACAAGACGTCGTACGGCGGCGCTGTCACGTCGTCGAGCGGTTCGGACGCCGAGTACCGCAGCGCAGCGAACGGTTCGAAACGTGGCACCCCAACAGGTTGGCATCTGGCATGACAACATGGCCAGATGGCTGCAGTGACAGATGGCGCATGTGTCGTGCTGTGCGACCTCGACGGGGTTGTGTGGCTGTCGCATCAGCCCATCGCCGGATCGGTGGAGGCAATTGCCCGGCTGCGCGGGGCGGGCCACCGAGTTCTGTTCGTCACCAACAACTCGTCTGCTCGTGTGGAGGTGCAGGAGGCTGCACTCGAATCCATCGGCATCCCGGCCGCGGGTGACGTGTTGACCTCGGCGCAGGCCGCGGCGCTGTTGATCGAACCGATGGAACGCGTCGTGGTGTGTGGTGGCGAGGGGGTCGTGCAAGCAGTCGTCTCGCGCGGTGCCACTGTGGTCGACGGCAGCGGCGCGGCCGACGTCGTGGTCGTTGGGTATCACCGCACGTTCGACTACGAGCGGATGCTCGTTGCCAGCCGCGCTGCCCGGAACGGAGCTCGCCTGATCGGCACGAACGACGATGCGACGTACCCGACCCCGGAAGGGCCGATTCCCGGTGGTGGGGCGATCCTCGCCTCCATCGTCACCGCCTCCGGCAGGACTCCGGTGATCGCCGGCAAACCATACGAACCGATGGCCGCGCTGGTGCGCGCAACGGTGGGCGACGTCGAGGCCAAACGGGCGGTGATGGTCGGCGACCGTCCCGAGACCGATGGGTTGATGGCCACGACGCTCGGTTGTCGGTACGCCCACGTCGAGTCCGGCGTGACCGCGCCCGGCACCCTTGTCGAGCCGACTCCGGATCTCGTTGCGGCGAACCTCGCCGACGTTGCCGATCGACTGATCGCGGGGATCTTCTGACCTGGGGTTCAGTCGCCAGCGATAGGCTGCTCGCATGACAGGTCCAACCGTTCTCAAGCGTCTTGTCGACACCGGCGCCAGCTATGCCGAGATGTCGCAGAAGAATGCCGAAAAGCTCGTGTCCGACTTCGTGAAGGCCGGCCAGGTTCGTCGCAAGGATGCGGAGAAGATGGTGCAACGTCTTGTCGAACGCGGTCGTGAGCAGACGCAGTACCTCATCGGTGTGGTCAAGGCCGAAGTCACCAAGCAGCTCGGCGTCTTCGCCGGACGGCTCGACGACATCGAGACTCAGTTGGAGGAGATCGCCGGCAACCTCGGCCTGGCGTCGATGGTGCCGACCAAGAGAGCCGCACCGGTGAAGAAGGCTGCCGGTCCCTCGGGCGTTGCCAAGGTGACCACACGCAAGGCGCCGGCCCGGAAGAAGGCGGCAGCGAAGAAGGCTGCCGTGAAGAAGGCACCTGCCAAGAAGGCCGCTGCGAAGAAGGCACCTGCCAAGAAGAAGGCAGCGGCGAAGAAGGCGCCCACAAAGCGGTAGTCCGTGGCTCGGCGGCTGCGGCTGGACGCCGACATGGTCCGGCGCGGCCTGGTCGCGAGCAGAGCCGAGGCGGCGCGCGCCATCGAGGCCAACTCGGTTCTCGTCAACGGTGCGGTCGCGGACAAATCGTCGCGACTGGTCGACCCGGCGGACGCCGTCGTCGTCCGACAACGGTCCCGGTTCGTCAGTCGCGGTGGTGAGAAGCTCGACGCCGCGCTGGACTCGTTCGACATCGATGTGACCGGTATGCGAGCGCTCGATGCCGGGGCGTCGACGGGCGGTTTCACCGACTGTCTGCTCCAACGCGGCGCGGCCCATGTGGTCGCGCTCGATGTCGGCCACGGCCAGCTGCATCCGAAGATCCGCGCCGACCCGCGAGTGACCGTGTTCGAACGGTTCCACGTCCTCGACGTGACAGCGGACGCGATCGGGGGCGACGTCGATCTCGTCGTCGCCGACCTGTCGTTCATCTCGCTCGTCCGTGTGCTGTCGCCGCTGATCGCCGTGTGCCGCACGAACGGGCAGCTCGTGCTGCTCGTCAAGCCGCAGTTCGAGGCCGGCCGGGCCGAGGTCGATCGCGGAAGCGGCGTCATCCGCGATCCGGCAATTCACCAACGGGTGTGCGACGAGGTGTCGGCGGCGCTGGTCGAACGTGGATGCGAGGTGGTCGGGTGGATCGATTCGCCGATCACCGGCGCCCAGGGCAACCGCGAGTTCCTTGTGCACGCCCGCATTCGTCGGTCAGGATCTGCACCATGACCGAGGTGCTGCTGGTGGCCCATCACGACCGCATGGAGGCTGCAGCGCTCGCCCGAACGGCAGCGACGTGGTTGGCCGAGCACGGTCACTCGGCGTGGATGACGCCGGCGGACGCCGAGCCACTCGACCTCCTCGATCTCGTCAGCGAGCGCAAGCCGGAATCGGCGGGATTGGCGTTGAGCCTGGGCGGCGACGGCACGATGTTGCGCGCGATCAAGTTGCTCGGCGGTGCGCCGGTTCCGGTGATCGGCGTCAACGTCGGACTACTCGGCTACCTCACCGAGCTCGAGCCACCGGCACTCATCCCGGCCCTGGAACGCTGGTCGGCGGGTGCGGTCGCGGGCGAGTGGCGGATAGAAGAGCGGATGATGCTCGATGCCACACTGCAAACCACGGGGACGGCAACTGCCCAGACCTGGACGGCGTTGAACGAAGCCGTGGTCGAAAAGCAGGAGGCCGGTCACACCGTCCGTCTGCTCGTTCGCATCGACGGCGCGGTCTTCACCTCCTACGCCGCCGACGGTCTGATCATCTCCACACCGACAGGATCGACGGCGTATTCGCTGTCAGCGCGAGGTCCGGTGGTCTCACCGAAGCACCGTGCCCTGCTGCTGACGCCGGTGTCGCCGCACATGCTGTTCGACCGGTCCCTCGTACTCGATCCCGACGAGCACGTCGAGGTGGAAGTGATCGGTCATCGCCCGGTGACCTTGTCGATCGACGGCCAATCGGTGGCCAGCCTGACCGAAGGCGACACGGTGACGGTGTGCGCTTCGGCGAGCGTTGCCCGTTTCGTCCGCTTCGGCGAGCGGCGTTTCCATCAGATCCTGAAGACGAAGTTCGGGTTGTCGGACCGCTGATGCTGCACGAGTTGCACATCGAATCGATGGGGGTGATCGAGCGGCTCGATCTGGTGCTGACCGCGGGGCTCACTGCGTTCACGGGGGAGACGGGCGCCGGCAAGACCATGCTCGTCGAGGCCATCAACCTTCTCGTCGGCGGGCGTGCCGATCCCTCCGTGGTGCGACCCGGCGGGGGCGAGGCCCGAGTCGAAGGCCGCTTCGTGGTCGACGACGACGAGTACATCGTGGCCCGCGTGATCCCCACCGACGGACGGTCGCGTGCCTACGTCAACGGCCGTCTGGCGACCGCCACAAACCTGGCCGAACTGGGGGCGCGCACGGTCGACCTGCACGGACAACACGCCCACCAGAGCCTGCTGACGACTGCGGCCCAACGCGACGCTCTCGATCGCTTCTGTTCCACGGATCTGCAACCGTTGCGTGCCGCCCGCGCCCGATTGGTGGAGATCGACGCTGCGCTCGCTGCACTGGGCGGCGATCAGCGGTCCCGCGCTCGCGAAATCGATCTGTTGCGCTTCCAACTCGGCGAGCTGTCGGACGCGGCCATCAGCGACGCGGACGAAGACGAACGGTTGAGCGCGGAGGAATTTTTTTTTGCATATGACGGCGACCACCGAGAGGCCGGGCAACTGGCGGTCGATGCGCTGACGGGCAGTGTCGAAGGGGTCGATGGCGCGCCGGCCGACCGGCCCGTCGCCGACGCTTTCGGAGTCGCACTTCGGGCCATTGCCGGCCGGGCGCCGTTCGACGAATACTCCGTGCGCCTCGAAGCGCTGGCCGCGGAGACGACCGAATTGGGCCGGGATCTGCGCGCCTTCACCGAGGAACTGGACGAGGACCCGGAACGGCTGGCCGAGATACGCCAGCGGCGTCAACTGCTGCACGACATGCGCCGCAAGTACGGCGAATCGCTGGCCGACGTCATTGCCTTCCACGAAGAAGCACGGCAGCGGCTCTCGGAGCTCGAGAGCTACGACGAACGCGTCGCCGCGCTCGAACGCGATCGCGAATCCGCCGTGAAAGCCGAGCGCACCGCGGCGGCGACGGTCGCCAAGATTCGCAAGGCCGGCGCATCGAAGCTGGGGACCGCGGTTCGCGACGTGGTCCGTTCGCTGGCAATGCCTCACGCCGAGGTCGACGTCGTCGTCGGCGACGAGGCCCCCGGCGACGACGTGGCCTTCCTCATCGCCGCCAACCCCGGTCTGCCCATGCTGCCGCTGTCACGGGTCGCGAGCGGCGGCGAGCTGGCCCGCACGATGCTGGCGTTGCGGCTCGTCTTGACCGAAGCGCCTGAGACGCTCGTGTTCGACGAGGTCGACGCGGGGATCGGTGGCGCGGCGGCCACCGCCGTCGCCGAGGCACTCGCCCGCCTCGGCCGCCGTCATCAGGTGATGGTCGTCACCCATCTCGCCCAAGTCGCTGCCCTCGCCGATTCGCAGATCGTGGTCACCAAGACGGTCTCCGACGGCCCAGCGGGGGAGACCACCACAGTTGCCCGCGCCCGAGCGGTCGACGGCGACGAGCGCATCGACGAGATCGCCCGAATGCTGAGTGGCGAGCAAGCGGGCGCTTCGGCGCGCCGGCACGCCGCCGACCTATTGGACGAGCGCCTTCGTCTTTCGTGACGAACGGATCCGCAACATCCGCAGGATCTGGCTGGCCGCGAGGAAGATGATCGCGCCACCGGCCGCGTCGAGCCAGAAGTGGTTGGCGGTCACCACGATCGCCAGCAGCGTCAACATCGGGTAGATGACACTGAGCGAACGGGCGAACGGGTTGCGGGCGAACGACCACCACACCGTGCCGCACCACAACGCCCATCCGAAGTGCAGGCTGGGCATCGCCGCGAACGGGTTGGCGATGGCCTTCGCCGCGCCCGAGTGGTAGCTCCACAAGCCGCCGATGCTGTCGAGCGTGTCGACGAAGCAGTCGTGACACGGGAACATCCGCGGCGGTGCGAGCGGGAACGCGAAGTAGCCGACGAGCGCCAGCGCCGTCGTCATGCCGAGCAGGTTGCGGTACTGCCGGTAGTGCTCGTGGCGACGAAGGTAGACCCACAGCAGAAGGCCGGCGGTGATGACGAAGTGCAACGTGCCGTAGTACACGTTCATCACCCTGATGAACCAATGAGCGCTGAGGAACGCCTTCTGTACGGTCGACTCGGTGTAGATGTGCAGGAACCGTTCGAAATCGATGAGGTACAGCTGGTTGCGGAAGGCCCGCGGCCGCACGTTGCCGAGGTGGGCGAACCGGCGGACCAGCTCGTAGCCGTAGTAGAAACCGACCACGATCAGCAGTTCACGCAGCCAATGGGATCGGGGAGCGGGAACCGTCTCCGTCAGATCTCGCTGAGCCTCGGAGGGGATCCAATCCCTCAGCTGACGGGTCTCCATTCGGGCCAGCATAGAGGGCGGGGCGATGGCGCTGGGCGACGGAAAGGGGTCAGGAAGCTGGTGTTCGTTGCCACACCGTGACACCGTCGACGGTCGCAACCTGCTGGTAGTTGTCGTGGATGAACTGGTCGACCGCGGGGATCACCGAGGTCGGGAAGTTCTCGTAGCCGAGGTCCTTCGCCGTGGATGTGTCGAGCACGAGCTGCGGTGGATCGGCCTGCAACGACTTCATCATCGTGTCGAGCGCGCCGGGAACCGCACTCTTCAGCGTCTCATCGGGATCGTTGCGCCCGCCCGATCGACCGACGACGAAGTCGGCGTGGACCAGCGACCCGGCAGGCAGCCGATCCGAGGCGAGCAGGATCTCCGGATAGGAGCCCCACACGAAGACGCGATCGTCCTTGCTCGAGTGAGCCTTCACATAGGCGGCAAGGTTGGAGGTGTCGGGCCGGTGATGGAACGAGCCCGGCACGAAGAGCAGCACCCAGGCGGCGACGCCAGGAATCACAACTCCGGCGATCGCCAGCGACTTGGCCCGCCCGGTCCAACGGATGACGACGGGCACGGCCAGCAGCACGAGCGGAGGCAGTGCCTGCAGCCAGTAGTGACCGAAGAAGCGAACACCGGCGGCCCACGCGGCGACGCCCGACGCCACCCACAACCACAGATCCCAGTCGGTGGGAGCGCGTCGTCGTCGCAACGCGGCGACGGCACCCACGGCACCGATCGCCGCGGCCACGACCACCACGGGATGGAAGATCACGAACCCTCCGAACGAGGCGAGCCCGTGCACGAATGCCGTCCAGAGATCGGCGCCGGCGAACACGAAGCCCGGGCTATTGGTGACGTTCCATTCCCAGAAGCTGCCGAACGGTGCGTAGAGACCGGTCGTGGCGACCGTCAGCGCAGCAGCACCGACGAACGGCACGGCGTTGCGCCATCGCCCGCACACGCCGACGCTGATGCACGCCGGTACGACGCCGAGCAGCCAACTCTGCCGGGTGAGGATCGCCAGACCGATCGACACTCCGGACGCGATGGCGGTGAGGAGCGTGCCGCGTCGGGCGAGCACCACCGCGGCGGCGCCCGGGAGCAGCGCGAAGTGTGCATAGTTCGCGGCACCTGCATCGGCCGGCCACAGCGCCATCGCCCCAGCGATGGTCAGCACACCGCCCCACCACGCGGCGGTGACACCCCAGCGGCGCCAGCAGTCCAGCGCGATCACGATGCCGGTCGCGGCGAGCATCAGCGTCACGAGCACGCGCAGCGGTCGCACGTCGGTGGAGTCCGTTGCGGCGAACGATGCCGCGTACAACAGCGGCGGCAGCGGAGGCTTGCGGTCGTAGATGTCGCGGTAGAGCGTGCCCCCGGCACGCACCACCATGGCCTGCACGCCGATCGCCGCTTCGTCGGGATCGAACAGTCGGGTCACGAAGGTCGGCAGCCGCAACAGGATGGCCAGGGCTGTCAACCAACCACACATGGTCAGGCGGTTGACATTGGTCATGATGGGAGCACGCTACTTTTCTACGCTGGTCGGATGGATGTCCGCGGGGTGCTGTTCGACTTCGGCAACACGCTGTTCGCCCACGCCCCGCTGGCGACGACGATCAGCGAGTGCGCTCGCCGTTTGGGCGTGCCGATGAGCGACGAACAGGCTACTGACCTGGCCGATCGGATCGATGCCGCGGCAATGACTCCGGACGAGTTGGCGTACGTGCGCGATCTCGACGCCGCGGTCTGGGGCCGCCGCTGGAAAGTGCTCTATGCGATCGCCGACGAATGGGTGGCATTGCTCGGCGACGCGATCAACACCGACATGCACGACCCGCTGGCGTGGGTGCCGTACACGCGCTCCGGCGAGACCTTGCGCCGGCTGCGCGAATCCGGGGTGCCGGTGGGCATCGTGTCCAACACGGGTTGGGACGTGCGCGCCGTCTTCGCGGCGCACTCGATGTCGGACTTCGTCACCTCGTTCACCTTGTCGTACGAGGCTGGCGCGGTGAAGCCCGACAACAAGATCTTCCGCGCGGCCTGCGACTCACTCTGTCTTGAACCGAGCGAGGTGCTGATGGTGGGCGACGATCCGCGGGCCGACAGCGGCGCGGTGCTTTCCGGAATCCGCACGTTGCTGCTGCCCGCCCAGCCTCCCCACACCGACAACGGCATCGCCACCGTCCTCGACATCGTCGGCAGAGGCGCTTGATCAGTACGTGGTGATCGTGCGCCGACACGGTCGCAACATCGGATCCGCGCACCCGGCCGGGTCCGCGGTATGCTGCAGTCCCGTTGTCAGTTCGCCTGAGACGGAGGTCTTCACCGATGCCGAAGCACATTTTCGTGACCGGAGGTGTTGCCAGCTCCCTCGGCAAGGGCCTCACCGCGTCGTCCCTCGGCCGGTTGTTGAAGCTTCGAGGACTGCGGGTCACGATGCAGAAGCTCGACCCGTACATCAACGTCGACCCGGGAACGATGAACCCGTTCGAGCACGGCGAAGTGTTCGTCACCGACGACGGTGGCGAGACCGACCTCGATCTGGGGCACTACGAGCGGTTCATCGACGAGCCGCTGACACGCAATTCCAACGCCACCACCGGGTCGATCTACCAGGCAGTGCTGGCCGCCGAGCGGCGTGGCGACTATCTGGGGAAGACCGTTCAGGTGATCCCGCACATCACCGATGAGATCAAACGGCGCATTCATCGTCTGGCCAGTGACGACGTCGACGTCGTCATCACCGAAGTCGGCGGCACCGTCGGCGACATCGAGATCCTTCCGTTCCTCGAGGCGATCCGACAGTTCCGCAAGGAGGCCGGCCGCGACAACGTCTGCTACGTCCACGTCACGTTGGTTCCGTTCATCGGGCCGTCGGGCGAGCAGAAGACCAAGCCGACACAGCACTCCGTGACCGAGTTGCGCAGCCGAGGCATCCAACCGGACGTGATCGTGTGCCGCAGCGAAGAGCCGCTCAGCGACAACCTCAAACGCAAGATCTCCAACCTCTGCGACGTCGACGAGAGGGCCGTGGTCAACGCAGCCGACGCCGGCAACATCTACGAGTTGCCGCTGATCCTGAACGACGAAGGCTTCGACGACGTCGTGTGCGACGTCCTGCGCATCGACGCGGTGGTCGATCTCAGCCCGTGGCGTGAGGTCGTGACGATGATCGAGCAGGCCACGACACCCGTCAAGATCGGGTTGATCGGCAAGTACATCAGCCTGCCAGATGCCTATCTGTCGGTCGTCGAGAGCCTGAAGCATGCCGGTTTCCATCACGGTGCCAAGGTCGAGATCGATTGGATCCAGGCCGAGGACGTCGAGGGTCTGCTCGCCGCCGGTCGCCTTGCCGACCTCGATGGCATGTTGATCCCCGGAGGATTCGGCGAGCGTGGATTCGAGGGCAAGATCGCCGCTGCCGGGTACGCCCGCGAGAACGACATCCCGTGCCTCGGCATCTGCCTCGGGCTGCAGGCAATGACCATCGACTTCGCCCGCAACGTGATGAACCTGACGGGTGCCAACTCGACGGAGATGGATCCCACCACACCGCATCCGGTGATCGCCTTGATGCACGACCAGCGCGACGTGATCGACAAGGGAGGTACCCAGCGACTGGGTGCGTACTACGCAATCCTCGAGCCGAACACTCGCGTGTGCCGGGCGTACGGGGAACTGGTCGTCAGCGAGCGGCACCGCCATCGGTGGGAGCTCAACGCCCAGTTGAAGCCGAAGCTCGAGGCAGCCGGACTTCGTTGCAGCGGCCTCTCGCCGGATCGCCGACTGGTGGAGTTCGTCGAGCTCGAAGACCACCCGTTCTGGGTCGGCACGCAGGCACACCCCGAGTTCAAGAGCCGCCCCGACCGGCCGCACCCGCTGTTCCGCGAGCTGGTGTACGCGGCGTTGGCCCGGCGCGAATCACGCGCCCCGCATCTCTTCGTCGTGGACGAAGGCAGTTCGTCGGTCGCGTGACCCACACGCCACCAGCGTTCCGTCATCTCGGAGATCGGCTCGTACACCGGGGGTACATCTGGAACGTCGCCGTGGCGACATTCGAGGACCCCGACGGGGCGCGGTTCGAGCGCGACGTCATCCGCTCGCCCGGCGCCGTCGGCGTCGTGCCGCTCCTGTACGAGGACGGCGTGCCGACCATCGTCTTCGTTCGCCAGTACCGCGGACCGCTCGACCGATATGTATTGGAGATCCCAGCGGGAATGCGTGATGTGCCCGGTGAACCACCCGAGACGACCGCCACGCGCGAGTTGATGGAGGAGGCCGGCCTCGCTCCAGGTCACCTCGAGTACCTGACGCACTACTTCACGTCGGCCGGCATGACCGACTCGGTGCTGCACCTCTACCTGGCGACCGACTTGACCACCGCGGCGCGCGACGTGCACGGCCCGGAAGAAGCCCACATGGACGTCGTCCGGTTGCCACTGCACGAAGCGGTCGAGATGGTCGTACGCGGCGAGATCAACGACGCCAAGACGGTGATCGGGTTGCTGCTGGTCGATCGGCGCTTGGGCGATGCTGCCACTTGAGGCTGAGGAGTTCCTGTCGTGGATGGCCACCGAACGGGGACGTTCCGCCAACACGCTTGCCGCCTATCGACGTGACCTCATTGGGTACACGTCGTGGCTCACCGCCCACGCGATGACGGTGCACGACGTCGACCGTGCTGGGCTCGACACCTTCGTCAGCGGTCGCCGCGCCGATGGAAGTGCCGCATCGTCGGTCGCCCGCCAGGTCGCGGCGATCAGGATGTTGCACCGCTTCCTGGTCGAGGAAGGCATTCGACGCGACGACCCGACCGCCGACATCGAAGGTGTGCGTGTGCCCGCGGGCATTCCCCATCCGCTGTCGGAGGAGGAGGTCACTGCGCTGTTGCAGGCACCGGCGACGAACGATCCCGTCGGCCTGCGCGACCGGGCCCTGCTCGAGTTCCTCTACGCAACGGGAGCCCGGATCTCCGAAGCCTGTGGCCTGTCGCTCGGCGATTTCGACAGCGAGGAACAGCTGGTGCGGTTGCTCGGCAAGGGTTCGAAGGAACGCGTCGTGCCGTACGGCCGTCACGCCGCGGCTGCGTTGGCGGCGTGGCTCGGGCCGTCGGGTCGCCCGCACATGGAGCCGCTGCGGTGGGCGCGCCGCGGCGACGCCGAGGCCGTTTTCCTCAACACTCGCGGGGCGCGCCTCAGCCGCCAGGCCGCGTGGGCGATCGTCAAGAAGTACGGCGATCGGGTAGGCATCGGCGACAAATTGTCACCCCACGTGCTGCGGCACTCCTGCGCGACGCATCTCCTCGACCACGGGGCCGACCTGCGGATAGTCCAGGAGTTGCTCGGTCACGCGTCGATCTCGACGACGCAGGTGTACACGAAGGTCAGCCAGGAGCGGCTGTTCGACGCGTACAGGGCTGCGCACCCGCGGGCACTCGGACGATGAATCACCTCGCCCGCCGATTTGCAACGTCTCTCTCGCGACGAGAGCCTTCGTCGGACGAGGTCGCTTGGGTGGAGTCGCAACTGCTCGCACCGGAGTTGGAGTTGTGGCGGGGCATGCCCGTGGCCGACCGCCGGCATTCCATCGAGGTTGCTCGGCGGTTCGAGTCGATGGGGCAATGGACCCGCGAAGAGATGGCAGGCGCGCTTCTACACGACATCGGCAAGCTCGAGTCCGGTCTCGGCACGTGGATGCGCGTCGCCGCCACCGTCGTAGGTCCGCGCACGGAGCGGTTCCGGATGTATCACGACCACGAAGAGATCGGCGCCGACATGCTGACGGCCGCGGGCTCAGCAGAGGTCACCGTCGATCTCCTACGCGGGAACGGCCGGGCCAGTTCGGCCCTCATGGCGGCCGACAACATCTAGGTCAGACCGATCGCAGCGGATGGTCCATGAAGAACTTCCAGATGATGTCATTGGCGGAGATCGACGATGTCGTGGGACCGACGATCGATTCGATGCTCTTCGAGAACTCGCTGCCCGGCCATGTGTGGCCGCCGCCGTCGATTCGGTACAGCACCACCTCGGCGCCGGCCGGGCACGGGAACTGCAGACGGTCGACATCGGCTGCGATCGATTCGACTTGCGGTGTCGGCCCGCAACCGTTGCGAGCGGCCCAGATCGCGGTTCGCTCGAGCACCGGCCTGGACTGGTTCGAAGGATCGTCCTCCGGCGTCACTGCTCCCGTGACCAGGGGACCCAGCGTTCCAGAACCATCGGGCGTGGGCAACGACGCGACGGCCTCACCCAAACCCCCTTCGTATGGAACGAACGGATCGGCGGTGCCGTGAAAGGCAACCACCGGAACGGGGCGACGCGGATTGCAGTCGGCGGGTGCTTGGATTCCGGCGACGGGTGCAACCGCGGCCACTCGATCGCTGAGATCACAAGCGACGATCGACGTCATGAACGCACCATGTGAGAGTCCGGCGAAGTAGATCCGGTTGGTGTCGACACACAAGGTCGACTCGAGCTGATCGAGGAGCGCCGAGAGGAACGCCGAATCGTCGCTTCCGACGCTTGGATGCCAGAGCGGCACCGGTCGATCGACGGTGGGCGCCACCGTGATGAATCCGGCAGTCTCGCCGAAGCTCGCCAGACCGCTTTGGATCACGTGCACGGGCATCGGCTCGGAGTATCCGTGCAGATCGACGACCAGCGGCAGCGGCTGCTGCGCCAACGCTGTCGACGGGATCTGGGTGAAGTATGTGCCGGCGAGCCCGCTACCGGTGAACGCTTGTGTCGTCGTACCGGTTGAGATGCTCGTCGAACTGCAGCCGGCTGAGGGCCTCGCCTCGACAGTGGCCGGTTGTTGCGCCGTTGTCGTTGCGATGGTCGGCGGCGCACTCGTCGAGCTCGAAGAAACCGGCTGACTCGTTGTCGTCGACGTGGCCACCACGGTCGTCGTGGCCACCTCCGTGAATGTTGCGGCGACATCACCGTCGCTGCTCGAGCAACCCGCGGTCGCGGCACAAATCAGGAGGCCGATTGCGCCGACCAGTGGGCGCCGAGACATCAGCGCGGCAGGAAACCGATCGCGGTGTAGGCGCGATCGAGAGTCGCCGCGGCCACTGCGCCGGCCTTCTGCGAACCCTTTCGCAACAACGCGGCCAGTTCGGCGCGGTCGGTCATCAGTTCGTCGTAGCGGGCCTGGATGGGGCGGAGCAGTTCGATCACGGCCTCGCCGGTATCGGTTTTCAACGGGCCGTACTGCGTGTACTTGCCGGCCAGGTCCTGCGGCGACGTGCCGGTGCACACCGACAGGATCTCGAGCAGGTTCGTGACGCCGGGCTTCTTGGCCCGGTCGTAGGCGACCTCGTTGTCGCTGTCGGTGACGGCCCGCTTGAACTTGCGGGCGATGTCGGTCGGGTCGTCCATCAACATGATGCAGCCGGCCTCGGTGTTGCCGGTCTTGCTCATCTTCGACAACGGATCCTGGAGGTCCATCACCCTGGCTCCGGCCTTGGGAGTGACAGCCTTCGGAATCACGAACGTCTCCCCGAACCGGTGGTTGAACCGCAGGGCGAGGTCGCGGGTGATCTCGACGTGCTGGCGTTGATCCTCGCCGACCGGCACCTCCTGGGCGTCGTACAGCAAGATGTCGGCGGCCTGCAGTGCGGGGTAGGTGAACAGACCGGCGGAGATGAAGTCGCCCTCGCGTTTGGCCGACTTGTCCTTGAACTGCGTCATGCGGCTCAACTCGCCGTAGGACGCAGTGCACTCCATCACCCAACACAGCTGGTTGTGCTCGACCACATGACTCTGCACGAACACCGTGGCCACATCCGGGTCGAGGCCGATGGCGAACAGCACGGCCGCGAGGCGCACCGTGGTCTCGCCGATCACGCCGGGTTCCTCGGTGACGGTGAGGGCGTGCAG
>Ga0105242_10001591_pt1 | contig 17854 bp, 12 predicted proteins | sample KBSM24metaG_FD_81521 | JGI IMG/M metagenome (GOLD analysis project Ga0105242, IMG submission 81521) | Miscanthus rhizosphere microbial communities from Kellogg Biological Station, Michigan, USA - KBS M2-4 metaG | ecosystem: Host-associated > Plants > Roots > Rhizosphere > Soil | place... | reverse complement strand
TCCACTGATTCCGCCGCATCGCGGCGCTCAGCGCGTACAGCACGTCCTGTCCTTCGTTTCCGTTCTGATCGGCGAACACCGCATCGGTGAACGTTTGGCCATACCCGGTCGAGCCGCGGTAGTTGACCATCAGCGTCGCACAGCCGCGCGCGGCATACACCTGGTTCTTGAAGTTGAACGCAGGCCCCTGCTGTCCATGCGGCCCACCGTGGATGTTGACGATCAGCGGGTATCTGGTCCGGCTGGAGCCGGACACGACATCTGAAGGAGTGAGCCCGATCGGCTTCGTCAGGAAGGCTTCGACTTCAAACTTGTTGTCGTTCGACACGAACGTGAACGCCTCCACGTCGGCGAGACGCTTGCCGGGGAGCAGGTCGGCATTCAGATCGGTGAGCTTGCGCCCGCCGACATACAACTCGGCCTGGTCGGACGGCGTCGCCAGCGTGTACGCGATAACCGACCGGGCGACCGACACCGCGCCGACGCTGCCTGTGTCGCTCACGATCTTCTCTGCCGGGCAACCGCCCTCCCCGGGGCTCCGGCGCCCGGGCGCATCCCCCGCGCACGTGAGCGGCAGTCGATACAGGTGCGAGCTGCCGCGCTCCTGCACGGTAAACAGCACGGCTCGGCCGTCGGCAGACCACTCGGGCGCGCCTTGCCGGTTGTCGATGCCTCGTCCCAACTCGCGCCGATTGGATCCGTCCGCGCTGATCGTCCAGACGTGCGTATCCTCCATCGTCGTTTCGAGATCGGTGAGGCCGCGCTTGGTCGCTTGATAGGCGATCGTCTTGCCGTCGGGCGACCAGTGCGGACGATATTCCGCGTTCTCGGTGGACGTCAGGCGCCGGATGGACTTGTCCGCGACCTTCAGCGTGAACAGATCGTAGTTGAAGAATTGATCCTCGTTGGGCTCGCGATTCGAGATGAAGGCAATCTCGTCCCCATTGGGTGACCAGTCGATTGAGTGTTCGTAGTGCGTGCCGTCGGTCAGCTGATCGATGCGTCCCGATGCGAGATCCACGACGAAGATGTGAAGGCGCCGGTTGTCGTTGAACCGGGTGTTGCCCTCGGCGGCGTCGGGTTTGTAGAGGTAACGGGTGATGACGATCGGATCGCCCGTCGCGTCGGCAGTCTCGGGACCAGGCACCGAAGAAACGAACGCGATGCGTTTTCCGTCCGGAGACCATGCCACCGTCTTGCCGGTCGTCGGCAATGGGCTGTTCGTATCAGACATCTCGGCCAGGAAACGGGCTCCGGTGCCGTCGGGATGCGCGATCGCAAGACCGGCCTTGTCTCCGACGCGGCCGTTATACGCGATCCACTGGCTGTCCGGCGACCAGTTCGGGTTTCCGGACGGCTCCTTGTCGCCTCCCATCCGCGAGGTTTTACCATCGGCCAGCGTCATCACCCAGAGCTGGCCGTACGGACGTCCGGCGCCGTCGTTGTTCTCGACGGTGTACGCCACTCTCGTTGCGTCGGGCGAGACCGCGACGCCCGACACGGACCGCAGCTTCAGCAGATCGCTGCTCTGCAGCCGATCCTGCGCGAGCGCGACGCCGGTCGAGAACGACACGAATACAGCCAGGCCAATACAATGCGCGCGCATATGGTTCCTTCTCTCCCTCAATCCCAGAAGCGGAATCCGAGCTTTCTCAGCAGCTCTCTGTCGGCGCCGACGTAGACGAAGTACTTGCCGTCCACGGTGAAAATCGAATCCGGATTCGCGATCATCCCTTCGAGCCCGCCTGTGCAGATCGGAATATCCGAGCAGCCTGGAGCGCCGCTCGCATGCGTGTAGCCGACGATCGCAACTTTTTCTCCGCTCGAGAGCGCGCGATCCACCGTCGTCGAGTACGCGGGATAGCGGCTGACCGGGTACGTCCACCTGGCCAGCACCTGTTCGTTGCTGTAGAACATCAGTTGCGAGTCGAGGAGGCCGTTCATCGAAAAGACGCGGGTGACATCGTTGACCTTCAGGTATCCGAGCACCTGTTGCAGGCGACGGGCTTCGGTCCACCGATTCGGAGGGTTCTTCCAGAGATAGTTGAACTCGGAAAACTCGCGCATCGACACGGCGCCGAGGGCCAGCATCGACGCGGTGATCACGAGCGCCCCACTCGTCGGAAGGATCCGGCGATCCACGAAATCCAAGAGCTCGATGCCCGCGAGCGGGACCAGCAGCGCGGCCAGCGGCAGCAGGTATCGCGCATCGCGCGCGTTCAGCAGGATCCATTCCGCGGCAAGCGTCGAACACGCAGCCACGAACAAGACGTGCGACGCCAGACAGTAGCGTTTCGTCACCAGCCTGTAGAGTTGCAACAGCACGAGGACCGGCAGCACGACACTCCAGACGACGGCGAAGGCGATGGTCGCGGGGCCTGGAGGCTCGATCGGCCATTGCAGGTAGTACGATCCCGTGAGATACACGTAGATCTGCCGTCCGACGCGCGACAGCGATCCGAGAAGATCGGGATTGCCGATCGGAGGACCGCCCCAGGTATCGACAATCGCCGGCGTCGCGAACTTGACGAGCGCGATCGTGGCGGCCGCGGCGGCGACGTAGCACGCGGCCCACGAGATCCGGCGGCGGGACGCCAGCACCACAAATACGATCGGGAGCACCCCGGGCAGCCAGAGTGGTTGCGCGAGGTAAATCACGGCCGTCAAGACACCGGCGACGAACCATCGAAGGATGGTCTCGCGCTCACGCGCCTGCACGAGCAGCCACACCAGCAGCGCCGTCGAAGTAAAGGAGGTGATGTATCCACCTCCGGCCTTCATCGACCAGGCGGCCCATGCAGGGTTGAGTACCAGGGCCGCGGAGATCCAGAAGCCTCGCCTGACGTCGAGGATCTTCGACAGCGCCAGGAACGTGAGAAGCACGCCGAGTGTCCAGAGCGCCAGCATCGACATCTTCAGCGCCGTCGCGTTGACGCCCGAGATCAGAAAGCCGAGCGCGCCCGCGCCAGCCTCGACCGTGGCCAGCGCGTAATGCTGACCGTAGAAGAAAATCGGAAACTCCTTCCCTTGCGCCACATGCTTGGCCATCAGGCCGAGCACGCTTTCGTCGCCGTCGACGAGGAGATTCGGGCTGTGCAGTTGAGGAAGACGAGACGCGAGGCAGATCGCCGAGAGCCCGACCAGGTAGCCGAACGTACGCAGCCGACCGCTCACGACGACCCGAAAGGGCGTCCGCACGACCGGCGTCCTGGATTCCAAACGGTCGAACTATAACGAATGGCGCGGATGGCTATCAAACGTCAGGCCGCGAAGAACCGCGGAGACGGTATTCTAAGGCACGGAGGTCAGGAACATGCGTCGAGTGCTGACGGCAATCGCGGCCGCCATGCTGGTGGGATCGATCGGACTTCGCGCGGACGACACCGCGAGCCGCTGGTGGGCGCACGTGGAGGCGCTCGCCAACGACGGCATGGAGGGGCGCAACACCGGCAGCCCGGGGCACAAGCGCGCCGCCGAGTACGTCGCGGCGCAGTTCAAGAAGTCCGGACTGGAACCGGCGAGTGCCGGCGGATATATCCAGCCCGTCGCCTTCAAGACACGGCGCATCGTCGAAGCGCAGTCGAGCGTCGCGCTGATCAGAAACGGGAAGCAAGAGCCGTTGACGCTCGGTGAGGACGCCAACATCAGCGTTCGCGTCGATCCAGCGCCATCGGTCGACGCGCCGCTCGTCTTCGTCGGCTACGGCCTCCGCATTCCCGAGCGCAACATCGACGACTTCGCCGGCGTCAACCTCACCAACGCCATCGTCGTCTACATTTCCTCCACGCCGAAGTCGCTGCCCGGGCCGCTCCAGGCCCACTTCGGGTCGGCCGCCGAGCGCTGGAAGATGTACAAGGCCGCGGGCGCGATCGGGACGATCAGCATCGCCAACCCGAAGAGCATGGACATTCCCTGGGCGCGCTCCACGCTGGCTCGACTCCAGCCGGCCATGTCGCTCGCCGATCCGGCGCTAGACGATGCGCCCGGGCAGAAGCTGTCGATCACGATGAATCCCGCCCACGCCGACAAACTGTTCGCCGGCTCGGGCCACACGTTTGCCGACCTGCTCGCGCTCGTGGACGGCGGCAAGCCGGTGCCGAGTTTCGCGCTGTCGGCGCGCCTCAAGGCGACCGCAACGGTCGAACGTTCGCAAGTGGAGTCGCAGAACGTCGCCGGCATCCTGCGGGGATCGGATCCGAAGCGCCGCGCCGAATTCGTCGTCGTGTCGGCGCATCTCGATCATCTCGGCATCGGCGGCGCGGTCAACGGCGACACGATTTACAACGGCGCCATGGACAACGCGTCCGGCATCGCGGCCATTCTCGAAGTGGCCGCGTCGCTCCACGAGTCGGGGACCAAGCCGGCGCGCTCGATCGTGTTCGTCGCCGTGACCGGTGAAGAAAAGGGCGAGCTCGGTTCCCGATACTTCGCCGCTCATCCGCCGGTGCCCCAGGCGAGCATCGTGGCCAACCTGAACACCGACATGTTCCTGCCCTTGTTCCCGCTCAAGACGCTGATGGTCCTCGGGCTCGACGAGTCGGACCTCGGCGCCGACGTCCGCGCGACCGCCAAGGCCGTCGGCGTCACCGTGCAGGCCGATCCCGAGCCGCAGCGCAACCGCTTCGTCCGCAGCGATCAGTACAGCTTCGTGAAGGTCGGCATTCCCGCGCTCGCGATGAAGGTGGGATACGAGCCGAACACGCCGGAGGCCGCGATTGCCGCCAAGTGGACGGCCGAGCGTTATCACGCGCCGTCAGACGATCTGAATCAGCCGATCGATCGGTCGGCGGCGGGAAAGTACGTGGAGGTCGTGCGCGATCTTGCGGTCCGCATCGCGAACCGGACGGACCGGCCGAAGTGGAACGAGTCGAGCTTCTTCAAGCGCTTCGCTAACGGCGCGACGCACTGAACCACTGCGGCGCCTTCGCATCGGGTCCCGGTCCGACAGGGCGCCAAGCATCGCCAGGGAAGACACCATGGCCGCAGCGCCTTCATCACAGTCGGACCTCAATCCTTCTTCACCCCGAAAGCGAAGACGGTCCTCGACTGATACCGCTCGCCCGGACGCAAGACCGTGGTCGGAAACGCAGAATGGTTGGGCGAGTCGGGAAAATGCTGCGTCTCGAGGCAGAAGCCATAGCGCTGTTTGTAGACGCGGCCGGATCTGCCTGTCAGCGTACCGTCGAGGAAGTTGCCCGTGTAGAACTGCACGCCGGGCTCGGTCGTCGACACGTCGAGCGTGCGTCCGGTCGTCGGTTCCTCCACGCGGGCCGCGTGTCGAAACTGCCCCGCCGTTCCGTTCAGCACCCAGTTATGGTCGTAGCCGTTTCCGTATTTCAGCTGCGGATGATCGGCACCGATTCGCGCGCCGATCGCTGTCGGGCGGCGAAAGTCGAATGGCGTGCCTTCCACCGCGGCGATCTCACCGTTCGGAATCAGCGTCGAATCGACCGGCGTGAAGCGATCCGCGTCGAGCGTCAGTCGATGTTCCAGGATGTCGCGCGTCCCTGCCCCGGCAAGGTTGAAGTAACTGTGCTGCGTCAGATTGATCGGCGTGGCCTTGTCGGTGGTCGCCGAGTACTCGACGATCAGCTCGTTGTCCGGCGTGAGCGTGTAGGTGACCCGGGCGTTGAGCGTGCCGGGATAGCCTTCGTCCCCATCCGGGCTCACGTGTGTGAAGACGATGCCGGAGCGGCCGTCGCGATCGAAGGGCTCGGCCTCCCACACCACCTTGTCGAACCCCTTGACGCCGCCGTGCAGATGGTTCGGGCCGTTGTTCGTCGCCAGGTGATACGTCGTTCCGTCGAGCGTGAACTGGCCTTTTGCGATCCGATTGCCGTACCGTCCGACAACCGCGCCGAAATAGGGCTCAGGCGCCAGGTAGCCGTCGAGCGTATCGAATCCGAGCACCACATCATCGGATTGCCCGTTGCGGTCGGGCACACGCAGCGACACGATCGTCGCCCCGTACGACATCGTTCGCACTTCCATCCCGCGGGCATTGATCAAGCGGTAGAGGAAGACGTTCTTGCCGTCGACCTGACCAAACGGCGCGCGCGAAAAACCGGCGCTCTTCACGACCGCGTTGTCGCGCGGCTCCCCGCCCCTGCCTCCGCAGGCGGCCGCCATCCCGATCGCCAGCACACACCACTTCGCCAGTCGGTTTCCCACGGAGCCGTATAGTATTACGCCACGGACCTATGGGACGACTCGACGGCAGAATCGCCTTCGTCACCGGCGGCGCCCGCGGCATCGGGCGGGCCATCACGGAAAAGTTCGTCGCGGAAGGTGCCACCGTCACCTTTGCCGATGTCGACGAAGCTGCCGGCCGGCAGACGGCGAGCGAGTTGACGGCGGCAGGCATCCAGGCCACGTTCTGCCGGACGGACATTACCGTCGAAGCCGACGTCCAGCGCGCGATCGAAGGCGTGGTCGCCCGTCACGGCACCCTCGACGTGCTGGTGAACAACGCCGGGGTGAACGCCTACTACGACGCGACCGCGATGACCGAGGCCGAGTGGAATCGCGTCTTCGACGTCGATCTGAAGGGCGCATGGCTCTGCGCCAAGCATGCGCTCCAGCCGATGAAACGAGCCGGGCGCGGATCGATCGTCAACATCGCGTCGATTCACGCGTTGCTCACCATCGCCGGCATGTTTCCGTACGCGGCAGCCAAGGCCGGGCTGCTCGGATTGACCAGAAGCCTCGCGCTCGAATACGGGCCGTCGGGCATCCGGGTCAACGCCATCCTGCCCGGTTACACACGCACGCGGCTCGTGGAGGAATGGCTCCAGACGCAGCCGGATCCGGTAGAGATGGAGCGGCGCGTGATCGCGATTCAGCCTCTGCGCCGCATGGCCGCGCCGGCGGACATCGCGAACGTCGTGGCGTTCGTGGCGTCCGACGAAGCATCCGCGATTACCGGCGCCTCGCTCGCCGCCGATTGCGGCCTCGGAATCATGTTCGCCACGTGATCATGGAGTGCGTGCTCGACGCGAAGGCCGAGCTGGGCGAAGGCCCAGTCTGGGATCCGGTCGCAGCGTGTCTCTACTTCGTCGACATCACCGCCGGCCTCGTGCATCGCTACGATCCCGAGACCCGATCAACACGCGCACTGCCGGCCGGCACGATGGTGGGCGCGGTGGCGCTCAGCGTCGCAGGCGATCTGCTGCTCGCCGTCCGCGATGGCTTCATCCGCCTCGATCCCGCCACAGGCCTCACTCGCAAGATCGCGGACGTCGAAGCCGATCGTCCTGATCAGCGGATGAACGACGGCAAATGCGATTCCTTCGGGCGCTTCTGGGCCGGCACGATGGCCATCGACGAGCGCCCCGGCGCAGGCGCCTTGTACCGGCTCGATGCTGACGGTCGCGTACACACGATGCTCGAACACGTCACGATTTCCAACGGCATCGACTGGAGCGACGATGGGCGGTTGATGTACTACGTGGACACGCCGACAGGTTCGATCGACGTCTTCGACTTCGACGTTGCGGACGGGTCGATCGCGAATCGCCGATCCGTCACGCGCGTGGAGGCGGGAGCCGGCTGGCCCGACGGCCTCACGCTCGATGCCGAGGGCTATCTCTGGGTGGCGCTCTGGTCGGGCGGCGCGGTCCGCCGCTACTCCCCGGATGGCGTGCTCGATCGCGTGGTGCCGGTCCCGGTTTCGCATCCGACGTCGTGCACCTTCGGAGGCGCCGACTTCGGCGACCTGTACATCACGAGCGCGTCGTGCGCACTGACGCCGGAGGCGCGTCTGCAACAGCCGCTGGCCGGCGGCCTCTTCCGGTGCCGTCCCGGAGCCTGCGGACGGCCGGCCCACCGGTTCAGGGGCTGACGGTGGAAGCTGACGCCGTCGCGTTCCAGCAGATCGACAAGTCGTTTGGCGCCGTGACGGCGCTGAAGGACGTGACGTTTGCCGTGATGCCCCACGAGTGCCACGCGATCGTCGGCGAGAACGGCGCGGGCAAGTCGACGCTGCTCAACATCCTCGCGGGCAGCCTGCGCCCCGATCGCGGCCAGCTCGCACTCGGCGGCGTGCCGGTCGCCCTGACGTCCCCGCGTGATGCGCTGTCACGCGGCATCGGGCTGGTGCACCAGGAGATGCTCGCCTTTCCAAACCTCACGGTTGCCGCCAACATCTTCGCGGGGCGTGAAATCAGAAACCGCTTCGGAATGCTCCGCGAGGCGGATATGCACGCCCGGTCGCGCGCGCTGCTCGAGCGAATGCGTCTGCCGATTTCTCCCGATGCGTACGTCGAGACGCTGCGCCCGGCCCATCGTCAGCTTCTACAGGTCGCCCGCGCGCTGGCATTCGATTGCCGGCTGCTGGCGCTCGACGAGCCGACGACCTCGTTGACGGGAGCAGAGACGGATCATCTGTTCGACATTCTCGAAGACCTCAGACGCAACGGCGTGACGATCCTGTACGTCTCGCACCGACTGCCCGAGGTCTTCCGGTTGTGCCACCGCATCACGGTCTTGCGCGACGGCCGCTTCGTCGACACGTTCGAGCGCGAGTCGGTGTCACGCGACGACATCGTGCGAGCGATGGTCGGCCGATCGATTCCACCTCGGCCGCCGGGCCAGCGGCCAATCGCCGGCGAAGAGCCGCGCCTGCGCGTGTCGAACCTCTCACGTCGTGACAGCATCGAGGATGTCTCGCTCTCGGTCGCCCGGGGCGAGGTGGTCGGCGTCTTTGGATTGGTCGGCTCCGGGCGTACCGAGCTCCTCGAGACGATCGCCGGTATTCAGCAGCCCGATCGAGGCACGATCGCCGTCGACGGCCTTCCCGTTCGCGCACGATCGCCGCGCGCCGCGGCGCGCGCCGGCGTCGTGCTGGTGCCTGAGGATCGTCAGCGCGAGGGACTCTGTTTCAACCTTTCGCTGCGGCACAATCTCGTCCTGCCGGCCGCCGCGACCCGCGGGACGTTCCTGATTCGTGGATCGGAGCTGGAGGAGAGCGACGCGCTCGTCCGGACCTGGCGCATCGCGGCGCCGTCGACTGCGATCACGCCCGACAGGCTGAGCGGCGGCAACCAGCAGAAGATCGTCGTCGCGAAGTGGCTTGCGCTGTCGCCGCGCGTGCTGCTGCTCGACGAGCCGACCAAAGGCGTCGACGTCGCCGCGAAGTACGAGATACACGGCATCGTCCTCGAACTGGCGGCTCGCGGGACGTCGGTCCTGCTGGTGTCGAGCGACCTGCCCGAGGTGTTGACGCTGAGCGACCGCGTGCTGGTGATGCGCGAGGGACGGATTCGAGGGGAGCTGGCTGCCGGCGCAGATGAAGAACAGGTGATGCGGTTGGCGACCACCGCGCCAGGGGAAGCCGCATGAAGGCGATCTGGCGCTTCCGCGAGTTGAGCACCCTGGCGATTCTCGCGTTCGAGATCGCGTTCTTCACCTGGTATCTGTGGCCCGGCGAAGGCCGTCCACATCCGTTCCTGAACGCGGCAAACGCACTGCTCGTCCTGAAGTACTCGTCGATCTACGGCATCGCGGCCGTCGGCGCCGCCATCGTGATCATCTGCGGCGGCATCGATCTCGCGCCCGGTGCGATCATCGCGCTCTCGGGCGTCGTCGCGGGTGGACTGTTCGTCGGCGGCCATTGGAGTCTCGCGTCGAGCGCGGCCGCCGGCCTGCTGGCGGCTACCGCCTGCGGCCTGCTCAGCGCCGCGCTCATCGTCGTCGCCGGCCTGCCTCCGTTCATCGCCACGCTCGGCGTGATGGGCATCGCGCGCGGGGTGGCCTTCATCATCACCGAAGGGCGATACTTCGATGTCTCGAGCGCACTGCCGCCGGGCTGGCGTGTCGCGGGCATCCCGCTGGACTGGACGTCGCCGATCCTGATGATCGGACTCGCGATCGTGTTTCAGGTTCTGATGACACGCTTCCAGTGGGGGCGCGCTATTTTTGCCATCGGCGGCAACGCGGTGGCCGCGCGATTCTCGGGCGTCTCGGTCGGCCTGGTCCGAGCGTCGGTCTATCTCGTGTCGGCGGCGCTCGCGGGCGTGTCCGGCATCGCGCTGACGGTCGTGCAAGGTCAGGGGAAAGCGGATCTGGCGATGGGCTACGAGCTCGATATCATCGCCTCGGCGGTCGTGGGCGGCGCGAGCCTGTCGGGCGGTCGAGGGTCGGTGATCGGGGCGGTGCTGGGCACGCTGATCTTCGGCGTGCTGCGCAACGCGCTTCCCCAGGTTCCCGGCGCCACGTTCTACGATCGCCTCATCGTCGGGCTCGTCGTGATCGCGATCGTGGTCATGGATCAGTTGCTGCAGCGGCGCAAAGGAGCGAACGCATGAAACGAATCGGCATCGTACTCGTCCTGACCGCGATCATCGGCTGCGGCAAGAGCCCCGAACCGGCCGGTCGAAGCCAGCGGCTGCGGTTTGCGGTGATGCCGAAGGCGCTCGACATCCCGGTCTTCAACTACGCAAAGATTGGCGCCGAACGCGAGGCCGCCGCCCGCGGCAACATCGACATCATCTGGCGGGCGCCCGAGACCGCCGATCAGCTGCGCCAGAAAGAAATCCTCGAATCGTTCATCACGCAGAAAGTGGACGGCATCGCCATCTCCTGCCTCAACGGCGACTTTCTGACCGACACGATCAACCGCGCGATCGACGCCGGCATCCCCGTGACGACGTGGGACGCCGACGCCCCGAAGTCGAAGCGCCTGGCCTTCTACGGCGTCGACGATCTTGCGGCCGGGCGCATCCTCGCCGAACAGGCGGTGACGCTCCTCGGCGGAAAAGGCAAAGTCGCGATCATCACGAGCGTCGGCGCCACGAACCTGCAGCGCCGGCTCGAAGGCGTGAAGGAAGTGCTGGCGCAGCACAAAGAGATGCAGGTGGTCGAGGTGTACGACATCAAAGAGGATCCCGTGCACTGCGCCGAGATCATCGCGGCCGGGACGAATCGCTATCCGGATCTCGCGGCCTGGATCTCGGTCGGCGGATGGCCCGTGTTCACCAGGAACGCCCTGGCGGCCGTGCCGGCGAACACAAAGGTGATTTCGTTCGACACGATCCCGCCTGCGCCGGAGCTGCTCAAGGCCGGGAAGGTGCAGGTGCTGCTCGGTCAGAAGTATTTCGGTTGGGGCGGCGAATCGGTGAGGCTGCTGGCGGACATCAAGGCCGGGAAGATGCCGGCCAACCCGATCATCGATTCAGGTGTCGATATCGTGACGTCAGCCAACGTCGATCAGTATGTCACCAGCTGGAACGCGCTCGTAAAGCCCTGAGGCGCGTCTGCCAACAGAGATCACGGAGTCAACGGCATCACACAGAGGAACGGAGCAGCAGAGACGAACAGAGGCGCGCGACCGACGGCCGGCGAAGCCGGCCTGCCGCCGGATGGAACGAATGACGAAAACACAACGCCAACGACGGGGCACCGCTCCTAGTCCGTGCGTCGTGTTTTCGTCGTTCGTTCCGTCCGGCGGCCCGCATTGCGGGCCGGTCGCGCACGACCTCTCTGCTCGTCTCCGTTGCTCCGTTGCTCTGTGTGAATCCGTTTCCTCCGTGTCCTCCGCATCCTAAATCCCCGCGCGTCTCTTCGCCTCGTTCATGACCGCATCCATCTCGTCGCGGTACGTGTCGAACGTATCGTCGACCACGTTGAGCGTGGGAATCGTCTGCTCCGTCAATGAAAGCGTCCCCGGGTTCCAGCGTCCGAAGCCCGCTTCGTGCACGCCGGTGCTTCCGCGGCCCGGCGCGGGATGGCTCAGATGCTGGAAGAACTTCGCGTGCTGCTGGATGCGATTGGCGATTAACGTCTGACCGAACGAGTGGTACATCGGAATGAACTCGAGCAGGGCGTCGTAGTGCATCTCGCCGACGGCGGGCACGTCGGGGAAACGCCGGCGCATCGCGGCGACGAGTTGCCGCGTGCCTTCGTGCATGTCGGCCTTCGGGTTGTTCACCCACCCGCCGACGATGTCGAGGAAATAGGCGTCGACACCGTACCGATCGATGACGTCCGCGATGCGATCGCCGAGCCATGTCCGCCAGGACTCTACGCCGAGGTTCATGTATGACAGCCAGCCGTCCTGGTGGCGATCGTTGTCCCAGTCGACCCAGTTGAGATCCATGCGATCGCCGTCGATCTTCGACGTGGCGGCGTCGGCCACCTGCGCAAACGCCGGCTGCTGGCGATTGGCGGTGTTCGCGCCGAACATGGGCATCATGCGAAATCCGAGCGCGCGCGCCTCGCGGACCAACGTGCGGAAGCCGGCCTCGCCGCCCATCCGGTCCGACGGCCGATACAGCGGGTAGTCCCAGTAATAGCGGCCGTCCCACGACGCGAGGAACACGAGGACGCGTTCGGCGGGCATCCGCGTCGCCATCCATTTCAGGATGACGAGCATCCGCGCGTAGTCGTTGAAGACGTAGCCGGAAAAGTGCTCGCCGTGCAGCGTGACGACGAGCGCGGTACGCTTGAGCCAATCTGGCGCATCCGATCGAGTGTCCCATCGCGGGATGTGAAAGGTGCTCGCGAGATGATCGTAGTGCGCGTTTGCTGCCGCTTCGACGGTCGTGTCTCGCGCGATCCGCCACGGCGGCGCGTGGAACGCGTGCGCGGGATTCCAGCCTTCCGCCTCCACCAGCGCTTCGACGCGATAGCCGCGTTCGCCGGGCTGCAGGTAGAAGCGCTTGGTGCGTACACGATCGTCGATCGACGACAGCGCGAAGACGGGTCCCTGTTCGTGCTGCACGAGCACGAGAGGCGTCGTCAGTCCGCCGTTTCCCTGAGGGCCGACCAGGTCACCGCCAGAAAACGGATACCCGAGCAGCACTTCGTCGTCGCCTGGATCGAAGAACGGCGCTCCGCCGGCCGACACGCGTCCTCTCGGAACGCCGCGAAGAATCATCGCGAGCGCCTTGATGGGACGATCCATTTCCGCGTGGGCGTCACACTCGACGATGCCGCCCTGATTGGTGAGTCGCGCGATCAGACGGCCTGACGTCCGCTGCTGTCCGCCGGCCCACACCAGTTCCCCGCACGTCAGCTCGAGACCCTGAGGAACCGGCCGGACCTGGAGTGCCTGACGCGACAACCCGTATGTGTTCTCGTACGTGAACACACGGAAACCGAACTCGTAGCCGCTGAATGCGATCGACGGCTCGGGAAAATCGAAACTGAACTTCTGAAACGCGCGGCCTCGCGGCGGGACGAAGACGTCGCTCGCCGATGTCCTCGTCAGGATGGTGCCGTCTGGCTCTATGGGGGCGGACTGCGCGCCGGCAGACAACGATGCGCCCTTGAAGGCGTACGTGGCACTGCCGGCGGCGACGCCGACACCTTTCAACCAGGCACGCCTGGTCAACCGACGACGCTGACGCGTCATTGCGGCATCTTGTCGTACTGGCGACGGTTGGCGTCCGTCCAGGCGGACAGCCGCTGGCGGAGGCGCGCGCAGCGTTCAGGCTGCTCGGCCGCGAGGTTGTGCTGTTCCGTGGAATCCGTGCTCAGGTCGTACAACTCCTCGGTGCCCTCGCGGAGATCGAACGTGTATTTCCAGTTCTCCTCGCGCAGCCCCAGCATGAAATGATCTTCGGCCACGTAGAAGTAGGCGCGCGGAACGCGGTTCGCGTCGAAGAGGCTTCGTCCCTGCCAGTCGGGAGCCGCCGGCAGTCCCGCCAGGCTGGTGATTGTCGGCGCGAGATCGACGTGGCTTCCGATGGTGGACGACCGCAGCGCCTTCTTGTATTGGCGCGGGTACCAGAGCAACAACGGCACGTTGACGTCTTCCTCGTAGACGCTGCGGCCCTGCATGTATCCGTCGTGCGGATCGCCGAACGCCTGGCCGTGATCGCCGGTGACGACGATGAGCGTGTCGTCCTGCAGGCCTGTCCGGCGGATCGTCTCGAACAAGCGCCCGATGTGGCGGTCGGTCTCGTGCAGCACGTTCAGGTAGTGATTGAAGTCGTACGCGTCGGTCGCGTCCTGGCGCACGAACTCGATCTGCGGGACGCCCGGTGTGGGCTCGTACGGATGGTGCGTCTGCTGGCTCCAGGCCATCAGGAAGAACGGGCGCGCCGGATCCTTCTCGATGAACTGAATCAACTCGTCCACGGCGCAGCGATCTTCCATGCCCCACGACGAGAGCAGCGTGGTGCACGGCAGCTGGTGGTGATCGATCACGTCGCCGAAGCCGCGCCCCTCGAGGAACGTGCGCCAGTCGGCCCAGTCGAGGTCGCTTGGCGTCACGAACGCCGTCCGATAACCGCGATCGTGGAAGACCGACGCCAGCGATGTGCCCCGCAGGCGCGGGTACTCCTGCGTGAGATCGTTGAAATCGAGCTTTGGAAACGCGGACAGCAGAATCGACCCGAGAGAGTTCGAGCTGCGGCCGATGTGCGCGTAGAAATTGTCGAAGACGATGCCCCGCGCCGATTCCGCCGCGAGCTGCGGCGTGGAGTCGTACGGCCCGTGATTGAGCCCGGCCCATCGGGCCGCGACTGATTCGAGCACGATGAGAATCACATTCGGCGGCCGCCGCGCCGCAATCAGGCGGACTCCGCCCGCCTTGGACAGCGGACCGCGCACGGCCGCGCGCAGCGGCTCGAAATCAGCGAGGTCCTCCGCTCGAAACGATCCCGCCATCCGGATCGCGCCGTCGCCCGCCACGGTCTGCCACCACGACGCCGCGAAGACCCATTCGGCATTCGCGGCAACCTGGCGGTCGCGGCGGGTGGTCCACTCGCGGGCGAACGCCAGCTGCCCTGCGATCACCCAGACGAGGAGAACGGCCGGCGCCACCAGCCGCGTGCGCCAGCGCGCCGACGCAGGCACCGGCACCCACCGGTCGGTCGCCGCCACGAGCGCGAGATATACAAGCGGCAGGCCCGCCAGCGCGACCAGCGTCGACATTGACACCTGCGCCTCGACCGACGAGCGCAGCATGTGGACGTCGCCGACGAGCGCGAAGAGCGGATAAGTCAGGAAGCCGCCGAACACGTTGAAGAAGAAGACGCTGGCGAGAGCATACAGACAGGAGAGCGCCGCCGCGGCGTCGATGAGCGCGGAAATCGTGAACCGTACGCGCGGCCGGTCACCAGCCAGCAACAAGATGCCAGTGCCGATGATCCACAGCACTGCGGCGTAGAGAACGTCAACGAACGAGACGGCAGTGAGATCGTTGACGTAGTCGCGCACGGCGGCAAACGTCAGCCCGGCCGGCGTGCCCAGGTAGAAGGCCTTGACAGCCACGAGCACGATCGCGAGCCAGGAGGCCGTCCAGTACAGTCGCCGGTGTTCCCGCATTCCAGTTCTCAGAAATCTTTAGTGCCTGGAGGAACGGATGGTGCGACGGACAGGACCCGCGATTGCGGCAGGCGCGTGCGATCCACCGTGCGGCCTTCCTTCATCACGGCGGTCACCTTGCGCAAGTTCGCGATGTCGGCGAGCGGATCGGCGGCGAGCATCACGAGATCCGCGAACTTGCCGGCCTCGATGGTGCCGAAATCCTTCAGCCCGCGCGCAGCGATGGCTCCGTTTTTCGTGCCGGCGACGATCGCCTGCGACGGGCTCATGCCGAGCTCGACGAGACCCTCGACGGCCATGATCGTGCCGATTCCGTGGTCCTGCTCCGCCGGCTTCGGCGTTCGCGTGAACTCCGGCGCGGCCGCCCAATAGCTGTCCGTGCCTGGCGTGACGCGGCAGCCGGCTCGAATGAGCTTCTGCGCGTTCGCGCGCCGCATCTCGAGATCGGCGCCGACGTCGGCTGCTTCTTTACGGCGCTCGGCGGTCGTCTTTTCGTGCGTCAACGCACTTCCAGCCTTCTCGCCTTCCGCCTTCCCTTCTGCCTTCTTCCTTTCGACTTCTTCCTTCGTTTTGAGATGACGCTTCCAGGCCGGTCCCGTGATCGTGCTCGCGAGCATCGAGCAGTTCAGGCCGCGGTCCACGATGGCCTTGACGAGATCGTCGGGCATCGCTCGGCCATCGAGGAGTTCGGGGTGCTGGATGCCGTCGATGCCGGAGGCGATCGATACGCGCAGTCCTTCGATGCTAGTCGAGTGCGTCTCGGCCGCGCGGTTCCGTTTGTGCGCTTCGTCGACGATGACCTGCTGCGCCTCGGCGGAAAAGCCGATGAACGTCGGCTCCGAGAAATGGCTCGTGCCGCCGAACTTCAGGAAGTCGGGCCCTTTGTCGAGGTAGGCGCCGATGGCCGTGCGCAACTCCTGCGGCGTCATCGCCATCAGCTCCTCGCCGCCGCCCTGAGCGATGTAGTCGTTCATCTGCTCCTGGAACAGCGTCAGCTGGCCCATCACGCGGCTGAACGAAAACGAATACGGACCGTTCCAGCCGAGGATGTTGCCGGCCGCCAGGATGCGCGCTCCGGTCAGTTCGCCGCGTGCGATCCGGTCGCGGACCTTCGTCAGCGGCATCAGCGCGCCGTAGCTGTCGCGGACTGTGGTGACGCCGTAGCTCAAGTCGATCTGCGCCGCCTCGAGCACGATGTCGTCCTGACGCGGCTGATACTTCGCGAGCGTCTCGTAGCGGTCGTTCTGGCCGCCGTACAGCGACAGGTGCACGTTGGTGTCGATGAATCCCGGAACAACCCAACGCCCGCGCGCGTCGATCTGGCTGGCGTCGGGCGGGATCGGCACCGCGCTGCGCGGCCCCACCGCCGAGATGCGCGTGCCTTTGATCAGCACCACCGCGTCGGCGATCGGCGTGCCGCCGTTGCCGTCGATCACGGTCGCGCCGACGACCGCGACAGTCGACGCCGCCGGCGTCTGCGCGGACACATGGCCCAGCGCCGCCGCCACCGCCGACATCAACACCGCTCCTGCAAACGTTGTGCGCATCGTCATTTCTTGGTTGCCAGCGGCAGGTCGTCGCGGTTGCCCCACTCTTCCCACGCCCCGTAGTAGTTGCGCAGCTTGTCGTAGCCAATGAGGTGCAGCGCGAAGAGGTCGACCGACGCGCGCATCCCGACCTGGCAGTACGCGATGACTTCCTTCGAGGGGACGATGCCGCGATCTTCGTAGATTTTTTTCAGCTCGTCGGCCGGCTTGAAGGTTTTCTTCTGCGCATCGAGCAGATCCTCCCAGTAGACCGGCACCGACGAGGGAACGAATCCACCTCGTTTGATGTTGCGCAGATCCTTGCCTTCGATCTCGGCCTGCGTCCGGGCGTCGACAATCGTGACGCCAGGCTTGCCGATCGCGCCGACCACGTCACTTGCCGTCGCGAGCCAGTGCGTCTGCGCTCGAGCGGTGAAGGTCGCGGCGCCCGGGGACGCCGGCGCCGTCGATGTCGGACGCTGCTCCGCCGTCCACTTGATCCACCCGCCGTTCATCAGCGCAACGTTCGTGTGGCCGTAGTAATTCAGAATCCACCAGAGGCGCGCCGCGTAGATTCCTCCACGCTCGTCGTAGGCGACGACGCGCGTGGCGTTGGAGATCCCCAGCTTCGCCATCATCTCTTCAAAGGCGGCTGGCGTTGGCAGAAACGTGGGCGGCGCCTTCGCATCCCGGATGGCGACCGGCGAGATGTACACGGCCCCCGGCACGTGCCCTTCGGCGAACCCGGTTTGCCGCATGTCGACAATGCGGACGTTCGCGTCGCCGGCGTGGGCCGCGACCCAGTCGGTTTCCACGAGCTGTTCGGGGTGAGCGTAAGTCATGGCGAGGACAGCCAGGGTGGCCAGCATGAGCAAAGTTTAGCGCATGAGGCAGCCGATTCCCGTACAGTGGAGGCGTGAGCGATTCGACTTTGAGCGGGGTGTCGGTGCTGGTGGCTGGCGCGGGCTTCGCGGGGCTCGCTGCCGCGCGGGACCTCATCGCGCGCGGGGCGACGGTCACCGTGATCGAGGCACGCGACCGGGTGGGCGGGCGGGTCT
>Ga0105242_10001590_pt1 | contig 17855 bp, 9 predicted proteins | sample KBSM24metaG_FD_81521 | JGI IMG/M metagenome (GOLD analysis project Ga0105242, IMG submission 81521) | Miscanthus rhizosphere microbial communities from Kellogg Biological Station, Michigan, USA - KBS M2-4 metaG | ecosystem: Host-associated > Plants > Roots > Rhizosphere > Soil | place: Michigan... | reverse complement strand
CTTACCATCCGACGAGATGCCGAAACTTGGATACACCAACTGAAGCTCTCTGTCGACGTCAGCAATCTTCGTTGTTTGAGTGGTCGCGAAGTCAAAGAACTGGATGATCGCACGAGGCGTGGCATTAGGATTAATGAAGTAGATCCCTTTGTCCAGCAAGTCCCAAAATCCCTGGTAGACCCCATCGAGGACGAGTGTCTCGTCGCCACCTTGTACCGATACTTTCCAGATTCCGGCAAGCCCAAAGCCTTTGGTGTAGTAAACAGATTTACCGTCAACTGATTCGATACCTTCGCGTCCACCATGTCTTGTCACCTGTACCGGCTGACCACCCTCAGTGGGCGTCTTCCACAGTTGCCAATCTCCGGTACGATTTGACCCGAAGTAGATCCACCTTCCATCCCGCGACCAACTGGGCCTGACGTTGTCGAACTTATCGCCGTTAAGACGACGCGGTTTACCTCCTTCGGTACCGACAACATAGATGTCCCGATTGCCTGAAGCTAGAGAATCAACAGCAATAAGTTGTCCGTCAGGAGACCAGCGTGGGGAACCTACGTCCGGTCCACCAAACGAAGTCAGCGGCACAGGATTTCGGCCGTCAGAATCACACATCCAGATCTCGTTGTTACCAGTTCTGGCTGAGGTGAAAACTACTTTCTTATTGTCCGGGGAATACTGCGGACTAAAATCCTGCCGGGTAGACGAGATCAACCTGGTAGGACCAGACTTAAGCTTTGTCCCCTCCAAATCGATTCGCCAGATGTTCGTGTCTCGAAACTCCTGTGAGTAAGCAAGTCGATCGCCATTTCGCGAAATGGCAAGCGTCGAAGCAAACTCCGCCCCTACATCCAATTGCTGTGGGGTGCCACCGGCGGCTGGAATTTTCCAGAGCAACAAGCCGCGAAACCACGACGCAAATACAATCCACTGGCTGTCGCTCGTCCAGGCCAAACTTCGAACACTGCGATTATCGAATGTGAGCCGCTTTGGTTCACCACCATAAGCCGGCATTACATAAACCTCGACGTCACGACTCGAAGCGCCGCGCACAAACGAAAGAAGTTTGCCGTCCGGGGAGAACGCCGGAGTTGAATCTCCAAGGAATCCTGTGGGTGCACGGGTGAGTTGACGCGTTTCATGAGTTTCAACTGACAGCAGGAAGATAGCATTTGGCTGTCGCGGTCCAGGTTGCCCCGAGAATGCCAGGTATTTTCCGTCTGGTGACCACGAAAGAGCATTGCCAAACTCGTACAACGAATAGAAAGCGGAGGTACCCGAATAGAGTTTGCGTTCCTGTCCACCTAGTGCAGAAATCGTAAAAATACTTACCTCGGGACCCGAGTGGCGAACAAAGGCGATTTGCTGACCATCCGGTGACCAGGCTGGATAAATATCTTCAGCCGGGTTGGAGGTGAGTTGTAGAGGTCTCGCTTCCGAGTTGACGAGCTTGACGTAAATGTCAAAGTTGTCGCCCTTATCACCGTTCCATGAGAAAGCGATCTGCTTGCCATCAGGCGAAAAGGTGGGCTGTTGTTCACGACCGGTAAAACTAGTAAACGGTGTCGTCCGCGCGACCGGTCGCACCGGTTGCGACGGATTTCGTCCAATCAGTTTGTACAGGGCTATGACTGCGATAGTGATTGTTACCAACAGAATCGCGAGCGCGATCAGCTTTGAGTGGCGGAACGATCCAAAGCCTTTTCGCGCGTGGTGAGTGTCCAGTCCTTGTCGCAGTTTCTTTAGATCGTCGAGCAACTCCCTCGCGGTCTGATAACGTTCAGAAGCTCTTTTTTGGAATGTCTTATTAAAGATTCGTCTCAGTTCAGCCGGGTGACCCAAAACGTCGTCCTTCAAGGCCGGTGGTTCTCTTTCGAGAATTGAGACCATCATGTCGCTTCTGGTTGCACCTGTAAAAGGTAGTGAGCCAACAACCATTTCATATAACACCACTCCCAAACTCCAGATATCGGTTCGTGCATCAACGATCAGTCCACGAGTTTGCTCTGGAGACATGTAAGCCGACGTACCAAGGACTATTCCAGAGTCAGTTTGAAACCACTCCAGAGTCGATTGTTCGGGTGGCACGGAGGTAGCGCTGGAGTCAGTGACTTTTGCCAACCCAAAATCCAGAACCTTCACCAGACCGTCCCGCCTGAGCATTATGTTTTCAGGCTTGATGTCTCGATGCACGATGCCTGCATCATGGGCCGCTGAAAGGGCGCTCGCGATCTGGATCGCAATGTCGAGTGCCTCAGTTAGTCCGAGACGACCTTTGGCGAGACGCTCACGAAGCGTATCGCCGTCGATGAATTCAGAGACAATGAACCGATGGTCATCTGCCTGTTCGATCTGATGGATGGTCAGGATATTGGGATGATTAAGGGCGGAAGCAGCGCGCGCTTCCCTCTCGAAGCGTAGTTTCGCACCGGAACGAAAACTTGCCGGGAGGATTTTGATCGCCACTTCGCGACCGAGATTCACATCGCGGGCCCGATATACTTCTCCCATACCTCCCGAGCCGCTCAATGACAAAACTTGATAATGATCGAGCGTTTGCCCCACGAGCGAACGGGGCGTTTCGTCGGTCAGCCTTTTGACTGCCTCGTTCATTGCCTGCGACAGCAACAAGGCTTCAGCGCTCTTCCCGCCTGACAGTAACGACTCAACTTCCCGGCGTAATTCTCGATCGCGACCACACTGCTGTTCAAGAAATGCGACACGTTCCGTGTGATCGCATTCCAGTGCTTCGTGGTAAATCTGGGAGATAAGTTGAAATCTCTCAGGCGTCATAGGAAGGGGTGGACACACCGATAGTTCCGCTGGTATCCAATCAAACTAAGTTTTTCTCAGCAGAAAATTACGCTTGGTCGTCTAGCCCTGAACGTCAACGAACTTTCTGGGCGCCGTTGACGCAAGGGCTTGGTTAGAGCGTAGAAAACTTAGCATAGGTCTCTATTGGTTTCACGTCAGGAGAAAGAATTTTGCGGCGATAAAACCGAAATTATGGGAAGACAGCCAACGGCGGATTCAAGCGGAAGATCGCGTTTGTGTGCGAATAGTGGGCGAGCGGCTTTGCTTTGTCGAAGATACACATTGCTGACTTTGTGTCCGATATATGCTTTCACTCGTAGTGAAAGACACTTCTTAATGCCCAACAAACTTTTGAGCTTGCATCTCACAAGAAGACATACTCGTATCGGGACATCATTTAATCTTTTCGTATTCCTTCTTTGCTTCGATCAGAACTGGAATGTCTGGGTCGGCATCTTTCCACAACGCGAAGAAGTCTTCGTATGCCTTGCGGGCCTTTGGAGTATCGTTTTGGAAGATAGCAGCACGTGCTAATCCGAGTTGCGCCAGCGGAAACAGCGGTGACATCGGTGCATACCCACGATGGTCCAGTATCTTCTGAAACTCAACTGCGGCCTCTGCCCCTTTGCTGAGTTTCAAATTAGCCAGACCACGCACATAATGCGGCCAGAATTCTCCAGCGGCTTCGTAACGACTCGCACCCTCCAACTCAATAACAGCCTGCGCAGCGTTACCGTGATCCAGTTCCAGCGCCGCACGCGTGGGAGGCAGCCAAATGCCGTTAACCTGTGTGAACGTGGGATACTCTTTATTCAGATCAGCCACGAGTGGCTGTGTTTCATTGACTTCATTACACAGCGCGAGTGCCAGCCCACTACGCGTTAGCGACACTTGATTATGTTCGAATGAGAGCGCCTGTGCTGCCGCCGACTTCGCTTCCGCGCAATGACCGAAAACCGCGGCACGAAGCGCCTGTTCAGCCGCATACTGTGCTGCGACCTCTTTTGCTTTGCTTTGTGAGGCCATTTCAATTGAGCGACGTGAAAAATTCTGGACCAACTTCCACTGACCATTGAAGGCCGATGAGTTGGTCTCCCAATCTATCGCTATGTATTCATTTGGCTTTTCACCCATCGCTTCCACTTCGTGCTTCATCGACGCCGAGTCGCCGCGAATGAACGCAATATTGTAAACCCAGGTGTGGAGATGTTCGCTGTCAAGCTTGTATTGCTTAAACGCTCGATCAAGAACCGCCATCGATTCATCGTAACGATGGAGCCGCATTAATGCGCGGGCGAGATTCCCATGGGGAGGAACGGTGTTGGGATTTATACGAATCGCTTCACCGGCCGCTTCCGCCGATTTTTCCCATTGGCCAATACGGTCGTAAGCAACTGATAAGCTGACATAAGCTCTTTCGTCGCGAGGGTAAGTGCTCTTATAGAGTTCCAGGTTTTCAATGTATTTGTCTATCTCACCGGTCACAGTGAAATAGTAGAAACCGATGATGCGAAGTTTCTCGCGTTCACTTACCCGATCTCGCAAAGCATAAGCTTTGGCTGAGTACTCAGCAGCTAGTTTTGGTTGACCAGTGTTGGCATAACAAACTGCGATTCCAAAGTACGTGGAGGCAAAATTCGGATCCAATTCGAGAGCGCGTGTGTGCTGTTGGATGGCCTCGAGCCATTTGCCACGATTAGCCTCATCAACAGCGAGGGAGTAGGCCTTGAGCGCTTCAAGCGAAGAGGTTGTGACCTCGAGCGGCGCATCAAATCTTTGGAGAGAACTGAGCGACTCACCCAGCCTCTCACGAAGTTTGGCAGCCACTTCAGTGAGCGTCTTCAAGACCTGCTCTTTACTATCGGCTTCGCCCTGTTCATTCGCCAGCACCTCACCGCTTCTACTGTTGATCGCCTCCAGCGTGAGCACGTAATGGGTGCCAAGTGATGCAATCGAGCCGGTGATCAATGCTTTGAGTCCCTGGCGCTGGCAAATCTCTCTTGCGATCTCTGCAGTCACTCTGTCATCAGGTGAATGGCCCATCAACCGCAACGTCTGTCTTACCCGGGCATCAGGAAACAGATTCAGGAAAGGCGACTGTCCAAGTTGAACAGCGAGTCCTTGCTTGAGAGTGCCATCAAAGACGCCGTCTCCGGTGGTGTTGACGATATCTGCAAGCAGAATAGTGTCTTTGTCGGTTAAAGCCGCCGTACGACGCGCGAACAGGAAGTAGCCCGCAGTCGCCAATACCAGTGCAAATACAACCGCACTCGTAAGTGCGAAGCCTTTCCTGTGTCGTTTAATTTCACTGACGATGTACTCAGCGCTCGTTACGTGGTGAGTAACTTGACTGCTTGCGGCAGCGGTGGAAGCGAGCTGGTCTGACGTAGGGACAGCGTGAGCACTGGTCGCACTTAGTGACTTGTGGTCCGGGGGAACCGTTCGTTCGATCTCGGCTTCAAGATCGAGTTGCCTTTTAAATCTCTTCAAATCGACTAGAAGGTCTTTCGCTGTTTGATACCGCTCATCGAGATTCTTAGTCAGTGCCTTGCTAACGATCCTTTCGAGTTCCGCCGGGGCTTCGCGATCGTAGCGCGCCAGCAGCGACGGTTCTTTGTGCAGTATGAGGCCAATGACTTCGCTTGAAGTCTCTGCTTCGAAAGGAGCGTGGCCCGCCACCATCTCGTAGATGACTGCACCGAGACTCCATAAATCAGTGCGACGGTCAACGTACTTTGCTTTTGCCTGCTCTGGCGACATGTACGTCGCAGTTCCCAGGACGGTACCAGCATCCGTGTTCACCAACGTCTTCGTCCGCGCTTCGGGATCGGGTGTCGAGCCTTCAGTTTCGGTGAGCTTTGCCAGTCCAAAATCCAGGACTTTGATATAGCCGTCACGCCGGACCATGATGTTCTCAGGCTTGATGTCACGATGGACGATGCCAGCTTCATGAGCTGCTGCTAAAGCGCTCGCGGCTTGAATTGAAACCTCGAGAACGTCGCCTAGCTTCAAGTGCCCACGCCTCATCTGCTGACGTAATGTCTGTCCGTCAATGAATTCGGTGACAATGAAGTGATGTGAGTTGAATTCGCCAACCTCGTGGATAGTGATGATGTTTGGATGATTGAGCGCGGACGCAGCCTTGGCTTCTTGGACAAAACGGCGCATTCGTTCATGATTTGAGGCCACTTCAGAAGGCAGAAGTTTCAGCGCCACCTTGCGATCAAGGTTTGTGTCTTGGGCAAGATAGACTTCTCCCATTCCACCTGCCCCGATCTTGCTGAGGATTATGTAATGGCCAAGCGTTGTGTTTGGGGGAATCGCGTCGCTCACAGTGTTAGCTGCACGGTTAAGGTCTATTTACGCGGTCGTATAATTGAACCGAAGAATCGAAATAATTCTCTTCTTGGCGATTACTAACTCATGAAACGAATACGTCGCAGGAATCTGGCAATAAGTCGTGACGCAATCGACTCTGGGAATCGTCTTCATACGCACGTGTCCTGGTAGTGAAGGATGGATCTATCGACTTAGCGGCTAGATAATACCAGACTCAGTAAGACGCATACAGCCCTCGTTTCACTCAATGCTGGAGACCTTGTCCTTGTAATGGGACGGTGACCAAAAGTGTAAACTCCAAACGTGGAAATTCCGATCCCCGCCACAAGACTTCACGTTGTCTAACTCCGCAGCCCATCAAAAGTGAAACACCAAACCTGCTCCGATCGCATTCACATGCGCCGGGGTTGAGCGGCTGTCATTTTGTCGCATCAAGTAGAGGTCCAGGAAGATTCCACGTTTGGGTAACAACTGCCTTAGGAGTGGTCCACGTCGCAACGATTGAACCACGCCGACTGCATAACGATTCCGGTTCCAGATATCGTAACGCGTGTCATAAGAAATCTCTCCCGATATGTAGGGAGTAATCGTGCGACGCCTGAGAAAGGTTAATAGGTTGACCTGAAACTCACGCTCAACCATTACGCGGTTGCGGTAGCGAAACGAGAAGTCGCCCTTAATAAAGCGAAAGTCTTCCCGGTTGCGATCAGTTAACAGGAGTTCGCCCGGCAGGAGCTTTCGGAATATCTGTTCTGAGAGTAAACGGTGTTCTCTGAAGCCATCGTCGTTGTCGCCTACTGCCCTTCCGTAGCGATAACCACCTCGCAGGATAAAGTGCTCGTTTGGTATGTAATCAACGTGCGCCCCGACTTGGGCTTCGAAACTCTGAGCGTTAAAAAGTTCTCCATCCTCAATTGCCTTGCTGACGGTTCCCAATAAGTAGAGTCTAACCTTCGGCTTGACATTGATATAGGCCTCGATCGAAGGCCAAAACTCGTCGCGTGTCGTGGGCTCTTGCGCTCTTATCGTGCGAGTGTCACTCAGGAACACCAAAAGAAACAGACCCGAAATAAGAACCAGCGGCGTCTGAATCGCTCTGCGCCGCCGGTCGGGCAATTTCTCTAACATGTAGAAAGTGATGAGTGTCAAAAAGCGATAATCGTCTGCACCATCGGCACCCAACCATTCATACCCGCGGTATACGGAGTGAACGCTCCGCTATAAGGAGCTTTGCTAACTCGGAAAATCTCTGGTTGTAGCCACAGGCGCTCGGTCGGAAGAAAATGCCATTTGACGCCACCACCATACTCGTACGAGTTGCCAAACTGTCCAAACACCTGGGAACCACGAGCAAAAAGAGCGAGCTTCTTGGGAACGACAAAGTGGCTCGCCGACAGCTCATAGCCGTGGTCGAACGTTGATGAAAGCGGCATCGGCCCGTCAGCTTCGAAATCGCTTAGCCAACGGGCGAAGTATTGCCCGTTGATCGCAAGCCCGTTGTATTTGAGGCCCCCGTCGACCGCCCACATTTTGTAGAGAGCTTTGTCTAGGGTTACACCCGGCGCAAACGCTCCGGTTGAGAACGCAAGGACGCCGTCAGAATTGTATATCGCAGTGTTATCAGGACTTGATTGATCGAGATTAGAAAAGCGATCTTCGCGGGATCTGGTAAACGACGTACCAAGCCGAATGCGAACCTTTTTCTGGGCGAAATAATCGTCGTACATGTTGACCGATTTGCCGGGTTCCGCAAATCCACCCAACGGTTCCCACCAAAGGCTGCCGGCTACGAGCAGATTCGTGTCAATCTTGGCCGCCGAGATGCTCAGGGTATTAAGACCGTTGCCGACGAACGCCTGATAGTTTAGTCCCTTCCATAGTTCTCCCGTGGCCCATAAGCCCTGGGTGAAACCTGGCCGGAAGAAGTTGTCCGCCATGCTCCTATCGGATGCTGTGTAATAGGGGAACGTGTTAACAAGGGAACGGCTACCGGGAACACCCGTGTAACCTGCCATGAGCGTGACGTGCTTATTAAATTGCCAGCCGATGTTACCGGCGACGACGATCGAGGCGGCTCCGGCGGAAGTCCAGACGGTGAAGCTGTATCGAACCCTCTTGTCGAAGATGTAGCCACCCAAAATGAACATCGCACGATTTACCGTTATATCGTTGCGTGTATGGACGTCGCGAACAGTTCCCAGATGGTCAGTGAAAGTTTCTTTGCTATTGAGGGTATTCAGATATCGGAGTTGGGTATTGACGTTGAAGTTCACCAGAAGGGGCACCTTGGCGTCGTCAGAAGTTTGCACGAGTACGATTCCCTGTCCGTAACGCTCTGGGTTTGGCTGTTGCGCAGCAACGGGTGCTGGTTGTATGGAACTATTTGCTGGACTTGTCTGTGGGGTATTCGCTGCCGGCACCGAGGCATCTGCTGTTGTCGGCGCTACAACTGGCTGGCCGGCGACTGATGCATTCGTCCCCCCGTCAAGCCGCTTCTGCAAACGGTCGACCTGCTCAAGGAGTGTCTTCTGCTGTTCCTCCATCTTGCGAAGCAGTTCTCGAACCACGGCGTTCTCCGCCTTCACTGACTCGATTTCGTCTTTAAGGTCTTTTGGCTTGGTCTCGTCAGCGGCGACCTTGTTTTCCGCGCTGCCTGGTTTGGGTTCCGAAGCAGTTGCCGACGTAGTTACCTTAGTTTCCGAGTTTACCGTTCTGGGTTCTTGAGCGGCGGCGATTTCTTTATCGGTGCTGTTTGGCCGGGTTGCCGGAGATTGTCCGGAGGCAGAAGTCATGAACAACGCTGAAGTGAATGCCAATGGGAGTAAAAGCTTGATGAATGCGCGTGGTATCGACATGCTAAATCTCCGTTTAAAAGTCATCCTGAATCTGCTCCTAATTACATACCGGATCACAGCTGATTCCGCTTTGCGTCCGGGCACAAGCAACAAGTGACCATCGAACGCAGCTACTTCCTGGCGGTAACAGTGATTTCGATGTTCCCTGGGCCCACCAACGCGGCGACCACAACTGTGGTCCGAGTCGGCCGTGGCTCTGTGAAGTAGTCCCTGTACACGGCATTCATTCGCTGGAACTTACTGGCGTCCGTCAAGTACACCTGCACACTTACGACATCGGCTGACGACATTCCCGCCGCTTTCAGAATCGCGCCGATATTTTCCAGACTCTGTTTCACTTCGGATTCGAAGTCGGTGGGGATTTTTCCCGCGGAGTCCTCGCCGCCCTGACCCGAAATGTAAAGTGTGCCGCCAGTCAGGATTCCTTGACTGTAATTGCCGCCAGGTTTGGTACCCGGGGGCGAGATTATTTTTTTGTCGGTACCAGACTCCCGTCCGCCACCGAAAAAACTCGCCAACATGAGTATGATTGTGAAAGTCAATCCGTACATTTAACCTCCGTACTTTGATTGCTTGAGCTGCCGTTGAACAAGCCTTGCAGCACTTCCTGACAGTGTGTTGTCAGGCACACTCAGACTCTCGTCATCGCATCCGCGTCGGGTACTTGAAAATAAATGGTGAGCTAGTGGACTCCGACGAAACTCCCAGTTTCGTCGGAGTCCTTTTTTGATCAGCAGAGCACTACGGATTGGGCGAGGCCGGCCTCGCTTGTTTCCTTGTACTTACTGTTCATGTCTTTCGCGGTTTCGGCCAGGGCCATCACGGTGGCGTCGAAATTGACACGGTGACGGGACGCGATCTCGTTGCTGGCAATCGCGAAGGCGGTCCAGGCCTTGACTGCACCGAACGCGCAGCGCTCGATGCACGGTACCTGCACGTAACCGGCGACTGGGTCGCAGGTCATGCCCAGGTGATGCTCCAGGGCCGATTCGGCTGCATTCTCCACCACCTTGGATTCGGCATCATAGGCAGTAGCGAGTAATGCCGCGGCCATCGATGAGGCCACGCCTATTTCCGCCTGACACCCGCCCTCGGCCGCCGACAGAGTCGCATGATGCTTGCATAGATAGCCGATTGCTAAAGCGGCGAGCATACCGTCACGGACCTTCTGTCTGTCGACCTTCCGGACCTCCATGAGCGCGTAGACCAGCGACGGCATGACGCCGGCGGAACCGCCAGTCGGTGCCGTGATCACGAGGTGGCCGCGGCCGTTCTCTTCGGAAGCTGCAATAGCGAATGCCGCCAGCGAGCCGATGCCTTTGTCCGCCACGAACTTATCGTCCTGGGCGCGTTTGTAAACGGTCGCGGCTTTGCTGTGCAGTTTGATCGGGCCCGGTAGCACGTCATCCTCGGACATCGAAAGCCCCGACTTCACCGTCGCGACCATGGCGTTGATGATCTTGTCGATGAAGGCATAGACCTCTTCTTCGGACCTGCCTGCGACCGACATCTCGTTCGCCAGAATTACTTTTGCGATCGAGATCTTGTTATTGTCGGCATGTGCTCGCAGCTCGTTCATCGTTCGGTAGGGATACTTCGGCGTGTTCTTCTTCGGCGGTGTGTAACCCTTCCACTCGATGAAGCCGCCGCCCACTGAGTAGTACTCCTGCTCGAGCAGCACGTCGCTGCCGGCCAGGAGCTTGCAAGTCATCGTGTTCGGATGCTTGAAGTCGCCCTTTGTCGCATCGTAGATGATGTCCTTGAGACTGACGGTGATCGACTTGCCGCCGAGCTTTACCTCGAACGTCTGGTCGGGCTTGTCTCGCAGGCTGTCGAGAAACAACGGATCAACGGTGGCCGGTTCTTTGCCCACCAGTCCCGCGAGCGCAGCCCGTTCCGTGCCGTGGCCCTTGCCGGTAGCACTGAGGCTGCCGAACAAGTTGACCTGAAGCTTCGTCGCCTTGGCGAGTTTGTCGGCCGGGAGCTTTTCGGCTCGCTGGTAGAAGTCATAGGTGATACGCATCGGGCCGATTGTGTGCGAGCTCGATGGGCCTGGTCCCACTTTGTAGAATTCGTCGGCCGTCGTCAAAACGGGTCCCGCGCCCTTCTTCACGACGTCCAGGTCTTTTGAAAGAGGCGGAGCCGCAGCCTGCGGCAGTACCGGCAGTGTTTTGAGCGCCATCGCTATTCTCTCTTGGGCCGAGACTGTCGTACCCATCATCACTGCGGCAGCACCGCCCACTGCGCTTCGGATCAAGAAGTCACGCCGATCTACGCCGGGTGGAACCTCCTGCGAGAGCAACCGGCTTGTATCGGCAAGCGGATCTTCCTGATCGGCGCGGGGTTTTTCTGTCGCGCTAAGTCTGTCATCAAATTTTCCATTTTCACTTTTTGACATGGTGCACCTTCTCACTTTCGTTAAAATTAAGTCGGCTGCGAACCGTGTCGATGACTCATTTAGTCCTGATTCGCATCCTTATTTGCTCTTCAGGAAGACACCTTTCGCCGGACGCGGTTTTGCCGCTAAACACCCTTACTTTGTCCCTTTTACAGGAATGCGACACTGGCAAAACTGACAGGGTCGCCGAACTTACCAGTCTTTTCTTTGAACTCTTCTTAAACCAGGGCGAGATAGAGTGTGGTACTTCATGGGTGAGCAGCCATATATTGCTGAAGATCGATAAGCGACTGCTGACTTACTCGAATCAGCCCCACACGCGTATGAGAAATGTCGAAGATCAATATGATGACAACTGCGATGAGCAGCGGCAGGAAGAGACTCGCCAATTTCGATCGAACACCGTCAGCACCGCCATGGTAGTTCGTAGTCACACAACCAAATGCGGCAACGAGTAACAACAAAAACCAGACGCCACCGGGAATATCAGCGCGCATCGCGGCGACACGTTCCGCGTCGACATCAATCGTCGCGTTAAGCGCCTCTACGAACGTTGCGGTTATGACCGTTGGCTTTTCGTTAGCTGACTCCGTTGTATGCTTCCAGAGTTCAGTCTGAATCTCAGTTCCCAAACGAAGTAATTCATTCAACTTTGCAGGGTCATCCACCAACGGCGAGTATTTCACTCGTACATCCACGTAACGCCGCAACAACTCTCGGACTGGAGCTTGGTGATCAGCGGGCAAAAGTGAACTTCTTAGATAAGTAGTGCCGACAGCGTTTGCTTCTTTAATGACCAGGCCGCGCCGAGTGTCATAGCGGTCGAGAGCCATCGCAAAGGTAAAGCCGAGCAGTAAACCAAGCAGACCGAGTACGGCACCCTGAATACCACCAATCTGTTCCTTACGAGCTTCGTCCCGGGTGACATGCAGCCGCCAACCCAAACGAAACCCAATCTCCGCGAATGCGAGCATCACGGCGATGACAATCACAAACATCACCAATTCATTCGCGAAGAGTCGGGTAAGAATGCTGTCGACCATGGTCAGCTACAAATAAGTCTTCTTATTTCTTCTTGATCGGATACTTCTTAAAAATCTTGGCGATGCCATTGTTAATTGGCTTCGATACTATTTTTGCGTCGGCAGCTGCATTGGCGCTCGGTGCACGTTGTAGAACGTCTACCACCGATCCACGAAAGACAGCTCGCTCAGCCTTCGCATCAACCAGATCGACCACCAGAGTGCCCGAGGTAACATCCCACATTTGTTGTGCAGCACTTCCGACCATCCCGCTGTATGCAGGGTTTACTACATGGTAAAAAGGAACATTAGCGACTCGCAGATCCATACCAACTGCCGCCAGGTAAACCACAAGCAGGTCGGGTTCTGAATCGACTTTCGTTAGTCCCCTTGAGGTGAGTTCGCGTTCGACCGCCGCGACGATCAGTTCATTAACAAACGGATTTCGGGCGCCGCTTTTGTCAAACTTGAATGTCTTGAAAGTTGAGAAATTGACCGACTCATCGTAACCAGCCGACGTCTTTTGCGCCTGGGCCACAGTTGAATTGAGCGCATACGATAGAATGAGGAGGGCGGTGATGGTCAAAAGCGATTTCATTGTCTGCTCCGTAAGAACACCCAAGCGTTCGGCACAACTGAGGATCGTAGCCTCCAGCTGAAACCATGCGGTACTGTCAGTTCTTACAGTGTCGACGAATCGCGGAGTTAGGGATGGCCTGCGGCTCTGCCGCCTCCCGTGCGGAAAGCCTCTGGCTTCCCGTTAGCGGTCTTACTTTTGTGAGGCTTCGCCGGAGCGATGAAGTCCGTACCACAACGCGATAGCGTGTGGCTTCCTAAATGTCGAGAATCACTATATTCAGTCAAAAGCCACACGCTACCGCGCTGTGGTACTGACTTCGTGCCACGAGGACACACACACAAAACTATGGAACTCGAAACTTTGAAAACACCGAGCCTCGTGCTCGACGTAAATAGAGTGAAGCAGAACGCTCAACGGATGACCCAGCGCGTCAAACAATTTGGCGCCGACCTGAGACCGCATATCAAAACTCACAAGTGCATCGAAGTTGCGCGCATTCAAACAGCAGGACACTCTGGCGCAGTAACTGTTTCAACTCTCGCTGAGGCGCGTGCGTTCGCAAATCACGGATTCGAGAAAATTACTTACGCAGTACCTATTGAACCTGGAAAGTTTCAGGAAGCTATCGAGATCTCCAGAGACTGCGAACTGTCGCTCATCACTGACGATCTTGATGTGCCCGACCAACTGAACACAGCCGCAAAGACCGAGAACGTCTTTTTAAATCTTTTTCTCAAAGTTGACTGCGGCTATCACCGTTGTGGAGTCGAGCCATCAAATCCTGATGCCCTCGAGATCCCGCGCCGAATTACAGCAGCGTCGAACCTGAGTTTCGCAGGAATTCTGACGCACGCCGGCCACAGTTATCACTGCCAGTCTCAGCCGGAACTTCTAACATTGGCGCAACATGAGCGGGATGTGATGACGGGATTTGCTGACAGACTACGCAGCGAAGTTGGGCAGGTACCGATTGTGAGTATTGGCTCGACTCCGACAATAACAAGTGTCGATCATTTGAAAGGCGTCGATGAAGTTCGTCCCGGAAACTATATTTTCTTCGATGCGTTCCAGGCGACGTTGGGAAGTTGTTCACTCGACGACTGTGCCCTGACTGTTCTCGCTTCAGTGGTGCATCGTGACGCCAGTCGACGAAAAGTGATCATCGACGCCGGAGCAATCGCTCTATCCAAGGACCGCGGACCCATTGATATAGATCCAACGTGCGGTTACGGAAAAGTCTTAGATCTCCAGGGCAATGACCTGAACCTCACGGTTAAAGAAATGTCGCAGGAACACGGTGTTTTGTTTGCTGAAGATCAGAATACTTTCAAGGGTTTGAAAGTTGGGTCTCGTGTGCGGGTGCTGGCAAATCATTCATGTCTGACTGCGGCGCAACACACTCATTACAACGTGCTCGATGGAAATCAGATACTTGACCGTTGGCAGATCCACACCGGTTGGTAGATGAGCGATAAACCCAGTCTAGAGCCACACGCTTTTGGACATGACTTCATCTGCGGCTGTGCCGCCTCCCGTGCGGAAAGCCTCTGGCTTTCCGTCAAGCCTCACTGCTTTGGCGGCTAAGCCGCCGAGGCGAAGCCTCTCCTTCTTCTAAGTAGCGAACGGAAAGCCAGAGGCTTTCCGCACGGGAGGCGGCAAAGCCGCAAACCAATTGATCGCCGACGAAGGGTCTCACGGTCTTCCCTCGAAGGTTTTAACTTTCACAAGAAATTCTCACAACACAAGCCATGTGGCCCACTTGAGAGTATGATGGCAGCCTTCCAGCCCCAAACTGAAAACTTGAGCTACCCATAGGAGGAGACTATGCCACTTGTAAACAGGACCCTCGCGGAATTTCTGGGGACATTCCTACTTGTGTTTGGCGGTTGTGGAAGTGCTGTGTTGGCCGCAGCATTTCCGGCGGTGGGCATCGGACTGCTTGGTGTGTCGTTCGCTTTCGGATTAACTGTGCTGACGATGGCTTATGCAGTGGGCCGAGTTTCGGGAGGGCACTTTAATCCAGCAGTAACAGTTGGCCTTTTCACGGCCAGACGTATTCCGGCCGGCGACCTTTTGCCTTACATCGTCGCACAGTGTGTCGGGGCCGTAGGCGCAATCGGAGTACTCGTGGTTATTGCCAGTGGTAAACCTGGTTTTAGCGCGGTCGCGAGCGGACTTGCTGCGAATGGCTATGGAGACCACTCACCGGGCGGATACTCCTTGCTGGCAGGCTTCGTCTGTGAAGTTGTTCTGACTTTCTTCTTCTTAATAGTCATCCTCGGTTCCACAGAGCCGCGAGCACCGAATGGCTTCGCTCCGATAGCTATCGGCCTCGCGCTGACGCTGATTCATTTAATCAGCATTCCGGTCACCAACACGTCAGTGAATCCAGCACGAAGCCTTGGTCCGGCAGTTTTCGTCGGCGGCTGGGCGTTGGGTCAACTATGGATGTTTTGGGTGGCTCCTATCCTTGGCGCAGCGATCGCAGGGTTGCTGTATCCGGTGGTCGCCGGCGGAAAAGAACATTACGGCGACGCTTAACAATCAGATCAGCGGCGGGCTCTGACGCTTCACAGCAATGTCGACTGTCTTTGAGCCAAGGACTGGGTGACGCGCTGTTACTTTCACTACGCCCGCCGCTTGTTTTGATTTGATCCATACCGCTCCGACACCACCAAAAAGGGAGAATGGATTCTCACCGATTATCTCCCCCGGGCCAGTCACGCTCAGCGCAATAGCGGCGTTGGCAAGCGGACGAATGGAACCGTACTCGTCCGTCACCTTCAATACCACCCGCGTCGCATCAATACCATCACCCAGCAATTCGCGATCGTCAGGTTCTACGAGCAACTGTCGATCTGCACCACGTCCAGACAACATTTTGGTGATGACCTTTTTGCCGTCGATGTAGCCTTCGATCTTCATATCACCCCAGGCGCCTTTGTAAATCTCATCTCGAATGTTTTTGACGAACGGCGGGTACTTGAGATGCGGAAAAGTCTCTCGATCGGGCTTTAGGTCCGCCACCAAACGATCCGCAATGTACATCTTGATGCTGTCACAATTAGATGAAACCATCGCGACCGTAAATGTTTCATTACGATCCCCACGTGACCAGTCAAACGCCGGCTCTAAAACAATTTCTTCCTTCGGATCACATTGCGACTTGTAGAAACCACCTGCGGGTTTCGAAATGCGGAAAATGTCGGCGACGCCGTGATAGCAAATGCGGTCAGTCGAGCAAAAGTTCGCGTGCGTGTTGTAGTCGAATGCGCACCAACCAAGACCGCCTGCATAACCTTTCTCAGACGCAAGTTGATTGTGCACTCGAGCATGCCGCATTGCGTGTTCCGTAATCCGCTCGATGTTGTCGTTTCGTTTAGTCGGGTACATGTGCCCGATGAATTCAGTGTTTAGATAGAGGGGATGATTGGGTTTTCGCAAAGGGATCTGGAAGTCGTTCATCGTGAAGACATCTTCGAGAAGTTCTGAGTCGTACTTGTAACGAATACCTCCGGTTGGCCGGGAATCGTCTAACGATCGAGCAAGGTTGTTGGTCTTCGTATAAAAGTCGTGATAGTCGCCCGACTCGTTGACGCGCACTCCCCAGATAATGATCGATGGATGATTCCAATCACGCCGAATCATCTTTTCGACGTAGCTAACCGACAAGTCTTTCCAGTGGTCATCGCCAACGTGTTGCCAACCCGGTATCTCTTCCAACACCATCAGCCCGTATTCGTCGCAGGCATCGAGGAAGTGTGGAGACTGTGGATAGTGGGACGTTCGAACTATGTTGCACTTCAACTCTTTCCTCAGAATCCACGCGTCGCGCCGTTGGACGCGAGCCGGCATCGCCTGACCGACAAAAGGAAATGTCTGGTGACGATTTAGTCCGCGCAACTTGAGATGTTTTCCGTTGAGGAAAAACCCATCAGGCGTGAACTTCGCTTCGCGGAACCCGATTCGAGTTGAGTACTCATCGACTACGCGATTGCCCTCGAGCAACTTCACAGTGACGTCATAGAGCTTTGGATGATCGGTATCCCACAACTCAACCGAGGAAAGATTTCGCAGTCTTAGGTCGATGGATTTATCGTTCGGACCAATATCACTACTTTGAGAAGCAACAACCCTGTTGCCATCGCGCAATTCAGCAACTAGCTCCAGGGGATTTCCGGAATCAACTCGGTCGAGAATGCACTGGACCGCAACGTGGCGGTCACCGGTCATCACGCCAGCAGGTTTCGCAAAAACATTCTCAATGAAGGTTTGCGGAACAACTCGCAGTGAGACGTCACGGTAGATTCCCCCGAATGTCAGGTAGTCAATGTCGCCGCCGAACGGTGGGATGTCTTTCCGTTCGGTTGAGTCGACTTCGATTGCAAGCACGTTGTCACCGCGCAAATTCAGATGTGGTGTTAGCTCAAACGAAAACGGAGTATAGCCTCCTCGATATTCACCGAGGTCGTGTCCGTTGAACGTGACCTTGGCAGCTGTCATCACGCCCCCAAAGTCGATGAACACACGACGGCCGCTCAGTCCTGGAGGCATCGTGAAATGGCGACGATAGAGCGAAACAAACTCATACTCTTTATCGTCGAAACCGTGCCACGGCAGCAGCGTATTTGTATGGGGAATTGTGACTCGAGTAAATGAGCGATCATTAAAGGTCGGGCTGGATCCGTTTGGAAGAACTTTGTCACTAAAGAGCCAGTTGTGATTGAGTGGCAGAATCCGACGCTGAGAAGTCGATCCACTTTGCGCAAAAGCAATATCAGTGATGTTCGGGAGCAATGCTAGTCCTGCCAGTCCCGCTCCGCTGGTTTTGATAAAGCTGCGTCGAT
>Ga0105242_10001588_pt1 | contig 17868 bp, 15 predicted proteins | sample KBSM24metaG_FD_81521 | JGI IMG/M metagenome (GOLD analysis project Ga0105242, IMG submission 81521) | Miscanthus rhizosphere microbial communities from Kellogg Biological Station, Michigan, USA - KBS M2-4 metaG | ecosystem: Host-associated > Plants > Roots > Rhizosphere > Soil | place... | reverse complement strand
CGGCCGACGCGTGCACCGCAGTGAACGGCGGCGCGACGACGATCTCCACGCCGCTGACGCCTTTCACCAGATCGCGCAGCTCCTTCACGAACACGACCGCCTCGTTGACGGTCTTGAACATCTTCCAGTTGCCGGCGATCAGAGGTGTGCGCATAGGTGATCCTGTGGGCCGGAAGGGCGGGATGGGATCCTGCCCATCCTGCCTAGTTGTTCTTGTCTGCCAAAGCCGCGACCCCTGGGAGCGTCTGTCCGCCCAGGAACTCGAGTGACGCGCCGCCGCCGGTGGAGATGTGCGTGATCTTGTCCGCGATGCCGGCCTTCTTCACCGCCGCGATCGAGTCGCCGCCGCCGATGATCGTCGTGCCGGTCACCGCTGCAACCGCTTGCGCGACCGCGTTGGTCCCCTTCGCGAACGCGTCGATCTCGAAGACCCCCATCGGACCGTTCCAGACCACCGTCCTGGCGTCAGCGATCGCCGCGGTGTATGCCGCGATCGTCGTCGGCCCGATGTCGAGGCCCATCCGGTCGCCGATGGCCGCGTCGCCGACCGCGAGGACCTCGTGCGCCGCGCCGGCCTCGAGCTTCGCCGCGACGACGTGGTCGGTTGGGAGCAGCAAAGTCACGCCGCGCTTCTTCGCGTCGGCCTCGATCGCCTTCGCCTCGTCGAGCTTGTCGTCTTCCACCAGCGACTTGCCGACCGGCACGCCGCGCGCCTTGAAGAACGTGTAGGCCATCGCGCCGCCGATGATCAGGCGGTCCACCTTGGCGAGCATGTTCTGGATGACGTCGATCTTGTCCGAGACTTTCGCGCCGCCGATGATGGCGACGAACGGCCGCTCCGGATTCTCGAGCGCGTGCCCGAGATACTGCAGCTCCTTCTCCATCAGCAGGCCCGCCGCGGCGCGGGGGATGAAGTGCGTGATCCCTTCGACCGACGCGTGCGCGCGGTGCGCCGCGCCGAACGCGTCGTTCACGTAGCGGGTCGCGAGCGCCGCGAGCTCCTTCGCGAACGCCGCGTCGTTCTTCTCTTCCTCGGGATGGAAGCGCAGGTTCTCGAGCAGGACGATGTCGCCGGTGACGCGGCGCGCCTCCTCGCCGACGCAGTCGGTCGCGAAGGCGACCGGCTGACCCAGGAGCTCGGCCAGGCGATCGGCGATCGGCCGAAGACTCATCTCGGGGTTCGGTTTGCCTTTCGGCCGTCCCAGGTGGCTCGCGAGGACGACAGTGGCCCCCTGCTGGCGCGCGTACTGGATCGTCGGCAGCGACGACTTGATGCGCGTATCGTCGCCGATCACGCCGTTCTTCAACGGCACGTTGAAGTCGACGCGGATAAAGACGCGCTGACCCTTGAGATCCAGATCCTTGATCGAAAGTTTTGCCATGGGATCACGGCAGGCCTGAAGGCCTGCACTACGAGCGTTCACGACGACGTCACACCGGCGGACCTGAAGGGCCGCACCACGACCGTCGGCGCACGGCAGTCGTGGTGCAGGCCTTCAGGCCTGCGTCAGAGGCCCTTCGAGACCAGCTTGCGCAGCAGATCGACGCAGCGGTTCGAGTAGCCCCATTCGTTGTCGTACCAGGAGAGCACCTTCAGGAAGTCGCCCTCCATCACCTTGGTATACGGCATGTCGACGATCGACGAGTGCGCGTTGCCCTTGAAGTCGATCGACACCAGCTCCTCGTACGAGCAGGCGAGGATCCCTTTCAGCGCGCCATCGGCCGCCTTCTGCAGCGCCGCGTTCACCTCTTCGGCGGTGACGGTCCGGTTCATCACCGCCGCCAGGTCGACGCAGGACACGTTCGGCGTCGGCACGCGCATCGAGATGCCGTCGAGCTTCCCCTTGAGCTCCGGCAGCACTTCTCCCACCGCCACCGCGGCGCCGGTGGTCGTCGGGATCATCGACAGCGCCGCCGCGCGGGCGCGCCGCAGGTCCTTGTGCGGCAGGTCGAGCAGCTGCTGATCGTTCGTGTACGAGTGGATCGTCGTCATCCACCCCTTCTTGATGCCGAAGGTCTGGTGCAGCACTTTCGCGAGCGGGGCCAGACAGTTGGTCGTGCAGGAGGCGTTCGAGATGATGTGGTGCTTGGCCGGGTCGTAGAGCTCGTCGTTGACGCCGAGCACGACGCTGAAGTCGGGGCCCTTGGCCGGCGCCGTGATGACCACCTTCTTGGCGCCCGCGGCGAGGTGCTTGGCGGCGGCGTCGCGGTTCGTGAACAGGCCGGTCGACTCGAAGACGACGTCCACGCCCAGGTCCTTCCACGGGAGCTGGGCGGGATCGCGGAACTGCAGCACCTTGAACTGGTCGCCGTCGACGGCGATCGTGTCTTCCTTGGCCTCGACCTTCGCGTGGAGGTTGCCGAGGACGGAGTCGTATTTCAGCAGATGGGCAAGCGTGTGTGCGCTGGTGAGATCGTTGACCGCGACAAAATCGATGTTCTTGTCGCCGAGCGCCGCCCGCATGATATTGCGACCGATACGGCCGAAGCCGTTGATACCAACCCTGACAGACATGCAGTCCTCCGGGACAAACATTTCATTCTACAATACAACCGCGATGTACCTCGCCTACAGCCTGCTCACGCTGGCACTGTTCTTCATCGTGTCGCCGTACTTCCTGTACCAGGCCATCCGGTACAAGAAGTACATCGGCACGCTCCGGCAGCGGCTCGGCTTTCTGCCGATCACGTTCAACATCGATGCCGAGGAGTCGATCTGGATTCACGCGGTATCGGTGGGCGAGGCGCTGACCGCCCGCGCGCTCGCCGCCGACTTGAAGGCACGTTATCCGCGTCTTCGGCTCTTTCTCTCGACGACGACGATCGCCGGCCAGCAGGTCGCGCGCCGCAGCCTCTCCGAGGTCGACGCCGTCTTCTATTTCCCGTTCGACTGGACCTTCATCGTCCGCCGCACGCTGCGGCTGGTGCGGCCGCGGCTGTTCATCATGATGGAGACCGAGATCTGGCCGAACCTGCTCCGCGAGTGCCGGCGCCGCGGCGTCAAGACGGTGCTGATCAACGGCCGCATCTCGGCGCGGTCCCATTCGCGCTACCGCCTCGTGCGGCCGTTCTTCCGCCGCGTCCTCGCCGACGTCGATCGCTTCTGCGTCCAGAGCGAGGAGTCGGCCCGCCGCCTGGCCGACCTCGGCGCCGATCCGCCGCACATCACCGTGACCGGCAGCCTGAAGTTCGACTCGCTGGAAATCCCGGTAGCCACGGCGCACGGCAAACCGCGCGAGCGGGTGCTGCGTTTCTTCCGCCTGTCGCCGAACCGCACGGTGCTGGTCGCCGGCAGCACCATGCGCGGCGAGGAATCGGCGGTCCTCGGCGCCTTTGCCAAGATCAAGGCGACGATGCCGAGCGCGCTGCTGGTGCTGGCGCCGCGTCATCCCCAGCGGTTCAGCGAGGTGGAGCGGATCGCGCGCGACGCCGGCTTCGTGACGATCAAGCGCTCCGAGCTGCCGATCGACGCGGAGCCGCGCGCGGATGTCGTGGTCCTCGACACGATCGGCGAGCTCGCGCAGCTGTACCAGGTGAGCACCGCGGTCTTCGTCGGCGGAAGTCTCGAGGATCACGGCGGCCACAACATCCTGGAGCCGGCGATCTTCGGCAAGCCGATCCTGTTCGGTCCCTACATGCAGAACTTCAAGGAGATCGCCGAGGCCTTCCTCAGCAATGATGCGGCGATCCAGGTGCAGACGGAGCGCGAGCTCAACACGGCGCTGCTGGCGCTGGTCACCGATCCCGTGCGCCGCGCCCGTCTCGGCGCGGCGGCGCGCGCGCTGGTCGAAGCCAACCGCGGCGCCAAGACCAAGACCCTCGAGGTGATTGGCCAGCTCCTGCCCCACGGCGAGGGCCACGGCCACGGCCGATCGGTCGTCCGTCCCTTCCGCCTCGTGCATTGATCCAGTCACTGAGCCAGGCGTACGGCGCGGCGGCGGCGTGGCGGCGCGCGTGGTACGCCCGCGACCCGGCGCGCCGGCATCGTCTCGAACGCCCCGTCATCAGCGTCGGCAACCTGCGCGTCGGCGGGAGCGGCAAGACGCCGATCGTCGAATACATCGCCCGGCTGCTGCTCCAGCAGGGCGAGCGCCCCGCGGTGCTCACCCGTGGCTACGGCCGGCGGGTTGCGCGCGCCGGCGTCACGGTCGTGTCCGACGGCACGCGGGTCATCGCCGGCCTTGACGAAGCGGGCGACGAGCCGCTGATGCTCGCGCGCGCCCTGCCGGGCGTGTCGGTGCTGGTCGGCGCCGATCGCTATCTCTCCGGCCTGCTGGCGGAGCGGCGCCTCGGCGCGACCGTCCACATCCTCGACGATGGCTTTCAGCACCTCGAGCTCGCGCGCGACGTCGATCTGCTGCTGGTGGCGGAAGAGGATCTGCAGGATCAGCCGATGCCCGCCGGCCGCCTGCGGGAGGGGCTCGACGCGGCGACCGCTGCGGACGCCGCGCTGATCACCGCGGGCTACGACACCGCGGCCGATCGCATCGGGCGGGCGTTCGGCGTCGCGCCGGTGTTCCGGGTGACCCGGACGATTGGGGCGCCGCGCCGGGTGGGCGGCGATCGCGACTCGGTCGTCGTGCCGTCGAACTCTCGCGTGTTCCTCGTCACCGGCATCGCGCGGCCCGACCGGTTCATCGCCGACGTCCTGTCGGTCGGCTGGGATATCTCGGGCACCATCGAGTTCCGCGATCACCATCGCTATACCGCGCGCGACGTGCGGCGGATTGCCGCCGAAGCGAAGGCCGCCGGCTCGATGATCGTGTTGACGACGGAGAAGGACGCCGTCAGGCTGGCGGTGTGCGATCTCGGGGAGATGCTGATCGCGTCGGTCCCGCTGGTCGTCGGGGTGGAGCCGGCCGACGCGTTTTCATCCTGGCTGCTGGATCGCATCCACGACGCGCAATCCCGATGAGGCACCGGCTCGAGTATGTGATCGTGCGTGCGCTGGTCGCGATTGTGCGGGTGACGCCGGGCCCGATTGTGCGCGGCGTCGGCACCGTGCTCGGGCTGACGTTCTACACGATCGACGGCGCGCACCGGCGCATCGCGCTGCGCAATCTGGAGACGGCGTTTCCGTCGAGGCCGGATGCCGAGCGCCGGGCAATCGCCCGCGCGGCCTTCGCGCATTTCGGCCGCCTGCTGTTCGAGCTGCTCCAGTTCTCGACCTTGTCGCCGCAGCAGATGCTGGCGCGCGTCGAGTTCGACGGCGAAGAGCGGGCGCGCCACGCGTACGCGCAGGGCAAGGGCGTGCTGTTCATCACCGGGCACTTCGGGTTCTGGGAGCTCCATGCGGTGGTGCACGGCGTGAAGATCGAGCCGATCGGCCTGCTGGCGCGCGCGCTCGACAATCCGCACCTCAACCAGCTGCTCGAAGACATTCGCCAGAGCACCGGCAACACGGTGGTGTATCGCCGCGGGACGATCCGGCGCGTGATGCGGACGCTCCAGGCGGGACACGGCGTCGCCGTGCTGATCGATCAGCACATCATGAGCCGCGACGCGATCTACGTCGACTTCTTCGAGCGGCCGGCGGCCACGACGTCGGCGGTCGCAGCGCTGGCGCTGCGGACCGGCGCGCCGGTCGTGCCGGTGTTCGCGCTTCCGCTCGGCCACGGCCGCTACCGCCTGATTTACGAACACCAGGTCGAGCCGCCCCGCGCCGATTCGCCCGACGCGGTGCGCGAGTTCACGCAGCGCTGCACCGACGTGCTGGAGATGTACGTGCGCCGCCATCCTGAGCTCTGGCTGTGGATGCACCGCCGGTGGCGCGACGATGGTCCGACGAACGACGGCGAGGTCGAAGCGCTCGGCGACGACGAGAAATGAGGGGGAAGGACGACGTTCGACGTTCCTCGTTCTGCGTTCGTCGTTCGTTCGGTTCGTCGTTCGTGGTTGGTGTTCGTCGTTCGGCGAACGACTGACGTCGATCGTCGAACGAAGGAACGACGAACCTGGAACCTCGAACGAAGAACGTCTGACTCGTTGCCGTAACTGCTAGGTGAGCCGCGCGGCAATTGGCATCCGCCAGCCGGTGCCGAAGGCGCGGTCGGTGACCTTCAGTCCGGGAGCGGCCTGCTTTCGTTTGAATTCCGCGAGCCTGACCAGACGCAGCACGTGAGCGACGACGTCGGCGTCGAAGCCGGCGGCGACAATTTCCGCGGCCGGCTGGTGCCGCTCGACGTGACGCTGAAGGATGTCGTCCAGCACGTCGTAAGGCGGCAGCGAGTCCTGATCGGTCTGGTTCGGCCGCAGCTCCGCGGACGGCGCCTTGGTGATCGTGCTCTCGGGAATCTGCGGCCGGCCCGCGGTGTCGTTGCGCCATCTCGCGACGCGATACACCATCGTTTTCAGCACGTCTGCGATCACCGCCAGTCCTCCGGACATGTCGCCGTAGAGCGTGCAATAGCCGACCGAGAGCTCCGACTTGTTGCCGGTGGTGAGCAGCAGCGCGCCCCGGGTGTTGGAGAGCGCCATCAGCAGGTTGCCGCGAATGCGGGCCTGGACGTTCTCCGCCGCGACGCCTGGCGGATCGGTTCCGAGTCCGCCCCGCAGGACGTCGCCGAACGTCTGCATCAGCGGCTCGATCGGCAGCGTCATCGTCTCGATCCCGAGGTTCGCCGCGAGCGCGTGCGCATCGTCGAGGCTGCCGCGGCTCGAGTAGGGCGACGGCATCAGCACGCCGAGGACGTGATTGGCGCCGACCGCCTCGACCGCAATCGCCGCGGTCAGCGCCGAGTCGATGCCGCCGGAGAGCCCGAGCACGGCGCTGGTGAAGCCGCACTTGCGCATGTAGTCCCGCGTGCCGAGGACGAGCGCGCGCCAGATTTCCGACTCCAGGTCGAGATCGTTGGCCGGGGCGATCGGGCGCGCCGTCGCAACGTCGCAGACCACGACGTCCGCGTCGAACGAGCGGCCGCGCGCGATCGCCGCGCCGTCGGCGCCGAACACGCTGCTCCGGCCGTCGAAGACGAGGTCGTCGTTGCCGCCGAACTGGTTGACGTAGGCGATCGGCAGGCGGTGCTTGTGCGCCATGCTGCCGAGCATTTCCTCGCGGCGGCGGTGCTTGCCGGCGGTGAACGGCGACGCCGACATGTTGACCACCAGGCTGGCGCCGGCGACGGCGAGCTCGTCGATCGGATCGTGATGGTAGCGGCGCCGCTTCCAGAAATCGCGGTCGTTCCAGATGTCTTCACAGATGCTGATCCCGACCCGCGTGCCGCCGATGTCGAGGAGCTGCGCGCCGTGGTACGGCTCGAAGTAGCGATCCTCGTCGAAGACGTCGTAGGTCGGCAGCAGCGCCTTGCGAAACCGCTGCTCGACGCGGCCACCGCGCAGGAGCACGGCGCTGTTGAACAGCGGTCGCCCTTCGTCCGACGGATTCGGTTCCGGCAGTCCGACCAGCACCGGCGCCAGATCGGCGGCCTCGCGCGCGAGCGACTCGAGCGCGTCCCAGCTCCGCTGCACGAAGCCGCGGCTGAGAAGAAGGTCGCGCGGCAGATAGCCGACGAGCGCGAGCTCCGGCGTCGCGGCCAGGTCGGCGCCAGCCGCGGACGCGATGCGAAGCGCATCCAGGATCAGCCGCGCGTTGCCGGCGAGATCGCCGACGATGGGATTGACCTGGAGCAGCGCGATTTTCATGAACGGTCGGGAAGCGCCGGCGTGCGGCCGACGTGCGCGTCGATCGTGGTACGCTCGTTCGTCACGGTCATCCGACCGTACCACACGATGAAGCGTCTGGTCATCCTCTCCCCGAACTGGCTGGGCGACGCCGTCATGGCGCTGCCGGCGATTGCCGATGTCCGCCGCGCGGCGCCGGACGCGTCGATCACGATCGCCGCGCGGTCCGCGATCGCGCCGCTGTTCCAACTGGTGCCGGAGATCGACCAGACCCTCGTGCTCTCACCGCCGGCCTCGATGCGCGACGTGGCGCGCTGGCCGGCGCTGGGCGACGAACTGGCCGGCGGAGGCTTCGACACCGCGCTGTTGCTGCCGAACTCGATGCACGCCGCGATTCTCGCCGCGCGCGCCGGCATCCCCGAGCGGTGGGGATACCGAACCGGATGGCGCGGCCGCCTGCTGACGCGCGCGATCCCACGGCCGTCCGGGGTGCATCAGGTCGAGTCGTATCGACAGCTGGTCCGCGCGCTCGGGTATCCGAACGGCTCGAGTGAGCCGCACGTCAGCGTGCCGCCTGAAGCGCGCGAGGCGGCGACGCGCCTGCTGATGGACGATGGCTGGGATGGACGGACGCCGCTGGTGGCGCTCGCGCCCGGCGCCGCCTACGGCGGGGCGAAGCGATGGCCGGCGGAGTCGTTCGGCGAGCTCGCCGCCGCGCTCATCGCTGACGGCGTCGGTTGCGCGATGGTAGGAAGCGCCGCCGACGCGGGAACGGCGTCTGCCGTCGAGCGGGCCTTCTCATCCCGTGCGAAGGGAGCGCGGCTGCACAACCTGGTCGGGCGCACCGATCTGCCGGCGCTCGCCGGCTGTTTCACCCTCTGCCGCACCCTCGTGACGAACGACTCCGGCGCCATGCATGTGGCCGCCGCCGCCGGCGTCCGCGTGACCGCGGTTTTCGGTCCGACCGACGACACCGCGACACGGCCGCTCGGTGACGCGCACGCGGTGATCACGCATCCGGTCTGGTGCCGCCCCTGCATGCTGCGCGAGTGTCCGCTCGACCATCAGTGCATGCGCGGAATCGGCGTCGGTGCGGTGCTGGCCTCCGCCCGAAGGACGCTATGAAGCGCGCGGTGTTCCTCGATCGCGACGGCACGATGATCGAAGAGGTCGGCTATCTCGACTCGCTGAGCCAGGTCGCGTTCTTTCCGTGGACCGTCGAGGCGATCCGCACCTTCAACCGCGCCGGCCTCGCCGTGGTCGTCGTCACCAACCAGTCGGGGATCGCCCGCGGCAAGATAACCGAAGGCTTCGTCCGCGAGACCCATCGCCTCATGGACGCCCGGCTCGCCGAGGCTGGCGCGCGCGTCGACGCGTATTACTATTGCCCGCACCATCCGGACGGCCGCATCGACGGCTACGCGCGGCGCTGCGACTGCCGCAAGCCGGGTCGCGGCATGATCGATCAGGCCGCCGCCGATCTCGATCTCGATCCGACGCGGTCGTTCGTCGTCGGCGACAAGTGGCTGGACGTGCAGCTGGGCCGGGCGGTCGGCGCGCGGGCCATTCTGGTCCGCACCGGCAACGGTGCCGCCGAGGAGGGCCAACCGCCTGACGGCGTCGCGGCCGACGTCGTGGTGGATAATCTAGCCGCGGCGGCTGAGTGGATAGAGTCGATGTTGAAATGTTGATCGCCAGATCTGTCCATCCCCTGCCAGGCGAGGCGGAGCGCAAGGAGCGGCTGCTCGCGCTCGTCGACGGCTTTTCGAGCCGCCGCATCCTCGTTGTCGGCGATCTCATCGCCGACGAGTTCATCTACGGCGAAGTGTCCCGCGTGTCGCGCGAAGCGCCGGTGTTGATCCTGAAGTACGACACGACGCAGATCGTCGCCGGCGGCGCCGGCAACGCGGCGAACAACGTCGCGGCGCTCGGCGGCCGCGCGAGGCTGTCGGGGCTGGTCGGCACGGACGTCGAAGGCCGGCGGCTGCTCGCGAGCTTCGATCGTGGCGTCGAGAAGGCCCACGTCGTCCGCGCGCGCGAATATCGCACCCCGGTGAAGACGCGCATCCTTGCCGGCGGCGTGCACGCAGCCAGGCAACAGGTGGTGCGCATCGACCGCGACACCGGCTGGCCGCTCGACGAGTCGGTGAGCCGCACCCTGGCGAAGAAGATCGAGCCGGCGCTCGACGGCTGCGACGCGGTGCTGTTGTCCGACTACGGCTCCGGGCTGGTCACGCCGGCGCTCGCCGAGAGCGTCCGCCGCGCCGTGGCGCGCCGCACGCGCCGGCGGCCGATTCCGGTGCTGCTCGACTCGCGCTACCGGCTGACCGACTACCGCGGCCTGACGACCTGCACGCCGAACGAGTCGGAGGTGGAGGCCGCGCTCGGCATTGAGATAGACGACGATCTGGACGCGCTCGAGCGGGCGGGACGCCTCCTGCTTCGCCGTACCGGCATGCAGGCGGTGCTCATCACGCGCGGCAGCCGCGGCATGGCGCTCTTCCAGCCGAAGCAGGCGACGATTCACGTGCCGATCTTCGGCGGGGACGAGGTCACCGACGTCACCGGCGCGGGCGACACGGTGATCGCGGCGTTCGGCCTGGCGCTTGCCGCCGGCGCGTCGTTCTACGAGGCCGCCCGGCTCGCCAACTACGCGGGCGGGCTCGTGGTCATGAAGCGCGGCACCGCCACGATCTCGGCGCAGGAGCTCTCCGATGCGGTGACGAGCGATCACGATACGTCGCTCGAGAACTGGTCGCAGGAAGGGCCGGCGCAGGGACGTAGGAATTAAGAATTAGGAATTAGGAATTAGGAATTCGTGACGGCGGGACGCCGAACGCCGGAACGTCGAACACCGAACGTGGAACGCCGAACGCCGGAACGTAGAACGTCGAACCCAGAACGACAAACGTCAGAGGTACAACCGTCCGTGATTCTGTCGGAATCGGAGCTCGTCGAGGCGGTGGCGCGGGATCGGGCGGCTGGGCGCCGCGTCGCTTTCGCCAACGGCTGCTTCGATCTCCTCCACGTCGGGCACCTCAGGTACCTGCAGGCGTCCGCGGCGGAAGCCGATCGCCTGATCGTCGCGGTCAATGACGATCGATCCGTCGCCGGCCTGAAGGGCGAGGGCCGTCCGATCCTGCCGGCGTCGGAACGCGCGGAGCTGGTCGCGGCGCTTCGGGGTGTGGACTACGTCGTCGTGTTCGGCGACGCGAACGTCGAGCGGCTCCTGCTGCTGATCAAGCCCGACGTGCACTGCAAAGGCACCGACTACACCGTTGATACCGTGCCGGAGCGGGCGGTCGTCGCCGCGTACGGCGGGCGCACTGCGATCGTCGGCGATCCGAAAAGCCACGCGACCCGCGAGCTGCTCAAGAGGATCGCCGGTTCTTGACTCGCTTTCTGATCGTGCGCCTGGGCGCGCTGGGCGACGTCGTCCACGCGATCCCGGTGGCGGCGGCCTTGCGCCGCGCGTTTCCCGGCGCCCGCATCGACTGGCTGGTCAGCGCGAAGCACCGCGAGATCCTCGACCTCGTCCCGATCATCGACCGGCGCCTGGTCATCAACGATCGCGGCGACGCGTCGGGCGGCACGTCGCTGCTCTCCGCGATCGGCGAGTTGCGGCGGGCGCGCTTCGACGTGGCCATCGATCTCCAGGGGCTGATCAAGTCGGCGGTGCTCGCGCGCTCCTCCGGCGCGCCGAGGGTCATCGGGTTTTCGTCGCGCTATGCGCGCGAGCGGGCCGCGCGCCTGTTCTACACGGACGCCTACGATCCCGGCCGCGGCGGCCTCTACGATCCCCGCGAAACCCGGCACGTCGTCGACATCAACCTCGGACTGCTCAGCGTGCTGGGGATCACCGCGCCGGCGCGCGAGTTCCCGATCGAGGCGATCGACTCGGACGTGGCGAGGAAGGCCCGCGAAGAGGCCGGTGGCGCTTACGCGCTGCTGAATCCGGGCGCGGCCTGGCCGAACAAGCGTTGGCCTCCCGAGCGGCTGGCGGCGATCGCGACGGCGTTGCGCGCCCGGCATGGGCTCAGGTCGGTGGTGCTGTGGGGGCCGGGAGAAGAAGCGCTGGCGGAGGCGGTCGTCGCGGCGGCCGACGGCGCCGCGTTGCTCTCGCCAAAGGCCACCATCGCCGATCTCGTCGCGCTCGCCCGCCGCGCCGCGCTGATGGTGTCTGGCGACACCGGACCGACGCACATCGCGGCGGCGGTCGGCACGCCGATTGTGGGCATCTACGGGCCGACCCGTCCTGCCCGCAACGGGCCGATGTCGCCGCGCGACGTGACGGTGTCGAGGGATCAGGTCTGCCAGTGTCACCATCTGCGGCGCTGTAAGCTCGATCGCATGTGCCTGCTCGACATCGACACCGCGGAGGTCCTCGACGCGGTCGAGCGCCGGCTGGCGGCGGAGGCGGCGCGTGGCTGACGATCGCCGGCGCGGCGCAACCCACGGCGGCACGCGCTACATGGTGATCGCAACGCTCGCGCGCATGCGTGTGGCGCTCGGCTTCGTGTTCGGTGTCCTCGTCCTGGTGCTGGCGCAGCCGACCCGCCAATCACTGCTGATCGGGATGTCGATCGCGGCCGGCGGCGAGGCCATCCGGATCTGGGCCGCGGGTCACCTGCGGAAGTCGCGCGAAGTGACGGTCTCCGGCCCGTACCGCTGGGTCGCGCACCCGTTGTATGTCGGCTCGTCGGTGATGGGCGTGGGCCTCGCCCTGGCCTGCATGAGCATCACGGTGGCCGTGCTCATTGCGGTGTACCTCGTGGCGACGTTGACGGCGGCGATCAAGAGCGAGGAGGCCTTTCTGCGGCGGACCTTCGGCGACCAGTACGATTTGTACAAGAGCGGCGTGGCCGCAAAGCGTCGTGAGCGCAGCGCCGCCTCGCTGCGCCCCTTCAGCATCGAGCAGGCCATCGCCAACCGCGAATATCGGGCCCTGTCGGGCCTGGGCATCGCGATATTGCTGCTGATCTGGAAGGCAACGTATAATGGTTTGTTCTGGCGGGCAGCCGGAACACGGTAAAGGGCGGTTAGCTCAGTTGGTAGAGCACCGGCTTTACACGCCGGCTGTCACAGGTTCGAGTCCTGTACCGCCCACTCAGCAGTCTAGAGATTTAAGATTGCAGATTTAAGATTTAAGATTGCATCAGGATTGGACTGACACCCCAATCTGAAATCTGACTTCTCAAATCTGAAATCTCAGTGTTACCAAGGGGTCGTAGTTCAGTTGGTTAGAACGCCGGCCTGTCACGCCGGAGGCCGCGGGTTCGAGTCCCGTCGACCCCGCCAATCCTGCCTTGCGGCCGCCGCAAGCATCGGTTGGTCCCCCCTTCCAGCTTTTGCCACCTGCCTTCCGCGCAAGGATTATGCTCCTGTGGGTGGCGACGATTTTCCTCAGCTATCGGCGCGAGGACTCGGCCGGCTATGCGGGCCGCCTCTGCGAATCGCTCGAACGGCGGCTCGGCAAGGGCGAAGTCTTCCGCGACGTCAACACCATCCACGCCGGCGAGGACTTCGTCGACGCGATCCAGGCGCGGCTCCGCGAATGCCGGGCGCTGCTGGTCGTGATCGGCCGCGAATGGCTGAACGCCGCGGATGCGTCCAGACACCGGCGCCTCGATCAGGAGGGCGACTACCTGCGCCAGGAGATCGTGACCGGGCTGGCGTCGCCGAACGTGCTGGTGGTGCCGGTGCTCGTCGAAGGCATGACGATGCCGCCGGTCGAGGAACTGCCGGAGGCGATTCGCGCGCTGGGACGGCGTCAGGCGGTGTCGCTGCGCGACGAGACCTGGGACGCCGACGTCGATCGCCTCCTGGTGGCGGTCACGGGATCCAGCGCGCCAGCGGTTTCGACCCGCACGAAATCAGCGGCCCTCTTCGTGGCCGTGCTCGCGATCGCGCTTCTGGCTGCGGTCTTCGTCGCGCGACGTTTCAGCGGTGCCGACAAAGTCGCGACGGGTGATCCCGGCCGCTCGAGGAGCACGTCCACCGGCGCCGCCGCTTCGGCGATCGCCATTCCACGAGCGGCGGAAATCGTCGGCGCGGACGCGCTGAGTTTCCATCTCGTCTACACGCTGCTCTCTGGCGGCGTCGCGCGAGGCGGCGACACGACCACGCTCAGCCTGCGGTTTCGTTTCTCCAACGACGGTCCCTACAACACCTTCATCGGGGCCGACACGTTCCGCCTCGCCGTCGGATCCAGCGTGCTGACTCCCAGCACCGTTCTCGGCGAGATCGTGCCGAGCCACGCCGCACGCGAGAGCGTGATCCGCTTTCAAGTGCCCGCTGAGACGCGGCAGGCGGTTCTCACCGTGCGGATTCCGGGCGCCACGGCGGAGCTGCCGCTCGATCTGTCTTCGACGGGACGTGCGTCTGAGACCGAACGGCCTGACGCGGGAGACGCGCGGCCGCGTGCGCTGCTTGCACCGCTCGTCACCACGCCGCGGCCGCTCATCGCCGGCTCCGACATCGCCTACACGCTGACGAGAGCCACGATCCGCCGGTTCGTGAATGCGCTCCGCATCATCGTCAATATCCGGATGACCAACCGCGGGCAGTTTCCGCGGTACTTCGGCGGCAGCGCCTTTCGCGTTCTCGTGGACGGCCAGGCGACGGCTCCCGTCGACGGCCCCAATGAGGCGGTGGCCTCCAACTCGGACGCGTCGGGCGACTTCGTCTTCGACGTGCCACCCGCCACGCGGCATGTGATTCTGCGCGTCATCGAAGGTTCGACGGCTGACGTGCCGTTGGATCTTCCACCCGCCACGCGTTGACCGCGGACCAGATCCGAACGACCACGAAGCATCTAGAAACGGATGCGCAGATTCGTCGGCGCCGTTGGCGGCACCGCGTCGGGCGAAAGCGTGAGGTCGATGTTGGCGACGACCGGTGGGTAGTCCATCGGCGCATTGAGCGGCAGCATCTCGAGCGTGTTCAATCCAGGCCCCAGATCCGCGAGCGGCACGTCGAGCAGCAGCGCGGCGTTTCCAGCCGATCCGGCCGTGTTGATTGCCTGGACCTCTGTTGGTGTGAGAAAGCGATTGCGCCACGCAGCGCCGTTGAACCGGAACGCCAGACCCCACGTCGCGTTCGCGACGTGCGTGATGGTGTTGAAGTACGCGTTGAGGCTCAAACGGGCGGTGGCCATCCCTTGCACATCGACGCCCTGAAACTGAAACGGGTCTAAACGGTTGACGGGGTCGTAGATGCCGGCCGGTTTGCCGCTCGTGCCGTCCAGCAGCATGTAGCCGAGGTTCCTGATCGACTGCGAATTGTAGGAGCCGGCGGTGGTGTTGTCCGGGATCTCGTATGCACGCCCGCCCGAGAGAACCGGGCCGTCGAAACCAATATTGTCCCAGTGGTAGATCCCATCCGGCCCGAACCCGTACTTGACGGTGGCGTGGTTGCGCGCCGACACGTGAATGTAGCCGCGCGTGAACGGCAGGCTGAAATCGGCGGAGTACATCCGGCGGACGGTCGGGAACGACTGGCCGTTGTCGGTTGAATAGTCTGAGCCGTAGATGTCGAGGTGCTGCTGCGAGACCTGGATTTCGAAATGATTCATCGAGCCGATTCTGGTGGCGACGCAGGCGGTTCCGCCCACCGGAGTCAGGATGCTCGGCGCGTAGTTGGTGTAGAGCATGACGTTGTTGAGCGTGATCAGGCCGCCATTCGATACGCAGTTGTCATTCCATTTCAGCATCAGCCCGTTTCGAGGAGCCGGGCCTGCCTCGTAGTTCTGGAATTCCCGAAAGGTCGGTGCCGGGACAGGATCTTCCGTCAGGTCAATCTCGATGTAGGTTGCGAGCGCGGAGGGGCTGAAGGCATCGACGTCGAAGGCGATCTTTCCGGTCCTCTCCGCAAAATCGAACGGCTGCCGGATCATGTAAGAGTTGTTCCCGTAGTTCTGGATCGCGATGGCGGTCATGAGTTGCGCTGAGCGCGACGGACCGGGATCGCAAACGAGCGTGTCGTCCGGCGGGTAAACGCTGGTCGAAGGGAAGGCAGCCTTGCAGGCTGGGATGGGCGCCACGGCCACGGGGTTGGCCACCGGTCCGAACCCGGAAAGGTCCGAAGGCGCGAGCCTCGCCGCGCTCCATCGCACCGGGTCGAGATCGCCGCCTCTTCCTCGGATGGCGGCGGGTCCCTCGTCGAACGTGTCGCAAAAGGCCGCGTCCGCGAGGCCGCATCCCGCGGAGGCTCTGCCGGCGGCAGGCCAGAGCAACGCAGCCGACCCGGCAAGGCAGACCACGAGCGCCGCGAAGGGCAGCCGCGTCGACCCGATTGCCCGACTGCCCTCAGTCAATCGCCTGGATGCGAAGGTTGGTCGGCGCTGACGGCGCCTGCGGTCCGGCATTCACGAGCACGATGTTCACGTTGCTCACGGCGATGGTCTGGCTGGCGCCGATGCTCACCACGTTGGTGCCAGGCACCAGATCGGTGATCGGAATCGACGCGGCCATGGTGCGCCACGTAAACCCCTGCGTCTCCGGATAGGGCCAGGGCACCACATGCGCGTGACCGTTGATCGTGAGATTCAACGACGTTGGCGCGTCGTAGTGGAAGAAGTTGAACAGCACCCGAACCGCTTCGGCGGTAGGGACCGCGGGCATCCCCAGGACATTCCAACTGGACGCCTGGCCGGCCGCGGATGTTTTGCCGAGATTGATTGCGCCGTTTCCACCGATCGGGACGCCGGCGTCCGGCGCGTCGTAGCTCAAGTCACGATAGGTGAATGGTCCGTCGAACGCGACGTTGTCCCACACGAACGTGTGCATGCGCTGCGACGGCGGCCCTCCCTTGTCCGCGTTGTAGTGCGCGTCTTCGAGCCAGATCAGTCCGCGGCTGAAGGTCAGGTTCGCGTTCCTGACTACGGCAATGTGCTTCAGCGGCGCGGTCGTGCCGGCATCGGTGGCGTAGACGTCGATCTGATTCTGGCTGACGCGCACTTCGACGTGGTTCATCACGCCCGATCCGTCGGGCGGCGAGGTGACGCAATCCAGAGGCGTCATGGTGATCGCCCGCGTGCCGAATCCGTTGGTGTCGTCGTAGACGTAGTCACGGACCACCACCGCCGAATCGACGGTCCAGCGCGTGGTGTTGTCGGCGTTCGGACAGAAGCCGTACTGCCCGGCGCCGACCTGCGCGGCGAAACGGATGCCGAACCCGTGCTGGGGGAGCGCGATCCACGAATCGAAATGGTTGAAGGGCGCGGGCACCGGTTTGTCCGTCACCCACAGTTCCGGCCACGCAGCATGCGTTCCGTGCGTGTCGTTGCTGACGTCGAAGCCGATCGTCCCGGTGCGGCCCGCAAAGTCGAACGGCTGCTTCGGGTACATGGCCAGGACGGTCACCGTGCCCGCGTCGAACGATCCCGACGCGTTGTCGTTGGTGGCTTCGCGCAGCTGGCCGTTGCAGACGACCACGTCGTGCGGCGGCAGGACGGTGGAGGTGCCGCCACAACCAAGGAGTGCGGTCGGCGGCGCGGCGTTCGCCGTTCCCTGGCCGAAGTTGGTATCGCCAAGGATGCGAGACACGCCCCAGATCCGGCCGTTCAGGTCGCCCGAGCGGTTGCCGGTGCCCATTGGCGCGTCGAACGTGTCGCAGAACGCCACGGGGGACGTCGCCGACTGCAGCGTGCAGTTGCTCTGCGCGGTCGCCGTGTCCGACAGCCTCAACCACGCCATGATGGCGAGCGCACCGATCGCAACGAGGCAGGCTCGTCTCACGATGCGACGCCTCGAGCGTAACTTACGCAGTGACGACCGCCGGTTGACCACACGATCGGCGTCATGTTTCGCAACATCTTCGGCATGCGGCGGTTTCGGTACGCCACACCCGTGCCATGGGCTTGGCCGAGGGATGGCCGACTTCACCGTTCGTGGACGACGAAAAGCGGCGGTCAAATCACCATCTGGAGATCGCGAACGCCGCAACCAGGCCCGCGACACACAGCCAGCCAAACAGGTCGCCGGCCCGCGCGTAGACGGTCGCGACACGCGCGATCGGCAGCTGCACCACCATCACCTGGCCGCCCGGCGACACGTCGTCCTTCGTCGCCAGCGTACGGCCGTACGGGTCGACAGCTGTGGAGACGCCGGTGCTTGCCGCGCGAAACAGCGAGACGCCGTTCTCGACCGCTCGAAAGACCGCCATGCGCCGATGAATATCCTTGATGCCGGCCCAATCGTTCACCGGAAGCAGCAGTAGATCCGCCCGCTGTTCGCCGGCCTGGCGCAT
>Ga0105242_10001585_pt1 | contig 17880 bp, 17 predicted proteins | sample KBSM24metaG_FD_81521 | JGI IMG/M metagenome (GOLD analysis project Ga0105242, IMG submission 81521) | Miscanthus rhizosphere microbial communities from Kellogg Biological Station, Michigan, USA - KBS M2-4 metaG | ecosystem: Host-associated > Plants > Roots > Rhizosphere > Soil | place... | reverse complement strand
GCAGCAGCGACGGCGACGACCGCAGCCGCCGCCACCGCGCCCTGACGGCACCTCCCCCCTCCACTGACCAGGGCCCGAAGCGGCACACGACACGACCGGCCCGACGCCCCGTATCTCCCTCTTTTTTCCCAGACATCCATCATGAACGACGCATCGCAACCCTCTTCCTCCTCGCCGGCAGACAAGAAGGCCTCCCGCCGCAAGGCGCTCCTGACGCTGGCCGCCGTGGTCGTGCTGGCCGGCGCCGGCGCCGCCGTCTATGACTGGCTGGTCGCCAGCCACTACGAGGACACCGACAACGCCTACGTGCAGGGCAACCTGATCCAGATCACGCCGCAGACGGGCGGCACCGTCATGGCCATCCTGGCCGACGACACCGACTTCGTGAAGGCCGGCTCGCCCCTGGTGCAGCTGGACCCGGCCGACGCCCGCGTGGCCCTGCAGCAGGCCGAGGCCAACCTGGCCCAGGCCGTGCGGCAGGTGCGTACGCTCTACGTGAACAACAGCGCGCTGTCCGCGCAGATCCGCCTGCGCGAGGCCGACGTGGCCCGCGCCCAGTCGGACCTGAGCCGTGCGCAGGACGACCTGCGCCGCCGGCAGTCGCTGTCGGGCAACGGCGCCGTCTCCAAGGAAGAGCTGGACCACGCCCGCAGCCAGGTCGATGCGGCCCGCACCGCGCTGGCCGCAGCGCAAGCCGGCGCCGCCGCCGCGCGCGACCAGCTGACCAGCAACCAGTCGCTCACCCAGGGCCTGGCCGTCAAGCAGCACCCCAGCGTGCAGGCCGCCGCCGCCAAGGTGCGCGAGGCCTACCTCGCGGAGCGCCGCACCGAGCTGCCCGCCCCGGTGGACGGCTACGTCGCCCGCCGCACCGTGCAGCTGGGCCAGCGCGTGGCCCCGGGCGCGCCGCTGATGACCATCGTGCCGCTGAGCGGCGTGTGGGTGGACGCGAACTTCAAGGAAAACCAGCTGCGCAACCTGCGCATCGGCCAGCCCGCCACGCTCACCGCCGACCTCTACGGCAAGAAGGTGGAATACACCGGCACCGTCGCCGGCCTGGGCGTGGGCACGGGCGCGGCCTTCGCGCTGCTGCCCGCGCAGAACGCCACCGGCAACTGGATCAAGGTGGTGCAGCGCGTGCCGGTTCGCATCGCGCTCGACCCCGCCCAGCTCAAGGACCACCCGCTGCGCGTGGGCCTGTCGATGGACGTGACGGTGAACACCCAGCAGCGCGACGGCGCCCTGCTGCCCACCACGCCGCGCTCCACGCCCGTGGCGCAGACCGCGGTCTATGGCGGCCTGGACGAAGGCGCCAGCGCCGAGGTCGATCGCGTCATCGCCGCCAACCTGGGCACCGGCGCGGCCGGCCACTGATCGCAGGCAGGCACCATCATGGCATCGCCCGAACAACGCTCCCTGCCGCCGCCTCCGCTGGAAGGCAGCGCGCGCATGTGGGGCACGCTGGCCCTCTCGGCCGCGACCTTCATGAACGTGCTGGACACGTCCATCGCCAACGTGTCCCTGCCCGCCATCGCGGGCGACCTGGGCGTGAGCCCCACGCAGGGCACCTGGGTCATCACCAGCTTCGCGGTGGCCAACGCGATCGCCGTGCCGCTCACCGGCTGGCTGTCGCAGCGCTTCGGGCAGGTGCGCCTGTTCGTGGCCAGCGTCACGCTGTTCGTGATCGCCTCGCTCATGTGCGGCCTCGCGCCCAACATGGCCACGCTGATCGCCTTCCGCGCGCTGCAGGGCTTCGTCGCCGGGCCGATGATCCCGCTGTCGCAGTCGCTGCTGCTGTCGAGCTATCCCAAGGCGCTGGCCGGGCTGGCGATGGCGATGTGGTCCATGACCACGCTGATCGCGCCGGTGATGGGGCCGCTGCTGGGCGGCTGGATCACCGACAACATGAGCTGGCCGTGGATCTTCTACATCAACGTGCCGGTGGGCATCGGCGCGGTGCTGGTCACCTGGGCCATCTTCCACAAGCGCGAGAGCGAGCGGCGTTCGCTGCCCATCGACTCCATCGGCCTGGCGCTGCTGGTGATCTGGGTGGCCGCCATGCAGGTGATGCTGGACATCGGCAAGGAACACGACTGGTTCGCCTCGCCCTGGGTGGTCGCCTGCTGCGTGGTGGCGGTGGTGGGCTTCCTGGCCTTCATGTTCTGGGAGCGCGGCGAGGACCACCCGGTGGTGGACCTCACCCTCTTCAAGAACCGCAACTTCTGGGCCGGCGCGCTGGCGACCTCGGTGGGCTACGGGCTCTTCTTCGGCAACGTGGTGCTGCTGCCGCTCTGGCTGCAGCAGTACATGGGCTACACCGCCACGCAGGCCGGCGAAGTGCTGGCGCCGGTGGGCCTGCTGGCGCTGGTGCTCTCGCCCGTGGTGGGCAAGTACATCTCCAAGGTGGACCCGCGCCGCTTCGCCACGCTGGCCTTCCTGGTCTTCGCCCTGGTGCTGTGGATGCGTTCGCGCTTCAACACCCAGGCCGACCTGACGACCATCATGGTGCCGACCATCATCCAGGGCATCGCCATGGCGTTCTTCTTCATCCCGCTGGTGACCATCACGCTCTCGGAGATCACGCCCGAGCGCATCCCGTCCGCCTCGGGGCTGTCGAACTTCATGCGGATCACGGCCGGCGCCATCGGCACCTCCGTCTCGACCACGCTCTGGGAGCGCCGCGCGGAACTGCACCATGCGCAGCTGACCGAAGGGCTGCAGCAAGGCGGCCTCGCCGTCACGCAGACGCTGCAGGGCCTGCAGGCCGGCGGCTTCACGCAGCAGCAGGCGCTCGGCCAGGTGGAGCGGCTGGTGAACCAGCAGGCCTTCATGCTGGCGGCCAACGATATCTTCTATGCGTCGGCCGTGCTGTTCCTGATGCTGATTCCGCTGGTCTGGCTCGCGCACCCGGTGCGCGTGAGCGAAGGCAGCGCCGACGCGGCCGCGGGCGCGCACTGACGCCCGCCGGCATGGCGGCAGCGGAAGGATCCTGAAGACGCTAACCTCGGCCTTCCGTCCTCTGCCACCGCCACGCCGCACCATGACCGACTCCACCGCACCCCAAGCCCCCGCGCAGCTCGCCGCCTTCGACCTGGCGCTGGAGGGGTTGCAGCAGGGCACGCTGGCGCCGCATGCGTTCAGCGCGCAGATGCGCGATCTCTCCGCGCTGCGCCAGGCCCTGCCGCCGCGCTACGACGAGGTGCTGCTGGGCCTGCTGGACCGGCTGGAATCGAGCGCGCTCTTCGCCGAGGAAAGCTGCTCGTTCAGCCAGCAGGACCTGATCGGCAGCCTGCGCATGTGGGCCGGCAAGGCCGCCGGCGTGCTGAACGCCTGAAGATCTGAACGGGTAAGCGGCTGGACGCGAGTCCACGCGCTCCGCATCGGTGCCTTCCCCCTCATCGCGAGGGGACAACCACCGCTCCGCCCGGCGAGGCCCTCTCCGCCGGCGCTCCGCAGGCCGCCCCCGGAGAGTCGCCCCCTGCGCCGGGGGCTTGTGCAACGCGCAATGCACACCGGCCCCATCCTCGCGCCCTCGCAGCACACCGCCACCGGGGCGGACTTTCCGCCACGCAGGATGCGCTGTCACACCCATTTCATGTCAATTTTTTACAAATACAAACAATGCATGCAATAGCGTCCGTGCGCGTGATGCAGGGCCTTCCACGGGAAAAAACCATACACCAACGACATGACCTCCCCCGCTACCCCCCTTCCCCCTTCGCTGCGCCGTGCGCGGCTTCCCCTGGCCGTCGCCCTGGCCTTGCCCGTGCTGCTGCTGGCCGCCTGCGGCGGCTCCGGCGACGGCAATGGCTCGACGGCCGTGGCCGAGCAGCAAGGCCGCTGGACCACCGGCGACCTGCATACCCATACCGTGCAGTCCGACGATTCGCGCACCACGCAGACGCTGGACTTCCTGCTGGGCAAGGCCTTCACCAGCTACGGGCTGGACTGGATGGCGGTGACCAACCACCTGCGCTCGTCCAAGTACGACAACGCGGCCAACCTGCTGCCTGCACCCAAGGCCTTCGCCTACGGCATGGAAAGCTACGAAATGCCGCGCATCAAGGCGCTGCAGGACGCGGGCAACTACAAGGGCAAGCTGATCTATTCGGCCTTCGAATGGGACATGCCCACGCATGACCACGTGGGCGTGGGCATCTTCGAAGGCGCCACCGGCAGCTGGAAAACCTCGGCCAACGCGGCCAAGGAATTCCAGTACCTCTTCACCACCGCCTCCGAATCGCTGTTCGACCCGGCCGACGTGGCGCGCTGGAAGACGCAGTACCCGCAGCGCTACAACCAGACCGGCGACGACGCCGTCAAGGCCATCGCCTGGCTGAAGGCCAAGTACCCGGACAACAGCTACGCGCTGATCAACCACCCCTCGCGCAACCCGAACAAATACACCGTCGCCGACTTCCGCCAGATGAACGACCTGGCGCCCCGGATCGTGTTCGCCATCGAAGGCATGGTGGGCAACCAGCTCGAACCCGACCGCGGCGGCTACACCTCGGCCTACATCGACGCCAACAAGCCCAACCGCACCTACGGCGGCACCGACTACATCGTTGCCCAGCTGGGCGGCGTGTGGGACTCGCTGCTGGGCGAGGGCCGCCGCATCTGGAACATCGCCGACTCCGACTCGCACTTCGAGATCGACTCGAACAACAACAGCAGCGGCTACTACCCCGGCGAATACGCCAAGACCTACGTCTGGCAGAGCGCCAAGAACGAAGGCAACATCGGCGGCCTGGTGGACAGCCTGCGCTCGGGCCGCACCTTCGGCGTGTTCGGCGACCTGATCAACGCGCTGGACTTCAACGTCTCGGCACTGAGCGGCAAGGCCGTCATGGGCCAGGAGATCCAGGCCATGCCCGGCGAGAGCGTGACGGTGCGCATCCGCTTCAAGAGCCCGCCCATCAACAACTACCAGCGCCCGGTCTCCAGCGGCAACCTGGGCAACATGACGCCCAAGGTGGACCACATCGACCTGATCGCCGGCGACGTGGGCCCGCGCGCGCAGCCCGGCACGCCCGCCTACCAGCAGGCCACCAACCCCAGCACCCACGTGGTGCGCCGGTTCACCGCCGCCGACTGGAAGCAGGACGCCGAGGGCTACTACGTGATGGAACTGCCGATCACCATCGTCAAGAACCAGTACTTCCGCCTGCGCGGCACCAACGTGGGCGAGAACGTGGCCGGCCTCACCGCGAACGGCGAACCGTTGTCCGACCAGGCCGTGACCACGTCCGACGACGCCAAGCGCCACGACCAGATCAACGACCGCAACTACGGCAACCTCTGGTTCTACTCCAACCCGATCTTCGTGTCGGTGCGCTGAGACCCGCTGACGCGAACGCAACAAAGGGGCGCTGAGGCGCCCCTTTTTCATGGCCTGCGTTCTTGCCTGGCCTGCCTGCCGGCCCTAGCGCACCGCGCAGGCCTTGCACAGCTGCAGCGCCAGCCGCTGCAGGGCCTGCCAGCCATCGGCGGGCCAGTCGGGCACCTTCAGGCCCTTGACGATGCCGTCCACCGTGTGGGCGGACTGCAAGAGGCGCGCGGCAGCGGCATCGGAAAAGCGCGGCACGATGCGCTCGAAGAGCCGTTCCTTCGGGCCCCAGACGCGGTTCTCGCGCAGCGCCATGGGCAGGGGCTTGCCGGCGTTGACGGCGTCCTTCACGCGCTTGAGGGCCCGGATGTCCTCGGCCAGCGCCCAGTGCACCAGCACCTCGGCCTCGCCCTCGGCCTGCAGGCCGTCGAGCATGCGCTGCACGCGCAGCACCTGGCCGGAGAGCACGGCCTCGGACAGCTTGAACACGTCGTAGCGCGCCACGTTGAGCACGGCGGATTCGACCTGGCTCCACGACAGCTCGCCCGCCGGGTGCAGCAGGGCGAGTTTCTGGATCTCCTGGTGGGCGGCGAGCAGGTTGCCCTCCACCCGGTCGGCGAAGAACTGCAGCGTGCGCTGGCCTTCCTCGCCCGGCGCCACGCGCTGGCCCTGCGCGGCCAGGCGCTGGGCGATCCACTGCGGCAGCGCCGCGCGATCCACCGGGTCGATCTGCACCGAGGCGCCGTGCGATTCGAGCGCGGCGAACCAGGCGCCGGTCCTGGTGGCCTTGTCCAGGCGCGGCAGCAGCACCAGGGTGAGGGTGCTGTCGTTGCCGTCGGCCAGGGCGGCGATCTGCTGCAGCGCGACGCTGCCGTCCTTGCCGGGCTTGCCCGAGGGGATGCGGATCTCCACGATCTGCTTGTCGGCGAAGAGCGAGAGCGAGCCGCCCGCGGCCAGCACGGCGCTCCAGTCGAAGTGCGCGCCCGCCACGGTGTAGCTGCTGCGCTCGGTGTAGCCCTGGGCGCGCGCGGCGGCGCGGATGGCGTCGGCCGCCTCCTGCTGCAGCAGCGGCTCGTCGCCGTGCAGGGTGTAGAGCGGGCGCAAGCCCTTGTGCAGCTGCGCAGCCAGCTGGTTCAGCGCGATCTGCATGCCAACCCCTTCTTACCAGTCAAAAATGCGTGCAGCGCGCCATGGATGCGCGCTGCCAGCTATCAAAAAAGTAGCAGCCCGCTGCCGGGCCGCAGGCCGCGTTCACTCGGTGGGCGCGGAAGCCGGCGGCGTGGTGGCGCTGGCCGGTGCATCGTCCGTGGCGGTGGCGCCGGCCTTGACGGCCGACAGGCGCCGCATGAGCTGCTGCACCAGGTCGGTCTGCATGTTGCGGTAGAGCAGTGCCTCTTCGCCTTCCTTGGAGAGGGCGACCGATTCGTTGTAGCTCACGTCGCGCTGCTGCATGAGCGGTGTCTCGGGAATCAGCTCCGCGCCCTGCCGGTTGAGCAGGCGAAAGCGCAGCCGCAGGCGCAGCTGCAGCTCGCGCACCTGGCCGGAGGAGTTCACGCCGACGATGACGCGGTCGCGCTGCTCGGAGAGGATCTCCAGCACCGCATCGGCCTGCGGCTTCTGCGCGGCGTCGAGCAGCAACTGCAGCTTGCCGCCCGAAGCCAGCAGCGTGCGCTGCAGCTCGCGCGTCACGCCCAGGCCGGGCGGCGACTGCACGTAGAGCGAACGGAAGCTGAACTCCGGCGCGCCCCGCAGGTGAAAGCCGCAGGCGGCCAGCGGCGCGGCCGCCAGCAGGGTGAGGAGGGTACGTTTCTGCATGGGCTTGCCTGTCTTGCTGCGGGGTGGCGGACGCGGAGCTCGCCGGCTCAGATCACGATGTTGACCAGGCGGCCAGGCACCACGATCACCTTCTTGGGCGTGGCGCCGGCGGCGAACTTCTGGAAGTCCTCGCTCGCGACGGCCACGCGCTCGATCTCGGCCTTGTCGGCGGCCGCGGCCACGCGGATGGAGCCGCGCAGCTTGCCGCCCACCTGCAGCATGAGTTCGACCTCGTCCTGCACCAGCGCGCTTTCGTCCACCTGCGGCCAGGCGGCGTCGAGCAGGTCGCCCAGCACGCCGGCGTAGCCCAGTCGGCTCCAGAGCGCATGGGTGATGTGCGGCGTGGCGGGGTAGAGCACGCGCAGCAGGATGCCGAAGCCTTCGATCAGCGCGATCGGGGCGCCGGCGCTGTCCATGGCCTTGAAGCTCTCCAGCGCGTTGATCATCTTCATCGCGCCCGAGACCACGGTGTTGTACTGCATGCGCTGGTAGTCGTAGTCCACCTGCTTGAGCACCGTATGGATCTCCAGGCGCAGGGCCTTGGCCTCCTTGCCGAAGGGAACGTCCTGCAGGCGGCTGGCGCCGGCCACGCTGGCCAGGGCGACGGAATGGTCGGCCACGGAGAGCTTGTAGCCGAAGTTCCAGACGCGGCGCAGGAAGCGGTAGCTGCCTTCGACGGCGGCGTCGTTCCATTCCAGCGTGGCCTCGGGCGGGGCCGTGAACATGGTGTAGAGGCGTGCCGTGTCGGCGCCGTACTTCTCGATCAGGTCCTGCGGGTCGATGCCGTTGTTCTTGGACTTGGACATGGTGCCCACGCCCTCGTAGTCGATCGGCGTGCCCACGGGCAGGTCGCCCACCGCGTTCCTGAGCTTGGCGCCCACGATCTTGCCGTCATCGCCCAGCACATGCTCCACGTCGTGCGGCCAGAAGTATTCCTTGGCGCCCTTGTCGGTGCGGCGCGAGTAGATGTGGTTGAGCACCATGCCCTGCGTGAGCAGGCGGGTGAAGGGCTCATCGACCGTGACCAGGCCCAGGTCGCGCATGACCTTGGTCCAGAAGCGCGCGTACAGCAGGTGCAGGATGGCGTGCTCGATGCCGCCGATGTACTGGTCCATGGGCATCCAGTACTTCGCGCCCTCGGCCACCATGGCCTCGCTGTTCTTCGGGTCGCAATAGCGCATGAAGTACCAGGACGAGTCCACGAAGGTGTCCATGGTGTCGGTCTCGCGGCGGGCGGGCTTGCCGCACACCGGGCAGGTCACGCCGGCGTGGAAGCCTTCGTGCTTGTGCAGCGGGTTGCCCGAGCCGTCCGGGATGCAGTCCTGCGGCAGCACCACGGGCAGATCCTTCTCGGGCACGGGCACGGCGCCGTGCTCGTCGCAGTGGATGATGGGGATGGGCGTGCCCCAGTAGCGCTGGCGGCTCACGCCCCAGTCGCGCAGGCGCCAGGTGGTCTTGAGGTCGCCCAGGCCCTTCTCGTTCAGCGCGTGGGCCACGGCGGCCACGGCTTCCTTGTGGGAGAGGCCGCTGAAGCTGTCGGAGTTGACGGTGACGCCGCGCTGCTTGTCGCCGTACCAGTCCTGCCAGCGGTGGTAGTCGTAGGTCTCGCCATCGACCAGCACGACCTGCTTGATCTCGATGCCGTACTTCAGCGCGAAGGCGAAGTCGCGCTCGTCGTGCGCGGGCACGCCCATCACGGCGCCGTCGCCGTAGCTCATCAGCACGTAGTTGCCGACCCAGACCTCCACCGGCTCGCCGGTCAGCGGGTGGGTGACGGTGAGGCCCGTGCGCACGCCCTTCTTCTCCTGCGTTGCGAGTTCGGCCTCGGTCGTGCCACCGCTCTTGCACTCTTCGATGAAGGCGGTGATTTCGGCGTTGCCGCGCGCGGCGTGCGCGGCCAGCGGGTGCTCCGGCGCCACGGCGCAGAAGGTGACGCCCATGATGGTGTCGGCCCGCGTGGTGAAGACGTACATGCGGCCGTCGCCGATCAGCGCGCCGTCATCGCCGCGGATGTCGTGCGTGAAGGCGAAGCGCACGCCCTCGCTCTTGCCGATCCAGTTCTCCTGCATCAGCTTCACGCGCTCGGGCCAGCCGGGCAGCTGGTCGCCGGTGACGGAGCCCAGCAGCTCTTCGGCGTAATCGGTGATCTTCAGGTAGTAGCCCGGGATCTCGCGCTTTTCCACCAGCGCTCCGGTGCGCCAGCCGCGGCCGTCGATCACCTGCTCGTTGGCCAGCACGGTCTGGTCCACCGGGTCCCAGTTCACGACCTGGGTCCTGCGGTAGGCGATGCCCTTTTCCAGCATCTTGAGGAACAGCCACTGGTTCCAGCGGTAGTAGTCCGGATCGCAGGTGGCGATCTCGCGCGACCAGTCGATGGCCAGGCCCATCGACTGCATCTGCTTCTTCATGTACGCGATGTTCTCGTAGGTCCACTGGGCCGGCGGCACGCCGTTCTTCAGCGCGGCGTTCTCGGCCGGCAGGCCGAAGGCGTCCCAACCCATGGGCATGAGCACGTTCATGCCCTTCATGCGCAGCTGGCGCGTGAGCATGTCGTTGATCGTGTAGTTGCGCACGTGGCCCATATGCAGCTTGCCGCTGGGGTAAGGCAGCATGGAGCAGGCGTAGAACTTAGGCTTGCTCTCGTCCTCCGTCACGCGGTAGGCATCGCAAGCCTCCCAGTGGCTGTGCGCGTCGCGCTCGACATCGGTGTGTTGGTACTTGTCTTGCATGGATAGGCGAGGCCGGTGGGGCACGGCCGCTGAAGAAGAAGGGAGGGGAAAGCGGAAATCAGCGGGCGATTTTAGGCGCGATGGCCATGCTGCCCCGCCCGCCCCTGCCCGCGGCCCGCCCATGCATCCATGCGGCACGGGCGGGCCGGCGCATCGGCACCGCGATCAGTGCTGATGCATGTGCTCGTGGCCGCCTTCGCCGCCACTGGCGCCGGCGGCCTTGGGCGGCTGCACGTTGACCTTCACGGTGGTCTCGCCCGCCTTCTCGAACTTCAGCGTCAGGTCGAACCGGTCGCCCGCCTTGAGCGGCTGGCGCAGGCCCAGCAGCATCAGGTGGTAGCGCTGGCCCTGGCGCAGCTGCACTTCCTGACCGGCGGGCAGGTCGATGCCGGAGACGGCGCGCATGCGCATGATGTCGCCCTCATGGCTCATCTCGTGCAGCTCCACCCGCTCGGCCACGGGCGTGCTGGCGGACACCAGCCGGTCGGGCGCATCGCCCTGGTTGCGGATGCCCTTGAGATAGGCCGCACCGTTGGTCGTGCCCGCGAGCGAGGGCGGCGCATAGGGGTGGTCGATGATGAGACGGCCCAGACGGAAGTCATGGGCCTGGGCGGCACCGGCCGCGCCCAGCGCGAGGGCGGTGGCGGCGACCGCGTTCAGCACGGTGCGGCGCGAGAGGCTGCGGGCGATGGCACTGCGCAAGGAGGGGATGGTTGTCATGGTCTGAATCTCCTGGTGGGAGGGTTGAGGGCAAGGAAAAAAGCAACAGGGCAGTGGACGAAGCAGCGGTCCAAGGACGTCCTGCCTCAAGACACGGCAGCAGACGGAGGACCGGGGCAGTCGCTGCAGCCCGCGAGACAGGCCGTTCCGATGCCTGATGAGTCCGTGGAAACACGGCGTCCGGACCCGCCTGGGAGCGACCGCATTGCGCGCCGCATGCAATGGCGTGCGGGGCTCAGACGGAGCGGGATGCCGGAAGGCGCGTGGGACAGGCGCTCCGCCCAGCCTCGGCGCAGCGCGCAGGTTGCTGTGGCGGCACCAGGCTGCGAGGAACAGGCTCAGGCAACGAACGCCGGCGGTCCGCGCGGAGGCAGCGGCGCGCCCGCGAGAGCCGCCAGGGCGGGCGCCATGATCGGCCGCAGGGCATGGGCCAGGGGCTGCGGGTGCACGACCGCCAGAGGCTGCGCCTGGCGCGGCGGCGCGCCGAGATGCAGGCAGAGAGGGCAGTCCAGCGCGTGATGGGCGGACGGGGTGCCTGCGGGGCCCACGTCGCCCACGTCGCCCACGTCGACCAGCTTCGCAGTGCTGCCGGTGGTGCAGACCAGTTCCATGGCCTGCGGGTGCACCAGGGGCGAAGCGATGGCCGCGCCCATGGTCAGCACGAACCACGCCAGGATCAGGCGGGCCAGCATCGATGAGGTGCGCAGCAGGTGCATGCGCGGCATTATGGCCGTGGAACCATGTGGTGCGGGGGGGCATTTTGTCCAGCCGCGCACCGGGCCGCCCGGCCCTGCCGGCCCTATCGGCCCTATCGGCCGGGGCCCGGCGCGCTGGCCTGCGAGGCTGCAGCGCCTGCGCCAGGCGATGCCGGCTCGGCCACGAAGGCGATGCGCGAGAGGCCCGCAGCCTGGGCCGCGCCCATCACCTCCACCACGCGGCCATAGGGCACGGCCGTGTCGGCGCGCAGCTGCACCTCCGCGCCCGGGCCGGCCTGCGCGGCGGCCTGGGCCAGCCGGGCGCCGAGCGCCTCGGCCGGCACCGCCGCGTCGTCGAGGAAGACTTGGCCCGTGCGGTCGAGCGACAGCGTGATCGCCCGGGGCGGCGTGCCCGCCGGCGCCACGCCCTCGGCACGCGGCAGGTCGAGCCGGATGGAGCTGGCCAGCAGCGGCGCCGTGAGGATGAAGATGACCACCAGCACCAGCATCACATCCACCAGCGGCGTGACGTTGATGTCGCTGAAGGGCCGGGGCCCGGGGATGCGCTCGAATCGACCGAATGCCATGGCGGTGGCGCGGGCGTGGGCCGTTAGTGGCCCGCGCCGGGCGCTGCATCCAGCAGCAGCTCGCGCAGGTCGTGGGCGAAGCCTTCGAGCTCGGCCTCGACCGCGCCAAGGATGCGGCCGAACACGTTGTAGGCCAGCACGGCCGGCAGGGCGACGGCCAGACCTGCGGCCGTCATCACCAGCGCCTCGCCCACCGGGCCGGCCACGCGCTCGATGGTGATCTGCCCTGCACCCGCGATGGCGGTGAGCGCATGGAAGATGCCCCACACCGTGCCCAGCAACCCCACGAAAGGCGCCGTGGCGCCCACGGTGGCCAGCAGCACCTGACCGAACTGCAGCCGGGCCACCACGCCCTGCAGCGCGCCGCGTAGCAGGCGGGTGAGCTGCTGCGAGCGGCTGCCGCGCGTGGCCAGCGTGGCGCCTCGGGCCGCGGCCTGGGTATCGCCGTTTGCTACACTTTCAACAGCAACCACCAGCGGCAGGACCAGGGCGTTCGGATCGAAGGGCTGCAGGCGCCGGGGCGCCTCGGCGAGCGAGGGCGCCTGCCAGAACGCAGCGGCGCTGCGCTGTACGTCACGCCGGGCATGGCGCAGCAGCCAGGCCTTCCAGCAGATCACGACCCAGCTGGAAACGGACATGGCCAGCAGCACCAGGGCGACCCCTTGCGTCACCGCATCGCCCTGACGCCACCAGTGCAGCAGGTCCATGCGCGGCTTTCGGCGGGTGGGTGGCGCTGCGCCGTGCTCAGCGCAGGCCGAGCACGTCGAACATGTCGAACAGGCCCGTGCGGTGCGCCTGCAGGAATTGCACGGCCCGCAGGCTGCCCTGGGCATAGCCGGCGCGGCTGGAGGACTTGTGCGAGATCTCGATGCGCTCGCCCGTGCCGGCGAAGAGCACCGTGTGGTCGCCCACGATGTCGCCGCCGCGGATGGCGGAGAAACCGATGGTGGACGGGTCGCGCTCGCCGGTCACGCCTTCGCGCGCATAGACGGCGCAGTCCTTCAGATCGCGGCCCAGCGCCTCGGCGATGACCTCGCCCATCTTGAGCGCGGTGCCGGAGGGCGCATCCACCTTGTGGCGGTGGTGGGCTTCGATGATTTCGATGTCGTAGCCGGTGGACAGCGCCTTGGCGGCCATCTCCAGCAGCTTCAGCGTGACGTTCACGCCCACGCTCATGTTGGGCGCGAAGACCACGGCGGTCTTCTGCGCGAAGGCAGCGATCTCGGCCTTCTGCGCCTCGGTGAAGCCCGTGGTACCGATGACGGCCTTCACGCCCAGCTCGGCGCACAGCGCCAGATGCGCCAGCGTGCCTTCGGGACGGGTGAAGTCGATCAGCACATCGACGTTCTGCAGGCCTTCGCGCAGGTCGGCCGTGATGGCGACGCCGCTGGCCTGGCCCAGGAAAGCCGTGGCGTCGGAGCCGATGGCAGGGCTGGAGGGCACGTCGAGCGCGCCGGCCAGCACCAGGCCTTCGGTGGCGCGCAGGGCTTCGATGAGCATGCGGCCCATGCGGCCGGAGGCGCCAGCGATGGCGACGCGGCAGGGAGCGGAAGAGGTTGCGGTCATGGCAGGAAAGAAATAAGCGGTGCCTGCGCCGGCCCGCCCGTGCAGGCCGGCATGCCTGCGGCCCGGGTGGGCGCGGCGATCAGCGGGCGGAGGATTCGAGCGGCGGGTAGCTCGAGGGCGGCGGCGGCACGGGGGCCGCGGCCGGCTCGGGCTGGGGCGGCGCCTTGGGGAAGCGGGCCAGCTGGGCCTCGGTGGCTTCGAGCTCGGGCACCTTGGCCTTGGCGCGCTTGGAGCCCAGCGAGGCGACGAACTCGGCCTCGGTCGGCATCTCGTCGCCTTCGACGTGATCGAAGGCATCGCCCTTGAAGAACACGGCGAGCTTGCGCTCCTGCACATCGACGCCCGGGCGTTTCAGCGTGAAGACGTAATCCCAGCGATCGGCCCGGAACAGGCTGGTGACCAGAGGCGTGCCCAGGATTTCCTTGACCTGCTGGCGAGTCATGCCGGGCTGCAGGGCCTGCACCTGCTCGCGTGACACGAAGTTGCCCTGCACCACATCTACTTTATAGGGAGTGACCACGCTGGACACGCGGTTGCTGACACTGTCGAAGCTGCTGCAGGCTGCAAGGCCGGCGCCGATCAACAGGATGGCAGCCCAACGGGCGCTGCAATGGACGAGAGCGGACATGGAAAAGACCATAGCGATATGATCGGATCATTGTAGCGGCAGGCTTTCCGAGCCCACCCTGCCCTCTTGCGAAGGCCGCGCACCGGGCGCAGGAACGCCTGGCGCACCTCCCCCGAAAGATCCCCTGTCATGACGAATATCGACGAACTCAAGAGCACCGGTCTGAAGGCCACCCTGCCCCGCCTGAAGATCCTTGAGATCTTCCAGAAAGGCGCCCAGCGCCACATGACGGCGGAAGACGTGTTCCGCGTCCTGCTGGAGGAGCGCTCCGACATCGGTCTGGCCACGGTCTACCGCGTGCTGACGCAGTTCGAGCAGGCCGGCATCCTGAACCGGAGCAACTTCGAGAGCGGCAAGGCCGTCTACGAGCTGAACGAAGGCCAGCATCACGATCACTTCATCTGCACCGTGTGCGGCAAGGTCGAGGAGTTCTACGACGCCGAGATCGAGAAGCGGCAGCAGATCGTGGCCAAGGCCAAGGGCTGGGTGGTGCACGACCATTCCATGGCGCTCTACGGCCAGTGCGCCGACTGCGCCAAGCTGCCTTCGCGCCAGTGATCAAGAATCAAGGACGAATTCGATAGAGCGGCAGGCCTCTGCGCAGGGCCGCCGCAGTCGCTCGGATCAGGAGCCGTCGCGCTCCATGGCACGCCGGTGGCGCTCCACGAACTCCTGGTAGGTATCGATGCCGCGCAGGTTGAGGATGGTGTTGCGCACGGCCGCCTCCACCAGCACGGCGATGTTGCGGCCCGCCACCACCTGGATCACCACCTTGAGCACCGGCACGCCCAGCACGTCCTGGGTCAGCGGCTCGTAGGGCAGGCGTTCGTACTCACGCTCCAGCGTTTCCTTGCGCACCAGATGCACGATGAGCTTCAGGCGCATCTTGCGGCGCACCGCGGTCTCGCCAAAGATGGCGCGGATGTCCAGCAAGCCGATGCCGCGCACTTCCAGCAGGTTCTGCAGCAGCTCGGGGCACTTGCCTTCGATGGTGGTCTGGTTGATGCGGAAGAGATCGACCGCGTCGTCCGCCACCAGGCCGTTGCCGCGCGAGATGAGTTCCAGCCCCAGTTCGCTCTTGCCCAGGCCCGACTCGCCGGTGATGAGCACGCCCAGGCCCAGGATGTCCATGAACACGCCGTGCATGGTGATGCGGTCGGCGAAGTGCTTGGACAGATAGGCGCGCAGCACGTCGATCACGAAGGCCGACGACTCGTGCGTGGAGAACATCGGGATCTGCGCCCGCTCGCACATGGACAGCAGCGCATCGGGCGCGGTCTGCCCGTCGGCCAGCACCAGTACGGGCGGCTCCAGGGTCACGATGCGTGCGATGCGGCGCTTGCAGTCTTCGGGCGTGGGAGCGTTGACCAGGTAGGAGATCTCGCGCTCGCCGAGGATCTGCACCCGGTAGGGATGGATGTAGTTCAGGTAGCCGACCAGATCGGCGCCCGAACGGGCCGACCGCACGGCGACCTCGTCAAAGCGCCGCTCCGACGCGCCGAGCCCGGCCAGCCACTCCCACTTCAGCGGCCCGCGGAATTCCTCGAAAAGGACATCGGCGCTGACGACATTGGGCTTCACGACGCGGGGGAGGGGAAGAGGTCCGGCCCGGCGCTCAGGCAGCCTGGGCGGACTGCCAGTTGGCGATCAGCGCATGCAACTCGACGGCGTCGGTGCTGGACTTGATGCGTTCGCGCAGGGCACTGTCGCTCAGCAATTCGGCGATCTCGGAGAGGATCTCCAAGTGCTTTTGCGTCGCGGCCTCGGGCACCAGCAGGAAGATCAGCAGGCCCACCGGCTGCTCGTCGGGGGCATCGAAGCCGATGGGGTTCTCGAGTTGGAACACTGCGGCCATGGGCGCCTTCAGGCCCTTGATACGGCCATGGGGAATGGCCACCCCGTGGCCCAGACCCGTAGAGCCCAGCCGTTCGCGGGCGAACAGGCTGTCGGTGATCAGGGCACGCGACAGGCCGTGCTGACTCTCGAACAGCAGGCCCGCCTCTTCGAAAGCACGCTTTTTGCTGGTGGCATCGACGCTCACCAGCACTTGGGCGGGCGGCAGTATGGAAGCGAGACGGTTCATGGTGTGTAAACGATTATGCACGTCCCGCGGAGGACCCTATCGAAAACCCTCGCAGTGTAACGACGAGCAACAGGCAAGGCCAGACAACGAAAAGCCGCCCTTGAGAGGGCGGCTGTGTCGCCGGACCGGCCGGCGCGGGAGTCACGGGCGAAGGCCGCCGTGACGCATCGGATGGTGGGGGATAAACGTCCCGGTGAGATCAGGCTGCCGCTGCGGCAGCGGTTTGCATGGTGGCGCGCTTCAGGGGAGCGTGGCTGTGGTCCTGCAGGCGGTCCTTGTGGCGCACGACCTGCCGGTCGAGCTTGTCGACCAGTTCATCCACGGCTGCGTAGAGGTCGGCATGGCAGCTTTCGGCGAACAGGTCGCAGCCCTTCACATGAACATTGCATTCGGCGCGTTGGCGCTTGTCCTTTTCCTTCTGGTTTTCCACGCTGAGCAGCACCTTCACATCGACCACCTGGTCGAAATGGCGGGTGATGCGTTCGAGCTTGGAGGTCACGTAGCTGCGCAAGGCGGGAGTCACTTCCAGATGATGACCGCTGATCGTCAGGTTCATAGACGAATCTCCTATGTTTACCGTTGAAAACATGGCTGCCCGTGCCGGTCAGGGGCAGGCCGCGGAACTGAATGCATGCATCGCTCGCTTGGGTTCACTATGCGCCCGCACCCCGCCAAACGCAAACCCGATCCCTGTGCCCGGTTGCGGGTTAATGGCCGAAAGTGCCGAACTGCCAAAAAAGCTTCACAATCTTCAGGTTGGCCGGAACGCAGTCCCCCGGCATGGCGCCCTGGCCCCTGCTCCGTAGCCCCTCCGGCGGGCGCCATGGGGCCGACCGCTAGAATCCGTTCGCCCGGCCCGAAGCCTCTGGCCGGGCGTTTTTTCGCTTGCTTTCCGCCTCCATTTCCCGCAGCCATGACCTCAACCAGCGCTTCCGCCGCCCTGCATACCTCCGCCCTCACCTCGCTGCCGCTGCTGGCTCGCGGCAAGGTGCGCGACAACTACGCCGTGGGCGACGACCGCATCCTGATGGTGGCGAGCGACCGGCTCTCGGCCTTCGACGTGATCATGGGCGAGCCCATTCCGGGCAAGGGCGAGCTGCTGACGCAGATGGCGCTTTTCTGGTTCGACAAGCTGGGCCACATCGTGCCCAACCACCTGACGGGCGACGACCCCGAAAGCGTGGTCACGCCGGCCGAAGCGCCCCAGGTGCGCGGCCGCTCGATGCTGGTGCAGCGCCTGCAGCCGATCCCGGTCGAGGCCGTGGTGCGCGGCTATCTTGCCGGCAGCGGCTGGAAGGAGTACCAGGCATCGCGCTCGGTCTGCGGCGTGCCGCTGCCCGAGGGCCTGACCAACGCCTCGCGCCTGCCCCAGCCCATCTACACGCCAGCCGCCAAGGCTGCCGTGGGCGAGCACGACGAGAACATCACCTTCGAGCGCACCGTGGAGATGGTCGGCATCGATCTGGCCACGCGCATCCGCGACATCAGCATCGCGCTGTACGAAGCGGCCGCAGCCATCGCGCTCGAGAAGGGCATGATCATCGCGGACACCAAGTTCGAGTTCGGCCTCACCCCAGGCGGCGAGCTGGTGTTGATGGACGAGGTGCTCACGCCCGACAGCTCGCGCTACTGGCCGGTGGAGGGCTACGAGTCCGCGCTGGCTGCCGGCGAGAACCCGCCCAGCTACGACAAGCAGTTCGTGCGCGACTGGCTGGAGCAGGCCCAGGTGGG
>Ga0105242_10001582_pt1 | contig 17897 bp, 17 predicted proteins | sample KBSM24metaG_FD_81521 | JGI IMG/M metagenome (GOLD analysis project Ga0105242, IMG submission 81521) | Miscanthus rhizosphere microbial communities from Kellogg Biological Station, Michigan, USA - KBS M2-4 metaG | ecosystem: Host-associated > Plants > Roots > Rhizosphere > Soil | place... | reverse complement strand
AGGACGCGATTCTCTCGGGCCGCATCGCGCCCGGCGAACGCATCGTCGAGGCCGAACTCGCGCGCCAGATGGGCGTGAGCCGCGCCCCGGTGCGCGAGGCGGCGCGCCGGCTCGAAAGCCTGGGCCTGCTGGTCTCGCGCCCGCGCCACGGCTTCGCGGTACGCACCGTGTCGGCCAAGCAGGTGAGCGACCTGTACGACGTGCGCATCCAGCTCGAACTGCTGGGCGCCGCGCTGGCCTGCCAGCACGCGAGCGACGCCGACCTGGCCGCGCTCGACGCGCGCGTGGACGACATGGTCGCACGCGCCGAAACGCTGCCTTCGGCCGAGCGCGTGGCGCTGGACCTGGACTTCCATTTCACGATCAGCGCTCTGTCGGGCAACCACTACCTGCACCGGCTTTTCGACAACATGCAGACCGAGGTGCGCATGTTCCTCGCCTTGAGCGAAGGCAGCTACGGCGACCTGAAGCTGCTGGCCGAGACGCACCGGCCCATCGCCCACGCGCTGGCGCGGCGCGACGTGGAGGCCGTGCAGCACGCGCTGCGCTTCCATCTGGAAGACGCCAAGGCGCATGCCGCCGGGCTGTTCAGAACCTGAAGAAATTCCTTTCCACCGCACACGGAAACCCTGCATGAAAGTCATCTACAGCGACCAGCACGTCGGCCACGATCCGCAGCAATTCATCGTGCGCGGCCGCATGAAGCGCAGCAACGAACAGCCCGAGCGCGGCACGCTGCTGCTGGACGCCGCGCGCCGGCAGGGCCACGAGATCCTCGCGCCCGAAGACTTCGGCCCCGGGCCCCGCGCGGCGATCCACACGCCGCAATACCTGCGTTTCCTGGAAACGGCGTGGGAACGCTGGCAGCGGCTCGAAGGCGCGTCCGAAGAGGTGCTGCCCAACGTCCACCCCTTCCCGGGCCAGCCCTTCACCTACCCCGACAGCCTGGTCGGCCAGGCCGGCTACCACATGGGCGACATGGCCTGCTCCATCGGCCGCCACACCTGGCATGCGGCGACCTGGTCGGCCCACGTGGCCACGCAAGCGGCGCAGCTCGTGCTGGACGGCGAACGCGCCGCCTATGCGCTGTGCCGCCCGCCAGGGCACCACGCCTACGCCGATCGCGCCAACGGCTTCACCTACCTCAACAACGCCGCCATCGCCGCCCAGCACCTGCGCCAAAGGCACGACCGTGTGGCCATCCTGGACATCGACGTGCACCACGGCAACGGCACGCAGGGCATCTTCTGGCGCCGCAGGGACGTGCTCACCATCTCGCTGCACGCCGACCCGCACTTCTGCACGCCCTTCTTCACGGGCCATGCGCACGAGGCCGGCGAAGGCGAAGGCCTGGGCTACAACCTGAACCTGCCGCTGGCCCGCGGCACGCGGGACGAGGGCTTCCTCGCGGCACTGGCCACGGCCACCGCCACGGTCCGCGCCTATGCGCCCGGCGCGCTCGTCGTAGCGCTGGGCCTGGACGCGCACGAGCACGACCCCTACCAGATGCTGGCCGTCAGCACGCCGGGCTTCGGCCGCATCCTCGGCGAGATCGCCCGGCTGGGGCTGCCCACCGTGCTCGTGCAGGAAGGCGGCTACCTGTCCGAAGACCTGGGCCCCAACCTCGCGAGCGCGCTGGGCGGCTTCGAGGGGGCGGCATGACCATGCACGACCTGGACACCACGATCCGCGCGGCCCTGCCGGAAGCGGCCGTGCTCACGGCCCCGCCCGCGCCCGTCGAAACCGGCTGGGCCGCCGCCCTGCTGCAGCGCCTCTATGGCCTGCAGGGCCGCCTGGAGCCGCTCACCGGCGAGCGCGATGCCAACTTCCTGCTGGAACCCGCGGGCGCAGCGGGCGGCGGCGCGCGCTGCATGTTCAAGCTCTCGCACCCCGACGAAGACCCCGTCGTCGCGGACTTCCAGACCCAGGCGCTGCTGCACGTCGCCCGCACCGACCCCGGCCTGCCCGTGCAGCGCCTGCTGCCCGACCGGCACGGCGCGCCCTCGGTGCAGATCGAGGACGCCGAAGGCCGCACGCGCGTGGCCCGCGTGTTCAGCTACCTGGAAGGCCAGCCCATGCCGCAGGCGACGCGTTCGGCGGCGCAGCGCAGCAACGTGGCGCGCATGCTGGCGCGCCTGGACCGCGCACTGTCCGGCCTGCAGCACCCCGCAGCAGAGCGCGAGCTGCCCTGGGACATCCAGCGTGCCGACCGCGTGCGGCCGCTGCTCGCGCACGTGGCCGATCCCGCACGCCGCGCGCTGGCCGAGGCCGCGCTCGACGGCTTCGCGCAGCGCGCCAAGCCGGCGCTGGCCGGCCTGCGCCGCCAGCCGATCCACAACGACTTCAACCTCTACAACCTGCTCGTCGACCCGGCGGACCCGTCCCGCGTGGCCGGCATCCTGGACTTCGGCGACATGGTGCATGCGCCGCTGGTGGACGACCTGGCCGTCGCGGCCTCGTACCACCTCGATGCGCAAAGCCAGGAGCCCGGTGACGCCCTGGCGGCCATCGCGCAGTTCGCGGCCGACTACCACGCCGTATCGCCGCTGGCCGAGGCCGAGACCCTCGCGCTGCTCGACCTCGTGCGGGCACGCCTGTCGATGGTGGTGGCGATCAGCGGCTGGCGCGCCGCGCGCCAGCCCGGCAACGCGGCCTATCTGCTGCGCAACAACGCCATCTCGTGGTCGCGCCTGGCGGCCTGCGCCGGGCTCGCGCCCGAACAGGTGCAGGACGCCATCCACGCCGCCTGCCGCCACCGGGAGCCGATCCATGCCTGACACCTCCACCGCCGGCCTGCTGGCCCGCCGCGCGCGCCTGCTGGGCCCGGCGTACCGGCTGTTCTACGAAGAGCCCTTCCACCCCGTGCGCGGCGAGGGCGTGTGGCTCTACGATGCCGCCGGCACGCCCTGGCTGGACGCCTACAACAACGTCGTGCCGCTGGGCCATGCGCGGCCCGAGGTGGTGGAAGCCATCGCGCGCCAGGCGTCGGTGCTCAACACGCACACGCGCTACCTGCACGAGGGCATCCTCGACTATGCCGAGCGGCTGCTGGCCACCATGCCGCCCGAACTCGGCCACGCCACCTTCACCTGCACGGGCAGCGAGGCCAACGACCTGGCCATGCGCATCGCCACCGCCCACACGGGCGGCACCGGCCTCATCGTGACGCGCTTCGCCTACCACGGCGTGACCTCGGCGCTGGCCTGCGCCTCGCCCTCGCTGGGACAGTACGTGCGCATCGGCGACCACGTGCGGCTGGTCGATGCGCCCGCAGGCGGCGACGCGGACACCGGCCGGCGCTTCGCCGATGGCGTGCGCGCAGCCATCGCCGACCTGCAGGCCTGCGGCATCAAGCCGGCCGCGCTGCTGGTGGACACGGTGTTCTCCTCCGACGGCGTGTTCACCGCTCCGGCGGGCTTCCTGCACGAGGCGGTGGAGGCCATCCATGAGGCCGGCGGCGTATTCATCGCCGACGAGGTGCAGCCCGGCTTCGGCCGCACGGGCGAGGCGTTCTGGGGCTTCCAGCGGCACGGCGTGGTGCCTGACATCGTGACCATGGGCAAGCCCATGGGCAACGGACACCCGGTCGCAGGCCTCGCCGTTCGGCCCCCAGTCATGGAGGCCTTCGGCCGGGCCAGCCGCTACTTCAACACCTTCGGCGGCAATCCCGTTTCCATGGCCGCGGCTTCGGCCGTGCTCGACGTGATCCAGCACAACGGCCTGCAGGCCAATGCCCTGCAGGTGGGCAACTATCTGCGCGAGAGGCTCGCCGCGCTGGGCGAGCGCCACGCCATCGTCGGCGAGGCGCGCGGCGCGGGCCTGTTCGTGGGCCTGGAACTGATGGCCGACCGCTCCACGCGCGCACCGGCCACGGCCCTGGCCGCCAAGGTCGTCAACGGCCTGCGCCAGCGCCAGGTGCTGCTCAGCGCCACCGGGCCGGATGCCAACGTGCTCAAGATCCGGCCACCGCTGGTGTTCCAGCGCGAGCATGCGGACTTTCTGGTGGAGCGTCTGGACGAGGTGCTCCGCGCGCTGTAGACGCCTCCAGGCAGCCAGCGCGGGTTTATGATCCGCGCCGGGGGATGGCATTCCTCCCTTGAACCGCGACGGCATCGCCCGTTGCTAATGATGCCTACAGCCACCTGATGGATCGATTGATCAATTGATTGCAGGGCAGGTCTGTAGGCGCGCGCGTCCGCTTCGCGCGCATCCCCGCCTTCATGCCCCTCTGGTCGATCAGGTTCGTTACGACATACCTCCACCGACCGCCATGACCCGATTCCACCGCATCGAACAGGCCGCGCTGCTGCCCTATATCGGCAAATGGCTCGCCATCTCCGCCGCCGTCGCCGTGCTCGCAGGCTCCGCGTCCGCGCTCTTCCTCTTCGTCCTGGACTGGGCCACCCGTTGGCGCGAGGCGCACCGCCAGGCGATCTGGCTGCTGCCGCTGGCCGGATTCGCCGTGGGCTGGGTCTATCACCGACTGGGCCAATCCGTCGATCGCGGCAACAACCTGCTGCTCGACGAGATCCACGACCCGAAGAAGGTCGTGCCGCTGCGCATGGCGCCGCTGGTGCTCGGGGGCACGGTGGTCTCGCATCTCTTCGGGGCCTCCGTGGGCCGCGAAGGCACGGCCGTGCAGATGGGCGGCGCGCTGGCGGACCAGCTCACGCTCCTGCTGCGGCTCAAGCCGGAGGACCGGCGCATCCTGCTGATGGCCGGCATCAGCGCGGGCTTCGCCTCGGTGTTCGGCACGCCGCTGGCCGGGGCCCTGTTCGGGCTGGAGGTGCTGGCGATCGGGCGCATGCGCTACGACGCGCTCTTCCCCTGCATGGTGGCCGCCATCGTGGCCGATCAGGTCGGACAGGCCTGGGGCGTGCATCACACGCACTACGCCGTGGCGCAGGTCGTGCCGGTGGCGTTCTGGAGCGTGGCCGCCGTGGTCGTGGCGGGCATCGTCTTCGGCCTCGCCGGGCTGACGTTCGCCAGCGCCACGCACCGGCTGGGCGGCCTGATGAAGCGGTGGATCGCCTACCCGCCCCTGCGCCCGCTGGTGGGCGGCGCCGTGGTGGCGACAGCGGTCTGGGCGCTCGACGGCTACCGCTACATCGGGCTGGGCATCCCCACCATCGTGCAGGCCTTCCAAGAGCCGCTGGCGCCGTGGGACTGGCTGGGCAAGCTCGCCTTCACCGTCGCCTCCCTGGGCTCGGGCTTCAAGGGCGGCGAGGTCACGCCGCTCTTCTACATCGGCGCCACCCTGGGCAATGCGCTGGCGCCGCTGCTGCACCTGCCCTTCCCCATGCTGGCGGCCCTCGGCTTCGTGGCCGTCTTCGCCGGCGCGGCCAACACGCCCGTGGCGACGACAGTCATGGCCGTGGAGCTGTTCGGCCCGGACATCGGCCCGCTGGCCGCCATCGCCTGCGTCGCGAGCTATCTGTGCTCGGGGCATGCGGGCATCTATCACGCCCAGCGCGTGGGGCAGAGCAAGCACCAGGCGGCCGGCCTGCCGGCGGATCTGCGGCTGGAGGAGATCGCGGGCTACCGCAAGGCCGAGCGCAGCCAGCACCCGCCGGAATGACGCAACAAGCCGGCTAGTCCGGCACCGTCACCGCCTTGCGCACCGGGCTGGAGAGCACCAGCGAGGTGGTCACCGCGCCGTGCACGGCCAGCGCATCCACCAAGCGCTCCAGATCGGCCGGCTGGGCGATGGCGCAGCGCACGATGAAGCAGTCCTCGCCGGTCACGCGGTCGGCTTCCAACACCTCGGGCATCCGCTGGAAGAGCTGCACGTAGGGCGCGATACCCGCATGCGTGGTCTGGATGCGGATGATGGCCTGCAGGCCCACGCCGATGGCGCGCAGGTTGACCCGCGCGCCGTAGCCCTCGATCACGCCCGCGGCTTCGAGCTTGCGCACCCGCTCGCTCATCGCGGGCTGCGACAGGCCGATGCGCTTGCCCAGCGCCGCCAGGCTCTGCCGGGCATCGTCCTGCAGCGCCTGCAGGATCAGCCGGTCTTTCTTGTCCAGTTCCATCGCTTCGCTTCCTCGATTGGCCGATGAGTCATCGGTGCAGGCCGGTCATTTCCGATGCCTGCCCCTTCCGGCCGGCGGCGGGCCCGGGCTATCGTTGCCGGACTCAACTCCCCTGGATTCTCGTCGCCATGCAACTCATCGGAATGTTCGATTCTCCCTATGTGCGCCGCGTCGGCGTGTCGCTGCACCTGCTGGACCAGCCGTTCGGGCACCAGCCGCTTTCGGTGTTCAGCACGTACGAGGCGTTCAGCCGCATCAACCCGGTGGTCAAGGCGCCCACGCTGGTCTGCGACGGCGGCGAGGTGCTCATGGATTCCACCCTGATCCTGCAGTGGGCCGACACGCTGGGCGCGCGGCGCCTGGCGCCGGCCGAGCCCGCCGCGCTGCGCCGCGACCTGCGCCTGGCCGGGCTGGCGCTGGCCGCCTGCGAGAAGGCCGTGCAGATCGTCTATGAACGCAATCTGCGCCCACCGGAAAAGCAGCACCAGCCCTGGCTGGACCGCGTTCAGGGCCAGCTCGCCGCCGCCTTCGCCACGCTGGAGGGCGAGATCACGCGCGTGCCGCTGGTGGCCCAGGCCCCCGCCATGACGCACGGCAGCGTGGCCACGGCCGTGGCCTGGAGCTTCACGCAGCTGCTGCTGCCGGGCCAGGTGAGCGCGGAGCAGCATCCGCAGATCGCGGCCTTCACCGAGGCGGCCGAGCGCCTGCCGGCCTTCCAGGCCTGCCAGCAGGTCTGAGAGCTGCCCCTTCGCTCCAAGAAAAAGGGCCGGCCCGGTTGCCCGGAACCAGCCCTTCGTGCCCGGCCGCGCCAGCGAACTGGCGGCAGCCGAACCTTCAGCCGATCGATTACTGCTTGACGGCTTCGATCTGCGCGACGATGCGCACGTTCTTGGGGAAGCCGTACTGCACGCCGTAGTCGGCGCCGAAGGCCGTGCGGTCGATGGTGGTCTCGAAGTCGCCGCCGCAGACTTCACGCTTGAGCATGGGGCTCTGGTAGCAGGCGAACTGGTTGGCCTTGAAGGTGGCAGGCTGGGTCTTGCCCTTGATGGTCAGCTCGCCCGACACGGAAGCCAGCTTGTCGCCGTCGAAGACGAACTTGTCGCCCACGAACTTGGCCGTGGGGTACTTGGCGGCGTCGAAGATGTCGGCGCTCTGCAGGTGCTTGTCGAAGGCGGGCGTGCCGGTGTTGATGGACGTCATGTCGATGGTCAGCTCCACCTTGCCGGTCTTGGCGGCCTTGTCCAGCTGGATCGTGCCTTCCTTCTTGTCGAAACGGCCGCGGTTCACGCTGGCGCCGAAGTGGCTGATCTCGAACGTGGCGAAGGTGTGGGTCGGATCCACGGCATACGTGGCGGTCTGGGCCTGAACGGCGCCGGCAGCCAGGGTGGCGGCCACAGCGGCCAGGGCGAAGAAGGATTTACGCATGTCGAAAACTCCAGGTTGAAGAGGAAACGGGAAAGGAAGGAAGGGGAACGGGGAAAGAAGCGCTTTACAGCTTGCCCACGCCGGTCAGCGCCAGCTTGAACTTCACCTGCACGTCGTCGGCCACCATGGAGGTGTCGGCCCACTCGTTCTCGCCGATCTTGAAGGCCAGGCGCTTGATGGCGAAGGCCCCCGTGGCGGTGGTGATGTTGCCGCTTTGCGTGAGGGTGACGGGCACGGTCACGTCCTGCGTGGCGCCCTTGATGCTCAGCTTGCCGGTCACGTCGAACTTGCCCGGGCCCGCAGCCTTGATGGCGGTGGACTGGAAGGTGGCCTGGGGGAACTTGGGCACGTTGAACCAGGTGGCCTTGGGCAGTTCGGCATCGCTTTCCTTCACGCCCAGCGTGGCGCTGCCCGTGTCCACGGTGAAGGCGATCTTGCTGGTGGCGGGCTTGGCGGGGTCGAAGGCGATCTGCGCGTCGAACTTCTTGAAGCGGCCCTCCACCGGCACGCCCATCTGCTTGCTCACGAAGAGGATTTCGCTCTGCGCGGGCACCAGGGCCTGCTGGGCCCAGGCGGGCGATGCAGCCATCAATGCGCTGGATGCGAAGGCCAGGCCGGCCAGGGAGGTGGTCAGAAGACGCATGGAGAGGCTCCGTCGAAAAAAAGGAAAAAGAGAAAGAAGGAAAGGAAGGGGATCGAGGCGCTCAGCCCCGGCCCGGCAACATGCGCGAGAGCAGGCCATCGCGGTCGATGACATGGTGCTTGAGCGCAGCCGCCACATGTAGCACCACCAACGCCGCCAGCGCGTAGGCCGTGATCTCGTGCCAGGGCTTGATGGCCTCGGCCAGCTCGGGGCTCACGGGCACGAAGCTCGGCAGCGGCACGATGCCCAGGAACACGATGGGAAAGCCCGCCGCGGAGCTATAGGCCCAGCCCACCAGCGGCACGATGAAGAAGAGCGCGTAGAGCAGATGGTGGGTGGCATGGTGCGCCACCTGCTGCCAGCGCGGCATGGCGTGCTCTATGGCCGCCGGCAGCGCGGGCGGGCGGTGCGTGATGCGCCAGACGAGGCGCAGCACCGACAGCGTGAGGATGGTGACGCCGGCCCACTTGTGCCAGTTGTAGAGCTTCAGGCGCTGGGGCGAGAAGGGCAGCCCCGTCATGTAGAGGCCGACGCAGAACACGCCGACGATGGCGATGGCCAGCAGCCAGTGCAGGGCGATGGCGGTGGCGGTGTAGCGGACCGGACGGGACGGATTCATGGATCGTGGAGCAGTGATGTTCGGAAGGCCGCGCAATGCGGCCAGGGTAGGCGTCTGCAGTCTAGGGTCAGACTGTCCGGAAAACTTCAATGGAATTGATGTTTTGATTCAATTTTCATGAAGCTGCGATTGACGCATAAGCGATCGCCGCACGCCTCGGGCGGCACACCGGCCTGAGTGCGGCAGGCGCGCTTCAGGCGCAGTTGCCACCCAGCGGAACCGCCGCAATGAATTGGGTGCATTGATTCAATTGCTTGCACCCGATCATCCCGGCAGCCCACGCACCCGTGGCTACGATTGCCCCGCCGGCTGCGGGGCTTTCCGCGGCGCACGTCACACCATCCACTGAAAGGCGAGGTGAGCCCCTTGAAGAAAGTGCTGCTGTCTCTGCTGGCCTGCTCCATGGCCTCCATCGTGCCGGCCGAAGGCGGCGGGGGCGCCGCGCAGGCGCCGTCGGTCGATGTGCGCTTCGGCAAGCCCACGTTCACGCAGAAGCTCTTCTACGAAAAGATGTACGAGAAGAAGCCCTTCGAGGACGCGACCCTCTACTACTACGACAACGGGGTGTACAAGATCATCTCGCCCGGCGAGGAGCACTACGGCGTGTACGTGGTGCGCGGCAAGCTTACCGACGACGAATACGCGGTGAATTTCATCTCCCTGCCCTCGGCGGACTGGGGCGGCAAGACCGCCATGCACGCGCTGAAGTTCGACCGCAAGACCGGCCGCTTCACGCAGCAGGCCACCTGGGAAGACGACCCGCACATCGCGCCCCAGCACGGGCGGTTCAGCCAGGAGGCGAACACCATCGCCGACCCGCGCCCGGTGACGTGGGAAACGCACGCGCAGCCGGAGCAGCGCGGCCAGTAGGCCGGCAAGGCAGACAGGCCCGCTCCCCAAGCGGGCCATCTCCCGTGCTTCTCAGTCGCCGATGCGTGCCAGCGGCGCCCCGGCCCCCTGGTAGCTGCCCACGGCCACCAGCCCGGCGATGCGGCCCGCGCGCGGCGCGGTGACCTGCATCTCCATCTTCATCGCCTCCATCACCGCGATCAGGTCGCCTTCGGCCACGGTGTCGCCCTCGGCCACCTTCCAGGCCTGCACGGTGCCGGCCACGGGTGCGGGCACGGCGCCCTCTTCCTGCGCGACGGAAGACGCCGCCGGCTGGGCGCCGGCAACCTGCGCACCCTGCAGGCCCTGCAGCAGCAGCGCGGGCAGGCCCAGCGCCACGCGGCGGCCGTCGATCTCGATGGCGGTGCGCACCAGCGCGGTATCCGGCAGCGGCTCGGCGCGCGCCGCGGCGGCGAGCGTGTCGGCGAAGTCGGTCTCGATCCAGCGGGTGTGCACGCGCAGGCTCTCGCCGTTGGTGAAATCAGGGTGCTCCATCACCGCGCGATGGAAGGGCAGCACCGAGGCCACGCCGCCGATGCGGAACTCGCGCAGCGCACGGCGCGCCCGGGCGATGGCCTGCTCGCGCGTGGCGCCGGTGACGATGAGCTTGGCCATGAGCGAATCGAAGGTGCCCGGCACGATGGAGCCGGCCTGCACGCCCGTATCCAGCCGCACGCCCGGGCCCGAGGGCGGCTCGAACCGGGTCACGCCGCCCGGCGTGGGCAGGAAGCCGCGGCCTACGTCTTCCGCGTTGATGCGGAATTCGAAGGAGTGGCCCAGCGGCTCGGGCGTGCGCGTGATGCGCAGCGGCAGGCCTTCGGCGATGCGGAACTGCTCGACCACCAGGTCGATGCCCGTGGTCTGCTCGGTGACGGGGTGCTCCACCTGCAGGCGCGTGTTCACTTCAAGGAACGAGATCGCGCCCGTGCCCGAGAGCAGGAACTCCACCGTGCCCGCGCTGGTGTAGCCGGCGGCAGCGCAGATGTCGCGCGCGGCGGTGTGGATGCGCTCGCGCTGCTCCGGCGTGAGAAAGGGCGCGGGCGCCTCCTCCACCAGCTTCTGGTTGCGGCGCTGCAGCGAGCAGTCGCGCGTGCCGAGCACCACCACGTTGCCGTGGGTGTCGCCCAGCACCTGCGCCTCGATGTGGCGCGGCCGGTCGAGGAACTGCTCCACGAAGCATTCGCCGCGGCCGAAGGCGGCCGTGGCCTCGCGCACGGCGGAGGCGTAGAGATCGGCCACCTCGTCCATGCGCCACGCGATCTTCATGCCGCGCCCGCCGCCGCCAAAGGCCGCCTTGATGATGATCGGCAGGCCGTGCTGCTCGGCGAAGGCCAGCACCTCGGAAACGTCCTGCACCGGGCCCGCCGTGCCCTGCACCAGCGGCGCACCCACCTGCAGCGCAAGCCGGCGCGCCTCGACCTTGTCGCCCAGGCGCTCGATGGCCTCGGGCGGCGGGCCGATCCAGGTCAGGCCCGCGCCGATCACGGCCCGCGCGAAGCCCGCGTTCTCCGAGAGGAACCCGTAGCCCGGGTGCACGGCATCGGCACCGCTCTTGCGGGCCGCATTCAGCAGCTTGTCGATGTGCAGGTAGGTATCGGCCGGGCGGTCGCCGCCCAGGCCCCAGGCTTCGCCCGCCATGCGCACGTGCAGGGCGTCGATGTCGGCATCGGCATAGACGGCGACGGAAGCGAGGCCGTAGTCGGCGCAGGCGCGGGCGATGCGGACGGCGATCTCGCCGCGGTTGGCGATCAGGACTTTTTTCATGGATCGGTTCTCTGCCATTAGCAGATGGAGGGGTGGGCGAGATCGCCGCCGCCTGCTGCGCAGGCCCGGCGATGTGCAGAAACGCCCGCTGCGCGGACGTTTTCTCCACGGTTGGCGATCAGGACTTTTTTCATTTCATCAACTTTCGCGGGAAGCGGATCGCGGTGCGGCGAGATCGCCGACGCCCGCGGCGCAGGCGTTTTCTCCGCGGTGGGCGATCAGGATTTCTTTCATGGCGTTCAGGAGCGGGTCACGGGTTCGAAGGCACGGATGGGGCGGAAGCGCACCCAGGCGTTCACGGGAATCTGGCCCGCCAGGCCCAGGTGGTGGGGCGCGACGGCGCCGATGACGGGGTAGCCGCCGGTGAGCGGGTGGTCGGCCAGGAACAGCACGGGCTGGCCGCTGGGCGGCACCTGGATCGCGCCGGTGGCGGTGCCTTCGCTGGGCAGTTCGTGGGTGATGGCGCGGGCCAGGGGCTCGGCGCCCGCCAGGCGCAGGCCGATGCGGTTGGACTGGGGCGTGACCTGCCAGCGCTGGGCGCTCAGAAGCGCCACCGCCTCGGGCGTGAACCAGTCGGTGCGGGGGCCGAGCACCACGTCCAGCACCACGTCGGCCTGCAGCGTGGGCAGGTCGTCGGGCGCGGCTTCGGGCAGGCCGACGATGGCGCCGTGCGGCACGCGCCCCACGGCCAGCACGTCGCCGGCGGCCAGCGCGGGCGGGCCGACGCGGGCCAGGGTGTCGGTGGCGCAACTGCCCAGCACGGGCTGCACGGCGAAGCCGCCGCGCACCGCCACATAGCTGCGCAGGCCGGCGGTGGGCTCGCCCACGGCCAGCACGTCGCCGTCGGCCAGGGCCAGCGGCTGCCAGCGGTTGACGGGCCAGCGGCGGCCTGCGGCATCGGTCAGCGTGAGCGGGCCGGCGGCGCCGGTGACGGCGACCACCGTGTCACCCCGGCTCTTCAGGCGCAGGCCGCCGCCCACGGCTTCCAGGCAGGCCTGCGTGACCGCATTGCCCACCAGGCGGTTGGCGGCGCGGCAGGCGGAGGGGTCCATGGCGCCGGAGGCGGAAACGCCCTGCCCCGCCTGACCGTGCCGGCCCAGGTCCTGGAACAGCGTCTGCAGGCCGGCGCCCAGCACCTGCAGCGCCGGGCCCTGCGCGAGTGGTTCCGAGGGTTTTCCGGCTGCAGCGCTTGTGCTACCTGCGCATTCAGCTATTTCTTTAGTAGCAACATCGACGAAACGCACGCGCCAGCCGGGCTGCAGCAGCGCGGGCGGGTCGCGGTCGATATCCCACATCGCCACCGGCGTGGTGCCGATGATCTGCCAGCCGCCCGGGCTGGCCTGCGGATAGACGCCGCTGAAGGTGCCGGCCAGCGCCACCGCGCCCGCCGGAATGCGGGTGCGCGGGGTGCTGCGGCGCGGCACGTCCAGGCTCGGGTGGCCGCCCGCCAGGTAGCCGAAGCCGGGCGCGAAGCCGGTGAAGGCCACCGTGTATTCGCTGCCGGTGTGGCGGCGGATCAGCTCTTCGGGGGTGAGGCCCAGCAGCTGCGCCACCTCGGCCAGGTCCTCGCCGTCGTAGCGGACGGGGATCTCCACCAGCGTGTCGCTGCGCTGCGCCGCGCCGCTCACGTCGCGCCGGGCGATGGACTCGACCAGCGCGAGGAAGCTCTGCGCCGTGGGCCGGTAGCGGACCAGCACGGTGCGCGCGGCCGGCACCAGCTCTTCGATGCCGGCGATGGGCTCGCGCTGCAGCGAGGCATGCAGGGCCAGGGTCTGCGGCAGGTCGTCGAGCTCGACCAGCAGGGCGTCCAGGTTGACGGGAAGAAAGCGCAAGCGAAAAGCTCCGTCAGACGTGATACGTGCTGTCGGGCACGTCGGTGATGAACATGTGGCCCGGCGCGTGGGTGACGGCGAAGGGCACGCCCGAGGCCATCACCGCCGCCTGGGGCGTGACGCCGCAGGCCCAGAACACGGGCACCTCGCCGGGGCGGATCTCCACCGGGTCGCCGAAGTCGGGCCGGGACAGGTCGGCGATGCCGAGCGCTGCCGGGTCGCCCACATGCACGGGCGCACCGTGGACCGACGGAAAGCGGCCCGAGATGGACACCGCATCGGCCACGCGGTCGGCCGGAATCGGCCGCATCGACACCACCAGCTCGCCGTGCAGGCGGCCTGCGGGCCGGCACTGGCGCTGCGTGCGGTACATGGGCACGTTGCAGCCCTGGGCGATGTGGCGCACCTCGATGCCGGCTTCCTGCAGCGGCGTCTCGAAAGTGAAGCTGCAGCCGATCAGGAAGGTGACGAGGTCGGGGTGCTCGGCCCAAAGCGCGCTGGCGTCGGCCACTTCTTCGGCCAGCCGGCCGTTGCGCCAGACGCGGTAGAGGGGAATGTCGGTGCGCAGGTCGGCGCCTTCGGCCAGCACGGTGGCGTGGCGGCCGGCCTCGATCACGTCGAGCACCGGGCAGGGCTTGGGGTTGCGCTGCGCGTAGAGCAGGAAGTCCCAGGCCCATTCGCGCGGCAGGGCGATCATGTTGGCCTGGGTCATGCCCGGGGCGCGGCCGGCGGTGGGCTCGACCAGGCCGGCGCGGTAGCGCTCGCGGGCTTCGCGGGCGGCCTGCACGGCAGCGGCGCGAGCGGCTTCGAGGGGCGAATTCATGGGTGGCTCCGTTCTTCGGTCATGCCCGTCATGCAAAGGCGCGCAGGGCGACGCCCTCGCGCTCCAGCGCCTCGCGCACGGCGCGCGCCATGGCCACGGCGCCGGGACTGTCGCCATGCACGCAGATGGAGTCGGCCCGCACGCGGGTCGTGCTGCCGTCGATGGCCTGCACCGTGCCTTCGCGCACCAGTTGCAGCATGCGGCGGGCGACTTCGTCGGCATCGTGCAGCACGGCACCGGGCTCGCGCCGCGACACCAGCGTGCCCTGGGGCGTGTAGGCGCGGTCGGCGAAGGCCTCGGCCACCACGCGCAGCCCGGCATCGGCCGCCCACTGCGCCAGCGGCGAGCCGGCCAGCACCACCAGCGCGAGGGATGGGTCGATGGCGCGGATGGCCGCGATCACGTCGCGCGCCTGGCGCTCATCGTGCGCGATGGTGTTGTAGAGCGCGCCGTGCGGCTTGACGTAGGTCACGCGCGTGCCGGCGGCCGTGGCCAGGCCCTGCAGCGCGCCGATCTGGTAGATGACGTCGGCCACCAGGTCGGCGCTCGCCACGTCCATGTTCCGGCGGCCGAAGCCGGCCAGATCGGGATAGGCGACGTGGGCGCCCACGGAAACGCCACGCTCCCGGGCGGCGCGCAGCGTCGCCAGGATGCCCGCCGCATCGCCCGCATGGAAGCCGCAGGCCACGTTGGCGCTGGTGACGATGCCGAGCATGGCGGCGTCGTCGCCCATGCGCCAGGCGCCCAGGCTCTCGCCCAGGTCGCTGTTGAGGTCGATTTGCATGTGAAAGGGGGATCGCAGGAGAAGGTGGGATCAGTGGCCGGCGCTGGCCGACAGTTCGCGCCCCTGGGTTTCGGGCAGCAGCAGGCAGGCGATGACGACGATCAGGTAAGCGCCCGCCGCCATGTAGCCGATGGACACGCCCAGGGGCATGGTGGCGCTCATGTAGCCGATCATTGCAGGAAAGACCGAACCCACGGCACGCCCGAAGTTGTAGCAAAAGCCCTGGCCCGAGCCGCGGATGTGGCTGGGAAACAGCTCCGACAGATAGGCGCCCATGCCCGAGAAAATGCCGGAGAGGAAGAAGCCCAGCGGAAAGCCCAGCACCATCATGGCCGCGTCGGTGATCGGCAGCTGCGTGTAGCAGGTGACCAGCGCGCCGGCGCACACCGCGAACAGGATGAAGCAGCGGCGGCGGCCCAGGCGGTCGGAGAGCCATGCGCTCGTGAGGTAGCCGGCGAACGAGCCGAAGATCAGCACCATCAGGTAGCCGCTGGTGCCCAGCACCGAGAGGTGGCGCTCCATCTTCAGGTAGGTGGGCAGCCAGGTGGTGACCGCGTAGTAGGCGCCCTGCATGCCGGTGGCCAGCAGGCTGGCGAACACCGTGGTGCGCAGCACGCCGGGGCTGAAGATCAGCCAGAAGCTGGCGCTCTGACCCGTGCGGGCCAGCTCGGCCTTGGTTTCACGGTAGACCGCCGGCTCGCTGATATTGCGGCGGATGTAGAGGATGAAGAGCGCCGGCAGTGCACCCAGCCAGAACAGCACGCGCCAGGCGTATTGCTGGTCCAGCACGGCATACACCGCCCAGAAGGCGACGGCCGACAGGCCCCAGCCCACCGCCCAGCTGCTCTGCACCAGGCCCACGGCCTTGCCGCGGTGGCGGGCGCGGATCATCTCGGAGATCAGCACCGAGCCCACCGACCATTCGCCGCCGAAGCCCAGGCCCTGCAGCATGCGGGTGATGAAGAGCTGCTCGGCCGACTGGGTGAAGCCGCTCAGGAAGGTGAAGAAGCTGAACCACAGCACCGTCAGCTGCAGGATGCGCACGCGCCCGTAGCGGTCGGCCAGGATGCCCGCGAGCCAGCCGCCGATGGCCGAGCTGATGAGCGCGCCCGTGGCGATGTAGCCCGCCTCGGCCTTGGTCATGCCCCAGACCAGGATGAAGGTCGGGATCATGAAGGTGTAGATCATGTAGTCGAACGCATCGACGCCATAGCCGACGAAGGCGGCGAAGAGCGTCTTGCGCTCTTCCTTGCTGGTTTCCTTGAGCCACATGGTGCGAGTTCCGTTTCTGCGAGGTGCGAGGTGCGAAGAGTTCGGGGGAAGAGGTGAAGGCCCACAGCGTAGAGCAATTACCGCGCCAACATCTCATCAAAGAGCCATTCATTGATGAATCATCTCTTCCCATTGTTGAACAATTGATTTTTGATCGTTGATGGGGATTACCCGCATTCCGCTGGTGCGCCTGCGGCACCGCAGCGGTGCGTCAGCCTGCGCACAGGCCGGTCCCGATACACTGGCTGCCTGGTGCGGCCGCGCTTGCTTTCTTTCTTTCGGCGGCACGCCCTCCCCTTCCGCCTGCCAGCTGCCGATGAGCGAATCCCCCACCCAGAATCTGACGGACCGCGTCAGCGACCAGATCCGCCGCCGCATCGTGGCCGGCGAACTGGCCCCGGGCCAGCGCCTTTCCGAAGCCGCGCTGGCCGAGAGCCTGGAGATCTCGCGCAACACGCTGCGCGAGGCCTTCCGCCTGCTGAGCAAGGAAGGGCTGCTCAAGCACGAGCCCAACCGGGGCGTGTCGGTGGCCGTGCCCAGCATCGCGTCCATCATCGACATCTACCGCGTGCGCCGGCTCATCGAATGCCAGGCGCTGGCCCAGGCCTACCCGAGGCACCCCGCCAAGAAACACCTGCGCGATGCGGTCGATGCCGCCCAACGCTGCCGCGATGCGGGCGACTGGCAGGGCGCGGGCACGGCCAACATGGAATTCCACATGGCCGTGGTGGAACTGGCCGACAGCGAACGCCTGAACGTGATGTTCTCCCACCTGCTGGCCGAGCTGCGCCTGGCCTTCGGGCTGCTCAAGGACGCTGAATTCCTGCACGCGCCCTACGTGGAGATGAACGTGAAGATCGTCGAGCTGTTCGAGGCCGGCAAGCTGCAGGAAGCATCGGCAGCGCTGCACGATTACCTCGTGCATTCCGAGCGCATCGTGCTCGCCGTGTACGCGCGGCGCATTTCCGAACGCTGAGCCGGCGATACACTGCGTTACGCTCGCACCGCCCCTGCCGCACCGCAACCCGGACGGCAGGACGCAGCAGAACACCGAACTCACTTCAGGCACGCCATGCAGTCCAACGAAAACGCCGTCGTCTACGGCACCGAAGATCTTCTCGTCAGCCTCTGCAACTCCGTCACGCGCGTGTTGACCGTGGCCACGCAGAAGCCCCTGCATTACTCGGGCATGGTGCAGCGCATCACCAAGACCTGCCTGAAGCCCGACATCGGCTGCTTCGTGCTGTTCAACGGCGGCTTCTCGGGGCTGGTCATCATCAACTTCTCGAAAGAGGCGGCGATGGAGATCTACCAGAGCTACCTGCTCAGCATGGGGATGTCGCAGGACGACCTCGCCAGCTCCTACACCTCCGACGAAGTCGCCAACGTGATGGGCGAGCTGATGAACCAGGTGGTGGGCGACTTCACGGGCAAGGTGCGCCGCGAGCTGCAGACCCACATCACGCAGAACCAGCCCAAGATGCTGGTGCTGAACCAGCAGGTGGTGCTGGCCGTGGACGCCAACATGGACAAGCCCGAGGCGCGCCGCGTGACCTTCTACACCGCGTCCAACAACATCTTCTATCTGGAGCTGGCCATCGACCGCACCGAGTTCGTGAAGGTGGTGGACTTCGAGCCGCAGGACACGCCCGATCCCGACGCCCTGATGGCATCGCAGGGCGACGGCCACAGCCCCTCGCGGCCCGCCGCCACGCCGGCACCCGCGCCCGCCGCCGCGACCGACACCGACGAGCTGCTGCGTTCGCTGGGCATGTGACCGGCCGGCCACCCCGACACATTTGCTACATTTCCAGT
>Ga0105242_10001578_pt1 | contig 17913 bp, 11 predicted proteins | sample KBSM24metaG_FD_81521 | JGI IMG/M metagenome (GOLD analysis project Ga0105242, IMG submission 81521) | Miscanthus rhizosphere microbial communities from Kellogg Biological Station, Michigan, USA - KBS M2-4 metaG | ecosystem: Host-associated > Plants > Roots > Rhizosphere > Soil | place... | reverse complement strand
TATTCCTTGATCGTCGCGCCGAAGAGACCCATCTCGGCCATCTTCGGGATCAGGTGCATCGGGAACTTCTCTTCGCGATTGGCGTGCTCGATGATCGGCAGCACTTCCTCATCGACGAAGTCGCGAACGGTCTGACGCACCATCAGCTCTTCTTCGGTGAAGAGCGAATCGATTTCGAGGTAGTCGACGCCGGGAAAGTTGGGCACGGGTTGCTCCTTAGCTGAAACTTCGCGGGATGATATCGCGGTTGCTGGGTTGCTAGGTTGCTGGGTTGCTGAAGGCCCAGCAACTCAGTAACCCAGCAACTCAGCAACCGGTTCCCTACTTCCTCGCCACATACAACACATGCGGATGCGGATACCCGAAATCGACGCGTCTTGAAGTGACGTCGCGGAATCCGTGACGCGCGAGGCGAGCGGCGAAGGCGTCGCGCGATTCATAGTCGAACGCGTTGGCGAGCGTGATGCGCAGGAGCTTCATCGAGATCCACTCCTGCGCGCGGTTCCATAGGTTCTTCAGCGACGACGGGTCCTGTTCCTTGATCAGGAGCGTGCCGCCGGGGGTGAGGCGCTCGTATGTGCGGGCGAGGAGGTCGTCCCACGCGGCGGCCGGAATCGCGTAGAGGACGTCGATCAGGGCGACGACGTCGAAGGTCCCGCGGATCGCGGCGTCATAGCCCACGACGAACGTCACGCCCTCGACGGGTCCCATCTTGCGCGCGTCCGGCTCGACGGCCACGACGCGCGGAACGCCGCGGGCGGCGGCGAGCCGGGAGAAGACTCCGTGTCCCGCGCCGATCTCGAGCAGAGAGCCCGTTTCCGGGGGGATCGCGCGGAGAACGCGGGTGAACGGGCAGGTGAGGAGCCGAATGAGGGTGTGCAACCTTGTGCCAGGCAGCCTCCGCCGGAAGGAGGAGTAGGTTACGATTGTGTTACGGAGTAATCCCATCAACCCTCATCCTCGCACAATCGATTGGCGGCTCGTCACGGGCGCGTTCGTCGTCCTCGTGTCGCGCCTGCTGACGTTTCCGCGCACGCCGTGGGAGCTCGACGAGTTTCATTTTCTCGAAGCCGTCCGCGATTTCGATCCGCTCCGCCACCACCCGCATCCGCCCGGATATCCGCTGTTCGTCGGTCTCGGCAAAGTCTTTCACGCGCTGATCCCCGACCCGTTCGCGGCGCTCGTCGCGTTGAGCATCGTCTCCTGCGTCATCGGCTGGATCGCACTCTATCGCGCCTTCCGCAACTACGTGGCTGACGCGGACGTCGCCGCGGTGGGCGCGCTGATCTTCTATCTCTCCGCGGGGATGCTCGTTCATTCGCCGCTGGCGCTGGCCGACTCCACCGCGATCATGTTCCTGGCGTTGACGTTCTACGCGCTGAGCATCGACTCTGCGATCGGCGCGGGCGTGTTCGCGTCGGCGGCCATCGGCTGCCGGCCGCAGCTCGCGATCCCGCTGCTGCCGGCGCTCGCGGTGGCGTTGTTCATCTGCCTGCGCACGTGGCGGCAGCGCGGCATCGCCATCCTCGTGTTCACGCTCGTCTCCCTGGCGTGGCTCGCTCCGCTCGTTTACGCGACCAAGGGCTGGAACGGCTTCGTCGGCTACGAGCTCCATCAGGCGAGATACTTCATCGCCCACGATGCCGCGGCGTCACGCGGATCGAAGACGCTGCTGCGCGTCGCGGCGCGATTCGCTCTCAGGGCCTGGGGCTCGTCGATCACGATCGCCGCGATCGGCATCCTATGCGCGCTGGGCATCGTTCCGTTTCTTCGCCTCTGGCGCAGCACGATCATCCCGTTCGTCGTCTTTACGTTCGCGCACCTCGGCTTCGCGATCACGGCGATGGACCCGGCCGACGCGGTCCGCTACTCGCTTCCCGCGCTGCCGTTTTTCGCGCTGCTCGCGGCACTCGGCCTCGGAAATGTGGCGACCGCTGCCCTCAGCGGTCGCGGTGCCGCTGAGGGCAGCGGCACCCACATGTTGTTGAAGTGGATCGGCACTGCCGTCCTCGCCGCACTCTCGGCGTGGTACGTCCGCCCCATCCTGATCGACCGCGTCACGAGTCCCTCGCCCGTGGTCGCCGCGGCGCGATTCATCGACGCCACTCTCCCGCGCGACACGATCGTCCTCTACCAGGCCGGCACGCGGCCTCACGTCGAGTGGCTGCTGCCCGCGCACCAGAAGCACTTCCTCGAGCACGCGATGCGCCGGCTCTACGACTCGCCGGCTCCCGTGGTCGTGCTCATGGACGGCAGCTCGCGCGATCCCGATGCACGCACGTTCAGCTGGCGCGAGAGCGAGGCCTACACGAAGATGACCCGCGACTTCGGGCGGAGCGTCACCGCCGATCCGCTGCGCCCCGAAGAGCGGTTCCTTCGACTGCGCGGCATCCATCATCTCGAGTCCAACGCCAAGGACGGCCAGTGGCGGTGGCTGGATCCGATCGCGACGCTGCGGCTTCCATCGCTGGGCAGGCCAGTCGTTGCGCTGACATTCACGCTCTCGCGCGACGCGCCGTATGAAACGAACGACGTACACATCCTCGTCGACGGCCGCGAAGCGGGACGCGGTACCGTGACGAAGACGCCGGTCACGATCACCGTCCCATCTGGAAACGAGATTGAGATCCGCTCCGCGCGCTCGTTCCGTCCCGACGACGTCCTTCACAATCGCGACCAGCGCCTCCTCGCGGTGCAGCTGGTCGGACTGGAACAGCGCTGATGCAACCCGGTTATCATCCCCGCCAGATGCCGCGACCCTCCGTCTCGCTGGTGATCCCGATGTTCAACGAAGAGCTGAACATCGAGCACGCCGTGAACGCGGCCGTGGAGGCGCTGGCGAAATACTCGGACGACTACGAGATCATCGTCGTCGACGACGCCTCGACCGACGACTCGCCGAGGATGGTTGCGCGCATGGCCGAAGAGAGCCCGCGCATCCGCGTGCTGCGCCACGAGAAAAACCGCAAGCTCGGCGCGACGTTGCGCACCGGCTTCGCCGCGGCCACGAAGGACCTCGTGCTCTACATGGACGCCGATCTTCCGTTCGACCCCGACATTCTCGGCCGCGCGATCCGCGCCCTCCAGGTCACCGGCGCCGACCTCATCGCCGGCTACCGGCACGACCGCACCATCGAAGGACTGCGCCGCACGATCTACTCCTACGTCTACAACTCGCTGATCGGCGTCCTCTTCGGCTGGCCGCACCGCGACATCAACTTCTCGTTCAAGCTGATGAAGCGGAAAGTGCTGCAGGCGATCGAGCTGAAGTCGGAAGGATCGCTGATCGACGCGGAGCTGATCGTGAAGGCGAAGAACCGCGGCTTCGCCATCCAGCAGATCGGCATCGACTACTTCCCGCGCATCCGCGGGACGTCGAATCTCTCGTCGCCCGCCGTGATCCTGAAAATCCTCCGCGAGTTGATCAAGCTGTACCCGGAGATGCGCAAGCGCCGCAAGCACGACCGCGGCGACGACGCCATCGCCCCCGCTCCGCATGACGCGCCTGCTCATCGTCACAGCCGATGACGTCGGCCTGCATCGCGGGATGACGGAGGGCGCGATCCGCGCGCACCGCGACGGCATCGTCACGGCCTGCAGCGTCGTCGCCAACGGCGCCGAGTTCGAAGACGCCGTCGAGCGGCTCCGCGATCAGCCGTCGCTCGAAGTCGGCGTGCATCTCACGCTCGTCGAAGAGCGGCCGCTGACGCCGATGCGCTTCCCGCGCAAGTACACGTCGTTCGTGCCGCTCTACCTCGCGCGCGTGATCGGCATCGACGCGATCGAGCGGGAGCTCCGCGCCCAGATCGAGAAGGTCCTCGCCACCGGACTCACCGTGACCCACCTCAACGGCCACCAGCACCTTCACCTGCTGCCGGGGATCTCTTCATTAGTGAAGCGTCTTGCGAGCGAATACCTCATCGAGTACGTCCGCATCGTGAACGACCACGGCTCGGGGACGCGCGGACCGGCGATGCGCGCGCTCAGCTTCCTCGGCCGGCGGGCCCGCGTGTGGTGCGCGCCTCCGGCGCGCCTCAGGGCGGGCGGGGACGCCCGCACCACACCAGTCACCAACGATCGCACGATCGGCGTCGCGAACGCCGGCCATCTCGACGACCTCGTTCCGCTCCTCGATCACGTCGACGGCATCACCGAGCTGGTGACGCATCCCGGCGTCGCTGTGGAACGCTACGATCACTGGGGTTACGAGTGGGACGCGGAGACCCGCGCGCTGTGCGATCCGCGCCTGCGCGGCGAGCTCGCCGCGCGCGGCATCGAGCTGATCGCGCCGTCACACATATAATCCGCGCCCGCATGAAGAAGATCGCAGTCGTTCCCGGCGACGGAATCGGACCGGAAGTGATCGAGGCCGGGATGCGCGTGCTCGAGCGCGTCAACGAAACGCGCAACCTCGGACTGGAGTTCACCCACTTCGGCTGGAATGCCGACCAGTACCTCCGCACCGGCGTCTCCATGCCTCCCGGCGCGATGGACGACATCCGCGAGAACTACGCCGCCGTCTATCTCGGCGCGTTCGGCGATCCGCGCGTTCCCGACATGAAGCACGCCGCCGACATCCTCCTCGGCATGCGCTTCCAGCTCGACCTCTACGTCAACTACCGCCCCGTGAAACTGCTCGACGAGCGCCTCTCGCCACTGAAAGGGAAGGGGACGGCCGACATCGACTTCGTCATCTTTCGCGAGAACACCGAAGGCGCGTACGTCGGCATCGGCGGCAACTTCAAGAAGGGGACACCCGAGGAGATCGCCGTGCAGGAGGACGTCTCGACGCGCAAGGGCGTGGAGCGGATCATCCGCTACGCGTTCGAGTTCGCGAAGCGCGAGGGGCGGAAGTCGGTGTGCATGTCGGACAAGAACAACGTCATGCGCTTCGGCGGCGATCTCTGGATGCGCACGTTTGAAGAAGTGGCGAAGGAGTATCCGGAGATCGAGCACTTCCACATGTTCGTCGACGCGCTGACGATGCAGATGGTGCGCGCGCCGGAGATGTTCGAGGTGATCGTGACGAACAACATGTTCGGCGACATCGTCACCGATCTCGGCGCCGCGCTGCAGGGCGGACTCGGCGTCGCCGCGTCCGGCAACATTCACCCCGGCCGCGTCTCCCTCTTCGAGCCCATTCACGGAAGCGCCCCGAAATACGCCGGCAAAGACACCGCCAACCCCCTCGGCGCCATCCTCACCGCCGCCATGATGCTCGAGTATCTCGGCTTCACCGACGAGTCGCAGCTCATCGAGCGCGCCGTGACGTCCGCTATTCACGCCGGCGAAACGACCAAAGACCTCGGCGGCGCGCTGGGAACAAAGGCCGCCGCCGAAGCGGTGTTGCGGCGCTTATAAATTGGAGGGCGGGCTTCCAGCCCGCCTGGCGGGCAAGATGCCCGCCCTCCAGAGCTGGGTTCGCATGCTCGCTCCACCGACCGCTACGCGAACCGTCCGGCGCGTCCGGCGCGCTGAGAGCGCGCCGCTCCACATCAATGATGAAAAGTCAGCCAATTTCGCTGAAAGTTCATCATCAATGATGAAAAGTCAGCGAATCTCGCTGAAAGTCAGTCATTCATGATGAAGAGTCAGCGAATTTCGCTGAAAGTTAGTCATGCATGATGAAAAGTCAGCGAAATTCGCTGAAAGTCAGTCATTCACGATGTGAAGGTCCCCTCTCCCCGCGTGGCGGGGAGAGGGTCAGGGTGAGGGGCTACCAATTCACGGTCACGAACCCGAGGGCGCGGCGGCCGAGGATATCGCCGCCGAAGGCTTCCCAGTGCTCGTTGTCGAGGACGTTGCTCACGTCGGCGCCGACGCCGAACAGCTCGTTGATGCGATAGCTCGCCGCCAGGTTGACCACGTCGTATTGCGGCACGTTTCCGACGAACACGCCGGCCGCCCACGGGAACCCGTCGACCCAGCGGTACGACACTTTCGCGTCGAACTTCGAGCCGCGCCACGCCAGTCCGGCGTTGAACTTGGTCTCCGGCGCATTCGGCAGCAACTGATCGCCGATCGCTTTCGACTTCACGTCGAAGTCGAAATACGAGTAGTTGAAATCGAAGATCCAGTGGTTGCTGAGGTAATAGTTGAACGCCAGCTCCGCGCCCTGCGAGTCGACTTCACCGGCGTTCGCATACGAGAAGACCACGGCCGGCTTGCCGCCGACGGTCGTCAGACCCGCGTAGTTGGCGCCGAGGGCCGCCTTCAGGAAGGCCGTGACTCCCGCCTGCACCGGCGCCGGAATCGTCGGGATGTTCGTGGGCACGGTGTACGGAACGAACGAAGTGTTCACGCCCGGAAGAAGATCGGTCACGAAGTCTTCCATGTGGCTCTTGTAGAGATCGAGCGTGAGGTAGAGCTTTCCGCGGAAAATGCCGGCGTATCCGAGCTCGTGACTCCGCACTTTTTCCACTTCGAGATTGTTGTTGCCGCGCGCGAGGATCGGCAGCGGTCCAAACCCCAGCGCGGCGAGCGCCGGCGCCAGGGGCGCGGTCGTCGGGTTGAGCGTGGCCGCGCCGGCGAGGTTGGCGGGTGCGGCGGCGGGAACCTGCAGGAAGAGCTCGGAGTAATTCGGGCGCTGGAAGGCGCGGTTGTAACCGTAGCGGAACGAGTTGCCGCCGGTGGTGTAGACCAGCGCCGCCTTCGGCGAGAACTGCGGATCGTGCAGCGTCGAGTCGTCCCAGCGCGCGGCGCCGACGAACTTGAGGCTGTTCGTGATGTCGTGCTCGAACTGTCCGAATGCGCCCGTCTGCCGTTCCGATTTCGCCTCGGCCATCAGCGTCTGCACGCCCGAGTCGTTGGCGGTGTCGACGTCCTGATCGTTGTAAGCGACGCCGAGAACCACGCGCGTTCTGTCTTTGAGGAAACCCCAGTTCGTCTGGACCTCGGCGTGGAGGTTGTGCGAGTCCTCGAACAGCTTCGCGTTCGACGCCAGCGCGACCTGGTTCTCCGCTTTTCGCGAGTCGTAATACGCGCCGAAGTTCCAGCGCGGCATGTTGTAGTTCACGCGCGCCCACGGCCGCTGCGTATCGGTCACCTGAACGCGGCCGATACCAGTCTGAAACACCGGTCCCTCGATCGTGGAGTAGCCGGCTTCGGCGGTGAAGACGTTCGTGTTCGCGAAGTGTTTGTCCAGCCGCAGCCCGCCGAACTTGATGTCGACTTCATTCAGCGCGAGAGGAACGGCCTCGGCGCGGAGGCCGGGATACTCGACGCCGGCGTTCCGCGAGCGCGACCAGTCATCGCTCTGCGCGTAGCCGCCGACGACGCGGTAATACAACTCGTTTCCGAGCGCGCCCGCGTGGCGCACATCGGCGCGCCGCGTCGAGAGGTCGCCGCCGGAGAGCATCAGCCGCCCGCCCGCGCTGTCGCGCGGCATCTTCGTGGTCATGTTGAGGACGCCGCTGAATGCGTTCGCGCCGTACAGCGCGGAGCCCGGACCGCGGATCAGCTCCACGCTCTGCATCTCATCGAGCGGGAACGAGACCGCCGCCCACTCCTGCGCGCCGAGGAACGCGATCGCGGGATCGCGGCCGTCGATGAGCGTCAGGATGCGGCGGTTGAGCGAGCTGTTGAAGCCGCGCGCGTTGAAGTTCGTGTCATAGAGTCCGCTCTGCGTGAAGTCGACGCCCGGCGCATTTTCGATGATGCGCGGCGCCTGGCCCGACGGCGCGACGGCGGCGATGTCTTCCTGCGACGCGACCGTGATCGCGGCCGGTGCCTCGGTGATGCGCTCGGTGCGCCGCGAGGCCGAGTAGACGGTGATCGTCTCGGCGAGGCTGAGCTGCCAGTCGACTTTCTTGTCGACGCGCGCCGTGCCGCCGCTGGCGACGACCACGTTGTTTTCCGTCGCGGCCTGTTCACCGGCGACGAATTGCACCGTGTACGTGCCCGGAGGCACTTCGAGCACGAAGCTGCCGTTGGGCTCCGAGAGCGTGCCCTGCGACGCCTCGATGGCGTTGACGATCACGCCGCCGATGCCCGTGCCGTCGGCTCGGGTGATGCGCCCGGTGATGTGGCCGTGGGCCGCGAACAGCGGAACGGCGAAGAGGATGACGATGAATCCGAGGGACAGGATACGGGCAGACCGTGGAAGGGCCATGACGAACCTCCTCAGACGAATGGGCGAATAGACCTTGAGCCGATTGTGCGACGAAGGTAGCGCGCCGGAGCGCCCCGCGTCAACGGAATTCGGGAAAGACGCCGCGAAGCGGGTTACTTCGGATCACCGGTGAGAACGAATGCGGCCCAGTAGTAGGGATCGGAATGCTCAGCGCGCGTTTCCGCCTGGGCCGCTCGCAGCGCGGCGGCGTTTCCCATGCCTTTGCGCAGATTTCGATAGAACGCGATCATCAGCGACGAGGTCGCGGCATCGTCGACGGACCAGAGACTGGCCACCACCGCGGGCGTTCCCGCGAAGATGAAGGCCCGGCTCAGACCGACGACGTCGTCTCCGCCGCTCTGCGCGCCGAGCTGCGACTGGCAGGCGCTCAGCACGACCAGACTGGCGCGTTTCAGATCGAGACCGTAAATCTCCCGCACCTCCAGCGAGCCGTCGCGCTCCGTATCGAGCGTGTCGTCCGGCGCGAGGACGACGCGCGAGAAGAGCGGCGCCGCCGCGTTGAGCTGCCCGTGGGTCGCAATGTGCAGGATTCCGGCATTGCCGGCCCGCTCGCGAAAGGCCGTTTCCGTCGCGGCGCCTCCGAGCAGCGCGGTCGTTTCATAGAGCGCGGCCACCGCCTGCGCTTCCTTTTCGGCGTAATGCAGAAGAGGAAGTCCCTGCGCGTGCCCCTGGCCGAATGCCACCAGATCGCCTCGTGTCGCTTTTCGCCTCCGCTCGATCAGAGGCAGGGCACTCGCGGTCGGGAGATGAAAGAGCGTGTATTCCTCGCCGAACCATTTTCCGGACTCGCTGCCGCGAAGCGCGGCAAAGGGCAGCAAATGCAACACGCCGTGCGGCACGATGCCGACGAGCGGCGTCTTCAACCGCGGCAGCAGCGGCGCAATGAGCCACCCCGATAAGCGGGCCAGGCTCGGCGATGGCGCGCCTCCGATGTCCGCGAAACTGCGCACCTCGCGAACCGCGTCGCTCAAATCCGCCTCGCTCACGCGCAGCTCGACCGTTTGAAACGTCTCGCGCGTCACGACGAAGGCCAGCGTCTCCTCGGCGGTCACGAAATAAACGAGCAGCGTCGTCTCCGGATCCAGCAGCCGCTGAACTTCGGCGAGCTTCAGCGGAGAGATGCTGACCAGGGACGCGTAATCGGGGTCGGCGACCTTGAGACGCGTCAGGTGGTCCGCGTACTCGCGGCGTTTGGCAGTGAGTTGCGCGGACAGTGAGCGGCTGCGCTCCGCATCCTGTTCGGCGCGCGGCCGGGCGCGCTCCTGCGACAGGACGCGATCCAAGCCGGCCAGCGCGAATCGCAGGTTTCGCTCCTGCGCAACCTCTTTCTGCGCGCCTTTTCGTACTTCAACGGCGTTGTTCCCGAGTTGATCCAGAAACGTGCGTGCCCGGGCACGCTCGGCAAGGTCGAACGCTTCGACGGGCCGATCGAGACGAACGAGCAGACGGACCGCTCGCGCATATACGTCGGTGGAGCGTTCGCCGAGACGGGTCTTGATCTCCTCGGTTTGCCCGCCGGCGCGAATCGTCTCTTCGAGCGCGATCGCCTGCAGGTAGGCGTCGAGCGCCTCCTGCAACTTTCCCTGGCTCTCGTGCAGCCGCCCGATGCCGGCCAGAAACGACGACTCAGCGCTCGGAACCCCCGTCTCCCGCGCGAGGGCCAGGGCCTGCTGATAGGCGGCGAGTGCTTTGACCGGCTCGCCCTGCCGGGCGTAAAGCTCGGCGTATTTGGCGAGATCGCCGCTCTCACTGAGACGGTCGCCGATGTTTCGATCGAGTGCCAGCGCTTCCTGAAGCAGTTCCAACGCCTTCGCATACTCACCGAGCTCGATGTTCACTCCCGCGAGATTCGCGAGCGTCGTGCGCACTAACGGATTCTTGTATCGACGTTGCTCGGCGAGGACCTGCTCCATGAGCGCCCGCGCCTCTGGAAACTCTTTTTTCATGGCCCGAACCGCGCCGAGGTTCATGAGCGTGTCCGTGCGATTGTGTCCGTACGGTTGCTTCGCCAGCTTCTCGTAGATTTCCGCGGCTTCTTTGAGCTCGCCGAGAACGACATGGAGTCCGGCGAGGTTGCCGAGCGTTCTCGCTTCGCCGTCGAGATCGTGATGCGCGCGTTGGATGTCCAGAACGCGGTTGAAGAATGCAAGTGCCTGGGGGTATTGCGCTCGCGCCATGCAGACCAGCGCCAGGTTGTTGAGCGGGTTCCCCTGCGCTTCCTCGTCGCCGGTCTCGCGCGCGATCGTGAGAGCCTGCATCGCGAGCTCATACGCCTGCGCGTAATCCCCTTTTGAGAAGAGGATCAGTCCGATGCCGGTGAGGGCCATTCCTTCGCCGCTGCGGCTGCCCGCCTTGCGAAATAGATCCCGGGACTTCTCACACTTCGCGAGCGCGCCGGCGTAATCGCCTCGTCTCATGAGATCGCCGCATTCGTTATTCAGGTCGTTCGCCTTGCTCCATTGGACCTGTTGCTTCTCCGTTGGCGGTTTCTCAACGCGCCCGAGGCGTGCGCGCAGGCCTGTGATCTGCGACTGTGTTTCTTCGAGCGTGACGGTTTCTCCGAGCTCGCGCCAGATCGGGAGTGCCTTTTCCAAGAACTCCAGAGCCTCCTTCGGATGCCCGAGGCGGCGATGGATGTAGGCAATGGCGTCGAGTGTCCTCGCTTCTCCGTCCCTGTCGCCGGTCTCACGGCGGATCGCGAGCGCCTGAGCCAGGACTTCGAGAGCCTGCGCGTCCTGCATTTGAAGGGCGTGTGCGTAGCCGATGTTGTGAAGGACCTCGCCTTCGCCCTTGCGATCTCCCTTTCGAGCGAGAAGGGTCCGCTCCTCTTCGAACGTCTTCGCGGCCTCGGCGAATTGACGCAACTTGAGTTGCGTCGCACCGATGTTGTCGAGGGCCTCGGCCTCCCCGTCGCCGCCGATCTCGCGCAGGATTGCGAGCGACTCCATGAACGACTCGAGCGCTTTCGCGTGCTGGCCTTGAAGCTCGAGCATCATGGCCCGGCCGGAAATCACTTCCTCCTCTCCTTTACGATCACCGATGCGGCGATAGATGGCGAGCGCGCGATCGAGTCCGGCGAGCGCACCGGCGGCATCGCCGCTGGCGTAAAGCGCAACCGCGTCGTCTGCCAGTTTCTCGGCCTGTTCTTTCGTAGGCTCGCTGGTCTGGCCGTGCAGCGTGGCGGCGAGGAGCAGCAAGACGCAAGCGAAGACCAGCTCACGGATTCTGGTCATGAGCAAGCCTCTCCTTCAGCTCCTGCACGGATCGCGCGTCGCCGAGCTTCTCGAACAGCGTGAGCGCATCGCGGAACGCACTCGTGGCCTCGCCCGGCAGGCCGAACGCCTGCTGGTAGAGCACTCCGAGCGACTGTTGCGCGAGCGCCTGGCTCTCGATGTCGCCGGTGGCGAGCGAGTCCTTCGCCGCCCGGACGTACCGCTCTTCCGCGAGACGATTGAGGCCGGCGGTCTGATACAGGTTGCCGAGCGTCTGCCAGACACGCGGCGCGGGATGAGCCTTCGCCAGCGCCTCGAGCCGCTCGATGGCTTCGGCGTGAAGGCCGTGCGATGCGTAAACGTGAGCCGTCAGAAGCTGCGCTGCGTCGGCCGGCAGTGGCAACCCGCTGATGCGCTGCGCCTCGGCGCGAATGGTTTTTGCCGCGTCCTCCGTCAGAAGCGTGAATCCGAGTCCCGGCTCGGACAGCTCGTCGGAGCTGTGGCCTCCCGCATTCACGCTGACCTTGTACGTCGCGCCGGGCGTGAGAGCGGGAGCATCGGCAGGATAGGAAACCGACGTTGCCCCATCGACGGCCGCTGTCCAGTTCACGCCCGGCCCGCGCAGCGAGACCTTGAAGCGCGTGATTCCCGGCATCGGCGCCCAGCGCAGAATCGGGCGAGGAGAAAGCAGTTTCGTGCGCCGAGGCGAGATGACGACCGGCACCTCCTCGCTCGCCTCGCTCCGCGTCGGATTGATCAGACTTCCTTCATAGATCGCGATCGCCTTGTTCTCGATCGGACAGGGAACGCCGCTCGCTTTCCCGTCGGGCAACTGGTGAACGGAGAGATCCGCACACGCGACGGTGGCCTGCGCCGGACTGGTGAGGCGTACCAGATCGCCGCGCCGCAGGAACGTGCCGAATCCCGCGGGCGCGGACGTGGTCCATCCTTTTCGTTTCACCGTGACTTTGCCCTGCACCGCGACGAGCACGTGCACGTCGTCGCCGCTCGCGGCGGCGCCGGCCGCGATTGCGCACCATAGGAAGAGTCTGCGGGTGACGGCGCGGGTCATGGCATGCTCTGGAGCAACCGCTCCTGCGCGAGCCCAAGCCAGCTCGCTTCCACCTCGCCCTGTTCGCCGGGAGCGTAGGCAACACAGCTCTCCCATTCCGCGGAGGCCTCCTTCTTCTCCGCTTCCAGGACCTGCGCGAGGAGGCAGTGCGCGGCTGCCCCACCTTGCGGACGCAGCCTGATGGCCGTTTTCAAATCCTCCTCGGCCTGCAAAAAGTAGCCGAGTCCGAAGTTCGCCCAGCCGCGGTTCTTGTGCAGCGAGTATTGAACGAGACGCTCCCGCGGCGCGAGCGCAAGGGCATGATCGAGGAGAGCCAGCGCGCTGGCGGGATCGCCCCGCTGCAGCAGGTAGAGCCGGGCCAGATTGTTGTAGGCGGGATACATCCGCTCGTCGAGCTTCAACGCGCGCTGGTACTCGCTCTGCGCGGTGTCATAGTCGAGCGTTTCCTCCTGCGCGCCGGCCAGATTGAAATGGGCCTGGACATAATCAGGATGGAGGCTGATGGCGCGCTCGAAGCCTTGCCGCGCGCTCGTCACCTTGCCCGCCTGTAGCAGGCGCACGCCGCGATCGTTGTAGAACCGCGCGATAGAAGGCAGCGAAAGGCGCAGTGTCACGATTGCCGCGAGCACCCCGAGCGCGAAGATGGTCTTCCATGCGTCGTGCGATCCGCGCGCGATGCGCAGACGCGCAAGGAAACGCTCGATCCACCTGCCGCCCCCGCTCGTCAACGCGCCGCCCGCGAGCAACGCGAGCAGTCCCTGTGAAAATGTACTGAGCAGCGCGAGGAAATCGGGTCCGCCGCTCAGGAACCGCAGCGAAATCTCCGTCGCCAGGGTCACGGCGAGAGTAATGAAGGCGCCGGCAAGGATCGCCCACGCCGGATTCGCCGCCGGAGCCTGCGAATCGGCGATTTCGTCGAGAGACCACCACCAGGCTGAAGGCGGCGCCTGCACCGCGTTTCGCCATGCGACGAGCGCGGAGCCCCCGGCTGACGCGGCGATCGCCGCGGCGTTCGCGCGCAAACGCGTGTCGAGTTGCGCGACCTGACGAAGATCCTCAGGAGCGAGAGTCGCTGCCTCAGCGAGTACGCGAGCGAGCGTTTCGCGCGCGGCCAGCACTTCCAGCGGAGGGCCGGAATCGAGCAACGCGGCATACGTCGCAATCGCGTCGTCGACATTCGGAGACGCCCCGTCCACCTGGGAGCGGGCCGGTTCGGAGATGTGCATGTATGGACATTCTCCGCCTATTTCGCCCGACGAGCACCGGCGGGGCGTGCAGCACGAGGATCAATGTGACGAACATGCTCTTCGCGGCGGCGCTCACGACTGTCCAGCCACGTAGAGAATGATCAGTACGAACGTCAGGATCGCGAGGACCGTCAGCGTGATCTTGATCCACGACCACGGCGCGTTGCCGTGGCATTTGCCGGTCACGCCGTTCACGAGGAAGCGATACGGCTTGCCGCGATAGTCGTACGCGGCGACCCACACCGGCAGCAGCGCGTTCTTGTACGCGAGCGCGGAGAACACGCTTTCGACCTGCAGGTTGCGCTGCGTGTCGCCCGGCACCTCGCGCGCGCACGCGGTGCGCAACTCGTCGCGCATCCGATTCTTCGCCGTCTCCAGCGCTTCCGGCAGATCGATGGCGTTCTCCTCGGCGAGAAATCCGGAGAGATACGACGGGTCGTACGGCGTCAGCTCCGCGGTGGGGAACGGCTCGATGCCGCGGCAGAGCGAAGAGTCGAGGCCGCGCGAGGCCGGCACCGGCACGTCGTCGAAGAACATCTCCAGCGACCCGGCGGCCGGCTCCCATCGCACGCGCCGCTCGCGGCGGCGGTCCTTTCCGCTGCCGGCTTCGACGTAGTAGTAGTAGCCGGCTTCCGCGGTCCAGTACGAATGCGTCGCCGCGTCGAACGTCCAGAAGGGGATGTACGCGCCCTGCATCGCGGTCATGCGCGAGGCCGACTTCAGGTCGTTGGGGCGCAGCCACAGACTGCGCTGCCATTTCCGGAACGACTGCAGCGAGGAGTCGCGCGTGATCCGGAAGGGGAGCAGTCCCTCGGGACGGACGACGTTTGCGTCGGCCGGCGCCTCGACGACGGCGGTGGTGCCGCAGAACGCGCAGGCGCTGGCGGAGACGAGCGGATCGAGCGTCGTGTGCGCGCCGCAGCGCTTGCAGACGATGACCTTCCGCTCCGCGCCCCATCCGAGATCGCGCGGCGCGCGCAGCGCGGCATCGACGGAGCGCTCGCGGATCGACTCCGCGCGCGCCGCGACTTCCTTCTCGAATCCGCAGTACTCGCACTTCAGCGCGGTGACGCCCGGCTCCCAGCGGAGATCGGCGCCGCAGCCCTCGCAGGGGAACTTGCGGACTCTCGCTTCGACCGCGGAACCGGTGGTCATTTCGGCGGCGGCGGGGGAGGCGGCATCGTGGAACTGCCGAGGCCGAGCTCCGCGTACGAATCGAGCGGAGCCCAGGCCGCCGCGCCGGGACGCCACGCCTGCGTCGAGGCGGCGACCTGTCCGCCCTGCACCATCGCCTTCAGCGCGTCATCGGTGTAGGGGCCGTAGGTCTTGCCGTCGATCGCGAGCGACCAGCGCGGCGCGTTCGGCGAGCCGCCCGGGGGCGGCGGCGGGGCGGTGGCGCCGGAGGGTGGGGGAGGCGCGTTCATGGCGCCACTCATCGCCTGGCCGATGGCCATTCCCGCGCCGAGGCCCGCGCCTGCGCCGGCGAGGCCGCCCGGATTCGCGGCCGCGATCTTGATCGACTCCGCGGTCTGCATCTGCGCGTATTGGCCGAGGCGGTCGCCCAGGACGCCGAGCTTCGTGCGCTGATCGATTGCTGCTTCGACTTCTTCCGGCAGCGAGACGTTGTCGATATTGAAGCGCGACAGCTCGAGCCCGAAGCTCGCGAACGCGGGGCCGAGCTCCTTCTGCGCGAGCGCCGAAAGCTCGCGATAGCTCGACGCGAGATCGAGCGCGGCGATCTTCGACTCCGCGACGATGTCGGAGAACTGGCTGATGATCGTCGAGCGAAGCTGCCCGAGGATGTCCTCGGTGGTCGTCAGCCCCTGCGTGCCGACCACCGTCTTGAAGAACTCCTTCGGATCGGAGATGCGCAGCGCGTACGTGCCGAACGCGCGCATGCGGATCATCCCGAACTCCGCGTCGCGCATCATCACCGGGTTCGACGTTCCCCACTTCAGGTCCGTGAACAGGCGCGTGTTGAAGAAGTAGACCTCGGCCTTGAACGGAGACTGGAAGCCGTACTTCCAGCCGCGCAGCGTCGTCAGGATCGGCAGGTTCTGCGTCGAAAGCTCGTAGCGGCCGGGCTTGAAGAGATCCGCGACCTCGCCTTCGTTGATGAAGATCGCGGACTGGTTCTCGCGCACGATGAGCTGCGCGCCCATCTTGATTTCCTGGTTGTAGACCGGAAAGCGGTAAACGAGCGTGTCGCTCGAGTCATCGAGCCACTCGATGATCTCGATGAATTGAGAGCCGATCTGGTTTTTGAGGTTGTCGAAGAAGCCCATGTCGTGTGACCTCCAAAGTGAAGGTGTGAGTGTAACGCGGTTGGTGGAGCGGCGGGCTCTCAGCCCGCCGAACATGCCGGCGGGCTGAGAGCCCGCCGCTCCACCGAACTGTAACCGGTTTTGGAATTCAGCACGCGACGCACGGTTGACGCTCCTCGCATGTTGAGAAAGCTGATCGTTCTAATCCTGGCCGCCCTCCCGCTTCTCGCCGACGAAGGCATGTGGATGCCGCAGCAGGTGCCGCGGCTCGCGGACGATCTGCGGAAGCTCGGGATTCAGATCGATCCCGCGCGGCTCTCGGATCTCACCGGCGATCCCCTCGGCGCGGTCATCTCCCTCGGCGGCTGCACGGCGTCCTTCGTGTCGCCGGACGGATTGATCGTCACGAATCATCATTGCGCGTTCGGATCGATCCAGCACAACTCCACGCCGGAGCGCGATCTCATCGCCGGCGGATTTCTCGCCCGCACGCGCGAGGAAGAGCTGCCCGCCGCGCCCGGAACGAAGGTGTGGGTCACGACGAAGACCGAGGATGTGACCGCGCGGATGACGGGAAACATCGCTGGGAAAACGGGCGACGCCGCGCGGGCGCGGCTGCTCGACCGCCGCGAGAAAGAGCTCGTCGCCGAGTGCGAGAAGACGCCGGGCGTGCGCTGCAGCGTGTCGTCGTTCTTCGAAGGCTCGCAGTATGTGCGGACCACGAGGAGCGAGCTCACCGACGTGCGGCTGGTCTACGCGCCGTCGGAAATGATCGGCGACTTCGGCGGCGAGATCGACAACTTCGAGTGGCCGCGGCACACCGGCGACTTCGCGTTCTATCGCGCGTATGCCGGCGGCAAGCCGTACAAGCCGGCGCACTGGCTCAAGGTCTCGGCCGGCGGCGTCAGCGAAGGCGACGGCGTGATCGTCGCCGGTTATCCCGGCCGCACGTTTCGCTACAAGACCGCGGACGAAGTCCGCAACTACCAGGAGTTCGTCTACCCGACGAACATCCGCTACCTCACCGACACGATGCGGATCATGGAAGAGGCGGGGAAGAACAACCGCGAGGTGCAGATCCGCAACTCCGCGCGCATCGAGAGCTTCGCCAACTCGCTGAAGAACTCCCAGAGCGTCAGCGAGGGATTCGTGAAACACCACATCCTCGACGCGCGGCGCGAGCGCGAAGAGCGGATGGACCGCGTGACGCGCATCCGCAATCCGATGCTCGAGGAGATCGCCGCCGCCAACGCGGAGAAGTTCCGCACGCGCGAGCGCGACCTGATTCTCGATTGGATCACCGGCCGTGCCGCGCCGATGTTCATCCAGGCGTACACCGTGGCCCGCGTCGCGACCGAGCGGCCGAAACCCGACATCGACCGCCTCGCGAAATACCAGGAGCGGCAGTGGCCGGCGCTGAAGCAGGCCTCCGTGCGCGCGCAGCGGACGATGGATCCGGGCAGCGACCGGGCCATCCTGCGGTACTTCGTCGCCGAAGCGTCGAAGCTTCCCGCGGCGCAGCGCATCCAGCCGGTCGACGACGCGGTTGCGGCGGCGGGCGGCATCGATCCGCTGATCAGCCGTCTGTATGACTCGACGAAGATCGGCTCGCAGGAGGAGCGCGAGAAGATGCTCGGCGAATCGGCGGCGCAGCTGCGCGCGCGCGGCGACGCGATGATCGATTTCGCGCTGGCGCTGCTGCCGCTGCTCGACGCCCGCGAGGAGCGCGATCTCGCCTGGACCGGCGCGATGTCACGGCTGCGCCCGCGCTACTTCGAGCTACTGGGCCATGTGGAGGGAAATGGCCGGTTGTATCCCGACGCGAACTCCACGCTGCGCCTGACGTTCGGCCGCGTGGCCGGCTATCGTCCGAAAGACGCCACGTGGTACACGCCCCAGACGTCACTGCGCGGCGTCGTGGAGAAAGAGAAAGGCGAGGAGCCGTTCGCCAGCCCGAAGGCGCTGCTCGCGGCGGCGTCCGATCCCG
>Ga0105242_10001571_pt1 | contig 17970 bp, 14 predicted proteins | sample KBSM24metaG_FD_81521 | JGI IMG/M metagenome (GOLD analysis project Ga0105242, IMG submission 81521) | Miscanthus rhizosphere microbial communities from Kellogg Biological Station, Michigan, USA - KBS M2-4 metaG | ecosystem: Host-associated > Plants > Roots > Rhizosphere > Soil | place... | reverse complement strand
GGAATACCCAATTTGCTGAGCGGGTCGCCGAAGTTATTGGCTTGCAAATTCGGCACGTCGGGCGGCGCAATAATAGACGGCGGCATCTGCAGCTTGGCCTCCACCGGATCGACGCGCGGCGGAGTAAAGTGGCGTGGCTCGGGCTTGGGCAGCTTGCCTTTGCTAGCATCCAGAACTTGACGCGCCCCGCCGCCGCCGCCACCACCGGAGTGCTGCTTATTCTCTGCTAAGTAAGGGCGCAAGTCGATTACCAGGTCCGTGAAATGCTGCTTCACCAGGTTTTGCACCGGATGGAATGTGCCCAAAACAAAAACCGCAGCCAGCAGCATGGCGTGAGCCGCCAGCGACGATACCCCCGCAAGGCGCCATGAACCGGAGACCTGCCGAGCCGGCGTACTGCGAAAGACAACCTGATATTCCGCACCATCCACGTGGCTGCTCCAGCGCCCCACGGCTCCGCGAAACCGGGACAGCGAGTCCTCCAGCAATGCCAGCTCGGCCCGGCAATCGTCGCATTCGCGCGCGTGCTGTTCGACGAACGGCTCGGCGCCTTCGATGAAACATTCGGAAATCTGCAGCGCGGAGAGATGCCTGTTCATTTGGTTACCTCCAGCTTTGCGCGGACCGATTGCAGGGCTCGAAACAGATGGGTCTTCACAGTTCCTTCTTTCATGCCGGTGGCGCCAGCGATTTCGAGAAGATCCATCTCCTCCACAAAACGAAGCAAGAATACGGTTCGCTGGCGCTCGGAGAGCTGCGCAACAACGCTCCAGATCGCCCGCACTTGTTCCTTCGCCACAACTGCAGCTTCCGGCGTTACCTGGCGATCCGAAATCCAATCGCCCAGATCCTCCGGATGCACGCCCGGATGCAGCGCACGCCTCCAAAACTTCAAACGGCTACTGGTTTCGTGTTTGCGCACCAGATTGATGGCAATCTGCATGAGCCAGGTGGCTGGGCTGGACGCGCCGCGGAACTGGTTGCGGGCGCGATAGGCGCGCAGAAAACAGTCCTGCGTCAGATTTTCGGCGGATTCCCGGTCGCGGAGCGAAGCCAGCAGAAACCGGAAGACCCGCGGCCGGTACGCCTGCACAAGCGCGTCAAACTCCAAAGAGCTTTCGGTTCCGGTGCCGCCCGCGTCCGCTACGCCAAGTGTTACAACCGTTCCCATTCGAACGGTTAGATCCCTTCCCGCCGAAAGGGTTTACAAGGAATAGGGAAATAAAACAAAAGGACTAGTACCCCTAAACTGGGTGGGGTCGATAAACCTCGGTTCTGCATATATACTGAGACAACTGGATGAGGTCGTAATCATCCATCGGAAAGTCGCACCTGAGATCTGGGCGCAGAGTCGACTATGATTCAACAATCGGAGCCGCTTGCGGGGGCGGGCACGGGCGTGTACTCCACCAAAATCATTTACTCTTCCGCGCAATTCTCGCAGCTATCCCAAGAGGCCCGGCATCTTCTGGTAGAACGGCCCAGCACCTGCAATCCCCACTTTTTCTTGTCCTCGGTACAAAGAAATATCTGGTCGCCGCTGGCGGTGGTGGTCTCCCGCGATGGAGTGACGATTGGCATCGTCTACGCCAAGGAGCGAAAACTCGCTGGTTTCGGGCTGGGGCTCATCTATGCGGACGCAACCTTGGACGGTATGGTGGTCGCCGATCCCGCGAACCGGGAGTCGGTCTTCGAAGTAGCGTTACGCCGCTTGCTCGATGAACGGGGAAGCCGCGGCCTGCGCTTGCTGATTCCGAGCACAGGGTTAGAGCGCGATGCCATCCAAAAGATCTTGGATTCGCGGCCGTTGGATGTCCATTACTCCCCCGTCGAGCATCATAGTATTGTGGAACTGGGGCCGAACTATGAAGCGTTCCTGGAAAAACTTGGCAAGCGGACTCGCCGGAATTTCCGCTATTACCGCCGCCGGCTGGAGGCCGAGGGACACACCTATGTCGAGCGGGTTCCGCCAGCGGAGTTCGAACGTGCTGCGTTTAAGCTTCTGGAAAAGGATGTGGTGGGAGCCGACCGCGATGGTATTCACCGGGCCCTGGGAATGCTGGCAACCGTGAAGGATCCTCTCTATGTCGGAATACGCCACCATAATGGAGAGTGGCTCAGTATCCTGGGCGGCTGGCGCGAACGTGACTACGGCGTGGTGTTCTTCCAGATGAACAACGACAAAGACTTTCCACAGAGCGCCCTGTGCGTTGCCTTGCGCAGCTATTTGATTGAGGCTTTGATCTCTGCGAAAATTCCTAATCTGCTGTTCTGGGGTGGAGTCGGTCCGCCGCTGCGCCGCTACTGCCGCATACTTCCGGCAACCGGTGTGCACTTAGACCTCCCCACCTTCGCGTGGCGCACTTCCCGCCGGCTGATCGGCTATATCACCCACTTCCTTCCGCAGCGTCTGCGCACCATCGCCAGTTGGGTGGCGCCGGGCGTGCCCAGCCAGACTGTGAATCCACGCGTATCGAGCGAGGTTGGATGACCTTCACACAACAATTTCTCGAAGAAGTATCGGAGGTAGTGAAGAAAATCGATGTCCAAGCCGTGGACCGATTGGTGGCACTCGTAGCGCGGACCCGTGCCGCCGGCGGCAGGCTGTTCATCTTGGGTGTAGGCGGTAGCGCCGGCAATGCGTCGCACGCAGTCAACGACTTTCGCAAAATCACCGGCATCGAAGCCTATGCGCCCACCGACAACGTGTCGGAGCTGACCGCGCGCACCAACGATGAAGGTTGGTCCACTGTGTTCGAGCGCTGGCTGCGCGTCAGCCATTTACGGCTGGATGACATGCTGCTGATCTTCTCCGTGGGCGGCGGCAATCTCGAAAAGCAGGTGAGCCCCAACTTGGTGGAGGCCCTGAAATACGCCCGCACTGTGGGCGCAAAAGTCGGCGGCATCGTGGGACGCGATGGCGGCTACACTGCGCAAGTGGCGGACGCGTGTGTGCTGATCCCGGTCGTGAATCCCGCGCATATCACACCACACTCGGAAGCCTTTCAGGCCGTGATCTGGCACCTCTTGGTTTCGCATCCTGATCTCAAGCAAGAACAGACCAAGTGGGAGTCGGTGGTCTAAGCGGTGGCCGGCCAGCGCGCAGTTTTTCTGGACCGCGACGGCGTACTCAACCAGGCAATCGTTCGCGACGGCAAGCCCTACCCCCCCGCGAGCGTCGATGACTTGATCATTGTGCCAGACGCGCCGGCATCCCTCGAAGCTCTGAAACAGGCTGGGTTTCGTCTGCTGGTAGTCACCAACCAGCCCGATATTTCCCGCGGAACTCAGGCCCAAGCTGCGGTCGAAGCCATCCACCAGGCTCTGCGGCAAACCCTACCGCTGGATGACTTTTTTCTCTGCCCCCACGATGATTCGGACCTCTGCGATTGCCGCAAGCCTCGCCCTGGCTTGCTTCTACAGGGAGCCGAAAAGTATCCCATCGACCTGTCCCGCAGCTTCATGGTGGGAGATCGTTGGCGGGATGTCGAGGCCGGTGCCAGAGCCGGTTGCGCGACGGTATGGATCGACTTCGGCTATCGGGAAAAACGTTCCTCCGTTGAGCCCTCGGCGACCGTAAATTCGCTCAGGGCGGCAGTCGACTGGATACTGCGGCAGCCGTGAAAATCGCAGGCTATCATTAGCGTCAGGAGGACCCGCCGGCTGCCCTTATTATTGGGCCCCAAACAGCCGATCTATGGTTAAACGGAATGCCCACGAATATGGCCCCCAAGCCGGTCAAAAATCTGAAAGTTAAGCTGTTCGCCGATGGCGCCGAGCGTGCCGGCATCCTGAAGATGTACGAAAACCCGCTCATCCGCGGCTTTACCACCAATCCCACGCTCATGCGCAAGGCCGGCATCACGGACTATGAAGCCTTTGCCAAAGACATCGTAAGCGCGGTTCCGGATCGTCCGCTTTCCCTCGAAGTGTTTGCCGACGAATTCCATGAGATGGAGCGGCAAGCGCTCAAGATCTCGCGCTGGGGAGATAACGTTTACACCAAAATACCGGTGACTAATACACGCCGCGAAAGCTCGTTGGATTTGATCTGCCGCTTAGCTCGCCAAGGCGTCAAGCTGAACGTGACCGCCATGATGACGCTGGATCAAGTCAGAGATGTGAGCGCCGCGCTAGCGGGCGGCCCAGCGGCCTATGTATCGGTATTCGCCGGCAGAATCGCCGACACCGGACGCGATCCGGTTCCCATGATGGCCAAGGCGGTGGCGTTATTACAGCCCTATTCGAACATCGAGCTCATCTGGGCCAGTCCCCGGGAACTGCTGAACATCTTTCAAGCGGATTCCGTAGGTTGTCACATCATCACCGCCACCAACGATCTGCTCAACAAGCTGGCGCTGGTCGGCAAGGACCTGGACGACTATTCGCTCGAAACCGTGGAGATGTTTCATCGCGACGCCACCCACGCTGGCTTTGCGCTCTGAAGGACGAGAAACCAAGGCTCGCCAAGTACCAATCCAAGTTAACGCAAGCGCGACACGAAGTCTCTATAACTGTTGGATCGCAGGAACGATGCTGCGGCGTCCCTAGCTCCCGGGATGCTTAGATGGCCGCCGTCCAAGCTGACAGGAATTCCGTCTTTTGTGCGATCGCCATTTGCGTCGCTGGCCCGGAAAAGAGAATCGCGATCTACAAATAGGACATTATTGTAACGTTGTACGGCTTTCTCTAGTAGGCTGTTTGCCTCGCGGTATCTGATGTCACTTCGATTTCCAATCTCACCGATGTTAAATGTCGAGCGATAGAGCAGGCTTCGTCTATAGATCGATGTCACATCGGAATCGTAATGTTTCGGCGTGGGCATCACCAGCACCACCTTCACTTTCGCTGCCGCAACGTCAATCAGGCGAAGTACGCCCGCCATTTTCTCTTGCGCTAAGACCGGTTCCCAGTTCGCAGCGAAAACGGCAAAGTCGTAGTGGGACAGATTCTTCTTGAGGTATTCTCTATTGAACAAACATTGCTGAAGTGCTCGGCTGGCAATGTCACCCGTGAACTCCTGGTCCAAACTTGGATGGCACCAATTCGTGGTGATGGCATTGATATTAAGGTGTGACTTTTCGCCAACAATCGACCATAACGGTTCGTACGACCCTGCATAGGAATCTCCAAACAAAACGCCCTTGGTTGACGCTGCTTTGTCTCCCAGCCAACATTCCACGCCCTTCTGGCCCAGCGTGAGCTCCCTCTCGGTATCGATGCTGTAAAAACACCACCCATTCTCGATGAGCGGCAGATCGATCTCCGCAAGTTGCGCCGCTTTGGGCATCCGGTTTGGAAAACCCCTCGTCGCGTGCCCCGCTAACCCTACGGTAACGAACAAGAGATTGCCACACACAACCAGAGCGACAATCTGTTTGCGCCGGATTTTCTGGCGGTTCCGGAAAGGCGCTTCCACATATTTCCAACTGAAGTACGCCAGTACTAAGGAAACGGCTGCCAATGCCGTCAACAGTTGAGTGCTCGGCTCGTAAAGACTTCTGTGCCGCGCAAACGCGAACAGCGGTTGATGCCAAAGATAGGCGCTGAACGAGATCAGGCCCACGCTCACCAGCAACTCACATCCAAGCAGTTTGCCCACCCAAGTCTGCTGCGTGCAAAATAGCACGATCAGCGCCGTGCCGATGGTGGGGACCAGCGTGTAAAGGATCGGAAATGGAACATTTCTATCGAGCCCGCACACCGCGTAGACGATGAGGAGTAAGCCCACGATACTCCCCGCTTGAGTCACAACCACGTTCCTGTTTGGAGTGCGTTCGAAGAGATAGAAAGCCACCAGTGCACCGAGCAACAACTCCCAACTGCGGGCGGGCAAGAGGTAGAACGTAGCAACTGGATTATGAGTTGTCCCGCGTATCGCTGCGTACAGACTGATGCTTGAAGTCAAGACCAGGAGTGCCACTATCCAGCGCTTTCCCAGACGCCAAGCCAGAGACAAGGCGAGCGGGAAGATCAGGTAATATTGCTCTTCCACCGCCAGACTCCAGGTATGCAGCAACGGCTTTAACTCAGACGCCGTGTCAAAATAGTCGGTCGTCCGCCAAAAGAGTATGTTTGAAGAAAAGCCGCAAACCGCTACCAGGCTTTGGGAAAAGCTCCTCAAATCTTTCGGTAGCAGCCACAACCAGGCAAAAGGCAGGCAAGTGAGCATCACCAAAAACAGTGCCGGCAGGATACGCCGCGCCCGGCGTTCATAGAATCGAACGATACTGAATTTACCAGCCCGGTGTTCATGCAGGATGAGCGACGTTATCAAATAACCGCTGATCACAAAAAATATGTCAACACCGAGGTAACCACCGCTGAATACTTGAAAGCCAGCATGAAAGAAGATGACCGGTAGAACCGCCAAAGATCTTAGCCCGTCTATTTCTCTCCTGTATTCCACCGTCTAGGCTCCTCGTTTGTTCGGTGGCCCGCCTGCGGGCACACTAATTACATCGATCATCTTTCCACGAAGCTGTACCCACAGTCCCGCCACAATCAAGTATTTGCTGCGACCCGTTCCCGCGTATCAGGCCTTTGCAGCGCCGCAGTCATGTATTGCTCCGCCGCCAATCCGTCGCGCCCCACTCTGCCACGCGCAAGCGAAGCGTCTTTTCGACAGGCCAGTGCGGAACGATCAGCATACTCGCGTGAGGTATGTCCGGCGTGCCATAGCGCCCTTCATGCATGTCATGGTCGCCAAGAAGGGTAGCACCGTCATAAGTCCGCAGGCGCGAGTAAGGCCGGTCGGGCCGGCTCCAACGATGAGGACCGCCACGTCAAGTGGATGGGCAGCAGTGGCATTCATGAGGTACAGTCCCTTAGCGGCGTTAGTAGTTTAACATTGTAAAGACGTCATAGACTACAGAAGCGTTGTGCGCGTATGGCATGCCCAACCTTCCGCTTGGTCAGGAATCCGCAGCCATCCCCAAAATCGCGGCAACTGGCAAGCCACTTCGATGCCCGGCTTGGTTCATGATGGATCGCTCTGGGCCCCGCTATCGGCGCGCTGGTTTCCCGCGGCGGATTTTCTTCGACCGTTGCCCCACGCCTCGTGGCTTGGTGAAAACTAGCACGCTATCATTAGCATTATGAGCCAGCCGGCAGCCCTCATTATTTAAGGCCGGACTTCCGATCAATGTTTACCCCGGAAAATTTTATACCGGGCGCTTCAGAAGGTCGCCAAACGGCCGGTGGAAGATTCGAAGGTGAAGCTGATGTATGGCAAGATCGCAGACTGCGAAGACGACCTGCGAGTAGGGAGCAAACGTAGCTGGCTTGTCCGGCAGCAGCGCGTTGTATTGATTTTTCTGGCGATGGCTCTGGTTGCGTTGCTGCTGGTCCGCTCCCTGCAAATTTACGCGCGCGCGGATCAGGCTAGCTTCGGCGCCTATCCCGACGAACCGGCTCATTATCTTTCGGGCCTGATGGTTCGGGACTACGTCGCCGACGGATTTCGTGAATCTCCGGTGCGCTTTGCAATAAATTACTACCTGCACGTCCCGTATTTTGGTGTGGGACACTGGCCACCCCTGTTTTACGTCCTCGAGGGCGTTTGGATGACCTTGTTTGGTCAAAGCCGTGTCGCCGTTCTGTGGCTGATCGCAAGCATCACCGCGCTGCTGTCGGCAACCATCTTCTTCGCGGCCAGGCGTTTTGTCAGCACCCCGGCCGCGGCATGTGCGGGGCTGCTATTTTGCTTATTGCCCCAAGTGGAGTGGACCAACAACTTGGTAATGACGGACACTAGCATCGCGCTTTTGGGTCTATGGGCCACTTTGGCGTTAGGGCGCTATCTGGACACCAATCGGACACTTTTCGCGCTGGGTTTTGGAATCCTGGCCGGCATGACAATACTCACCAAGTACACAGGCCTGTACCTAATGCTCTTACCGCTTGCCTTCGTCGTTCTGCGTCGCCGATGGGAGATGTGGCGGCGGTGGTCGTTTTGGTTGCCGTTAGGTGTAATAGGGGTGATTTGGCTCCCCTGGCTGGCGCTTACGCACCGCTTCGCAAGCACCGGACTGCAGTTGGAAGATTTCGCCAGGATCAGCAAAGTGCCGGTGTACCTTAAGATTTTCTTCTTGCAAAACGGACCCGGTCTGGGAGTTCTACTGGCGTTAGCCTGGGTTTTCGCCCTGGTCAAATGGAAGAGCCTGAACGATTTGGAAGCAGTATTGTTCTTGCAGCCATCTGCCCTTGTGCTATGGATGCTGGTGGCTCCAGTGCCAGCAGAAGGTCGATATCTGATCCCTACTCTACCTTCTTTGATTCTGCTGATGTGCTTGGCGATTGGTAGAGTCTCGGATTGGGGTGGGACTCATCAAGTGGCTTTCGCGCGCCATTGGGGTACCGCGATTCCAGTGGTTTTCACGCTTCTCTATGGTGGATGGGCCCTGCTGTCGTTTCCGCGGGCGCAGCGCAATGAGTTACAGCCTGTCGCGGATTTCATTTTGCAGTCGAAAGAATTACGGAATGCCTCTATCCTGGTGCCCGCTAATGCAGAAGGAGGGATGATTGCGGAATTCGCCATGCGGGACCCAGCGCGTGCCGAACGCATTCTGGCGCGCCCGAATAAGGTACTGTCCAAATCGGATTGGAACGCCCTGAAGTATCAGTCCTACTACGCTACTCCCGCCGAAGCCGAACAGTATTTCGAACAAAATCCGATAGACCTGGTGATTGTCCGCAAGCTGCTGCAGGGAAGCGTTCTGCCACCTGAAAAGCTTGTGGCAGATGTGGTGAAACAATTTCCAGAGCGCTGGAAAGCAGTAGCCGAGTTTCCGAGCGAAACTGGCGGCTATAGCGTTTTCCAGTTTGCCAAGCCGGCATTGTGGAATCAGCCAACGCGAACTTTTGTCGAACGTGTGACGGCGCCTCTGGCGCACTAGCGCGTAAGCCGGGCTATGGCGTTGCTATATACTGAGCAAATGTTTAGCGGCGGCGGGTAGACATGGGAATGTCTATCCCGCTGTTTATTCGCTCCGCCGCGACTCGACTCGAGGGCCTGTGGTTCGATGCAACACGGCATGTCCAAACTTCGAGCCCAGTATCTCTGCACCAGCTTACACTCGTAGGTGCGGAGCAAATCGGTGGTGACTACCTCCCTACCCGTCCCTCTGTCGCCAGACAGATATTGGCCCGGTTACCGATTCAGAATCACCTTGAATACACGTTCATCGATCTCGGCTCCGGTAAAGGACGGATGCTGTTGATTGCTGCCGAGTATCCTTTTCGCAAGGTGCAAGGGCTTGAAATCGCCCTAGAGCTTCATCGCGAAGCCCAGCAAAATATCTCCCGCTACCACCATCCGAGTCAGCGTTGCGCCATCATCGAATCGATCAATGTTGACGCCTTGGAGTATGTCTTTCCGGAGGGGAACCTGATTCTCTATCTCTTCAATCCTTTCCTTCCGGAAGTATTGGAGAGGGTACTTACGAATCTGGAGAGTTCTTTGGCGCACCATCCTCGCCACGTCATCGTGATCATCGTAAACCCGGTTTTCGGGTTCGTAGTCGAGGAGAAGGCTTTCCTGCGACTGTACCTTGAGAACCGGCGCTTCCGAATTTACCAGTCTGCCAACACTTAGGTCCATCCGACCCGTAGAGTTCCGCACCATCCTCCCCCGTATCCCCACCGCTCTATGTAGAGATAGAACGTAGGGACAGTTGGGCCAGAAATTGCCTAGGCTTCTCAAACAAAATTCAATTTACATGCAGTTAGCTGGGAAGTGAGGAAAGGTTTACCGGGTCTCCCTGTAAAACTTTCCGGTAGGCCACAAACCTATCGCTCCGGTCCTGCATCAGAGTAGAGAACTTAGCCTACAGGACTGCACTAGACTACTGGGTTTAGGGTCTAAGGCCGATTTTTATGTATGGCAAGCCCGGGAGTCTATTTGACCGCATTTATCTTTCGCAATCTATCCTCGGCGAAGGGCTTCTTCGCAAGGGTTCTCCTGTGGAGCTGGGTGTTTGCTTGCATCGCTGTTCCGACCTTCGGCCAGCAGAGCGCGCTATCCCTCAGCTCCGCAAGCACCACACCCGGCTCCAATGCCGTGCTGAGCGTATCGACTTCGGCCAACGGCGGAGTGCAGCCGGCAGTCCTCCGCTGGACCATGCAATATCCAGCCGACGTAACCAGTATCAACGTGACCGCAGGTCCCGCCGCGACCAACGCCGGGAAGAAAGTAACGTGTTTCTACGGAGTCTCCGCCGCCACCTGCCTGGCCTGGGGCGAAAACGCAACGGTAATGGAGGATGGCACCGTAGCCACCGCCACTTTTCAAGTCTCCGCAGCGAGTAGAAACGGCGCGATCACGATTGCAAACAGTGTTGGAAGCGCTTCTGATGTTCAGGGAAATTCACTTCCCGTCACCAGCGTCGGAGGGACCATCGCCCTCATTCTCCCGCCCGTGATCAGCTGTGCGCCCAGCGCTGGCCCGCGGCTTTTGAACCAATACTTCTCTGCGCAGTGTTCCGCGACCGGCGGCGTGCCTCCCTACAATTGGCAGGTCAGCTCCGGCACATTGCCTCCAGGACTCAGCCTGATCGGCCAAGGAGCTTCGGCGCAGATCGCCGGGACCCCCACCGTGGCCGGCGTCTATCGCTACACAATTTCCGTAGTCGACAGTAGTTCGCCGTCCCCTGGGAGTGGAACTCTCGCCTTCGCGGTAACCACCCAATCCAGCGCCGCGAAGTTCAATCTGCTTGGCTCCATGCCTCACGTGGCCGCCGACGAAAACTGGACCACCACCTTCACTCTGGTCAACACCGGGACCAGCGACGCTCAGACCGAACTCAATTTTCTGGGAGACAACGGGAATCCCCTGCCGCTTCCACTCCTTCTCCCGCAGCAGGCGGCCGATCAAAGCCTGCAAACCACGCCGTCCTTCGATTGGACGCTGGCCTCGAACGCTTCGCTGATCGTCCAGACGGCCTCACTGGCAAACCTGCCCACGCAAATCGGCTCTGCCCAATTGTCCGCGACTGCCAGCACGGGAGGATTCGCGATCTTCCACGCGTATCCCACCCAACAAGAGGCCGTAGTGCCTTTAGAAACCAGAAACGCCGGCTCGTACCTGCTGGCATTCGATAACACGAACAGTGCCTCCCTGAGCGTGGCCGTCGCCAATGTCGCCGCGCAGCCCGCCAACGTCTCCGTCCTGCTTCGCGACGATACTGGCGTTCAGATTGGCGCCGGATCCCTCGCCCTGTCAGGAAACGGGCATACGTCGTTTGCATTATCGGACCTGTTCGCGGTCACCACGGGGCTGCGCGGGACCGTCGAGTTCGATACGCCGCCCGGGGGACAGATCAGCGTGCTGGGAGTGCGCAACGCGCCACCGGGAACGCTCACCACCATTCCTGCTTTAACCGGCGGCGGCCCCGGCGGCGGTACGATGGCGCATATAGCCTCGGCCAATGGGTGGAAAACCACCTTCGTGCTGGTAAACACCGGCACCATCACCGCGCAACCCCACTTGCAATTCTATGACGATTACGGCAATCCTCTGGGATTGTCGCTTTCCTTCCCGCAGTCTGGCGACGGTACTTCCGTGTTCGATACGAAAGTCGACCGCACGCTGAATGCCGGCGCCACGCTTGTGATCGAGACCACGGGGCCCTTGGCGAACCCGCTGCAAACCGGATCGGCGCAACTGGCCACCAATGGCAGCGTCTCAGGGTTTGGGATTCTCCGCTACGAACCTAACGGCCAGGAAGCGGTCGTTCCCCTAGAAAATCGCAACGCCAGCTCTTACCTACTCGCCTTCGACAACACCGGCGGGATATCCACGGGAGTGGCTGTGAGTAACAGTTCCTGGCAAGTAGTGAGCGTGCCGGTAATCATTCGCGACGATAGCGGAGCGCAAATTGGCACCTCAGCGATCCCGCTGGCAGCCAACGGCCACGGAGCCTTCGTACTGGCGAGTCAATTCCCGCAAACGGAAGGCATACGCGGCACTGTGGAGTTCGCGACACCTGCCGGTGCACAAATCAGCGTTCTGGGAATCCGCTCTCCACCCACCCACACCTTTGCGACGCTGCCCTCGCTTACCCGGTAGGAAGTCAGGGCGAGACTCTCGCTAACTACTTTGGGAGTGTCGGCTTAGAAAGAGCCCCTCTACCCGCGCTGCGATCGGCGGGTTGCGGGCGATTGTTACCTGTTTATCTTCGGCTGGAAGTCCCACCCCACAGTAACCACCGATGAGTATGGCTGGAACGGACCTGGCCAGCCGTTGTGGCCTCAGGTGGCCGGGGCTACGGCCCAGTAACGCAGGCCCCACCGAGCGCCGCATTCACTACCCGCTGTATGGTGGTTACGGCGCACACGCCTTGGCCATTGATATTGGCCGTACACGGGGTCGTTCCCAGGCTCATGTTCACAGCTAGCTGCACGTCGAGTACACTGATCGAACCGTCAAAGTTCAGGTCGCACGCCGACGCACCTGGCGTCTGGAAGGTGAACCATTCGGTGTCACCGTGACACATCAGACGCCCGTAGTAGGCACTGGCTCCGGACAGGCCGTTGAGCGGCCAAGTGACATGATTCCCGGCAACCAAAACGTCGGCGCGAGTGGAAAGATCAGCGCCCATGGTGATCGTCGGATCGAGATCGGCAATCACTGTATAGCTACCCAAGTCGGAAAGCAGATTTCGATTCGACGATACTTCCAGTACGCACACCTGCGTAGTCTTCACCGCGGAGATGGGCGCGCTCACGTCAAACTCCAGCGTGGCGCTGGTGGTCGCTGGCGTGACCACGACATTGTTGACTAGCGGCAATTGTGTGAAGTCGGCACCCAGACTCGCGCCGTCCGTTCCAGCATGATAATACGGGCTTGACGATGCCACATTAAATATCCGGTTAGGCGCGAGGCCGCCGAACGGATCCGACCATGAGGCGTAGATGTTGCCTGCAACGGCATTTCCTCCACTGACGCTAGCGGACCCGTTGGTGCCGCCCGGAATGGCGTTGTTTTTAATGTTCGAGTTCGAGAAATATGAGTTCGCGGTGTCGATTACGGTGCCCACAGCGTCGCCCGAGAATGGACCGTTTCCGCCAGCCGAGGACGCGCCGAAAAGATTATTCGTAATCGCACTGCTATCGAACTTCGGCTGCTTTGACGGGTTGGCGCAGCTATTGCAACTAGTCCCATCCAGGTAGATGAAGGAACCCTTAGATATGCCATTCGGATAGTAGAGGGTATTGTGATCGATGATAAAGCCGCTCGGATTAACCGTGTAATCGGCTTCAGCCGCGCCAAGATTGAATCCCTTGTAGCCGGTAATGTAGTTAACATTCGCGTACGCCAGGTTCTGTGAGATGACATGGGTCTTCTCGAACCCAGCATCTGCTACGCCGTTGGAGAAACTCAATCCGAGCACCGAAAACGGCTGATCGACGTTCTTATAAACGTTATGTGTCAGTGTCAAATTGGTTAGCTTCGCGGCTCCAGTGTAAACAATCCAGCCATTCAAGGGGCCTGCCGGAGCGGCAGAGAAGGCCGTCGATGAAACTAAGGATGCTCCACTTTGGCTGGCCACCGGGTGACATTCCGTGCCGGTTGTCGGCAGGCTTAGGCAAAGGGATAGGTCGTTCACGATGGAAGTCCTAGCTCCGGTGCTGATATTTCCAATCCGGTAAGTTCCCGTCCAGGTAATATGCTTCGTGTCGCTCATGGCGAACTTACCGATACTCGGGGTGGTGATGTTCCAGTCCCACTCCGTCCGCAGGGTATCCGTGAACCCGTTAAACTGCGACTGGCATTGGTTGGCAGACCAGGAGTTCTCCCCCACGTTGTACTGCCAAGTTACCCCGGTGCCCCACTTCAATTCACCCAAATTCTTGGAGCACACAGAAACAGCGTAATCATTCACCGTGCCACCACTCGTATAGGCTGAGTTGCAGCCAGGGAAGTTGAGCAACTGGTACGACGTGGCGCTCAACTGCGTCATGCGCCAGTTATTCGCGTTTGCGACGGTGCAACCGCCTACGCCTGTGATGTTGAGCAAGCTCCCGGTAAAAAACGGAGGCGCACCTGGGGTGGTAATGATGCCGCTATTGCTGACATTCGTGATCGCCCAAGGACCTGTGCGAAACGTATTCTGTGCCCACGAGACGTAGTCCGCCGCGTTGGGCTGGGCAGGGTCAACGTTGTATTTCCAGGGGCGCCAAAAATAGTTGTATTGCGCCGTCAGGCCGTTTTCCAGGTAGGTCGGATACGAAGGGGTCGCGCCCCCCACGAAGATGGGAATGCTGGAAGTGGTGATGAAGGTATTCGTTACGGTGATCGGCCCAGGACTGGTGAGTGACCTGACAGCATGGCTCTCCACATATCCATTGAAGAAAGCGTCTCCGAAGAAGCTGTTCTTTACAGTCAGGTTAGTCGCATCGGCACGGATCGCATCCTGGACGGCAACACCACCGGAGCCATAATTACCACTGGATGACATGTAGAAATAGCAGCGGTCGAACGTGATATTGTTGGCGATCTGTGAGGAGTTAACGCCTTCGCCATTCACATTGAAGCCGACCAGAAAGTAAGTCCCCGCCGTCGTAGAGAAAGCCACACCCACAAAATTCCAGCCCGCCGGAGGGCGAGACATTCCGTCTAGCTTGCCAGCAATGGCCGGGTTACTGGTATTTGTAGTGATCTTCGCCATGTTGCCGAGCTGCGACGGCGTTACACGACCCCCGGCAGGCGGCAGCCACGCAGCGCGGTCGCTGGTGACGGTGATCGGGTTGGCAGCGCAACCGCGATAGGTGATGGTGAAATTTCCCGTCTGCGTTTCGGTGCTCTTGATCTGAATCGTATCGCCACACGCCGCCAGAGAGTCAAGGGCGGCTTGCAGGGACGTCGTGGAGCAGCCATTTGTGCACACCGACACGGTGGCACTCCAGCCGTAAGTTGCTGTAGCCGTTATAATTAATAATGAACGCAGTCTTCTTAACATCGGGCATTGTTCGGCAGAACTAGCTATATCCTTTATAGCTCAGCAGCGGCGAGGGAGGCTAACTCGGAGGCCCTCTGCCCCCATGTGAACTGCTCCCGAACCGTGGCACGCAGCCGTTCGGTTCGTTCTTCGTACTGCGCGGGATCGCGAAGAAACCGCACAATGGCTTCGGCCATTTGGCCCGGTTCGTCGACAATGGTCAACTGGGCCCGGATGGCGGGCTCGAGGAACTCGGCGGCCATCGAAGTTCCAACTACATACGTGCCGTTGGCCAGCGCCTCGGCAATCTTATTCTTAAAACCGCTTCCGGTAATCAGCGGAGCGACATACAACGCGCTGCGCGCGATCTCCAGGTTCAGGTCCGCGGCAAAGCCCGGTACCTCGACGTAGTCGCTGGCATGTGCCAGCAGTTCCGGCACTGGATTGGGGCCGACGATCGCAATGCGCGCCTCCGGGATCTGCTGCCGCACTAGGGGAAACACGCGCTCCAGAAACCACAACGCTGCTTCATAATTGGGCGCGAAATCCATATTGCCGGAGAATATCAAGCGGTTGGGAAGTTTTGACACGGGATGCGGGTGGTCTGGCATCCGCACGCCGTTGAGGAGCACCACGCTCTTGTCGGGACGGCCCGTGATCCGGTCGAAGGTCATCTTGTCCACCGGCGACACCACCAGATTCAAAGAAGAATGCCGGCCGTAATAACGTTCCTTGAGGAATTCCTCCACCACGGGACGCACTGTTCCCAACGCACCCCTCCAGTTCCCCGCGCGCAGGTGGTGGCGCGCCTGGCGCGCATGGTACAGCGCCAAAGAGTCCCCGGCGTCCATCAGCACTGGTTGCCGGTATTTGTGGCGCTCGGCAATTACAAAAGAAAAGCGCCGCGCGGAAACCACGACTACGTCGACCTTCCGCTCCACCAGCAAAGCTTGGATCCGCGCCATAGCCTCGCGGTAAAAGGGCCGCAGGATACGGGCGCTCCAACCCGGATACAGTGCCGCCGTCGCCATCCGGCTGCGCCAACGTGAAAGGCGCCAATCGACCTCGGCATAGTCCGTAAAAACGCCCGCTTGCTTCTGGGCCTCAAACCAGGCCCGGCTGGGGCCTTTGTCGGCTTCCCCAAAACGGACCACGAACGTCACGGTGTGGCCTTGGGCCAGAAGTTCAGGAGCGAAATTGAAGAAGCGTACCGTCCCGCCATGATGTGCGCGCGTCGAATAGTCGAAGTCGATGATCCACAAGAAATTCAATCTTGACGTGCCTCCGGGCGGAAATCACTAGTCTAGCATCGCCCATCTGCCGTTCCCGGGCGACGACGCGCGCTTCAAGGACTGTCGTCGCGGTTTACGCATCGATGCGGGGCAGCACCTTCGAGAGTCGCGCCGAATCGCGATGGTGTGTGCATTATGAACCTTACGAATCGCAATCACAATAATCATTTGGCTATACTGAGTGGGACATCGCATACGTCGGATCGTGGGAAATGGCGGCGGCCTCTGTCGAAAACCAGGAATTATGAATGATCGCCTTCTCGCCCGACTGTTGAGCATCCCCGGAGCCCGCAGCCTCTGGCTGCGCCATCCAATAGGCGACATACCCACTCGAGTTCGCTTCGGTGCTTTCGACCGCGCTCACTACGCCTATGGGGTTTACCGCGCCGCCGATCTGGCCTGCAGCTTGAAGCTGCCTGCCATTTCCGTGATTGAGTTGGGCGTGGCAGGCGGGATTGGCCTGCTTTCGCTGGAGCGGATTTCAAGCGAAATCGCGGCCCACTTTGGCATCAAAATCGCCGTCTTTGGTTTCGATTCGGGCGAAGGAATGCCAGATGCCACCAGCTACAAGGATCTGCCCTACGTTTGGAGCCGGGGCTTTTACAAGATGGATCAAGAGCGGCTGCGGAAACAACTCTCCGCAGCGGAACTTGTGCTGGGAGATATCTCCCGGACAATCCCCGCCTTTGCGCAGCGTCCCGGTCTGCCGCCGGTCGGCTTTGTTGCCTTCGATCTTGATTACTACAGTTCAACCCGCCAGGCGTTTTCGCTCTTCGATGCGCCCGCCGCCACCAGGCTGCCGCGCGTTTTTTGCTATTTTGATGACATCATTTGGCCCGAGAGCGCCTGCTACAACGAGTTCACCGGCGAACTCGCGGCCATCCGTGAGTTCAACGATGAGCATCCCGACCGGAAAATCGGCGCGCTACATATGTTGCGGCATCTGCGGCCCTTTGCCGATGCCTGGAACGACCAGATCTACGTGATGCACGATTTCGGGCACCCCCAGTATTGCACTAACATCACGCCGGAATCCCAGGAATACACCCAGTTGCCGCTGTAATCGAGGCGGCTGTCGACGGGAGCTTCGAGGTACACGAATCCCGCGCCATGCGTCGGCTGTACCCCTTTCGCTTTTGCATCCGCGATCTGCGCCTTGGTCAGCCCCAGCGCTCCTCCCACGCCCGGCCAGGTGTCGCTGCTCACGAAAACCGATCCGCCCTCGTCCGTCGTATACAGCGGCAGCAGCTTCACCCCGCGTTCCAGGTACTCGGCCTTGTTCTTTTGCACGTCCACCACATGCCAGCCGAAGTGCCAGATCGCCGTCTGCGGTGTAGTCGGCGTCGTCGTCTTCACCTTGCTGAACAATACGTACACCTTGCCCGATTTGAGCGCCGGCGCGCCCGCGAACGTCGACTTCTCCGTGCTGGGGAACTGCCGCGTGTAAAAGTCGATAGCCTTTTCCGGATCGACGGAGTTCAGATGCAGATGATGAAACCCCGGGGCTGGAAGCGTTTGCGCGCTCGCCGCCAGCGCCAGCAGAAAATAGGCGCCGAGCGTCCTCATGGAGCCGGATGCAATACCAGCTTCTGTACTCGCCAGTTGGTGAGCTCACCAGCGAAGATCTCATTGGGATTGCGGCAGTCGATCTCATGCACCGTGCCCAGCTCTTTGATCAGCTTTCCCGCTTTGCCGAACTTGCCGATGATGCGCCCGTCGAGTTCCATCTTGTAGATTTC
>Ga0105242_10001570_pt1 | contig 17978 bp, 17 predicted proteins | sample KBSM24metaG_FD_81521 | JGI IMG/M metagenome (GOLD analysis project Ga0105242, IMG submission 81521) | Miscanthus rhizosphere microbial communities from Kellogg Biological Station, Michigan, USA - KBS M2-4 metaG | ecosystem: Host-associated > Plants > Roots > Rhizosphere > Soil | place... | reverse complement strand
GCGAAACGCCCGGCCAGGCCGGCCGCCAGCAGCGCACCGAGGACGATGCCGATGTCCATGACGCTGGTGATGTCTTCCCACACTGGCGCGGCCAGGGCCTTGGCGTTGCCAGGCATTTGCCAGAACGCCCAACTGGCCACATCCACACCCAGCCCGCTGGCCGCCTTGGCCCCCCACAACGCGAACGCCGACGTAATGCCCCACGGCCGCCCGGCCAGGGCCAACGTTGCGTAGTTGAGCAGCGCCAGGCCAATCGCGCCCCAGACCAGCGGCCACGGCCCGCGCAGGAAGCGGCGCAGCCCTGGGTGTTCGCTGGTCACGCCCGCTTCAAGCTGACCATGACGGGCTTTTTCCAGCCGCACAGTCACCACCGCGATGAGCGCAAATACCGCCAGGCTCATGAGCAAGGCCGGCACCACGCCGAAGCTTTTGACGATGGACGTCGCGGGGAACGCAGGCAGCGCAAACCACCAGTCCACATGGTGCGTAGCTATCAACGAACCGCAAATGAAGAAGAACAACGTCACCAACATGCGAGCATTGCCGCCGCCCACGGTGAACAGAGTGCCCGACGCACAACCGCCGCCCAGTTGCATGCCAATGCCGAAGATAAATGCGCCAAACACCACCGACACCCCGACCGGTGCCACCAGCCCGACCACCGGTTGCCCGAACAACGTGCCTGCCCCCAATGCCGGGAAGAACAGCAGCACCGCCACCGCCAACATCACCATCTGCGCGCGCAGGCCGGCGCCACGCCGATCATTGATAAATACGCGCCAGGCCGAGGTGAAGCCGAACGCCGCGTGATAGAGGGTCAAGCCCAGCGCCGCGCCGACCACCAGCAACAGCATCTGGCGCACGCCGACGGTGTTTTGCAGGAACACGGCGCCCACCAGCAGGATGATAAACGCCACCAGGGGCGCAAGCGGTTTGCGCGCAGGGGTCAGGGAAAGAGAGGTGCTCATGGGGATCTCGGTTCGGGTGAAGTTGGACGATTGCGAGGGGGCGAGTATAAACCCAGGGGCGGCTTATCTTTGGAGTATTCATGAGTTTGCTCGGAACCTTCCGCTCCCTGCGCAGCGTCAACTACCGCATCTGGGCGGCGGGTGCACTGGTCTCCAATATCGGCACCTGGATGCAGCGCACCGCCCAGGACTGGCTGGTACTGACCCAGCTCACCCCGCATAACGCGGCCGCCGTCGGCATCGTCATGTCGTTGCAGTTCGGGCCGCAGTTGCTATTGCTGCCCTGGACCGGCTTCGCCGCCGACCACTATGACCAACGCAAGTTACTGATCGTCACCCAGGCGGTCATGGGCATGCTGGCGCTGACGCTGGGGGTGTTCACCATCACCGGTTTTGTCGAGCTGTGGCATGTGTATGTGTTCGCGTTTTTGTCCGGTTGCGCCTCGGCTTTCGATGCACCGGTGCGACAGATCTTCGTCGCGGAGCTGGTGGGTGAGAAGGATTTGTCCAATGCGATCGCGCTCAATTCCACCTCGTTCAACATGGCGCGCCTGATCGGCCCGGCCGTAGCGGGCTTGACCATCGCATCGGTAGGCACCGGATGGGCGTTCCTGCTCAATGGCACGAGCTTTTTTGCGGTGCTGGCTTCGCTGTTTTTCCTGCGGGTGTCCGGCCAGCCGGTGAAGGTGCGAGCGCTGCGCTCCAAGGGCAGCCTGACCGAAGGGCTGCGCTATGTGTGGGCACGACCGGACTTAAAGGCGATCCTGCTGATGCTGTTCCTGATCGGCACCTTCGGCATGAACTTCCCGATTTTCATCTCGACCATGGCAGTCAGCGTGTTCCATGCCGATGCCCGCGCCTACGGCCTGCTGAGCTCGACCCTGGCCATCGGCACGATCGCCGGCGCCCTGCTCGCCGCCGGCCGCGAACGCCCGCAGTTCAAGTCGCTGCTCACGGGTGCAGCAGTGTTCGGCGCGGGCTGCACGCTGGCAGCCCTGGCCCCGAACTACTGGTTGTTTGCCGTGGCGCTGGTGATTATCGGCGTGGGTGCGATGACCTTCAGCAACACCACCAACAGCCTGATGCAGCTGAGCACCGACCCCGCCATGCGCGGCCGCGTGATCGCCTTGCGCGTGGGCGTCGCCCTGGGCGGCACGCCGATTGGGGCGCCCATCGTCGGTTGGGTCGCCGACCACCTGGGCCCGCGCTGGGCTCTGGGGGTGGGCGCGTTATCCGGTGTGCTGGCGGTGGGCGTGGCGCTGTATACCCTAAGGCGCCAGTTGCACCGGCCGAAGTAGCGTTGCAACAGCCTTCTTGTATAGGGGGGTGGGGTATGCAATGATCCGCCGCATTATAGGTAGGGGGGGTATGCCGTGGGTCATCTAGCCGCAAACAAAGACAGCCTGATCAAACGCGTCAAACGCATCGCCGGGCAGATTCAGGCGCTGGAAAAAGCGCTGGAGTCAGACGCCGACTGCGCCAAGACACTGCACCTGGTGGCCGCCACGCGCGGTGCTATCAACGGTTTGATGGAAGAGATCATCGAGGACCACGCCAGGGCGCATGTGGCTGACCCGTCACTGAGTACAGAGGCGCGCAACCAGGGCGTCGAAGAATTGCTTGAAGCCATTCGGCGCTACTCCAAATGACCCTCACGAATAGCCAGGCACACGAGCATGTCTTCCTGGGGGCTGCCCACGACGAGAACGCCCGGCGCACGCTGTGGGTGGTGATACTGACCGTGGTGATGATGGTGGCGGAAATTGCCGCTGGCGCCCTGACCGGTTCCATGGCCCTGCTGGCCGACGGTTTTCATATGGCCACCCATGCGGGCGCATTGGGCATTGCGGTGGCGGCCTATGCCTACGCCAAGCGCCATGCGAACAGCCCTCGCTACAGCTTTGGCACCGGCAAAGTGGGTGACCTGGGCGGCTTCGCCTCGGCGCTGATCCTGGCGCTGGTCGCCCTGGGCATCGGTATCGAATCGTTCATGCGCCTGCTCCAGCCGACCGAAGTGCAATTTGGTACGGCGACCCTGATTGCTATCGTCGGGCTGGTGGTCAATATCGTCAGTGCGTTGCTGTTGGGCCATGGGCATAGCCACGGCCATGACCATGATCACGACCATCACCACCACGGCCACGATAACAACCTCAGGTCAGCCTACATCCACGTGCTTGCCGATGCGTTGACCTCCGTGCTGGCGATCGCCGCATTGCTGGCGGGTCGGTACCTGGGTTGGGTATGGCTGGACCCGGTGATGGGCGTCGTCGGCGCCATCGTGATTGCGCGCTGGGCCTGGAGCCTGATGGGCGTGACCGCCGGCGTGTTGCTGGACCAGACCGACGAACACGTCGCCGCCGAGATCCGCGAGCGGGTGGAGCAACCCGGCGATGCAACGATTACCGACCTGCACGTCTGGCAGGTCGGGCCCGGTGTGCATGCGGCCATCGTCAGCGTGGTCGGCCAACCGACAGCGGATGCCGAGAGCATTCGCCTGCGCCTCAAGCCGGTCCATGAAGTGAGCCACCTCACGGTTGAATTTCGTGCCGCGTAGCGGCGCCCCTTGACGGTATCCCCAGGTGAAATCTTGGCTAAAGAAATCGAAAACCCGTGTGTCTCGACCTGCCAGTTGAGTGGCGAGTTGTGCGTCAGCTGCGGGCGGACCAAGGACGACATCCGTAAATGGAAACGGATGAAACGCCCCGAGAAAATGGCCGCCGTACAGCGAGCGACAGCGCGCTTGAAGGCGTTGAAAAAAGGCAAGTAACGCTGGGCGTATCGCTCAACCCAGCATCACGTACGCCCCACCGAACCCGTCACCGGCAGGTTGCCGAGTAATTTGAGCCCGGTACTCTTCACGAAGGTGTCGTAGTCCATCGGTTTCTGGATACGGGTTTCGGCATTGGGCAACACGTAGGCCCAGGCGCGTTTGCTTGAGGCGTCGTACACCAACTTGAACAGGCGCGTCGGCACCCAGACCTTGTTGTCGCCGATGGTGCTGTAGCCCGCATCGAACAGCGGCCCGGTGAACACATACACGTCGCCGCCCGCGCGCTTGGCAAACTTGCGCACATCCGCTTCGACCTTGCTCCAGATCTTGCGGTTGTTGGTAGGGTCTTGCGGCACCATGTTCGACAGCGCGAAAGACTGTGCCATGGCATGGGCATTCGGCGCGTCGGCGGCTGGGGATTGGTGGCCACGGTCCATCGCCGGGTGCTGGCTGCGGTAGTCGCTCAACTCGGCGCGCCCACCTTTGGGAATGCGTGGGTCGGGGTAGAACTGGTTGGTGCGCTCCTCGCCTTTGGCGTCGATCAACTGGGCGGCATTCAGGCGCTCGACCACCACCAGCGGGGTCTTGCTGGTTTGCGAATAGAGCACCGCGAAGTGGTCGGAACAGAGGGCCATTGGCCTCATGCTGGCTGGCACCGTGGCCGTGTTGATCGGTGTCGCGGCGGGGAAGAGTTCGGCGCAACCGTCAAACGAGATACGTTGCTGCGTGGACGTGTAGGGGTTTGCCGGGCCGCGAGCGTCTACGGCGGTAGAGACTAAAACGAGGGCTGCCAGCCCAACTGCAATGTTGCGTAGGTACATGCTTTAGATCTTAAGGTGAGGGTAAACGGATGAGCGCGAATGATCGCGCGGGGCGTATGGACCCTGATAAATCCGTTTGGTGCCGCAGGCTTACCGATCTTGTCGCGCTCCGCTCCCCTATCGCGCTCACCCGAAGGTTCAGTGAGACACTATTGCAACGCCGGACCGTCGCCCAGGCTTGAAGCCGTGGTCACGCGCGCCCCACGCGATCCCCAGCGCCACGCCGATCAACACCAGCATCGCCCACGGAAATGCCCCCACGCCCCAGCGATCGAGTAATACGCCACCCACCACACCGCTGGCGGCAATGGCGCTGTTCCACGCCACGACGTTCAGCGACAACGCCACATCGGCGCCATCGCCCGCCGCGTCGGCCAGAGCCGTTTGCAGCAAAGTGGCGGCACCGCCGAAGCTCAGGCCCCACACGGCGACGCCAAGGTAGATCACTTCAGGCACGTTGCCCAATACGCCAAACACCAGCGCAATCGCGGCAAACACCACCAGGCTGACCAACACCGTCTGGCGCAATAACGGCTCGACCAGCTTGGCCGTCAGCCAGATCCCCACCAATGCCGCAATGCCGAATACCAGCAACACCAGGTCCACCCGCGCGGCCAAGCCTGCACGCGCCACGAACGGGGCGATGTAGGTATAGAGAACGTTGTGGGCGAGCATCCAGCTGATCACCACCGCCAGTACCGGCCTGACCCCTGGCGTGGTGAGGACCTTGCGCAACGGCAGGCGTTGGTGCGCGGGCTGTGGCGCATAGTCCGGGACTTTCACCAGCACCCAAGCGATCAACACCAGGGTCAGTACCGACATCAGGCCAAAGGTGGTACGCCAGCCGACCAGGCCGCCAAGCCAGGTGCCCAGCGGTACACCCAGTGACAGCGCAATCGGGGTACCCACCATCGCCAGCGCCAGCGCCCTCCCCTGTTGATGGGGCGCGACCATGCGCCGGGCGTAACCGGCCAGCAGGCTCCAGGCCAACCCCGCGGCGACCCCGGCGAAGAAACGCGCCACCAGCGTCACACCGTAATGGGACGACAATGCCGTGATGGAATTGAATAGCAGGAAGCCGACGATAGTCAGCAGCAGCACATTGCGGCGGCGCCAACCACGGGTGGCTATGGTCATGGGGATCACCGCCAGCACCGAGCCCAGCGCATAGGCGGTGACCATCTGCCCGGCCATGGACGGGGAAATCCCCAGGCCATCGCCGATCAATGGCAACAGCCCGGCCGGCAGGGTTTCGGTGACGATGCAGATAAAACCGGTCATGGCCAGCGCGAGCAAGGCGCCGATAGGCAGGCGTTCAGAAGACGCGGATACGCAGAGTGAGGGGGTCACGGGAAACTCCTTGAGGCAATTTAGATACTGATCGATACAAATGTTGCGGGCAGCTGGCGCACGTTGTCAACGACTTATGTATCGACTAGTATTTATCTGGTCCGCCAAGGGAGTTTTATGAAATGGCACAAATGGGCCGTCCCCGCACCTTCGACCGTGACCACGCCGTGGAACAGGCCATGCACCTGTTCTGGCAGCATGGCTACGACGCCACGTCCCTCGCCCAGCTCAAGGCCGGCCTGGGCGGCGGTATCTCCGCACCGAGTTTTTATGCCGCATTCGGCTCCAAGGAAGCGCTGTTCGATGAGTGCGTGCAGCGCTATCTGGCAACCTACGCTCAAGTGACCGAATGCCTATGGGATGAAAGCCTGCTGCCGCGCAAAGCCATCGAGACCGCATTGCGCCAATCCGCGCGCATGCAGTGTGAAGACGGGCATCCCAAGGGGTGCATGGTGGCATTGGGCGTGATGAGCGCACCAAGCCCGGAGAATGCGCGGGTGGCGGATGCATTGACCCAGTCCCGTATGAGAACGCGGGCAGGGATCGTGGCGTGTGTCGAACGTGGAATAAGCTCAGGGCAACTGCCGGATACGATTGCCGCGGTGTCGATGGCGGCGGTGTTTGACAGTTTCTTGCAGGGCATTTCGATATTGGCGCGGGACAACGTGCCCCACGCAACCATCGATGCCGCCATCAGCCACATCCTGCTGACGTGGGACATTGCCGCCGCTACCGCACCGCCCATCCGTGCGACCGCTGCACAGCAGCCCTAGCCCATCCGGAAGCGCTTGCTACAACTCAGGGCGTTGAGGCGTTCATCAAGAGAGCGCTTTGCGTCCTATGGTCAATGTGCGTTCGCAGCCAGGCTGAGCGCGTGGATCTTGTCGACGATCTGCCGTGAAGCCTTGCGGATTGCCTTCGTCGTGTTGCCGGCGATATGGGGTGTCAGTTGGGCGTTGCGAATGCCAGCCAGCGGCGAGTTGAAGCGGTCTTTTTCCTGGGCGAAGGTATCGATGGCGACCGCTTTTATATGCCTGGGAAATGCCGTCATGAAGCTTGCCAACTGGGCTTCGTCGACAATGTCACCACGAGCGGTGTTGATCAGTATCGAACCTTGGCGCATCTGCCTGAACTCGGTAAGGCCGAACAGGCCTCGGGTGAGCGGTGTCAGCGGTACGTGGATCGAGACCACATCGGCCTCCCCCAACAATTGCTCGAGGGTTTCTCGTCGCTCAAGCCCAAGGCTGCGCGCGACCTGCTCCGTAAAGCGTTCTGAACCGGTGGCGATGACCCGGATCCCCAGCGATCCGGCCTTGCGCGCGACCTCTTGAGCAATGCTGCCAGTGCCGACCACGCCTAACGTGAGTTCGCAGAACTCAAGGCTGGGCGCCAAAGTGCCCTTGGACCAGCGACCACTGTGCGTCTCGGCGTTGTAGTGATCCAGGTCCCTGGATAAAAACAATGTCTGGGCCACCACGTATTCGGCCACAGCTACCGCGTTGGAGGCCGGCGTGTTCAGTATCGTCACGCCACACCGTTCAGCCTCTTGCCGGTCGATATGGTTAACGCCTGAACCGGCCTGGGCGATGGCGCGCAGTGGCGTTGGCAGGGTCGGTGATGCAGCGGCGCGGATCAGTTTGCTCTCAATGGGAATATTCAGGCGCGTCTTGAACACGCTATACCCCCCGGCCTCAGTCACGGCGTCGATGAAAGCTTGCCTGTCGTGGCCATTGATCTCGGTGTATCGGATGCGCTCGCCGTAGTGCTTGCGGATACTGTTTTTATCCGTGAAATAGTAGAGATTCAGGGTGACGACCAAGCCCAACTCAAGGAATCGGTCGACTTCCTCGAATAGCAACGGCGGGCCGGGTGCATCCAGTATCAGGGTGGTGAATGCCATGCATTTTGGTCTTCTTGGCTGATAGAGGCTGGGTTCATGCGCCTTCAAGTATGAAGTTGAACTGACTACATCCAGGCTTGAATTAATCATGACCCTGTTTTTCGACAAAGGACCCTTTTGGAATAAAAAGCGCAGTGTGTGCACTTACGCTAAAACAACAACCGCGAAAAATCACAGCACCTCTGCGCCATCCGCGCCACGTCCTGGTTCAAGCCGAATTGGCGGTCCACCCGGTGCAATGCCACGTACTGGATACTCGGCAACTCCGGCTGCGTGACCAACGCGCGTAATGCGCCGTGCTCGATCAGATGGGACAAACAGGCCTTGGGCAAATAACTCACGCCGATCCCCGACAACGCCAAGCCCACCTGCACCAGCAGGTTATGGCTGGTGAGGGTCCGCGGCATCTGCACGTTGTGCGCGGCCAGCCAACGCTCGTAGATTAAGCCGGTGCCCGACTGCGAACCCTGGGTCAGAACGGTGTAATCGGCCAGCACTTCCAGGCTTACAGGGTCGGGCTGGGGGATCAGGCCTGGCGCGCAGATCCAGGCGTTTTCTACGCATTGCAGCGCCGTGCTGTGAAAGCGCGGGTCGCTGTAGACGTCCGGCACGATGACCAAGTCGAGTTGGTCGCTTTCCAGCTTGCGAAACAGTTCGCTGCTCAGTTCCACTGACGGCTCGATCTGCACCTTGGGGTAGGCCTGACGCAGCGCATCCACCAGCGCCGGCAGCCAGGTCAATGCGGTGAGTTCGGTGACGCCGAGGCGAAAACGGCGCACCAGCACTTCGCGGGCGCTGACCCGTTCGAGCAGTTGGTCGCGGCTGTTGAGCAGGTCGCGGGCGTAGTCAAGCAGCTCACCGCCCTTCTCCGTCAGCCGGGCGTTGCGCTTGCTGCGGTCAAAAATCTCGACGTCAAAGGTGTCTTCCAACTCCTGGATGCGCTTGGAGATGGCCGACTGAGACATGTTCAGCTTGTTCGCCGCCGCTTCAAAGCTGCCGAGTTCGGCAATCCAGTACAGCGCATCGATTTGCTTGAAAGTGATCATCGCGGCCAATTCATGAGAAAAAGCGATGCTATCACATCATAAAATATCGCTAAAACTCTTCGATCATCACTCCTAAGATCCAGCCATAGCCCATCGCTATCTAACAATTCTGGAGATTTGCCATGTCCTTGCCCGGTTCACGCATCCTTCCCAACGCGCCCATGGCCCCGGCCGAACTGGTCGAGGCGTTTGGCCAAGTCGTCACGCCGCATATCAGCGACAACCTAGGCCGTCATATCGGCGCCCGTGGCCTGACGCGCTACAACCGCAGCGGCAAGCTGGTGGGCACGGCGATCACGGTCAAGACCCGTCCCGGCGACAACCTGCTGATCTACAAGGCCATGAGCATGCTGCAACCGGGCCATGTGCTGGTGGTGGACGGCCAGGGCGACACCAATAACGCGGTGATCGGTGAACTGGTCAAGCTCTACGCCCAGCAGCGTGGTTGCGTGGGGTTTGTGATTGACGGCGCGATTCGCGATGTCGCCAGCTTCGAGGACACCCCGTGCTACGCCCGCGCCGTGGTGCACACCGGCCCGTACAAGACCGGCCCCGGCGAAGTGAACGTGCCGGTGTCTATCGGCGGCATGGTGATCAACCCCGGCGACCTGCTGGTGGGTGATGAAGACGGCCTGGTCGCGTTCTCCCAGGCCGACGCCGCCGAAGTACTGCGCCGCGCCGCGCAACATGCCGAGCACGAAGAAGCGGTCAAAGCAGAAATTGCCAGCGGTGCAGTGCGCCAGAGCTGGATCGACAAGGCCCTCAACAATGCCGGCCTGGTATGAAGGAGTCCGAAATGAGCACTGCATTTTTGTCGGACCGTGTCCTGGGCATTGCGCCCTCCCCCAGCATTGCCGCCAACGCCCTGGTCACCGAGTTGCGCGCCCAGGGCCGCGACATCGTTAACTTCACCGTGGGCGAGCCGGACTTCGACACCCCGGCGCATATTCTTGAGGCCGCCAGCTTGGCGATGCACAGCGGTGATACCCATTACACCGCCACCACCGGCACCCTTGCCCTGCGCCAGGCCATCTGCCTGAAACTGCAGCGAGATAATGATGTGGTGTATGGCCTGGACGAAGTCGTCGCCGGTTGCGGCGGCAAGCACATCATTTATCACGCGTTGGCCGCCACCTTGAATCGCGGCGATGAAGTCATCGTGCACACGCCGTATTGGGTCTCGTACCCGGACATCGCACGGCTCAACGATGCCACACCGGTGATCATCCCGGGCGATGAAAGCCTGGGTTTCAAGCTGTCGCCCGCCGCGCTCGAACAGGCGATCACCCCACACACCAAATGGGTGATCCTCAACAGCCCGAACAATCCCAGCGGCGCGGTGTACAGCGAAGCCGAGCTGCTGGCCCTGGCGCAGGTTTTGCGTCGTCATCCCCATGTGCTGGTCATGGCCGATGAGATCTACGAACACTTCGTCTACGGCGACGCCCGGCATGTGCCGTTGACACGCCTGGCGCCAGATCTCAAGCCACGCACGCTGATCGTCAACGGCGCGTCCAAGGGCTATGCGATGACCGGTTGGCGCCTGGGCTTTGGTGCGGGGCCGGCCTGGTTGATCGCGGCCATCGCCAAGTTGCTGTCACAGACCACCACCTGCCCCAGCTCGTTGAGCCAGGCGGCAGCGGTGGCCGCGTTTGCGGGTGATCAAGCACCTATCGCCGGCATGCGCGAGGAATACCAGCAACGCCGCGCGCGCATTCTGGCGCTGCTTGAGGGCATCCCCGAATTGAGCATTACACCACCGGATGGCGCGTTTTATGTATTCGCCAACGTCAGCGGCCTGATGGGCAAGCTCACCCCCCAAGGCGATCGCCTCGACAGCGACACCCAACTGGTGGACTACCTATTGCGCGACTACGGCCTGGCCACCGTCAGCGGCGCGGCCTACGGCATGTCGCCGTATGTGCGCCTGTCGTTCGCAAGCTCGCTGGACGTGATCGAAGAAGGGTGCCGTCGCCTCAAAGACGCATGCAACGACCTGCGCTGACGGCCACCCGTAACACCCGGCGACCAGCGGACGGCCGCCTTTTGACTGCCTAGAACAACAACTTAAAAATCATTGATCTCAAATGAGGCACTCCCATGCACACGCCCCGCATCGCGCTGGTCTGGCAAATCATGATCGGCTTGCTCGCCGGTATCGCCATTGGTGCCCTGCTGCACCGCTTTCCCGAATCCCGGCCGTGGCTGGTGGACAATGTCCTGCAACCGGCGGGCGATATCTTTATCAAGCTGATGAAAATGATCGTGGTGCCCATCGTGTTTTCCTGCATGGTGGTGGGCATTGCCGGGCACGGTGACGGCAAATCCCTGGGCCGTATCGGGGTCAAATCCCTGAGCTATTTTTTCTGCATCACCACCCTGGCGATCATCATCGGCCTGGTCATGGGCAACCTGCTCAAGCCCGGCGCTGGCACTGAACTGTCCAGCCTGCACGCGGCGAATATCACCCTGCCCACCAGCAACGGCGCGGGTCATAGCCTGGGGCAGATCATCGTCGGCATCATCCCCGACAACGTGGTCAACGCCATGGCCCAGGGCAGCCTGTTGTCGGTGCTGTTTTTTGCGGTGATGTTCGGCCTGGGCGTGGCGCGCTTGCCCGCCGAGCGCAAAGACCCGGTCATCGCGCTGTTGCGTGGCGTCAGCGACGCGATGTTCAAGGTCACCTCGATGATCATGGCCTACTCGCCCATCGGCGTGTTCGGCATGATCGCCGTGACGGTGGCCAACTTCGGTTTCAGCTCGTTGCTGCCGCTGGCCAAGCTGATCATGGTCAGCTATGTGGCCATCGCGTTCTTTGTGCTGGTGGTGCTCAACCTGGTGGCGCGCGTTTGCGGGATCAACCTGTTCGCGCTGATGCGCCATATCAAGGATGAACTGGTACTGGCCTTCTCCACCGCCAGTTCGGCGGCGGTGATGCCGCAATTGATGAAGAAACTCGAAACCTACGGCGTACCGCCTTCACTGGTGAGCTTTGTGGTACCGGTGGGTTACTCGTTCAACCTCGACGGCGCTTCACTGTTCCTCGGCATCGGTACCCTGTTCGTCGCGCAGTTGTACGGCATTGATTTGAGCCTGGGCGATCAGGCCTTGCTGGTGGTGACCATGGTGCTCACCTCCAAGGGGGCGGCCGGGGTACCGGGGTTCATGTTCGTGATTCTCTCGGCCACGCTGGCCAGTGCCGGTTTGCCGTTGGAAGGCATCGCGTTTATCGCCGGGGTGTACCGTTTGATGGAGATGCCGACCACGGCGCTGAATGTGCTGGGCAATGCGTTGGCGCCGTTGGTGATTGCCAAGTGGGAGGGGCGTGAGGTGCGGGCTGGGCAGCAGCAGAAAGCGCAAAATGTGCAGATGGAATGAAGCGACTGCTGTGCTTCTGTGGTAAGCGGGCCTGTTGTGGCGAGCGGGCTTGCCCCGCGTTGGGCTGCGAAGCAGCGCCAATAAAGGCACTGAGATTTTCCGATTAGAACTCATAGGCTGATTTTGGGGCCGCTTCGCGTCCCAACGGGAGCAAGGTCCCTCGCCCCAGGTACAGTGTTCGCCCTTGACTGACTGGCATCGGGGCAAGTCCGCTCATACAAAAGCGCCACATTTTGACCTCGCCACATCGAATAAAAGCGCTCCGAAGAGCGCCTTTATTCATTCCAGCCTTACTGCTCGCTGATGGATTTCACCTCAGCCTTGGCAGCACCGCCAATCGCAATGCGCTTAGGCTTGGCTTCCTCGGGCACGATCCTGAGCAGATCGATGCTCAGCAAACCATTGGCGAGCTGTGCGCCCTGCACTTCAATATGGTCAACCAGGCGGAACGACAGGCGGAACGCGCGCTGGGCGATGCCTTGGTGCAGGTAAGTGATGCCCTCATCGTGTTCCCGCTTGCCGCCGGCGACGGTCAACACGCCTTTCTCCACCTGAATATCCAGGTCGTCCTCCACCAAGCCTGCCGCCGCGATCACGATCCGATAATGATCGTCACCGTGCTTTTCGACGTTGTGTGGCGGATAGGTGGTACCGGCCTCGCTGCGAAGCGCCGATTCGAACAGGTCGTTGAAACGGTCAAAGCCCACGGAATGACGGAACAGTGGGGCCAAGGAAAGAGTAGTAGCCATTGCAAAATCTCCTGAGTTTTCTCCAAGTGATTTGATACGCGACCCGCATTCGGCATCGCGTAATCCCTAGGTAGGTTCAGGCGGAAAAAATTCAAGCGTCACCCCAAAAAAATTTTTTGCGCGTTTTTTGGCTGCTGGCACGCCGGGTGTTCGTCAAATTCAAGGCGAAAAAAAGCCTGCATCTCTGCAGGCTTTTTCCTATCTGGCTTCACGACCTGGACTCGAACCAGGGACCGAGTGATTGACAGTCATTTGCTGGCTGTTAGGCGCATCGGGGCCACGACGAAATGTGGCGCGGAGATAGGGTTGCTGCATAGCGTGGGGCGCATGAATGCGTCACGCCAGGAAAGTTAGTCGGGTTGGGTGGGCTTGTCAAAGCAGGACATTTCAATGACCTGTAGGAAAAGGAGCCGTGCGCTGTCAGCTGCCGCGTAACCGCAAATGTGTGTATGACCGAATCGACTTCCACATATCGTACTTCAAGGTTGGGCAATTCATGGGGGACGTTATAGGGGCTAAACTAAATTAAAACATCTAAGATTATAATCGTCGGCTGACCGTATTTATCAAAGACTAGCGGTAATGGAACAGTTCTATTTATCTGCAGCGTACTGAGTACTCTATTTAAATAAATCTGCCCCGTTTATCCCCTTTTGCACCAACATGCGACTAAAAAACGATAAAGTTAACGCCTATCCTTTTCCGGCAACCAGCCCTCTTCAATCCTCTGGACCAATAGCGTGTCGTTCCATGCCCCACGTATAGGGAACTTTCGCTGTTCTTCTGTAATTTCGCCAACTTTCCATTCTTTATCCCCGTTCCAAAACCACCACGAATCGACACGCCCAGTTGAAGGGTCCACTACTCCAGCACGGAAGGTTGGGATCTCCTTGGAGTGCGCTGGAATAGTACAGCCCTTAGCTTTTTGGATGATTCCTTGTTTCAGAGCGGCCGAGACAGGAAAAAAAATCCAGAAATTTGTTTTTTCCTCCACCAAGACATCCAAATCTGGCTCGTCATTATACGTACCTGGCAAGACACGAATTAATGAACCCATAGGAGGGATTTTTTTCACAAACTGGAAATATGCTTTTCCACTATTAGTTGCGATGGCAAATACATCTCCAATTTTGATCATTATTTAAACCCTGGATATCCAACTGCTTTCAAAAGAGCGGCACCTCTAGCGAGGGACTCCCCATAAATCGGATTAGCCGTAGAGATGCTGTTGATCTTATTGATCAATGACCCACCATCTTTACCTAAGCCGTTGTATTCGATCAACACTTGTTCAACTGCCCTCGCATCACTGGGCGACGGGGACAGATTTATTTTCAGAAATGCTTAGGATAAGAAATTTTTGAATTAAATAAATCCCCTTTCTTCTTTCTCCGCGTCCTTTTTTTATTTTTCAAATGCCTTCCTTTCACAAACTAAACCAAAATGCGTAACAACTTAATATCCTGTGTCACTGGGTCCATACATACCACGCACGCCACAAGTAATGTTTGCGCGAGTGCAGATTCGATCTTAATTGAAAATTTTACAGTATCTAAAGAGCCTTTCAAACTGGCGACCAGCGCGGAGAACCACGGTTTAGAGTACTGTAAATGCGGACCAAGCGATGCAGCATCCAGCTGTAAAGCCCCTTGGCTGTCCAATAATTTCAAACCCAGAAACAAGGTGACGTTTCCATCAGCCTCACTAATCGCGAGTTGATCATTGTTGTAGTCGCCGCCGTATCGACCAGGAATCAATGTTGCGTTGTAGCGACCCACAAGAGATTCAAACAGCCGACTTCGCACCTGGGCATCTTTCGAAAGATTATTCATACTTCATCAACCCTGATTTTTTTCAGAAAGTTATAATAAACATCATAATAATCCAACGGTTTCACGGGTAGCCACTCTGCTGGAATATAGGGCGTATCTATAGCCACTTGATAACCGTGCCGCCAGGCAATTTTGGCGTAAATAACACCAAACGTAGAAATCAGCCCCTCGGAATAACCATTCTCACTATCAAACCTTCTCTTTATTGCGGCCGGTGTTGTTAGTTCGCGCAAAACGGATTCCATTTTTGATGTGTCCCCCTCGGCCAGCGCAATGAAGAACTCATTATCCAGCATAAATCTCTTCTTCGGTCCCGAAGGTGGGTGGGCGATCATTCTGGCACACCGGTCCAGCAACTGAGCAAAGTCACCTTTAACCGCCAACCTAATTTGATAAGCTACAAAATCCGCGGTAGTGGTCGCCTGAACTCTTTTAGCATCAAAAATATCGTCGTTATTACAGAACCAATTAATTAAGGATTCATTATCAGAAACCAAGCCAGCTAAGAAATCAAACGTCTTCAACATGAAGTTTATCTTGTCGGTTTTCAGTGAATACCGGTAGCGACGCAGACTGTCCGCTATAAAAAACCAGGTTTTCATCTTTTCCAATGACGAATTGCTAAACCATTCCTCTATAGCTTGCGCATATGCATGCGACGCTAATCTATCCATGCACGCAATTGGATCACCTTTGCCGGTTTCTATATTCACTACACATCTCGCGATATTAAAGCCGCCGTCCAAGTGGCTTTTTACATGTTCAATTCTTGACAGCGCTTGAGCTTTTAATTTTCCGTACCGATCCCAATTATTCACTTATTTACTCTCACTTCAGTTTAGCAATAACAAGCTCGCCTGACCTTCTATCAACGCCTGCGACGCCCTTTACCAAAGTCCCATTTTTGTGAGCTTGAAATACAGCCTCATAGGCAGAGGAAGTTTTATCCAATTTTCCGAGAACCTTATCTATCCACGCATCGGACATTTGAACTACATCGTTAGCGTCACTCGAAAATGATATCCCACCCTTTATCTGCTTCGAGTCCAACACAATCACCGACTTACCATCAGCACTCATATACACATGATCAAGAAAAAAGGGGACGAACCTGAATGGCACTTACTTAACAGCTAACCTTCTGATAAGAATACAAAAAATGAAAAAAAACCGTCCTTGGTCTACGGTGATAGTTGCGAACAAACACCACTAGAACAAGGACAGCTCGCGTGAATCGTAGACGTCAAATCGTCAGGCATCAACAACAGCGCATTCAGCAGCACGCCAAAAATAGCAATGCCCATGTGTTCTTCAAGTTCCTCGCCGATCCAGAGTTGCTACAGCGTGTCGAGTCAGTGATGCCCAAGCATCGTCAACGGTTGTTCCCGCCGACAGAAACACTGTCGATGTTTCTGGCCCAAGCCATGAATGCCGACCGTTCTTGTCAGAAGGCCGTGAATGATTTTTCGATCAAACGTTGCTGCGATGGGCTAAGCCCCAGCAGCGTGTACACCGGCGCTTATTGCAAAGCACGGGTGCGGTTACCTGGCCAGCAACTGGATGAAGTTGGTGCGCTACACCGAAGCCGGTTACTTGCCGATCGACAACAACGCGGCCGAGCGGGCCATCCGGCCCTTCGTTATCGGGCGCAAGAATTGGCTGTTCAGCGACACGCCCAAAGGCGCGACCGCCAGCGCTCAACTTTACAGCCTGGTCGAGACGGCCAAAGCCAACGGCCAAGAGCCCTATGCGTGGCTGCGCCACGCACTTGAGCGCCTGCCACAAGCCTCGAGCGTAGAAGACTTCGAGGCCTTGCTGCCATGGAACTGCACGCCGCAAATTCCAAGATAGCCATAGATCCCCACCTTTAAAATTTGGGGTTCATGGAGCGATTACAATAAAACGGGCCAACCTTGAAAAAAGGACCAGTTCTGTGGGGCTGCCGCTGTGTATAACAAATGCTATACAACTCACGTCAGTGCTTGCTGGGTGAAACACTCGTTTTGTATTACAAATGTATAACAGCACCCAGCAGACAGAAACCGGATAACTAATTGATACATATAGAAAATACCCACCTCGCGAGAGGTGCGTGATGTGTATTGAGATTTTGCTCCTGTTAAGGGGCGAAAAATCATGCTGAAAAAGGGCGTATTGAGCAGGTAGACCGTAGGTCGTAACGATGGGTGCAAAAGGGGTGCAACCTGGGAGCAAAAGGGAAGCAAATAGATAGCAAAAGGGCTGCAAATCGGATGCAAAAACACCGGCGTTAAGCCGGTGCTAAATAAAAAATAGAATTTCTACAGATCAGCGACGCCAGAACGGTAACTCGTCAGAAGCAAGAGAGTTATACAAGTCTTCGGAACGATTCACATCAAAAACATAATCAGGCGCGTCGGTAAAGCCAATTCTTAAAGGGACGTACTCATTAAACTCTTTATAAAAAACATCTGAACATTCGACAGCATCAAAAATAATTTTGAAGAAGCGAGCAAAGATGTCAGCCAGAGTATTACCACTCAAAAGCAAACGAGTATTTTCCTCGTCCACCCCGAAAGCGCTTATATCAAAGCTATCCGCAGGAATGCTATTAAACTCAGCCCTTACACTCTCTAAATCTATCTTTAACTCAGCCAGTTCGTTTTTGCTTAAAGAGCGGCAATAAAGCTTCTCTGTAACCAAGGGATACTTGCTTCCTCTTTTGCCGCCCTCAAGAAAAAACACAACTGACTTAAAAAAACAGTCAACGTCAGAGGCTGGACCTAAGACAGATATTGTCATTGCGGCAAGAACACCTACATTTTTCATTCTGCTTTAAACCTGATGGATGAGGGAGATATTGCCCCATTTGACTTATCAACTATTCCACGAACGATTTGCGCACGCTGCGCAGGCGTAACAGCTTGCCCTCGAATATCAATAACGACTTGCTGCTGCATTCCTTGCGGTAAATTTTCAGCTCGCTGGAGGGCTTGCTTGGAAACATTACTAATCAATCCGCTTTGATTTTTTTCGATGTTGTAGTTTTTCACTTCAACACTGCATACGTTACCTACACACCAGTCTGGACGAACACTACCCGAAGTGCCGTAAGGAACTTCTTGTCCATTTTTATAACTGACTTGTGGGCGAGCTCCAGCACCAAGATCAGCGCCGACATC
>Ga0105242_10001569_pt1 | contig 17983 bp, 17 predicted proteins | sample KBSM24metaG_FD_81521 | JGI IMG/M metagenome (GOLD analysis project Ga0105242, IMG submission 81521) | Miscanthus rhizosphere microbial communities from Kellogg Biological Station, Michigan, USA - KBS M2-4 metaG | ecosystem: Host-associated > Plants > Roots > Rhizosphere > Soil | place... | reverse complement strand
GTTCACCCTCCGGCAGGCCGTCGCCCAGCCAGCCAAACCCACGTCGACGAGCCCCGTCCAGTCTCGAGGGCAGTGAGTAACGCGAACAACGGTCGATCGGTCAGGTGCCCAGCTCGTGAACTACCGGCCAACGGCCGTTATCTAATTGCGGTCCATCGGCTTTCGTAATCCTGTGAGGACGATTGCGGCTGTCTGTGGTCCGGACAAGACCGCAGGCCGGAGACGCCCACTAGATGGAAACGTGGCCCGAACTGTTTGCGGTCCGTTCACCGTTTTGAAACCCCACCATTAGAGGCTCCCTCGCGACAGATCCGTTACAGATCCGTTGTCTTCCGACCCATGAGAGGCGCCGAAACCACCATGTTGAACCGCTTTGCCATGCTGGCATCCGTCTGCGTCGCGATACCGGTGGCGGCCGCGCCCCTCGCGCAGGCTGATCCGCCTGCGCCTCCGGATCCCGCGGTGCCTGTGAACGCGACCAATCCGCTGCCGCCGGAGGGTGGCGTTCCGTCGGGACCTCCCGGGGTCCTCGACACCCCGGATGGCTGGCATCTGGAAGTGGTCGGCGCCAATGAGACCCAGCTGCCGGTGGTCCCGTTGACCACCGCGCTCTCCTCGCGGGAGTACCTGGTCGCGGGCACCTTCACCGGCAAGATCACCGGCGGCGGCAAGACCAAGCTGACCGGCGGATCGATCGAGGCCGGCGAGCAGATCGGCTGCGGCATCATCTCCGATGAAACCGAGATCAACCCGGGCGCCAGCTTCACCCCCGGCATTGCCATTCCGTTCACCGGGGCGCCCTCGACGTTCGGTGTCAGCCTGCAGGGCAAGGTGTACCTCAAGCCCGGCACGGTCACCACCGTGGCGATCGATAAGAAGTCGTTCAAGGGCACCTCGACGCGCATCACCCTCACCGGGGTGCGGATCAAGACCGACCAGTGCGCCGGTCAGTCCTTCATCCGCTCCTACGCCACGCTGACGAGCTCGACCGACAACACCGACGACGTCATCACCTACCTCGGCGTCACCAAGGCCGTCTGATGCGCACGAACTCGAACGGAACACACCCCATGTTGAATCGTTTTGCCGCACTGGCCGCGTGCTCGTTGGTCCCGCTGACGACCGCGCCGCTGGCGGTGGCCGACCCGCCGGCCGACGACCCGGGGCCGCCGCCGGACACCGGCGTCGTCGCCTCCAGTGACCCCGCCGTGGTGACCAGCCCGGATGGCTGGGTGCTGACGGTGGCCGCCAAGGACGAGACCCAGCTGCCGATCGCGCCGCTGACCACCGCGGTGTCCTCGCGCGAATACCTCGTCGGCGGCACGTTCACCGGAACGGTCACCGGCGGCGGCAAGACCACGCTGAGCGGCGGCGTGCTGGAAGCCGGCTACCAGATCGGCTGCGGTATCGAGCTGGGCCAGGTCCGGTTGATCGGCCAGGCCGGCATCACCGTGCAGGCCAACCCGTTCACCGCCGGCCTGGTCCCGACCGGTCTGCAGTTCCCGCTCTCGGGCACCATCGAGATCCACCCCAAGCCGGGCACCGTGTCCACGGTCACCGTGGACAAGAAGACCTTCAAGGCCGCCCCGGTGCGCGTGACGCTCAAGGACACCCACATCAAGGTCGACGGCTGCGTCGGTCAGTCGTTCATTCGTTCCTACGCGACGCTGACCAGCTCCACCACCGACACCGACGACGTCGTGGCCTACTACGGCGTCACCAAGGCAGTCTGACATCGCGCATGGGCCGGCACCGGAAGAAAGCACTACATCCACGGAGAACCGCCGTCACCAGCGCTGCGGCAGCAGGTTTACTTACCTTCGGAGCGGCGGTCGCCTTCTCGGCGACCGCTGCCGCGGACCCGCCTCCGCCTGACCCGGCGCCCCTGCCGGTGCCCGCGGATCCGGCACCTCCGCCGCCACCACCCGGTCCGACGATCCCGGTGATCGGCGCACCGCTCGGACCGACCGGGTTCGACGTGCTGGCTCAGGCGGGGCAGCCCGCCAACGATGTCCCCGGCTCGCTTGGCGCGCCTCAGGTCATCGGCCTGGACAGGGACAGCGTTCTGGGCCAGCTCCCGATGCCGTCGGCACCGGGCCCGAATCCGGGGACGCCCCCGAGCTTCAACGTGTTCAACAACGCGTACGGAGTACAGCAATACGAGAAGCCCTCGGCACCGGGCCAGGGCGAAGTATTCGATGTGCCTCAAGGCCAGGAGAACGACGACGTCAGCAAGCGCGAGTGGTTCGGTCGCTACATCGACATGTACCGCGCGGGGATGCTGAAGGGCGGACTGCTGGGGCAGATGCCGCAGGAACAGCTCGGCGAGGCGCTGCCGGGTACGGCACCGCCGCCTGGCACCAACATTCCTCCCGGTCTGGTGCAATTCCAGCCAGACCCGGCCGCACCGCCGGATGGCGCGCCTCCGCCACCCCCGGCACCGGGGGCACCGCCACTGCCACCTCCACCACCGGCAGGTTGACGGGCCTCAGCACCAACGGATCTGAGCGCGACGGGTCACATCCCTAGGGATGTGACCCCGTTTGCGTCGGCCGCACCGTCTTGTCCGTTTTCCGCCAGCGGCGCGCGCGCTTGGCTTCTTAGCGTCGTTGGCATGCAAACAGACGTCATCTCGGACGCACGCCCCGCAGTTCTGTCGACACCTGTGGTCTGGTTCATGGCGCTCGCGGCGGCGCTGGGCACTGCCAGCATCTATCCCCTTCAACCGGCGATCGCCGACGTGGCGGGATCCCTGCACGCATCACTTGCGACAGTTGGCGTTGCCCTGGCGTGTGGACCGCTCGGGTACCTCGCCGGACTCGCCCTGCTCGTGCCGCTCGTTGACCGGTTGGCGCCAAGCCGTGTGCTGTCAACACAATTCGGTGCACTCGCCATCGCGCTGACCGTCAACGCCGCCGTCGGCACACCATGGCTCCTCGGCCTCGTCATCGGTGTGATCGGCGCCGGATCGTCGGTTGGTGCGCAATTGAGTTCGGTCGCGGGGCGGTTCGCGAATCCGCGTCGACGTGCCACCGTCCTTGGCATCGTCACCGCAGGCATCTCGGCGGGAATCCTCGCAGGCCGCATCGTCGGCGGTTGGCTCAACGACGAGATCGGCTGGCGTGGAATGTTTCTCATGTTCGGGACTGCGTGCGCCATCATCGCGGTCTCGGCTCTGTTCGTGCTGCCCGGCGCAACCGGAAGCACGACATCGGGCTACCTCGCCACCCTGCGCGGGCTCCCAGGACTGTACGTCCACTTTCCGCGGCTTCGGCTCGCGGCATGCCGTGGGTCCCTCTGGTTCTTCGCGTTCTGCGCGGTATGGGCGGGCCTCGGCGTCGCACTGTCGCAGCCGCCGTTCTCGTACTCGTCGGAGCGCATCGGCGCATACGCATTGGCCGGACTTCTTGGCATCGTCGCCACCCGCGTCGCAGGCGCATGGACGGACAGGGTCGGCGCGCGCACGGTGCTCCTGATCGGACTCGTCATCGCGTTCACCGCAGCCGTGACGGTGGGCGCTTGCCTGTCGAACACGGCTGTCACGCTGGCATGCCTTGCCCTGTTCGATGCCGGTCTGTTCGCCGCCCAAGTGGCCAACCAGAGCACTGTCCTGGCGATCGACCCGACCGCGCCTGCGCGGTTCAACAGTGCCTACATGCTCGTCTACTTCATCGGCGGCACTCTCGGCACCGCGTTCGGCGCTGCCGCCGTCGGGTGGTTCGGATGGCCCGCCACGATCGCCGTCGTCGTCGGCGCCATCGCGCTCGCCATCATCACCACCATCGCCGCTCGCCCGGCGGCACGCTTTAGGCTGAGCCCGTGTCCGATCCAGTTCTGGTCCAGGTCGACGATCACGTCACCCTCATCACGGTCAACGACCCCGAACGCCGCAACGCCGTGACCGCCGAGATCTCTGCCGCCCTCCGCGCCGCGGTCGACGCCGCGGAAGCCAACCCCGACGTGCACGCGCTCATCGTGACCGGCGCAGGCAAGGCGTTCTGCGCCGGCGCCGATCTCACCGCGCTGGGCGCCGCGACCGAGGACGGCCTGCGTGGCATCTACGACGGCTTCCTCGCCGTCGCAAACTGCGCCTTGCCGACGATCGCGGCGGTGAACGGCGCGGCCGTCGGCGCGGGGCTGAATCTCGCGCTGGCCGCCGACGTCCGAATCGCCGGTCCGGCAGCGCTTTTCGACGCGCGATTCCAGAAGCTCGGTATCCATCCCGGCGGCGGCGCCACGTGGATGCTGCAGCGTGCCGTCGGCCCGCAAGTGGCGCGCGCCTCGCTGCTCTTCGGCATGCGGTTCGACGCCGAGGCAGCGCTGCGTTACGGGCTGGCGCTCGCGGTCGCCGACGACCCCGTCGCGGCCGCACGCGAACTCGCCGCAGGACCAGCCGCCGCACCCCGCGACGTGGTCATCGCCACCAAGGCCTCGATGCGCGCGACCGCCAATCCCGGCTTCGTCGACACCGAGCAGCACCGCATCGCAGTGGACACGGAGCTTGGTCCGCAGGCGGCGTCCATCGAATCGCCGGAATTCGCCCGTCGGCTGGCCGCCGCCAAGCGCCGTTAGTCAGCTCGCCGGCTGCGCGTAGAGGCTCTTGCCACCGCAGACGTACAACACCTGACCGGTGACCGCCCGCGCCGTTGGGCTCGCGAGGAAGCGCGCCGCGTGTGCGACATCGGCCGGGGCGCCGAGCGTTCCCATCGGCTGCGCTTTCAATAACCGCTCCATCACTTCGGGTGGTTCGGCTCGCAACAGCGGCGTGTCGATCAACCCGGGCGCGAGACAGTTCACGGTGATGCCGTACTTGGCGAGTTCGATCGCGAGCGCGCGAGTAGCCGACACCACGCCGCCCTTCGAGGACGCATACGAAACCTGGCCGAACCAGCCGAGCCAGGCGCGCGACGCGATATTGATGATGCGCCCGGATCTCCTCGGGATCATGCTGCGGGCCGCCGCCTGAGAACACAGGAACACACCCGTCTGATTCACCGCGACGGTCCGCTGCCAATCATCATCGCTGACGCGGCGTACGCCGCGGTCGATACTGATGCCTGCGTTGTTGACCAGAACGTCGACTGGTCCAAGTTCGGCCTCGACCTTGCCGAACAGCGCTTCGACCGCCGGCCGCGACGTGACATCGGCAGCGATACCGACGGCTCTGCCACCGTCGTCGACCATCGCCGCAGCCGCGGCGTCGGCTGCCTCACCGGCGATGTCGGCCACTGCCACCGTCGCGCCGGCAGCTGCCAGCTCGCGTGCGATCGCCAGGCCTATTCCACTCGCCGCGCCCGTGACGACAGCAACCTGTCCTTCCAACAGCATGTTCAACTCCTCTGTCACACAGACAAACTCGACAGGAGGCTGGCGCCTCCACAGCAATGCAGGACCTGGCCGGTGATGTAGCCGCTGCGTCGATCCAGGAAGAACCTGATCGTCGCGGCGATATCCTCCGGCGTCACCGGCTCACCCGTGAGCGGCACAGGTTCGTACAGGTGGGTGCCCGGCGCGGGTCCGGCAGCACGACGGGCGGCGGCATCGGGCGGAACCGCGATCACAGCGTTGACGGTGATCCCCGCCCGCCCGTGCGCGAGCGCTAGGCTTCGCACCGCCGCTACCAATCCAGCAGCCTTGGCCGCAAGGCGGGGCCGGCTTGGCCACCCCAGCCAGTCACGACTGCCGACCGCCACCACCCGGGCGCCGCCATCCGCTGCGGGTGACATGTGCGGCCGCAAGGCGTCAACCAAATCCATCAGTGCCACAGCGGGATCGGGTTTGATACCTTCGCCTTCCGCCAACAGCCCGGGGATGTACACCACGCCGGTGACGGGGCCTACCGTGACAGGCGGTACATCGGCGTCACCATGGCGCACGACCAGCCGCCAGCCGCCCTGCTCCATTGAACGCACCGCCGCCTCCGTGACGGCATCGTCGCCGTGCGACAGCACGTATGCAAGCCCACTCATTCGTCTGCTCCTATCGATTGCTCAAGATGTGGACCGCGCAAGCGCCGTTGTCGACGCCGAAGATGCCGCCGCCGGTCACGTGGGTGAGCGCCACCTGCGCACCGGGAACCTGCAGTGCCCCGGCCTGTTCGGTGAGTTGCCAATACGCTTCGCAGATCTGCGCGACGCCGGTCGCCCCGACCGGATGGCCCCGCGACAACAGTCCTCCGCTGGGACTCACCGCCACGCGCCCGTCACGGTCGAACTGCCCGGTAGCCACGGCGGCGTGTGCCTTGCCACGTTCGGCGATGCCCAGCGCCTCGGCATGTAGCAGTTCCGCTATGGCAAACGCATCATGGAGCTCGACGAGATCGAGATCGTCAGGCCCGAAACCCGATTGGGCATACGCCGCATCGGCCGTCCGCTCGGTGATGTCGGGCCATGTCATGTCGCGGTAGCCAGTCGAGAATCGACCGGACCGCACCACGCTCGCCGCGACACGCACGTGCGGACCGGGTAGGCCCTTGGCCACCCGTTCCGAACACAGCACCACCGCGGCCGCCCCGTCGCTGTTGGGGCAGCAGTGCAACAGCCGGAGTGGATCCGCTACCGGGCGGGAGTTGTCGACGTCCTCCAGCGTTACTTCCTTCTGGAAGTGCGCACGCGGGTTTCCGGCACCGTTGCGGCGGTTCTTGACCGACACGTTGGTGAGGTCCTCCGCCGCGGCGCCCCAGTCGTGCAGGTAGCGCTGCGCGCGCATCGCGTAAGCGGCAGGCATCACCATGCCCTGTGCGATCTCGATGTCGTTGGTCGTCAGCGGCAGGGTGCCACCGCCGAACGCGGACAAGTTCTCCGCCCCGAACGCGATCGCGCAGTCGGCCGAGCCCGATGCCACCGCCTGCCAGGCCAGGTTGACAGCCGAAGCGCCACTGGCACACGCATTTTCAACGGTGAAGACCGGCTGGCCCGAAACTCCGACCCGCTGCATCACGCGCTGTGCGAGCAGGGAGCCACCGTACACCGATCCGCCGAAGCCGACGTCCACCAGACCGGGATCCACGCCCGCGGTCGCCATCAGCTCGCTCACGGCACGATAGCCGAGTTCGTCGGTCGCGGTACCTCGATGCTTACCGAACGGGTGAACACCCGCGCCTGCAACGAATACCTCTGCGCTCATCGTGTCTTTCCTTCCGCTGTTGCAGCGACGGTGTAGGACAGCAGGGGGCCGTCGTCATCGGACCCGATGGCGGCCAGGCGCAACTCGACCGGGGTTCCCGGCGTCAGCGCCTCGGCCGACTCCGCATGCGCGAGCAACCTGACCCCGTCGAGGTCGACGTACGCCAGCACGTACGGCGCCTCGAATCCTGGCGGGCCGATGCGTACGACGCTTGACGCGTAGGCGATACCCGACGTCGAGGTCAGCTCCTCGCTCATGTCCCGTGACGCGCATGTCGAACACTGGGCGCGGGCCGGGAACCAGGCGCTGCCGCAGTCCCGGCACCGAGTAATCCGCAACACCGCAAGGGTGCCGTCGGTCAGGAAGTTCTCCGCACCGATGGCCCGTTCGGCCGGTGGGGCAAAGGAATTGGTCATGAGGTGTCCTTTCGTCGGTATCATCGGCCCTGGTATTCAGGCTCGCGTCGCTGCGCGAAGGCGGTACGCCCCTCCACGCGGTCGTGGGTGTCGCGCAGAATCCCCCACAGCAGCTGTTCGAGTTCCACCGAACGGCTCAGCGGCAGATCCTCGGTACGCGTCGCCAGAGTCTTGATGCTGCGAATCGCGAGCGGACCGTTGGCCGAGATCCGGTCGGCGATCTCGAGTGCCCGCGCCAGGAGGTCATCGGACGCCACCACCTCGCTCACCAGGCCCACCCGATGGGCCTCCGCGGCGTCGATGCGGTCACCGGTCAGCAGCATCTGCATCGCCACGGCCCGCGGCACCGCACGCAGCAGCTTCGACACACCGCCGACCGCGGGAACGCTGGCCCAGCGCGCCTCTGGCAGGCCGAATGTCGCCGTCGTGCTGGCGATCCGGATGTCGCAGTCCAACGCGATCTCCGCCCCGCCGCCCAGCGCGTGACCGTTGACGGCGGCGATGAGCGGTTTGGTGATGCCCAACTCACTGATCGTGATCGCCCGCACGTAGAGGCCGGACTCCACGCTCTGGTCATAGGGCAAGAAGTAGGTCTCGGCGAAGCCCGCGTCGGACGGCATGGTGCGCTTGAGGTCCGCACCTGTGCAGAAGGCGCGCTCGCCGGCCCCGGTGATGACCGCGACCAGAAGGTCCGGGTCGTCACGGAAGTCGCGCAACGCCGCGTTCAGGTCGATCATCGACTCGACATCGAGCGCGTTCAGCGCATCCGGGCGGTTCATCCGCAGGACGAGAGTCCGTCCCTTGCGGTCGGTTTCGATGGTCATGCCTCGACTCCCGCTCGCTCCGGTCCTCCGTCGTTGCCTCGACTCCCGCTCGCTGCGATCCTGATTCGCGGTCGCCTTCGGGTGCTCATGTCAGCCCACTGCTCCTTCCGATGCCATGGCGTCATAGGTGTCCTCGGAAACGCCGAGAAGCTCGATGCAGACGTCCCGGGTGTCCGCGCCGAGCAGCGGTGCGGGCGATCGCAGATGTCCGGCACTCTCCGAAAACCGGTACGGAATGCCGTCGTAGACACTGGATCCCATCACCGGATGGTCGAGCGTGACCCAATGCCCGCGGTCGCGAAGCTGGACGTCCGAGTGGACGAGGTCGTCTGCGGTGAGCACTGCCGACGCCGCTACCCCGTGGTCGGTCAACTCGGCAGCCAGCCGCTCCGCGTCCCAGGCGCGGGTTGCCGCGCCGATCAGCCTGTCGAGTAGTGGTCGTGAGTCCCGCCTGCCGTCGGGGGCCGCCAGCCCGAGCGATTCCGGCAGGTGCAGAACGAGACGTGTAGCGGCCCACTGTTCGTCGTCGAAGACCGCGATCGCGCACCATCGGTCCTCCCCTGCGCACGGGTAGACGCCGTGGGGTGCCGCCACGTCGTCATCGTTACCTGCGCGACCGACGGCGGCGCCCGCGGCTGCGGCGACGATCGCCGGTCCGATCGCGTTGATCGTCGACTCCAACTGGGCGAGTTCGATGTACTCCCCCTGGCCGGTACGTCGCCGCTTGCGCAGCGCGGCCAACACCGCGACGGCCCCGTGCAGCGGGTTGGGGACATGGTCGGGATAGTTGGTGCCGGTGCCGACGGGCGGAGCGTCGTCGTAGCCGGTGAGCCCGAGCAATCCCCCGGCTGCCGCGATGGTCAGCCCATAGCCGCGGCAATCGCGGTGCGGCCCTTCGGTTCCCAGCATCGGCATCTCGAGATAAATGACATCGGGTCGCGCGGCGCGGGCGGCGTCGTAGCCGAGCCCCAGACGGTCCATGGTGCCGGGGCTGAAGTTGTTGACCACCACGTCGCTGACCTCGATCAGGCGCATCGCCAGCTCGCGACCTCGCGGGTGCTTGAGATCCAGGCACATCGAGCGCTTACTGGTATTGCGGTTGGCGAAGTAGCCACTGCGGTCGGTTCCGGTGACGGCGTCACGGAACGGGGCCATCGAGCGGATCGGATCGACGCGCGTGCGGGATTCGACCTTCACCACGTCCGCCCCGTGGTCGGCCAGCGGCTTGGTGAGGAACGGACCGGCGCCAACCCAGCTGAAGTCGGCGACCCGGATCCCGGTCAGCGGGAGCTGTGCGCCCATGTCAGGCTCCTTCCTTGTCGGGGACGAACGTCGGACGTGGCGAAGCGGTACGGCGAGCCCGGCAACGTGACGCGCCGCCCCTCGACCTCGACGATGCGGAAGTAGTCGCGCGCGACCAGTTGGGGATCGTGCAGCAGGTCTTCCGGGGTGGCGACCGGCGCGACGCTGATGCGGCGTTTTTGACCGGACGCGAAAAGCTCCGCCTTGGTCCGCGATGCCGCGAACACCTCGAAAAGGTCACGAAACCGTTTGCAGGCCTCGGGAGTACGACGCCACGGCGGCCGCTGCCAGCAATCGTCGTCCAGATCGGTCGCTTCGGTGACACCGCCGTCGGTGAGCCACTCGGCGATCGCTTTCCACGCCAACGGCTTTCCGCCGAGGCCGCCGACGAGATAGATCCAGCCATCGGCGCAGCGGAACAACCCGGTGCCCGCCTCCTGCGGCCCCGCTCCGGCACGCCTGCGCACGACACCTTCGAGGTCGACGTATTGCGCGGCGTTCTCGATCGAATGCGCGACCGCCTCCTGGACGGACAGATCCACGATCTGGCCGCGCGATTCGGTCTCGAGCACGTGCAACGCGATGAGCGTGGCGGTGGTCGCATGGACGCCGGCGATCACGGCGGTCTGTTGCCCCCAGGCGCGGACCGGCTCGCGGTCGGGTTCGCCTGCGAGCGCCAACAGTCCGCCGGCGGCCATCAGGGTGAGATCGCTGGCCGGGCGGTCAGCGTAGGGGCCGGTGAGGCCGAACGGGCTGATTGCGACGTGCACCAGCATCGGGTGCCGGCGGGCGACGTCGTGCGGGTGCATGTCGTTGGCCCGCAGGGCGGCAGGCCCCTCGCTCGTGAGCAGGATCTGGGCCTGCAGTAGCGACTCGGTGAGCTCCTCGCCGCGCGGTCGCCAGCCACGAATCTGCTTGCCGGCGTTCATGAATGCACGGCGATGGGATGACGTCGGGGCCGCGTCGTCGTACCTGATGACGTCGGCGCCGAGATCGGCCAGCAACCTGCCCGCGTACTCACCGAGCGCGGTGGTCATGTCGACGACCGTGACGCCAGACAGCGGCGGGGTCATGTCCACGTGATTCATCGCGGTCACCAGCCCGGAAGCACGAAGATCGCCCACGTGATGAGTGGCGTCAGCGCCACCAGGCCGAAGCCCCACATCATCAGGCCCCGGTACACCGCGGGCTCCCGACCGTGAGGGGCGTTCGCGACGACGAGCGCCCCGTTGGTGGAGAACGGGCTCGAGTCGACAACCGATGCCGAGATGGACAGTGCCGCGACCAGGGCGACGGCCCCGAGTTCCCCGGCCGCCAGCAGCGGCACCGCGAGCGGGATCAGCGCGCCGAGGATGCCGGTCGTCGACGCGAATGCCGACACCACCGCGCCGACGAACAGCAGGACCAGAGCGGCCAGCACCGGCGAGGACACCGAGGCAATCGCGTGGCCGATGTAGTCCACTGTCCCGACTGATTCCAGGAAGCCGACGTACGTCACGATCCCGCAGATCAGCAGGACCACTCCCCAACTGATGTCGGCGACGGCGGCCTTGGCCGTCTGTGGCGACATCACCGCCAGCACGCCCACGACGGTCATCGCTGTCAAGCCGATGTCCAGGTCGAAGACGAGGGCACCGATCGCCAACACCGCCAAACCCACCGCGGTTGCGACGCGTTCGCGTCGTTCTGCACGCGGCACTACTGCGGCCCGCGATTTGACGGCGACAGCCGCGCCGCCGCCACCCTCGGCCGGGACGTCGTCGGGATCGGTCTCGGTGTGGTCCGTGCAGCGCGCACCCGATCTCAGCAGCCGCAGTCCGCCGAAGGCGATGTAGATGACCACCCCGAGCGCGACGTTGAAGATCAGGTTGGCCACGAAGATGCCGATCGGACTGGCCGGCAGGTCACTGCGGTCGACGATGCCGTTGGTGATCACCCCGAGCACCCCGAGCGGCGAGAAGTTTCCCGCCGCCGAGCCGTGAATCACCATCAGCCCCATCAGCATCGGGTTGATCCGATACCGTGCGGCGAAGGCCATCCCGATGGGTGCGATGATCGCCACGGCCGCAGGGCTCAACGCACCGAGCGCGACAAGGACCCCGCTCAGCACGAACATCACCCACGGCAGCGCCGCCACCCGACCCCGGACCGCGCGGACCGAACCACCGACGAGCCAGTCGACCGTGCCGTTCCGCTTGGCGATGGCGAACAGGTAGGTGACCCCGACCAGGATCACGAACAGATCCGCGGGAAAGCCGGCCAAGACCTCCGATGTCTTGGCACCGAAGACCCAGGAGCCGACGGCGAAGGCGCCGACGAGGGCGAGGACACCGAGGTTGACGGACCGCACGGTGCCCAGAAAGAAGACGCCGACCAGAACGAGGATCGAGATGAGGTGAGCTGACAACGGCTTCTCCTACCTACTTCGCAGATGCGATGTGAACTTCGTAATTGCGAACTGTAGACGTGACTGCAGTCACCCGTCAAGAGTTGTGCGTCAAAATGCGAATCCGACTTCGCGATCTCGTGGCATCATCAGTCACATGAACCCCGCCCGTCTCGACCGAGCGCTGAAGATCGTCGAATACCTCGCACACCATCAGGAGGGCAGCGCGCTCAAGCCGATGTGCGAGGACCTGGGCATTCCGATGAGCAGCGCACACGACTTGGTCACCGCGCTCACGGAACTGGACGCCGTGCGCGCGTCCGGCCAGAAGACCTACGTCCTCGGGCCTCGATCACTCGTGCTGGCGCTGTCGATCGTCGACAGCGTGGACCTGCGCGCGGTCAGCCGCCCGTTCCTGCTCGAACTGTGCGAGTCGGTCAACGAGAACACCTACCTCGCGTTGCGAACCGGCAACACTGTGACATATGCGGATCGCTGCGAAGCCGGCCAGAACCTTTCGGTGGTCATGAAGCTCGGGGGCGCCAGACCGCTGCACGGCAGCAGCATCGGAAAGCTGTTCTCCGCGTTCAACCCTGACTTGCAAGCCCGCGTGTTGTCAGCGGCGACCCTCGAACAGTTCACGCGGTTCACCCTGACCAACCGAGATGCACTGACACGCGAACTCGGGGCCATCAGGGAACGCGGGTACAGCGTTACCGACGGTGAGAGCGTGGAGGGAATCACGGGGCTGGCGACGCCGATCTTCGACGCCACAGGCACGGTCAATGCAGCGGTGCACATCTCAGCGCCGCGCGGCCGGCTGGCACCGGACCGGCTGCCCCTCGTGCTGACGGAGATGCTGGCGACGTCACGCGCCATCTCCGAACAACTCGGGGCGACGGGTGAATTCATCGCCGAGCGGTCGCTGACCGAGATCGCCGAGCTCGAGCGGGCACGCACAGAGGACCCGTAGTCCGGCGAACGCAACCGCGAGCCTGTCAGCTATTTGTCTCGTCCAGTTGAAGATTGCGCGGAATGCCGCGCGCTTGCTGGGGTTCGCAATCTAGGCCCGTTTTCCGCATGGTTGGGGGTCATGGTCTGGGTTTGTGAATCGTGTTGTGGTGCTGTGTGTTTCGGGCCATGGGAGGGGGATGTTGAGGTGGGCGAGGATGAGTCGTTGGACGGGGGTGAGCCGGTCGAGGACGAGTCCGCCGCCGCTTGTGTAGGTGGCGTGCAGGTCGGTGAAGGCGGTTAGCAGGGCGCGCGCGGTGGGGATCGCGTCGCGTCCTTCGGGCAGCAGGCCCGGTAGTGGGGTGTGGGGTCCGAGGGCGGCGCGCAGGTCGGCTTCGATGAGCCCGTAGATGAGCAGGGCGATGCCGATGACGGCGATGAGCGCGTGGATGCGGTCGTCGTTGTGCAAGAAGACCGGCCGCACGTGCAGGGTTTGTTTGAGGTCGCGGTGGCGTTGTTCGACGATCCACTGGTCTTTGTAGACCTCGAGCACATCCAGGGCGGTCAGCGGCCGGTCGGCTGGGTCGGGCAGGTTGGTGGCCAGGGCATACAGCCCGTCGAGGGCGGCTGCGGCGGTCAGAGCGCGCGGGTTTCGGCGCCAGGCGATGGTGGGGGTGCCGTTGCCGGCGGTGCCGGTGGTGACGATGATCAGCTCGGCGATGTTGGCCCCGAGGATCTTGGCGACCCGGTCGTCGACCTGCTTTTGCGTCTTGTAGTGGCGCCCGCCGCAGCCGTTGCGGATGCGGGTGAGCGCGGCTTCGGCGCTGGCCAGGGCGCGGTGGCGGGCCTGGGCGACGGAGCTGGCCTCCTCGGAGGACCAGATGTAGGCGATGCGCAGCCGATGGGTGGTGCCGGTGTCGGGGTCATCGATGTCGCGGTCACGTAGCACGCCTTTCCCGGTGGTGCGCTCGTCGGTGGGTAGGCGGCGGTGGCGTTGGGGGCAGTGCGCCAGGGTGGGCAGGGCCCTCAGGCCGCCGGGTAGATCGGCGGTAAACCAGTGGGCCCAGCCGGTGTCGGCGCGCAGCGGCACCACAAACCGCAGCCCGGCGGCATCGGCGGCGCACAGCCGGCGCAGGTAGCCGAACCCGGCGTCGGCTACACAGATGACCCCGGGTGGGGCCAGTTCGCGCAGGCGCTCCAGCGCAGCGGCCACACACGGTGCCTCGTTGGCCGCGCCCGGGTGGGGCCGGTAGTAGACCACGACCCCGGTGCGGGTGGATGCCTGCAGGGTCTTGACTTGGCGGGCGATACTGCGATCGGCCGCCCACCCCTTTTCCACCAGCGCCGAGCCGTCATAGCCGCCGGTGAACCGCACTGCGGTCATATCCAGGTGCAGCCGCGACAGGTCGGCCCCGCAGCGGGTCGCGGCGGCCAGCGCCAGCTCGCCGCGGATCTGCTCGGCCACCGGAGCCAGCGCCTGCAGCGCCCGGCCCAGCCGGTCGTCGTTGAGCAAACCCGCAGGCACGCCGAACAATTCGGCCATCGCCGCCGAGGAGGCCCAGCCGGCCACGTCATACAGCGGCGCCGGCGCGCAGAGCCGGTTGGCCACCAGCGCGGCGATCACCTCCCCGTGGGTCAGCATCGCCTTCCCGCGCATCGGCACCGCGTTATCGATGAGCTCGACCAGGCCCAGCCGATCCAGGTAGTGGGCCACCAGCAGCAGCGGCCCGACGTGGCGGCGGGTGCCCACCGGTGGCGGATCCAGCCGGGCGAACGACGCCGCCAACTGCTCCAGTTGGCCCGACGCCTTCAGCTCGTCCTCGCGGCCCAGCGTGCGCAGCACCCGATGGCGCACCCGGCCCTCGGCGTCCCGATACGCTTCGACCAGCCGCAAGTACACGTAGCGTCTGCCGCCTTTGACCACCGCGTGGCGCTTAACGTACATGCCGGCCCCATCCCAGTTCTCGGGTTGGCCCTACACTATCGCGCTCCAAGCCGCATTACAACCATGTAATTCGGCGTGTCTTCGTAACCACCGGCCAGCGCCATTTGGCCCTACATGGTCGCGTCATGCGCCGATCCGTCGGCGGCGCGAACCACACCAGCCAGAATCCAATACTCAACTCCCGCTACGGATTACCCCAGCCAACCGCACGCCCGAAGCTGGCCCGGAAATCAGGCCCTACGCCCGATCAGTGCGGAAAACGGGTCTAGGTCTGGACGATCCCAGTCCTGGTCGTCCAGATTCACCTTGCAATTTCGGCGACAGGATCAGGCGCAGTCTCGCCAACCACCGCCGAATACGGAACAGAATTAGGGAAAAGAGTGGCCGAAGATTTCTGGTGCGACGAGGGGTCTTTGGCATCAGTTGGCGCGGTCGGGAGTGACGCGGTAGCCCATGGCTTCGAGTTGGTGGAGTGCCCGAGTCTTGGCTCGTTCGGGGTGGCGGCGGGTGAAGTAATCTGCACCGGGGTCGTGGTAGAGGGCTCCGGGGTGGCCGATGTGCCAGATGGCGGTGAGCATGGAGGGCTGGATCGCGACGTTGGCTTTCTGGGGTCCGCAGAGGGCGGCGATGCGGCGGAAGCGGGCGCCGAGGTAGGTACCCGGGTTTGGGCACAGGCCATCGCTGCGGTCCCGGGTGCGCCTTGCAGGTAGGGGTTGCCTGGTCGGGTTCGGGTGGACTTGATCCGGCCGGCGGGACTCGTTGCTGCCTACGAACGGATCATCGCGGGCGATCCGGTCACGCCGCTGCGCCGCTCGGGAGTGTGGGAAGATCCAGCTCGTCCTCGACGACGCACCCGTCGAGGAGCGGCTTGTCGTCCGCACGCTACCCCGCGTGGTCTGACCGGGTGCCCCTCAGCCGGACAGCAGCGGCAGGACTTCGCGGCAGAAGCGCACCGGGTCGGTGCCGCCCTCCTTGAGCGAGATCCGTGACGAGCAGGTGTGACGTCGTGAACACCGCGCCGACCGCCACCGGCACGGGCAGCACGAAGTGGTCGTTGCCGAACACAAGCGCGAACTGCAGCAGTGCCATCCGGGCCAGGTCGGCGGCATTTGCCTCGCGCCGCCGAGATCGATCGCGGCGTCCTCCTCCTGCCACCAGCGCGGCTAGGCTGCGGTCGCCTTGATGAGCTGGTTGAGGCGGAAGAAGTCCGTGGGGTCGTACTCGGTCTTCAACGCGCGCAGTCGCTCCAGGCTGGGCCCGTACGCTTCCTGCAGACGCTCGCGCTCCTCGCCGAGGTCGTTGACGTAGGTGGCGCGCTCGGCGAAGGGACGCATCGCCTCATAGCACTTCCTCGACCATGCTGTGCCCGACTCCACGTCGGCGTGGTCCTCGGTTTCGAGCATTGCGATGCAGTTGTAGTGGTCGAAGCGGTGGGGGAAGGCCGTCCGGGTAGCGTCCATGCGCGCAGCGGCGCCGTGCAGCTGTTGCATGCCAATGACCGACAGCGCGGTGGGCTTCCGAGCCGCATACTCCAGGAATACGTCAATCGCCTCGTCGCCGAGCGTGCGCACGAGGCCCGACTTCCAGTAGTAGAGGCGGCCCTGGGGCCACGCTTCGTCGGTCATGCTCTGCATGTCCGTGTAATCGCGCGGTTCGAGCATGTCCGCGAGCGGCGGGCCGAAGTTGCGCAGCGGCGCGAGCGCTTTCTCGCCCTCGTCGATCGGGCCGCAGTGGCAGGCGACGATCGCGAACGCCAGGTTTCCCTGCGGGGCGGTCGTAAGCAGCCCCATTGTGCTGACCTCGTCCGGGCAGCTGCTGGAGAACTCGTCATAGAAGCGCAGGGCGTCGCGCGTTGGCGCGTACAGCACCATCCCGCCGAGCACTTTGCCGACCGTGTGAAGCCGGTACTCAAACGATGTGATCACGCCGAAGTTCGCACCGCCGCCGCGCACACCCCAGAACAACTCCGCGTTCTCGCCCTCGCTGGCGCTCACGTGCTTGCCCTCGGCGGTCACCAGCGCCACCGAGAGCAGGTTGTCGCAGGCCAGGCCATACCTGCCGGCGAGCCAGCCATAGCCGCCGCCGAGCGTGAGCCCGGCGATGCCCACCTCGGAGGCGATGCCCATCGTGGTGGCCAGGCCATTGGCCTGCGTGTGCCGGTCGAACTCGCCCAGCGTGAGCCCGGGCTGAGCGCGCGCCGTGCGCCGCTGCGGATCGACCTGAATGCCCTTCATCGGCGAAAGGTCGATCATCAAACCGCCGTCACACACGCAGTTGCCGGCGATGTTGTGGCCGCCGCCGCGCACTGCCACCGCGAGATCGTGCTCACGAGCAAAGCGCACGCTGCGCACGACGTCGTCGGCAGTGGCGCACCGTGCAATCAGGGCCGGGCGCTTGTCGATCAGCCGGTTCCAGATCATGCGGGCACTGTCGTAGGCGAGATCATCCGGCACTAGAACCTCACCGTGGAGATTGTCCTTGAACTCGGCGACGGTCGCGTCGTCAAGTTCCGCGCCGATCCTCGAATCGACCCCGTTTGTCGCGGCTGACTCTGTCATGTTCGCTCCCTTCGCTTCGGCGCCGTGCGATTTCGACCCTGCTAGTGGTCGATCCGTGTGGGAGAACCGCTTGGCCTCGCTCGGCGCCCTCAGTCGCCGGCGGCGAGCAGCTCGGCGAGGTTGTCCAGACTTGCGCGGACGATGCGCGAGCTCCTTCGCCACTTCGGCGAACCACTGTGGTGTCGGCCATTCGAATCACCTTCGATTCAACGAAGTTCGGCCTGAAACACCTGATCATATTCCTTCCCGGAGGCTCTGGGGCTCATCGCTCAGCGGTGACCATGTCTTCGCCGTCGCAGCGACCGATCCGCGAATCGCAGCGGTTATCGCCCAGGCGGCCATGCTTTCACTGATGAACGCAAACCCCCGCGCGGGATCGTCATGCGGCGCTGGCCGGTTTGCTTCGGGACGTCGAGCAGTAGGTCGTCTTGGCGTCCGCGGCAGCCGAGGTGGTGCTCAGCCTGAGGGTAGGAGCG
>Ga0105242_10001567_pt1 | contig 17985 bp, 17 predicted proteins | sample KBSM24metaG_FD_81521 | JGI IMG/M metagenome (GOLD analysis project Ga0105242, IMG submission 81521) | Miscanthus rhizosphere microbial communities from Kellogg Biological Station, Michigan, USA - KBS M2-4 metaG | ecosystem: Host-associated > Plants > Roots > Rhizosphere > Soil | place... | reverse complement strand
GAGTGCTCCATGGATGAACACGAGCCGAACACCGTCAAAGACCTGCTCGTCGAGCTGAAGGACGCCTCCGAGCTGATGGTCGACCTCGCCTACGCGGCCGTCTTCTTCAACGAGGAGAAGCTCGCCGAGGAGGTCGGCCGGCTCGAAGAGCGATCGACCCTGTACCTGCGGAGGCTGCGGACGATCGCGATGCTCGCGGCCCGAAGTCCCGAGGATGCCGAGGGGATGGCCGGCGTCCTCTGGATCGCCGACGCGATCCAGAAGGTCGGCGATGCCGCCTCCGACATCGCCCGCGTGATCGCCGCCCGCCTGGGGATCCCCGACGTGCTCCGTCCGGACCTCCGGCACGCGGACGAGATGACCGCACGGGTCCGCGTCCGCGACGGCTCGGTCGGGGCCGGCCACACCCTGCGAGAGCTCTCGCTCCCGACCGAGACCGGGATGTGGGTGATGGCCATCCGGTCGGATATGCGATGGGAATTCGACCCGGGGCCCGATGACATGGTGGTCGCCGGGGACGTCCTGCTCGTGAGCGGTCCGGAGGAAGGGGTCAACCTGGTCCGCGAGCTCGCCGGCGCCCCGCCGATCCCGCAGGCGCCTGAGAGCGACGCGCCTCCCCTGTCCGAGCTCGATCGCGCGGTCGACATCCTCGTGGAGATGAAGGACCTCGCGGAAGCGGCCGTCGCGCTCGCCTACGCGTCCATCCTGTTCAACAACCGCACGCTCGCCGCCGAGGTCGGCGTCCTGGAGGCTCGGTCCGACGTGCTGCAGGACGAGCTCGAGTCCTGGGTCCTGCGGGCGGCGCCGGAAGCGCGAAACGTCGACGAGCTCCGCGGTCTGTTCCGGCTCGCGAGCGCATCGGAGTCCATCTGCGACGCGGCGCGGGACATGACGTGGTACGTGGAGCACGGAGAGCCGTTGCATCCGGTCGTGCAGATGGCGCTCGAGGAGACGGAGGAGACGAGCGTCGAGACGGTGGTGCAGCCCGGCTCGCCCGCCGACGGGAAGTCGCTGAAGGAGCTGCAGGTCGAGACCGAGACCGGGATGTTCGTGCTCGCGATCCAACGAGGATCGCGGTGGGTCTACCGGCCCCGAGGGACCTCGGTGCTCCGCGGCGGCGATCGCCTGATCTCGATCGGTCCCGAGGAGGGCGAGGAGGAGCTGATCGCGCTCTGCGGCGAGCAGCCCGTTCCCGTCGAGACCTGAGCCCGCGCGCTGCTTGAGCCGCTCCGTGGCGAGGCCTACCCTGCGGCTGGATGGATGCGTACGTCTACATCCGTATCGCGTCGGGGTCCATGGCGGAGGTCCTCGCCGTGCTCGCCGCGAAGCCCGGGATCAAGCGCGTCGTGCCGACCGTCGGCGAGTGGGACCTGCTGCTCTATGCGCGGGGCGCGACGCTCGATGAGATCGGCAACAACGTGCTCGCCGAGGTCCATCAGATCCCCGGCGTGGTCCAGACGATCACCGCCCCCGTCGTCCCGCCCGATCGGGCAGGGCTGTTCGGCGTCGCGGTGTCGCCGCCGCAGATCCTCCCGAACGCCTGCTACGTCCACATCAAGGCGGCGGCCGGCAAGGCGGTGGATATCGGCGAGGCGCTCGCGGGGATGGAAGAGGTGGACGGCGTCGCGCTCCTCGCGGGCCGCTGGGACATCCTTGCCTGCATCGCCCAGCCATGGGACACGGGCAGCGGCGTGATCCTCGAACAGGTGCACGCGATCCCGGGGGTGCTCTCGACGAGCACGCTCGTCTCCATCGCCTTCGACGAGGGCGAAGAGGATCGCGACCAGTTCAGCGCCTGGAGCTGAGAGCGCCCGGCACCGGCTGGTTCAGCGTGCCGTCTCCCGCACACCGGCGGGCAAGGAGAACCGGACACCTTCCTCGGCGATCGGGACCGACTCGACGTCATCGAACCCCCGTTCCGCGAGCCAGGTGAGCATCCGCGCAACGAGGTGCTCCGGCGCGCTCGCCCCGGAGGTGAGCCCGACGGTCGTCGCGTCCGCCACCCACGCCGGATCGACCTCGGTCTCGTCATCGACGAGGTACGCCGCTGCGCCGAGCTCGCGGGCGACCTCGGCAAGCCGGTTCGAGTTCGACGAGTTCTTCGAGCCGATCACCAGCACGACCTCCGCACGGGGCGCGATCGCCTTCACCGCGTCCTGACGGTTCTGCGTGGCGTAACAGATGTCCTCGCGTGGCGGCGGCTGGAGCTCCGGGTACCGGTCCCGGAGCGCCTCGACGATCTGCCCGGTCTCATCGACCGACAGCGTGGTCTGGGTCAGGTAGGCGATCGGTCCCGTCGGGAGGTCCACCTGAGCCGCTTCCTCGAGGTCCTGCACCAGCACGGTCCGCTCGGGCGCCTGCCCGCTGGTGCCCTCGACCTCCTCGTGCCCGGCATGGCCGATCAAGACGATCGTGCGGCCCTCGCCCGCGAAGCGGCGGGCCTCCACGTGCACCTTCGTCACGAGCGGGCAGGTCGCGTCGATCAGCTGGAGCTCGCGCCGGCCCGCCTCCTCGTAGACGGACGGCGGTGACCCGTGGGCCGAAAGGACGGTGACGGCCCCGACCGGCACCTGGTCGATCTCATCGACGAAGATCGCGCCCTTCGCCTCCAGGTCGCGGACGACGTGCAGGTTGTGCACGATCTGCTTGCGGACGTAGACGGGGGCTCCGTGCTTGCCGAGGGCCCGCTCGACGGCCTCCACCGCGCGCTCGACCCCGGCGCAATATCCACGCGGGGCAGCGAGCAATACCACTCGACGACCGGGCCGACGACTGGGTCGGTCGCTCATCCCGGTCGCTCCACGGGACGCTGCACGGGGTCCATGGCCTTCATGCTACGCACCCGTCCTCATGACCTCCGGTCACTCATCCCTCGGTTGCCGGAGCGTTCGGTCCCTCGTTAGGGTAGGACGACCTTCCTACGGATACCTCCCGTCCGTTCCCTTCCCGGCACCGAGCGTGCGCTTCCGCCTTCCCAGGGTCGGTTCGCGCGCGCCCCGTTGCCGGGACGTTGGAACGGGGGGCGCCGTGGGGCGGGATAGGTCACACGTGAACAGCGAAAGACACAGGAGGTGATGCGGACACCCACGACCTACCGCGGGTCGGCCGGAGAGAGCGGCGAACGGTTCGCCGAGCCGGTTCATGCGGGCGCAGCTGCCAGCTCCGCCCACCGCGGGGGTGAAGATGCCCATGAAGAACGCGATCCGGCCGCGTCGCGCACTCGCGGCGACGCTGATCCTGACCGCACTCATCGCTTCCTCCGGAGCGCACGCTTCGGCGATGACGGCAGATGCTTCCTACCGCTACACGCCCGGCAAGATATGCCCGATCCAGTGGCGGAACGGGACCTTCCAGGTGAAGAGGTTGATCCGGTGTGCCGCACGTCATTACGGGGTCAACCCCGACAAGGCGGTGACGATCGCTCACCGGGAATCCCTGTTCCATCCCGATGCCTACAACGCAGGGAGCTGCGCGAAGGGCATCTACCAGCACCTGTGCTCCTACTGGCCGGGTCGTGCCACCGACTACGGGTTCAAAGGGTGGTCGGCCTTCAACGCCCGCGCCAACATCTTCGTCACGATGAAGATGGTTCGCCGGTACGGGTGGGCCCCCTGGAGCTGATTGCCGGTCAACGAACCGGACCACCCGGGCGGGGCTGCTCCGTGAGCAGCCCCCGGACGTCCTCCATGGACGCCGCGACAGCGCTCGCCCCGGGTGTGTCCCGGTCCGTGATGATCCGCATCCCCGGGAAGCGCTCGGCCGCGAGCGAGACGAGCTCGGCGAACGGACCGAAGACCACCAGCGCGTGCGGCCGCTCGATGTCCAGCTGATCGAGCGCTCCCCGCAGGTCGGTCGCCCCCGCGACCAGCTCCCACTCCGCACCGACCGACGCCCGGCGCAGCCGCGCCAGGGCATCCCCGTCGGTGGCGACGCACAGGACCTTCACGGCGCGGCACACGAGTTACAGCCACCCCCGCCGCTTGAACATCAGGTAGAGGATGCCGCCGGTGAGCAGCATCGTCCCCAGTGCGGCCGGGTACCCGAGGTTCCACCGCAACTCAGGCATCCCCTCGAAGTTCATCCCGTAGATGCCGGCGATCAACGTCGGCACGAGGATGATCCCCGCCCACGCGGACAGCTTCTTCATGATCTCGTTCGACCGGTTCGCGATCTGGCTCACCCGGACCTCGAGGAGCGAGGTGAGGAGGTCTCGGATGTTGTCCGCCAGCTCGGTGACGCGGATCACGTGCTCGGTCACGTCGCGGTAGTACGGGGCCAATGGCGATCCGGCCAGCTTCGGCTCCTCCTGGAGCAGGTCGAGCGCCTGGCGGAGCGGCGCCGCGAACCGCCGGAGCCGCACGACCTCCCGTTTGAGCAGGAAGATCCGCTCCTGCAGCGCGATCCCGCCGTCCTCGGCCGCGCCCTCGCTGAAGACGTCGTCCTCCAGGTCGTCCGCGCGGTCCTCGAAGGCTTCGATGATCGAGAGGTAGCCGTCGACGACCTCGTCGATCAGCACGTAAACGGCGAACCCACCCCCTTCGCTCGCCAGCAACTGCGGCTGCGCGCGCCAGCGACGCATCACGACGTCGAGCGGGAACGGATCCGGACCGTAGCGGAGCGTGGCCAGGTACCGATGGGAGACGAAAGCGTGGAGCTCCTGGTCGATCAGCCCCTCGTCGCCCTCCCCTGAGGCCAGCTCCAGCGGGTGCACGACGACGAAGGAGTACCCCTCGAAGAGCTCGACCTTCGGGCGTTGATGCAGGTGATGCGCGTCTTCGATCGTCACCGGATGGAGCCCGAAGACCGCCCCGAGCGCGTCGATCTCCTCATCGCTCGGGTCCTCGACGTCGATCCAGACGAACACGTGCTCGTCCTCGAGGAGCCGCTCCGCGTCACCGAGCAGCAGGTCGTCCTCCAGCGGGATCCCGTCCCGGAACGCATGCGCCCGGATCATGGCGGCGAGCGTACCCCAGCCTCCAGCGATAGCCTCGCGCATCGTGCCGCTCCCCGAGCAGCTCCATCGCTTCTGGATCGCGCTGGACGATCTGGTCGCCGACGTCCTTCCGACCACGTGGGGCGCGGTGGTCACCGACGCTCGGTTCCCCGACGTTTGGGACACGAACTACGCCCGTGTCGACGTCGCGAGCGCGGTCTCGCTCGCGCGGATCGAGGCCGACCTGCTCCCGGGGCTCCGGCGCGCCGGGATCCACGTCGAGCACGTGGTCTCGTTCCACCACGAGGCGCACGGCGACCTCCTCGCGGACCTGTCCTCACGCGGCCACCGGATCTCCTGGGACCTGGCGATGGTCCTCGACGGGTCCCCCGGGGCGGCGGGGGCCGTGCAGGAGGGCGTCGCGGTCGAGGAGCTCCACCCCGGCGAGGAGCTCTGGGTTGCCGCCGCCGGCTCGATGCGCGACGTGTTCGCGATCGAGCCGGCGGCCGCCGTCGAGCAGCTCCTGACCCTCGAGCGGGCCGTCCTCGCTCCCGCCGGGAAACGATGGTTCGCCGTGCGGGGCGAGGACGGCACGCCGGTATCGCTCGGCACGCTCCTGGTGCTCGATGGGACGGGGTATATCGATAACGTCGCCACCGATCCCGCCGCGCGCGGACGCGGGTACGCGAGCGCCATCGTCACGCGGATCGGCCAGGAGGCGCGCCGGGCCGGTGCGGCCGGCCCGTTCCTGTTGTGCGACCCCGGCGCGCCGCCGACCGTGCGTTTCTACGAACGGCTCGGGTTCGCGCCGGCCGGCTTCCTCGCGTCGACGAAAGGGACTACGCCGGCCGCGTGACGAGCGTTCCCTCGGGCACGATCTCGAAGCGGATCCGTCGCCCGATCGCCCGCTCCAACACGCCGGCGCGCTCCTCCGCCTCGGCGACCGCTCCTTCCGGGTTCGCCGAGCCGGACACCAGGATCCGCAGCTCCCCACGCCGGATCTTCGCGCCGATCTCGACCACGTCGGACTCATCCGCCCGTCCGAGACCGTGAGCGATCCGGAGGATCCCGGTGAGCACCTGACACGCGGCTCGTTCATCCTGGTCCAGGCCCGCGAACGGGCCGTACGACGGCTTCGGCCAGCCGGCGCCACGGTGGAACCGGATCATCGAGGCCATCATCGCCACCTCCTGCGGGGAGAACCCCCGCAGCCCGCCGTGCTCGACGAGGTAGGCGCCGTGGCGATGGCTCTTGTCGGGCGAGATCCGCACACCGATGTCGTGCAGACGGGCGGCGTACGCCAGCAGCTCTCGCTCATGATCCTCCAGGCCGTGCAGCTCCTCCGTCTCGTCGAACAGCTCCAGGGCGTGGGCACGCACGGTGCCCGGATGCTCGCCCGCGGCGCCCCAGCGCCGGGCGAGCCGGGTGACGGCCGCTTCGCGGACGTCGCCCGGGGAGACCGGCGCTGGGGCGCCGATCTCCTCGAGGATCACGCCTTCCCGGAGCCCCCACTCGGAGTGGACGGCGCCATCGGCGCCGAACACGCCGAGCGCCGTCGCGAGCACCACGGCGCCGGCCGGCAGCAGCTCGGCGCGTCGCTCGTCGATCCCCGGAAGGGCCAGGCGTTCGGACTGGTCGAGGTCGGCCAGCTCGCGCGCGAGGTCCTCGAGCGCATCGAGCCGCAGCTCGAACTGGTTCAGCGACGCGGGGGGCGAGGGCCATCGCTCGGCCGCCAGCAGCCGAGCGAGCGCTCCCGCCGTCCCCCCGGCGGCGATGCAGAGCGTGCCGTCGGGCGCGCCGGCGCGCTCCCGCGCCGGCGCGAGCAGCTCCTTGACCTCGGCCTTGATCGCGCGCCGGTCGCCCCGGGACATCGGATCGGTCCGCACGAGGGTGGCCGTGATCCACGCGGCACCGAGCGGGAAGGTCTCGGTCCACCGGACCCGTCCCGCCTCGACGAGCGCGACCTCGAGGCTCCCGCCACCGAGATCGATCGCGATCCACGGGTCGGCCGTGATCGTGACGCTCGCTCGGATGCCGGCGACGGTCGCGCGCGCCTCCAGGTCGCCGGAGAGGATCCGCAGCGGCGTGCCGATCGCCGCCTCGATCGTGGATGCGAGCTCGGGCCGGTTCGCCGCCTCGCGGAACGCCGCCGTCGCCACCGGGATCACCTCGTCCACCGCCTCCCGATCCACCTGGTCGCGGAAGCGACGGACGACCTGGGAAGCGCGATCCAGCGCGCCGGGCGGCACGCTGCCGGTCGCCGCGACTTCGGCCCCGAGGTTCAAGACGACGCGGTCCCGCAGCACCGGGGTCAACCCGCCGTCGGCCTCGACGTCGCCGACGAGGAGCTGGAACGAGGTGCTGCCGAGATCGAAGACGGCGACGCGCACGCCGGGAGCCTATCCGGCGCGGTCGCGCGGCGGCGGCCGGTAACGCAGCCGTGACGGGAAGCCGACGTCGCGCTCCAGCGTCCAGGCGGATCCCTTCTTCCACACCATCGGACCCTCCACCGCCACCCCATCCTCGACGAGGGAAAGGACGACCTTCGAGATCACGTCCCCATGCATGCAGAGGACCGCGGGACCGGGGAGGGAGCGGATCGTCTCCAGGACGACGGACCCATCGGTCCCCTCGAGGAGCCACGGCACCGCCTCGACCTCCACCCCGCGTTCCTTCGCGAGCGGTTCCACCGTCTGCACGCACCGATCCACCGGACTCGACAGGATGCGGTCGACCCGGCGCCCCCGGAACGCCGCCACCAGCCCGTTCGCCTGTCGCCTGCCCTTCACGGACAGCGGCCGGAACCGATCGTCCCCCTTCCACTCCTCGCGGGAACCCGCCTTCCCATGGCGAAGCAGGTAGGCCGGCTGGGTCAACCGCGTGGCCTCGGCCAGCACCTCTCGGTCGCGTTGGTTCGTGAGCGTGGCGGGAGCCTCGTCCACCGCCGCCCAGACGAGGGCATCGACCTCGTGATCGGGCCGGAAGTCCTCGACCTCGTCGGCCCTGACCAACCAGTAGCGCACGACCTTCGGACGGCCGAGGGGGTCGGTGTAGCGCACGCTCTGGAGCTCGGGTCCGAGCTCGCCCGTCACCCCCGTCTCCTCATGGATCTCACGCAGCGCCGTGGCCTCGATCGACTCTCCGTCGTGCGCCTTCCCCTTCGGCAGCGTGAGGTCGTCGTAGCGGGGCCGATGGACGATCAGCGTCTCGAGGATCCCGTTCCGCCGGCGGAAGATCACGCCACCCGCCGCACGGATGACGTCGGAGCTCACCAGAACCGCCGCTTCTTCTTCGCGAGCGATCGCCAGGCGTCCCGCCAACCGGCCCGGGTCTCGACCCGGACGCGCTCCCGGCCCGCTGCGATCCATCCTGCGGCGAACGCGAGGGTCGGATCCGCCGCAGCGACCGCGGAGAGCTTGTCGATCGCGATCACCGAATCCTGGTGCCGGCCGAGCACATCCTGCAGACGCACCGCGGACTTCGCGAAGGCCGAGGCGCGGTCGCCGACGAACGGCGCCAGCGCCTCGGCCGCGTAGCGCACCCGCTTGGCGCGGGTCCGAACCTCGTGCAGGACCGGGTCGGTTGAAGAACCGCTGGCGGCTCCGGCCCGGCGCGAGAGCGCCTTCCAGACCGAGGACATCACCACGGCGGGATCGGGGGCCCGCGCCGGTTGCCGCAGCGGCGGATCGACAGCGATCGACATCAACGTCATCAGGAGGTGCGTATGCTTCGCCGCCTCCATGGAGTGCCGGACCCGCTCGAACGCGATCCCGCGCTCGAGCGCGACGGCGGATGCGATCCGCGCGGCATCCGCGCCGATCGCCTCGGGGACGTTCGCCGTCTCCGCGGCGAGGTCCTCCAGGAATACGTCGAGGTCCCGGACCTCTCCAAGCGCTCGCGCGAAGGTGCCCAGTTGCTCGACCTGGTGCGCGATCGCATCGACGTCGAGCACGGAGGCCAGGGATGCGGTAAGCGACCGGATCTGGCGGACGGCGACGCGCGCGTCGTGGATCGCCTCTGGATCGTCGGTCCCTCGACGGATCTCGGCATCGTGCAGCATCAACCGCTCGACCGCGCCGACCAACGCCGTGGTGACGATCGTTGCGGGATCACCCGCCACCCGCAGATGCGACGGAGCCCCCGGTCTCGCGACGCGCATCGTCATCGACGTTCTCGGGCCCTCGCGATCGCGAGCGTCATCATCGTCTCCTGGACGTCGACGCCCTGCTCGGTCGGCACCTTCGACCAGCTGCCGTCGGCGTTGAGCTCCCACGACAGCACATCGTCGGCGAACGTGATCTCGATGATCTCGTCCAACCGTTCGCGGAGCGCCGGGTCGTCGACGGGGACGGCCGCTTCGACCCTGCGGTCGAGGTTGCGCGGCATCAGGTCCGCCGAGCTGATGTAGTACCGGCCTCCGCGCTCGGGCTCGCCGAACCGGTAGATCCGGGAATGCTCGAGGAACCGGCCAACGATCGACCGCACCCGGATCGTCTCGGACAAGCCGGGCACCTTCGGCCGGAGGCAGCAGATCCCACGGATCGCCAGGTCGATCCGGACGCCGGCCGACGACGCCTCGTACAACGCGTCGATCGTCTGCGGATCGACCAGGGAATTGAGCTTCAGGGCGATGCGACCGTCTTCGCCGGCGGCCTGCTGTTGCCGGATCAGCTCGATGACCTGCGACCGCAGTGCGATCGGCGCGACGAGCAACCGCCCGTAGCCCCGCTGGCGGCTGTAGCCGGTCAGGAGGTTGAACAGGTCCGCCACATCGTTGCCGAGCTGCTGGTCCGCGGTCAGCAGGCCGAGGTCCTCGTAGAGCCGAGCCGTGTCGGAGTTGTAGTTGCCGGTGCCGAGGTGCGCGTAGCGACGGATGCCCGTCCCCTCCCGGCGCACGACCAGACACACCTTCGCATGCGTCTTCAGCCCGACCACGCCGTACACCACGTGCACCCCCGCCTGCTCGAGCGTCCTGGCCCACGTGATGTTCGCCTGCTCGTCGAACCGCGCTTGCAGCTCGACGAGCGCCACCACCTGGATGCCGGCTTCCGCCGCGCGGATCAGCGCTCGGACGATCGGCGTGTCCGCCGAGGTGCGGTACAGCGTCTGTTTGATCGCGAGCACGTCCGGATCGCCGGCGGCTTCCGACACGAAGACCTCGACCGAGGACGAGAACGAGTCGTACGGGTGGTGCACCAAGATGTCGCCGCCCTCGCGCAGGACCCGGAAGACGTCGGGCGGTCCGTCCTCCGACGCCAGCCGAGAGGGCGTGACGGGCGTCCACGGAGCCTCCTTGAGCTCCGGCCGGTCGAGCGCGACGAACCCCCAGAGCGCCCCCAGATCGAGGGGTCCATCGGTCTGGTAGATCTGATCCTCGTCCAGATCCAGCTCGCGCATCAGCAGCGAGCGCACCTCGTCGGTCATCGACCGCTCGATCTCCAGGCGGACGCTCGTGGCTCCCCGGCGCCTGCGGGAAAGCACCGACTCGCCGGCCGACAAGAGGTCCTCGGCCTCGTCCTCCTCGACGTCCAGGTCCGCGTCGCGGGTCACCCGGAAGACGTGCTGCGTCACGATCTCCATCCCGGGGAACAAGCGGTCGAGATGCGCCGCCACCACCTGCTCGATCGGGATGAACCGCTCCCCGTCGGGCAGCGGGAAGAACCGAGGCAGCAGCGGCGGCATCTTGAGCCGTGCGAACCGCCGAACCCCGGTGACGGGGTCACGCACCAACACGGCCAGGTTCAGCGAGAGGCTCGAGATGTAGGGGAACGGGTGTGCGGGGTCGACCGCGAGCGGCGTGAGGACCGGGAAGATGCGCTCGGCGAACGAGTCCGTGGACCACGCGCGATCCTCGTCCGTGAGATCCGCGGTGTCGACCAGGCGGATCCCCTCCTTGTCGAGCGCCGGCCGGAGCTCGTCGGAGAAGAGCCGCTCGATGCGGGCGGAGGTCGCCGTGACCCGGCTCCGGATCTCGGCGAGCTGCTCCTCGGGCCGCATCCCGTCCGGGGTCGTGGCGATGACCCCCGCCTCAACCTGTTCCAATAGACCGGACACCCGGACCTGGAAGAACTCGTCGAGGCTCTGCGAACAGATCGCGAGGAACTTCACCCTCGCCAGGATCGGCCGCTCGTCGTCCTCGGCCAGCGCGAGGACGCGTTCGTTGAAGTCCAGCCAGGACAGCTCCCGGTTGAGGTACCGAGAGGCAGGCTCCGCTGGGGAGGTGGGGATGGGGAGCGCCTCCATCGCACCGATGCTACCCGTCGTATCGGTTCGGGTCTTCCCCCGTTAGCCCACGAACTTGTAGCCGAGACCCCGCACCGTGAGCAGCAGCTCGGGGTCGTGTGGGTCGCGCTCGATCTTCTGGCGGATCCGCTTCACGTGGACGTCGAGGGTCTTCGTGTCCCCCACGTAGTCGTGGCCCCAGATCTCCTCGATCAGGAATTCGCGGGTCAGCAGGCGTCCGCGGCGCCGGAGGAACGCCTCGAGCAGCTCGAACTCCTTCGGAGGGAAGGCCACCAGTCCCTCGCCGACCCGCACCTCGTGCTTCGCGACGTCCATCGCGATCGGTCCGCCGTTGAGCATCTCCTCGGCCGCCGGAGGGGCCTGCATCCGTGTCCGGCGAAGATGCGCGCGTACGCGCGAGACGAGCTCGCGGATCGAGAAGGGCTTCGTCACGTAGTCGTCGGCGCCGAGCTCGAGGCCCGCCACCTTGTCCGCCTCGGAGTCCTTCGCGGTCACCATGACGATGGGAACGTTCGACTCCTCTCGGATCAGGCGGCAGACGTCCAGCCCGGAGAGCTCCGGCAACATGAGGTCGAGGATCACCAGATCGGGGTCGTCGCTGCGGAACCGCTCGATCGCCTTCCGCCCATCGGCCGCGAGCGTGACGGTGAACCCGTCCTGCTCGAGCGAGTACCGGATCGATTCCGCGAGCGACTCCTCGTCTTCCACCAGGAGGATCCGGCGCTGCGGGTCGGTCACGCCTGCACCTCGTGGGAGGCATCGGTGAACTCGCGGAACTCACCCGTCACCAGGTAGTTCACCTGCTCGGCGATGTCGACCGCGTTGTCACCGACCCGCTCCAGTGCCCGCGCAGCCAGGTTCATGTGCATCCCCCAATCGAGGGCGCTCGGGTCATCGGCGAGCTTGAGCGCCTCGAGGTGGGTCCGGCGATTCAATCGGTCCACCGGGTCGTCCATCGTCGGCAGCTTCTGACAGAGCTCGAGGTCCCGCTTCGCGAAGGCTTCCATCGCCGTGCGGAGCATCTGCACGACCAGATCGCCCATCTCGCGGATCTGCCCACGCATCGCGTCGCTGCCGACGGCATCGCGCGTCATGAGATGGAGCTTCGCGACGTTCACCGCCTGGTCACCGATCCGCTCGAGATGCAAGCAGCTGTGCAGGATCGCCGAGATCAGCCGGAGATCCGCCGCGACCGGGGACTGGAGGGCGAGCAATGACAAGGTGCCGTTGTCGATGCGGAGATACAGCTCGTCGATGACGTCGTCGCCTTCGATGACCTTCATCGCTTTGTCATCGTTGCGCTCCGACACTGCCTCGACGGAGCGCTGCACGGCTGAGCCGGCGAGCTCGCCCAGCTCGAGCAGCTCGAACTCGATCCGCTGCAGCGCTTCGTGGAACGGTTCCCGGGTCATCCGAACCTCCCCGTGACGTAGGCCTCGGTCCGTTCGTCCGACGGGTTCGTGAAGAGCGTTTCGGTGACGTCGTACTCCACGATCGTCCCGGTCCGCGCACCATCCTCCCGGACGTCGACCGTGAAGAAGGCCGTCCGGTCGGAGGTGCGTGCCGCCTGCTGCATGTTGTGGGTGACGATCACGATCGTGTAGTCGGAGACGAGCTCCTGCATCAGGTCCTCGATCCTCGACGTCGCGATCGGGTCGAGGGACGAGCACGGCTCATCCATCAGGATCACATCCGGCTTCGTCGCGATCGCACGCGCGATGCAGAGTCGCTGCTGCTGCCCGCCGGACAGGGCCAGGCCCGATTCCTTCAGTTTGCCCTTGACCTCGTCCCACAGCCCGGCCCGATGGAGACACTCCTCGACCAGGTCGTCCATGTTCACCTTCATGCCCGCGATCTTCGGTCCGAACGCGATGTTGTCGTAGATCGACTTCGGGAACGGGTTCGGCTTCTGGAACACCATCCCGATGTGTCGGCGGACCTCCACCGGATCGACGTCGGGATCGTAGAGATCGATCCCGTGGTACAGGAACTTCCCGTCGACACGCGCGCCTTCGATCAGATCGTTCATCCGGTTCAGGCAACGGATGAAGGTGGTCTTGCCGCATCCCGAGGGCCCGATCAGCGCCGTGATCTGGTTCTTGAGGATCGGGAGCGACACGTCCCGGAGGGCTTGGAACTCGCCGTAGAAGACGCCGGCGTCATGAACGTCGAAGACGACCTCCCGCTGGGCCTCCTCCTCCTTGTTGACGCGCGCCGCTCTCACGGTGAGCGCGACCTCTCCCGGCTCGGACTGAGACGGCGCCGGATCGACCTTCGTTATGTCCGTCGTGTCCATGCGGTCACCACTTTCGCTCATAGCGGTTCCTCAGCAGGATCGCGGTGAGGTTCACGAAGAAGATCATGAGGATCAGGACCAGGATGGCAGCCGCGGCCAGGTCTTGAAGCTCGGGCAGCGGCTTCTTGGTGTAGGTGAAGATCATCGTCGGGAGGGCCGTGAACTTCTCCCGGAGGGACGCGAGCGGTCCACCGTGCGTCGACAGGAAGCCGGTGACGGCGCCCACCATGATGAGGGGGGCCGTCTCCCCGAGCGCGCGCGCCATCGCGAGGACCGACCCGGTTAGGATCCCGGGTGCCGCGTTCGGGAGGACGTGGCTGCGGATCACCTCCCACCGCGTCGCGCCGACCCCGAAACCGCCCTCCCGGATACCCGTCGGCACGGAGCGGAGCGCTTCCTGCGTCGTGATGATGACGATCGGCAACACCATCAGGGAGATCGTCAGCCCGCCGGTGAGCAGGCTCAGTCCGCTGACCTTTGGTCCGGTGACGGAGCCGAGCAACTGCGCGAAGACGGCGAACCCGAGGATCCCGTAGACGATCGCCGGCACACCCGCGAGGTTCCGGATGTTCGTGTTGATGAAGCGCGCGAGCCTGGTGTCGCGCGCGTACTCCTCCATGTAGATCGCCGCGCCGATCCCGAGCGGCACCGCCAGGAGGATCACGAAGATCATCAAGTAGATCGAACCGATCAGGCCAGACCTGATCCCCGCGTTCTGCGGGAGCGACGAGTAGTCGTTCCCGAGGACCGTCCCGCCGTGATGCACGAGCAACGGGACCGCGGTGCGGGCCACGTTGAAGAGCAGCACGATCAGCACGGCGAGCGCGATGATCAACGTGAGCAGCAGCACGAGGCCGAAGAGCGTCTCGCGGATATCGCGCCGCTTGCCGGTGAGCGACCGCGCCACCTCGGCACGCGTTGCTTCCGTGATCCCGGTGATCGCCATCAGAACCGCCTCCGGACGCGGCGGACGAATCGCTCCGACAGCAGGTTCAGACCGAGCGTCATGGCGAACAACAAGAGCCCGACGAAGAAGAGACTCGGGTAGGCGGCGTCGGTCCCCCGGACCTGATCCGACCCGGTCGCGAGGGCGGCGATGGCGGCAGTCATCGTCTGGCCGCCCTTCAGCGGGTTCAAGGTGAACAGGGAGCCGCCCGTCCCTCCGGCGACGATCGCGACGATCATCGTCTCCCCGATCGCGCGCGAGATCCCCAAGATGAGCGCGGCGGTGATCCCCGACACCGCCGCGGGGAACACCACCCGCATGCTCGTCGATCGGCGGCGCGCTCCGAGCCCGAACGATGCTTCGCGCAGGGCATGCGGAACCGCGTGCATCGCATCCTCCGCCACCGATGCGACGAGCGGCGTCACGAGGAGCCCGACCGCGATCCCGGCCGCCAACATGTTGAAGAGCGGGACCTGCGATCCGAAGAGCCGTTGCACCAGCTCGGGGCTGATCACCCGGATCGCGAAGTACCCGAGGACGACGCTCGGGATGCTCGCGAGAGTCTCGATGATCGGCTTCAGGTACCGCCGCGCCCGCGGCGTCGCGTACTCCGAGAGGTAGAGGGCGGCGCCCAGACCGAGCGGCGCCGCCACGACCATCGCGATGAGCGCCACGATCAACGTCCCCACGACGATCGTCTTGATGTCGAAGAGGTTGTTGCGCGGGAGCCAACCGTCGGACCAGAGCGTCGACAGGTCGACCTTCCGGAGGAAGTCGATCGTGCCTCCCAACAGACTCAGCACGATGCCGATGCTGATCAACACGGAGAGCAGCGCAGCCGAGAAGAAGAGGGCGCGCATCCGCCGCTCGCGGCGGAGGCGCGCCGGGTTGCCGCGCAGCACCTCGGCCGTGATCGGGGTCGAGATCACCGCTTGGGCCATCGACCCGGGTCTCCTATCTCTGCCGGCTCCGTCGGCCGGAATCTACCCCGGACGGGCGGCGCTGGGATCGGACCTTCGGTCCGATCCCAGCCCTCCGGTCGATCCTCAGGCCGACGGCGACGCCGACGACTCCGTCGTCTGCCACGTGCTCCTCGACGTCTGAAGCTCATCCGTCGGCAGGGCGATGTACTGGACCTGCGTCACGGCGGAGATCCCCTCGTCGCCCAGGTAGTAGTCGACGAACGGCTTCAGCGCGGGGTTGGAGGCGAGCTTGTCCGTGTTGACGTAGATGTACAGCGTACGGCCGAGCGGATAGGTTCCGTCGTTGACGGTGGCCGCGCTCGGGGCGACGCAGCCGTCTCCCCCGTCGACCTGGAACTCCTTCACCTGGCCGCCCGCGTTCTGCGCGTATGCGAAACCGACGAATCCCAGCGCGCCCTCCGTCCCTTCCGCGTTGTTGATGATCACGTTGTCGTCCGCCGAGGACTGGTAGTCCGGGCGAAGCGTGTCGTCCGGCTTGTTCCGATCGTCGGCGATGCTCTTGATCGCGAGATCGATGAATGAGCCGTAGGTCCCGGACTCGGTACCGGGAGCCACGATCGTGAGCGGCTGATCAGGGAAGGTCCCTTTGCCGCCGAGCGACTTGTCCAGCGCGTTCGCGTCGGACCAGCTCGTGAACCCCTTCGCCTCACTGCTGAAGAGCGAGTAGAGGTCGGCGAAGGAAAGGCAGCTCAGCGGGTTCGACGGATTGCCGACCACGGTCAAGGCGTCCCGCCCGATCGCCAGCTCGACGTAGTGGACCCCACCGTCGGCGCACGCCTTCTTCTCGTCGTCCGAGATCTGCCGGGATGCGTCGCTGATATCGGTCTGTCCCTTGCAGAACAGGACGAACCCGTCGGTCGTTCCCGGGCCGTCGACGGAGATGTCCACACCCGAGTTGGCGCCCTGGAAGTTCTCGGCCACCAACGAGGTGATGGGCTCGACGGTTGACGAGCCGGAGATGTTGAGGGAGCCGGAAAGGTCTCCTCCGCTCGAGGCACCGCTGGTACTGGAGCTGCTGCTGCACGCCACCGCGACGAGCGCGATCGTGAGCGCAAGCGCTCCCGCTCCCGTGAGTTGCCGGATCTTCGTCATCGATCTTCCCCCTCCGTCGATCTCTGGCTTCCCGCGACTCGAGGCTAGGAACCCCATGTGGCACCTCGGGGTCCCTCTGGTGAACGCACGGTGAACGGCCCTATCGCGCCGAGACCCTCGTGGGCCCACAGCAAGCCTCGTACCCCCGGAAACGGAACGGTGACCGAAGCGTGGGTGAACACCCGATGAAGTGCTCAGGCACACTCGTACACTCCGCCCAGATGGCGGATGCGCTGTTCGTTGCCGGGATCGCTGCCGGAGCGGCCGCGGTCGGTGCGGTCGCCGGAACCGCGACCGCCCGGGCGACGAGCCGGAAGCGCGTCGCCCGGATGCAGGCCACGATCATCGCGGCGCAGGGATCCCTCCAGGCGAACGAGCGATCATCGGCCGAAGAACGTCTGGTCCGCGACACGGTCCTGGACTCGATGGAGGAAGGGGTCCTCCTGCTCGATCCGACCGGCCGTCGCGTCTTCGCCAATGCCGCTCTCCGCCGCCACCTGGGCACGGTCCCCGAGAGCGTCGATGCGTTGCTGCCATTGGATCTTCAGCGCGCCGCGAAGCAGGCGGCGACGTCGCGCTCGATCACGCGAACCGAGGCCGACACGGGAGCCCCCCCTCGCTGGCTCCGCGCCACCGCGATCCCCGTCGATGACGAAGGGTCCGTCTTGCTGGTGGTCCGCGACGTCACCGAGGCCCGGCGGCTGGACGCGGTCCGCCGGGACTTCGTCGCGAACGCCTCCCACGAGCTCAAAACGCCGGCGGCGTCGATCCGCGCGGCGGCGGAGACGCTCCGCCACGGCGCCCTCGACGACCCCCCGGCGGCACGCCGCTTCACGGAGCAGCTGGAGCGCGAAGCGATGCGCTTGTCGCGGATCGTTTCCGATCTGCTCGATCTCTCGAGGCTGGAGAGCGGGAGCGATCTGGCGGAGCGCGTCCGGCTGGACATCGTGGCGGCCGACGAGCTCGAGCGTCTGGAGGACATGGCGCGGGAGGCCGGACTCGCCATCGAGCTCCACACGGAGGGTGTGCCTTCCATCGCCGGCTCGGGTCGGGACCTGGCGCTCCTGGTCCGCAACCTGATCGACAACGCGGTTCGCTACACGCCGTCAGGCGGCCGGGTGGACGTATCGGTCTCCGCGGAGGACGGGCAGGTCGTCCTGGAGGTCGCCGACACCGGACTGGGCATCCCGCAGCGCGATCTGGCTCGCGTCTTCGAGCGGTTCTACCGGGTGGATCGCGCGCGATCCCGCGAGACGGGAGGCACCGGTCTCGGACTCTCCATCGTGCGCCACGTCGCGGGGAACCACGGCGGAGAGGTGACGGTGCGGAGCGAGCTTTCGGCGGGGTCGACGTTCGTCGTTCGACTGCCGGTCGCCGAGGCCGCGCGGACGGACGCCCCCTCTCCCGACGCCCCGTAGGCTGACGCTGCTGATGGCGACCCTCTTCCTGATCCGGCACGCCCTGACCGCCCAGACCGGCCGCGTCCTGTACG
>Ga0105242_10001562_pt1 | contig 18022 bp, 10 predicted proteins | sample KBSM24metaG_FD_81521 | JGI IMG/M metagenome (GOLD analysis project Ga0105242, IMG submission 81521) | Miscanthus rhizosphere microbial communities from Kellogg Biological Station, Michigan, USA - KBS M2-4 metaG | ecosystem: Host-associated > Plants > Roots > Rhizosphere > Soil | place... | reverse complement strand
TGACGAACAGCGCGTCGGCCATCGTGTCGAGGATCTCCCGCGCCGCGCGCGCGGCCGTGATCGGCCGGAAGCGGTGGCGGGCGATCGTTCCCCACGCGAAGGCGACGAACGCGATCACCGGGATGTAGCCGGCCGGCTGCATGTCGAAGCCGAACATCGGCAGGAAGTCGATCGCGCCGAAGTAGACCACGACGAAGCTCAGCATCAGCTTTCCGACGCGCTGCTTGCGTTTCACGTCGGCGGTGCGGCGATATTCGAGAACGCCTTCGATCACCTGCGCGACGAGCACGGCGAAGAAGAAGAGGAGGAACGGCTTGGTCAGCGGTCCCGCGAACGGATAGAAGCCCCACCGGTGCCGCGTGACGCCGGGGACGATCGCGCCGCTGAACGCGGTCAGCGCGGCGAAGGCGCCGGCAATCATCCAGACGATGTTCACCAGCGTCTTGCGCGACGAATAGAGCCGCAGCGCCGTGGCCGTGAAGTCGTAGATCGCCGCGGGAAGCAGACAGACTCCGACGAGCGCGATCCGCCCCCACATCGTCGCGATGCCGGCGTCCGTCGCCAGCAGCAGTCCGGTGAATCCGCCGAACCAGATCCCGACGAGGACGATCATGGAACAGAACAACACCGCCACCCGCGAGGCGCGCTGCCGCGAGAAGATCACCGCCGCGAGCACGAACAACGCGCCGCCCACGATCGCCCAGGGGAGGGCGTGGGGATTCCACCCATACATGAGGGGAATTCTGACCTTTCTTCCCGACCATAGGGTAGGGAAGGCCACGCTTCCGGCACTCCTTCCATATAGAAGCGGTCCATGCGGCTCGGCTTCACAGCCTTGGCGGTCCTCGGCGCGCTGTCCGGCGGCGCATGGCCGGCCTTTGCCCAACCGGCCCCCTCCCTCGGTACGGACGCGAGCTTCGCGGTGCTCGGCGGGTCGGCGGTGACGAATACGGGTCCAACCAGAATCGCGGGGAATGTGGGGGTGAGCCCGGGGAACACGGTGTCCGGACTTCCTGAAGGGACTCCTTTTCCTGGAGACGTCCATCGTGATGACGCGCTCGCGCGCCAGGCTCAAAAGGACAACGCCGCCGCGTTCCGTGATCTCGCCGGACGCATGTGCGACGTCACGCTTTCTTCGCTGCCGAGTACCCTGGAGCCGAACGTAGTCTATTGCCTTCCATCGGCTTCGCTGGCCGGCCCACTTACGCTCAATGCCAAAGATGATCCGCATGCGGTCTGGATCATCAAGATCGACGGCTCTTTGACGACGGAGGCCTCTTCGTCCGTCGTGGTGACCGAAGGTGGCCGAGAGAGCAACATCTTCTGGCAAGTCGGCACTTCGGCGACCCTCGGGGCGAATAGCGCCTTCCTGGGAAATCTTCTGGCGCGTGGGGACATCACCCTGAATGGCGGGGCGAGCTTGTCGGGCCGGCTCCTCGCGCAAACCGGCACAGTCACGCTGAACGGGAACAAAGTCACGATCTGCTGTGAGCCGATTACGCTGTCGCCGGCGTCGCTTCCCGGCGGGACCGCCGGCACGCCGTACAGTGTGATGTTTACTGCGGAGGGCGGGACTGGGCCGTACACGTTTTCGATCGTCAGCGGCACGCTCCCTCCGGGATTGACCCTCACGGGCGGAACGATCTCGGGGACGCCGGCCGGGTGCCGCGGCACGTACACATTTACAGTGATGGCGACGGACGTCAACGGCTGTTCCGTGGCTCAGGAGTACACGATTGAAATTGAGTGTACGACGACGTCGGGCATCGTGCTTTCTCCGGTTACGCTTCCTACGGCGACGATCGATGTTCTGTACAGCGGCGTGATCACGGCCAGCGGCGGAACGCCGCCTTATACGTTCACACTGACGTGTGGCACGCTGCCTCCCGGATTGTCGTTGACGTTGGATGGCCAGATCATCGGAACGCCGACGACTGCCGGGACGTTCACATTCGGGATTACGGCGACCGACGTTCTGTCGCGCTTCGGCACTCGGTGCTATACGCTGGTCGTCGCTCCTGTTTGTCCGACCCTTACCATCTCGCCGGCGACTCTTCCGGATGGCGCTGTGGGTGTCTCATATACACCGACCTTGATTCCCGGTGGCGGTTCAGGATCGTATACGTTCAGCGCAAGACGCGAGGCCCTGCCCGACGGAGTCGACCTGCCGCCCAATGGAACGTTCACCGGCGTTCCCACGAAAGCCGGCTGCTACACGTTCACAGTGATTGTCCGCGACAACCTCACCGGCTGCATTGGGAGCCGGACGTACACGATCTGCATCTCCTGCGGACAGGTGATTACGATCCTCCCGCCGGTGCTTCCGAACGGGATTGTGGGGGTAACGTATAACGAGACCATCACCGCCACAGGCGGATCGGGATCGTACACCTTCAGTGCGCGCCCTGCGGCGCTGCCACCCTCATTGTCTCTGTCGGAGGTGGACGGGCACGCCGTGCTGATCGGGACGCCCACCAAGGCCGGCTGCTACACGTTCACCGTGACCGTTCTCGACAAGATCACCGGCTGCTTCGTGACGAAGACCTATACCGTCTGTTTCACGTGCCCGATGATCACCATCAACCCGCCCACGCTCCCAACCGGCCTGGTGAACGCCCCTTACCCATCAACCATGCTCACAGCCACTCCGGCCGATCGTTCTTATCAGTTCACGATCGTTCCGGAATCGGGACTCCCTCCCGACATGACTCTCTGCTCGGGCGACACAGTGTGCGGAACTCCGACGGAGTCCGGCAGCTTCACGTTCAAGGTGGTCGCAACCGATGCCTACGGCTGTTTCGGCACTCGCGATTACACGATCGTCATCAATCCTACGTCGACGACGCCTACCGCCGGCAATGTGCCATTCGTTTCGGATTGGGGAATCGCCATATTGACGCTGCTCCTTGCCCTCGCCGGCGCTGCGGCGTCGAAAGGAACCACGTCATGAGCTCTCCGGAACCTGTCCCCGCGAAGAAACCATGTGTCATTTGTGGGAACGCGATCCCAATCAGCGCGCTCCAGTGCAAGGATTGCAATTCGTTTCAGGATTACGAACGGTGCGAGGTCTGCCAGTACGCGATTCCCAAGGGCGCACGGTTCTGTAAGCACTGTAATGCCCAGCGGGGGTGGCGGCGGTACCTGCAGATTCCGCAGACGACATTGTCGCTGCTGACGGCATTGGTGGCGGTCGCGTCGCTGCTCGTCACGCAGGTGACGAACGTCCTCAACCGGCACTCGAACACCTCGATCTCGTTCGTCGGCGCCGACCCCGATTTCCTGTATGTCGATGTATTGAACAGCGGCCGGTCGAAGTCGACCGTGCACACGGCGACGCTGAAATTCGGCGAGCTGCAGATTGCGCCTGCACGGCTCGTGTTTACCGCCAACGAGAAAGCGGACGTGCGAAAAATCATCCCCGCCGAGGGTGAGGCGCGTCTGAAGCTCCAGGTGCGGGGTCTCGCGATGCAGTCGGTCGACCCGAGCAGGGACGCGATCCTGCGCCAATCCATTCTGGCGAAGATGAACGACGCGCCCGTGACCCTGGAGTTCGAAGTCCAGGAGTCGGATGGGAGGACCGCGATCCGTAGCGATCAGTTCTCGGGATTCGAGATCGCGACACTGATAGAAAAACAACTCTCAAGGGGAACCCAGTGAAAAAACGGTGGATGGTTCTCGCGCTGTTGACGGTGACGAGCGCCCAGGCGCAAGTCATCACGACGTCGAAGGTCGACATTACGCTGCTCGGAATGAATTGCGCAGACGCTCCTCCCGGGGAGTTGCACCTCGTCGTGAACGGCAATGACCGGCTGCCCGTTTCGATTCCTCAGGACCCCTCGAACCGCTGTCATTACACGGGCGAGATCCCGGACGCGCCGATCGAGATCCGGAAGACGATCTTCAGCGTTCGTTTCGGCGGCGCCCGGAGCGACTGCCGCGTGGCCGGCGCGAAACCCGACAAAGACGCGCCGCTCCTCTCGGTCGGCAAACTGACGTTCAGCTATGAGCCGCAGTCCGCCCGGAGCCTTTCGGCGACGCTCAAACCGAAGTCCTTTCATCTCACGTACGTTCGCGAACTTGGCGGGAAGCCCGGCGTCAGCGTTGCGTGCCGCGAAAATGGCGACTTTGCCGGAAGCAACACGATCCATGACGTGGCTTGGGGCAGCGAGGCGCTCAGCCTGCAGTTCCGGTCGAAGCCCGAGGAGCGCGATGCAATCTGGATGAAAGTCGATGATCCCGTCTGGACGATGATCCAGAACGGAGCGCCACTCACGCCAAGCGTGATCGGCGAGGCTTACCAGCGGCAGGTCTTCGCCGACCTTGGCGAGAACCGGCTCATACGAGTCGATGAGCAGAGCCTGGTCGCGAAGCGGCTGCAGAAGAAGGGCTTCAAACAAGCGGTGTTGAAACCGCAATGACGATCATGCGTCTCCCGCTCACACTCCTTCTGCTCCTCGCCGCGGCGACGGCTGCCGCGCAGCAGCGGCCGATCTTCGAGGCCGAAGACTTCGTCGAGCCGCGGCTGCATGACGAGCCGGTGTTCATCATGCGGCTCGTAGCAGGCGTGGTGCGGAATCCGATCGATGACTATCGCCCGCTGGACGACGATGCCGCGTTCGTGCAGGTCGTCAACAACATCTACTGGTCCAGGTTCCAGTTCGGCTACAAGCACACGGAGCTTCGAGGGAAGACGGACACTCCGCCGGCGTTCTTGTGCGGCTGTTCGGAGCGCGGCTACTTCCCAACGCCGCCGCTTGCGAACCAAACGCCGGCGGCGCCGCCGCCGGGATCGAAGGACATGCTGCAGTTCGGCTGGTATCGCTCCGCCGCCCGTGCCGGACGCGATCCGCTCACGCTGCGCTACCGGCTTACCTGGATCCGCCAACCGATCGATCGGACGATTCGTTCGGCGGCGACCGGGGCAATCGTCTCGCATCTTTCCGGCGACGAGCAGTCGTTCGGCATCGACGGCGACACGCACGTCCGGGTCGCGGGCCGCGATTTCTTCGGATTGCTCGCTTATGCGGCGACGAGGCGCCGCGGAACGATCGACGACCGGACGCAGCACGAGCTCATCTACACGCATCGCTTTCCAGGCATCGCCATCAACACCGTTCTTCTTCGCACCACACTCGCCGTCGGCGGCGTCTCTCACCGCGGAGGAACGGCTGTCAACGTCGTCAACCCGCTGGTCGAAGCCTTCTGGCATGAACGGCACACGGACGTGAATTTCCACGTCGTCTGGAGTCCGCAAACGACACGCGACGGCACGGGGTGGCAGACGCACCACCAGATCGCGCTCTTCGCCGACCGGGCGTTGTTCGTGAGTCTCTTCAAGTCGGAACCGCGCGACCGCGCAACCGAGTAACCGCCCAACCGCGCACCCTATAATCCCAACCCATGCTCCAACCGGGCACCCGCCTCGGCGCTTACGAAATCGTCGCGCCGATCAGCTCGGGCGGGATGGGGGTGATCTACCGCGCCCGCGACATCCGCCTGAACCGCGACGTGGCCATCAAGCTCCTTCCCGAAAACTCGGTGAGCAATCCCGACGCGATCGCGCGCTTCCGCTTCGAGGCCCAGGCGGCGTCGGCGCTCAACCATCCGCACATCCTCACCATCTACGACATCGGCGAAACGGAGGAAGAGACGCCGCGGCGCTACATCGCCATGGAGTACATCGCCGGCGAGACCCTGCGCGCGCGCATCGGACGGCGGCCCGATCCGGGCGAGACGCTCGATCTGCTGATTCAGATCGGCGAAGGACTGGCCAAGGCCCATGAGGCGGACATCGTTCATCGCGATCTCAAGCCCGACAACATCATGATCACCGCCGACGGCTACGCGAAGATCCTCGACTTCGGACTGGCCAAACTCGCCGACGCCGGACGCGTCGACTCCGACGCCACCACGCAGATCGCGCCGACCACCGAGCCGGGCGTCGTCGTCGGCACGCCGCAGTACATGTCGCCCGAGCAGTTGACGGGGGCGGACGTCGATCCCCGCTCCGACATCTTCTCGTTCGGCGCGGTTGCGTACGAGGCGCTCTGCGGCCAGCGGGCGTTCCGCGGAACGATGCTCGTCGAGACCGTGCATCAGATCACCGCCGTCGATCCGCCGCCGCTGCGCACCATCGACGACCGGGTCCCGCCGGAGCTGCAACGCGTGGTGAGCCGCTGCCTCGCCAAAGCGCCGTCCGCGCGCTACGCGAACATGCGCGAGGTCGTGGCGGAGCTCAAGCGCGTGCGCGAGCGGATGCGCGAGACCACGCGCCGCCTGCCGCGCCTCACGCAGCTCACGTTCGCGCGGGCGATCGAGCATTTCCCCGCGCTCTCGCCCGACGGCCGCCAGCTCGTGTTCGCGCGCGAGATCGGACGCGTGCGGAAGCTGGTCCTCAGCGAGCCTGCGGAATCGAGCGAGCGCCAGCTCACGCGCGGCGAGCTCGACGACATTCAACCGGCGTGGGCGCCCGACGGGCGCTCCCTGTTGTTCGTCCGCGCGACAGTGGCCGGTGTGCGGTTCGAGCCCGCGGACATCTTCGGCCGCTATGTCGACATGGCCGCCGACATCTTGTCGCTCGACATTGAGAGCGGCGCGGAGACGCGCATGATCCAGAACGCGTTCAATCCCGCCTGGTCGCCCGACGGCTCGCGCATCGCGTTCGATGCGTCGTGGAGCGGACCGCGGCGGATCTGGATCGCCGACGCGCGCGGCCGGAACTCGCAGCAGCTGACGACGGATGATTCCGAGGCCATCGCCCATGTGCGTCCGCGATGGTCGCCGGATGGAACGACGATCGTCTTTCAAAACATCGAGGGAACGAAGTCCGACGTACGCCTCGCCGATGTCCGGACGCGCCGGTTGAAGTGGGTCACGAACGACTTCGTCACCGACGTGCATCCGGTGTGGTCCTTCGACGGCGGCTCGATTTTCTTTTCGTCGTATCGCACGGGCGGCATCAACGTCTGGAACATTCCGGTCGATCTCGACGGCACGCCCGCCGGCCCGATGCGCCAGATCACCGCCGGACCGGGACACGACGTCGATCTCGACACGCCTCGCAGCGAGAACCGCGTCGTGTTCGCGATCCTCAAACAGAACGCGGAGCTGTGGCGCTTGCCGGTGGATCCCGCGACCGGCGCGGCCAGCGGCGCTCCGGAACAAGTCGTGGCCGGATCGCGGGAGAACACCCGGGGGGCGTGGTCTCCCGACGGCGAGAGGATCGCCTTCGGCTCCGATCGCGGCGGCGAGATGAGTCTCTGGCTGCTCTCCCTGCGCGACGGAAAGACCCGCCGTCTGACGACGGGCGCCGGCGGCGACTACCAACCGGCGTGGTCGCCCGACGCGCGGTCGCTGGTCTTCTTCTCCGGCCGCGCCGCCGCGATCGACATCTGGCGCTACGACTTCGATGGCGAAACGCTCACGCGTCTCACGCGCGGCGAAGGCATCAACATCAATCCGTTCTTCTCACCCGACGGCCGCCACATCGCATTCATGTCCGATCGCGACGGACGCCTCGAGGTATTCGTGATGACCGCGGACGGAATGAACGTCCGCCAGTTGACGACGTGCGGCGTGGGCGGCCATTTCCTCCGCTGGACCCTTCGTTCGAACGGGGACGGCGAGGTGCTGTTCCGCTGTCCCGCCGCGAAGAAGACGTTCGCGGTTCCCGCCGCCGGCGGCGATCCCGTCCCGACCGCGGAAGTGACCGGCGGCGCACACATGTCCCTCTCTCCCGATCACTCGATGATCATGGACGTCCTCGGCCATCGCACGCTCTACTGCTCGCCGTTGCATGTGGGTGCCGCGACCGCTGAGGGCAGCGGTCGGCACATTCCGCGCAAAGTCTTCGAGTTCGCCGACGCCGAGTCGCGCATCGACTACCCGGTCTGGTCCCCCGACGGCCGCTGGATCCTCTTCGACCGCTTCCTCCCGCAGGGCGGGGACGTGTGGGCGGTGGAGGAGTAGAGACGCACCTCTGTGTCATCCTGAGCGAAGCGAAGGACCCCCGGCGGATTCACGACGACCGTGCCGCCGCCGGGGGTCCTTCGCCGTCTACGCGGCTCAGGATGACAGGGGGTCTGCGCGGCTCAGGATGACACCCCTACCGTTGAGTGAACGATCCTTGCACGTCCCCGTTCGCAAGGAGACCACATCATGAAGATCGCAATTCTCGTCACCGATGGGTTCGAACAGATCGAGCTGACCAGTCCGCGCGAGGCGCTCGAGAAGGCGGGGCACAAGACCGTGCTCATCTCGCCCAGGCGGGGAGAAGTGCAGGGATTCAAGCATCACGAAAAGGCCGACAAGATCAAAGTCGATCTGCATCTCGACGATGCGAACGCGGCTGAATTCGACGGCGTGCTGCTTCCCGGCGGCGTCAAGAACAGCGACGCGTTGCGCATCGAGAAGAAGGCGCAGCAGTTCGTGCAGGAGATCGATCGCGCCGGCAAGCCGATCATGGTCATCTGCCACGGTCCCTGGCTTCTCGTCTCGGCCGGGCTGATGAAAGGACGCACGATCACGAGCTGGCCGACGCTGCAGGACGACATCCGCAACGCCGGCGGCAACTGGCAGGACAAGGAAGTGATCCGCGACCGCAACTGGATCAGCAGCCGCAAGCCCGACGACCTGCCGGCCTTCAATCGCGCGGGCATCGATCTCTTCGCGTCCCGCGGGGAGGCGCGGGAAGGAGAGCGCGGCGAATTGCGCCCGTGATGTAAAGTCGCACCACGATGAATCCGACGCGCATGTATCTGGTGCGTCATGGTGCGACGCAGCTCACGGCGGAGGACCGCTTCTCGGGCGCGGTCGGTGTCGACCTCTCCGAGGATGGTCGGTGGCAGGCGGCTCGCCTCGGCAGCCGCCTGCAACGTGAAGACGTGAAGGCGGTCTATTGCAGTCCGCTCTCGCGAACGGTAGAGACGGCGACGATCATCAGCGGGCGATGCGGCCTCACGCCGGTGACCGTCGACGGACTGCGCGAGATCAGTCACGGACGATGGGAAGGGCTGACGCGCCGCGAAGTCGAAGAGCGATATCGCGACGAATATCTGGCTTGGGAAGAAGACCCGTTCACGTTCGCGCCCGAAGGAGCCGAGTCGGGCGTGGCCGTGCTTGCGCGCGCGCTGCCGGCGATCCGCGAGATCGTGACGCGCCATCCCGGCGAGCGTGTGCTCGTGGTCTCGCATAAAGCGACGATCCGGCTGCTGCTCAGCAGTCTGCTCGGCATCGACGCGCGCGGCTATCGCGATCGTCTCGATCAGGCGCCGGCCTGTCTGAACGTCATCGACTTCCGCGATCCGGTTCATCCGCGGCTGATGCTCTTCAACGACACGTCGCACTACTCGGAGCGTCCGCGCATGCCGACGCGGAACCTCTCGAAGTGGTGGGACGAGCCGCCGCAGCCGTCGTGAGCCGGCGTCAGGATGCGATTCGCTCGATCGAGCTCACGAGCTCGAACGGATCGATCGGCTTGGTCAGGTATTCATCGAAGCCGCTGTCGCGGGCCGCTCCGCGACCCGCGGGAAATGCGCTGAGGGCGACGATCTTCAGTCCGCCGAGTTGTGGCAGCTGCCGGACCTGCCGCACGAGCGAATAGCCGTCGATGGCCGGCATCGCGATGTCGGTCAGCATCACGTGCGGCAGCTGCTGCGCGAGCTCCGCGAGGGCGTGCTGCGCGGACTCGACGGCAATCACTTCCGCGCCCGCCTGACGCAGAACGGTGCGCAACATCTGGCGCGCCTCGCGATCGTCATCGACGATGAGGATGCGCAGTCCGGTCAGACGCGCCGTCAACATCGGCAGAGCGGCGGTTGGAGGATCATCCTGCAGAGGCGTGGAAGCCGTTTTCAGTGCGCCGATCGGCAGCGTCAGGGTGAACGTCGTTCCCTTGCCGCGTCCCGCGCTCTCCGCCGCGACGGTTCCGCCGTGGGCCTCGGCGAGGTAACGCACGATCGACAGGCCGAGACCGAGGCCGCCGTGAACACGCGAGCTCGGACTCTCCGCCTGCCGGAACGGCTCGAAGATATGCGGCAGGAAGCCCGGCTCGATTCCTTCTCCGGTGTCGGTGACGGTGATCTGCACGTGCGACGATGTCCGGCTTCCGCTGATCTGAATCGTGCCGCCCTTCGGTGTGAACTTCACCGCGTTCGTCAGCAGGTTCCAGACGATCTGCTGGAGGCGCGTCGGATCGCCGACCAGTGTGCCGAGGCTGGGCGTGAACGCGCTAGTGATCGTAATCCCCTTCGCGTCCGCGCTCGGCCGCACGCCATCGACGGACGCGGCAAGCAGGTGCGCGACGTCGACGTTCTCGACGCTCAGGCGGAGCTTGCCGGAGACGATCCGCGAGACGTCGAGCACATCGTCGATGAGCCGGGCCTGCAGTTGCGCGCCGCGCATGATCGACGCCACCGCCTCGCGGAATGCCGGGTCGTTCGTCGGGATCGTCGGCAGAAGGCGCGACCATCCGAGGATTGTGGTCATCGGCGTGCGGAGCTCGTGCGACAGCGTCATCAGGAACTCGTCCTTCGCGCGATTCGCCTCCTGCGCCACGCGATACGACGCTTCCGCGTGCCGCTGTTCCTCCTCGGCCTGCAGGCGCGCTTCCCGCTGCTCGATCAGCGCCCGCTGCGCTTCTTCCTTCTCCTTCCGCTCGGTGATGTCGCGCGTCACTTTCGCGAAGCCGCGCAGCGTTCCGTGATCGTCGTACACGGCCGTAATCACCACGTTTGCCCAGAAACGCGAGCCGTCCTTGCGCAGGCGCCACCCTTCGTCTTCGACGCTGCCCGACCTGCGCGCCTCCTCCAGCTCCCACTCCGGTTTTCCGGCGCGCACATCGGACTCCGGATAGAACGTCGAGAAGTGCCTTCCGATGATCTCGTGCGGCTCGTATCCCTTCAGCCGGTGCGCGCCCTCGTTCCAGGTCACGATCTTTCCCTCGGGGTCGAGCAGGAAGATCGCGTAGTCCTTCACCGAGGCCACGAGCAGGCGGAAGCTTTCCTCGCTCTGCCGCAAGTGCTCTTCAGCCTCGCGGCGACGAGTGAGGTCGCGCGTTACTTTCGCGAAGCCGCGCAGCGTTCCGGTCGCGTCGGTCAGCGGCGTGATGACCGTGTTCGCCCAGAAGCGCGTGCCGTCCTTTCGAATGCGCCATCCTTCGTCTTCGACGCGGCCCTCGTTCCTTGCGACCGTGAGCTCCGTGGCCGGTTTCTGCGCGTCTTCGGGCCCGTAGAAGATCGAGAAATGCTTCCCGATGGCTTCATGAGCGCTGTAGCCCATGATCCGCTCCGCGCCGCGGTTCCAGGAATGGATCTCGCCGGTGGGGCTGAGCATGAAGATCGCATACTCCTCGACCGCGTCGACAAGAAGCGCGAGCTCGTCTGCTTCGGGAAGGCCAATGGTCATCGCGCGTCGCACTAATGCACGATCTGTGTCAGCCCCTGAAGCTCGACGCTGCCCTCGCGCGCATCCGCCGCCGCCGCGACGACTAGCGATCCCGTGGAGCGGCGGGCTCTCAGCCCGCCGAACTCCTGAGTGGTGAGTGCTGAGTCCTGAGTCCTGAGTTTCCCTTCATTCACTCAGGACTCAGGACTCAGCACTTAGCACTCGGTACTCGGTACGGCGGGCTAAGAGCCCGCCGCTCCACTGAACAAAGGTTGGGGGAGAATGGGGGCATGCTCCGGAGTGGGCTCGCGGTTCTTTTTGCGACCACAGCGTTTGCCGCGGCTGCCTCGGTTCCGGTGCCGAGGGAGTTGATCCTCACGGTGCGGGAGACGGCGGGCGTTGCGCGCGAGAGCGAGATCGTGCGGTCGGGTGTGCCGCTGGCGCGCAGTCTCGACGTGCGCACGACCGGCAAGCTCGCGATCGTCGACGCGGCGGGCCGGGCGGTACCGGCGGAGTTCGAGATTCTCGGGCGATGGAATGCGGGGCTTGCCGATGCGTCCGCGCCGGCGCAGTGGCTGCTCGTCGCGTTTCCGGCGAGCGTCGATGCGAACGGCAGCGCGGCGTTTCGTCTGATCATCGACGGCTCGGTCGTCAATCCCGCGCCCGCCGCCGCGGTGCGCGTCACGCAGAACGGAACGCGCTTCACGATCGAGAGCGGCGGCGCGACGTTCGTCATCGACTCCGCGGCCTCTTCGCTCTTCGATGAGATCCGGCTCGGCAGCGCGACGCTCACGCGCGGCGGAACACTCACCGCGCGGGCGAACGACAGCGACACGACGTACGCGTCGACGCGCCGCGCGTTCGTGGAGCATGCCGACGCGCTCAGCGCGACGATCGTCGTCGAAGGCATCTACGACCTTCCGCCGGTGGGCGGAGGCAGGCTCTCCTCGCAGCGCCGCTACACGTTCACCGCCGGCAGCGCGACGGCGATCGTCCGGCAGACGCTCGCGTGGGAAGGAACGCTCTGCGCGAGCGCGGGCGTGATCGTCTGCAACGGCGCGCCCGACGCGGTTCGCATCCGCCGCGTGCGCGACACACTCGGCGGCGCGATCACTTCCTCCTCGCTCGTGACGATTACCGGCAGCCGCGGCGTGGCGCCGCAGCAAAGCGCGGTCTCGATCGGACAGACTGCGTCGATCGCGCACGTTCTGCGCGCGAACCGCACCACGCCGCCGCGGTTCGAGCTCGCCCTTCCGAACGCGAACGCGTTCGGCGTGAAAGCGGACGGCGCGCTGTTCGCGATCGGCAAGTCGGATGGGGCGATCGCCGTCGCGCTCGATCACATGCACCGCTACGAGCCGCAGGCGATGCGCGTGCTCGAGGACGGCTCGCTGGCGATCGACGTCGCGAGCGATCAGGTGTGGCTCGGTGCGCGGCAGGGACTCTTCGCGACCTTCGCGGTCGGCGCCGGATTACCGGCGGCGAACTTCGAGCGTGCCGTGTGGGCTCCGCTCAACCACCCGCTGCGCGCCTGGCCGTCCGCGGCGTGGTTCGCGTCGTCCGATGCCGCCGGCGACGTTCCGGTGGGCGCGTTGCCCGCCGAATTCGTGGACTACGACCGCGCGGTCGTGCAGGCCCTCGAGAACACGCGCGTCCAGACCGACGCCCACGGCGTGTTCGGGCTGATGACGTTCGGCCTGTTCCCGCGCAACTGGGGCAATCCGATTTACAGCGACGAGATCGATTGCTTCGGCGGCGATCCGACGCCTCAGGAGTCGTGGGACGATCTCTACTGGTGCTCGACCTGGACCGACTATCACAACACCTCGATGGCCGCGGCGATGAGGGCGATGCGCACCGGCGAGGTACAGTGGCTCGATGAGATCTCCCGTCCCGCCGCGCTGCGCCAGCTCTACACGCAGATCTTCCAGTGCTCGCCGGACGACGGCTATTTCTATTGCGGGCAGGCGCCCGCGGGATACGGCGGCTATCGCGCCGATTTCAATTCATCGCACGCGTACTTTGACAATCTCCAGCTTTATTACTGGCTGACCGGCGACCGGGCGGTGCTCGAGACGCTCGAGCGCGGCGCGCGCTCGATGCGCAACTACTTCTGCATCCGCAGGCCGGCGTCGGCGTGCGCCGCCGGCGACGCGCCGGTCGACGAATACGCGAACCTCACCGGCCGCGTGGCCTCGCAGTGGAACGCGGCGTACCGCTTCGTCGGACTCGCGGGCGACGATGCTTCGTATCTCGACGACTATCGCAACAATCTCGGCCGCGCCGTAGCGCAGCAGTATCTGGCCCTCGACTCGTACGGCTTTCTTCTCGACGGATGGCGTCCGGTGACGAGCGTCTCCACGCACACGACCGATCAGCTGTGGATGTCGGCGCTGTACGACATGAAGAACCTCGATCAGTTGCAGCGCGACACGAACGACCAGCCGATCGGCAATCCGCCGGTGCGGCCGGGCGACGTGCTGCTGCGCCTCGCGCGCACGCTGGAGCACTTCGCGCAGCGCACCTCGCCGCCGTGGCCGAACCAGCTCGACGTCACCGGCAGCGGCCCTCGCATCGGCGGCTCGATCGTTTCGGTGCGCGCGACGCCCGGCGGCAGCGATCCGCTTCTCTACGACACCGGCAAAGCCGCGCTGACCGGCCCCCTCGCGCGCGCCGCCGTGCAAAACAGCGACCCCGCATTGCTTGCGCTCGCGCGCGAACTGACGAGACTCGCCATCGCCGCCTCGCTCGCCGATAACTCGCCCCTCGGCAAATCGCAAGGCGAATACCTCGCCCGCCTCCACGCCGCCGTCGCAAATCTCTCGCCGCCCCCGGTTGGCCGGAGGCGGAGCGTGCGGAAGTAGATCTAGGAGTGCGGCGGCAAAGCCGCCGCTCTGGATGGCAATTCCAGAGCGGTGGCTCGCGCCACCGCACTCCTACACCCGTTATACTCACACCCGTCCCGAATCAAACTCGTGAAAGGAGCTTCAATGTCCAAGCCCGGACGTGTCATTGCCTTCCTTTCCCTTCTCACTCTCTTCGCCCTCCCGCTCTTCGCGCAGTCCACCACGGTTCGCGGCAGGGTGACCCTGCCGGACGGCTCGCCGCTGCCCGGCGTCACGGTGTCGATCGACGAGATCGGCGCCACCGCGGTGACGGACTCCGACGGGCAATACGCCCTCACCATTCCCGCCGGCGCGCGCGGCACGATGAAAGTCACCGCCACGCTGCAGGGCTTCCAGTCGCGCACGGAGACCGTCGACGTCGGACGCGGCGATGTCACCCGCGACTTCGCGCTTCACGTCTCCTTCGGACAGGAGATCACGGTCGGCTCCCGCGCGATCGGCGCGGAAGAAGAGAAGGCCGTTCCGGTCGACGTCTTCTCGGAAGAGCAGATCGAGAGCGCGCCTTCGACGGAAACGAGTCAGATCCTGCAGAAGCTCTCGCCGTCGATCAATTTCCCGCGTCCGACGATCACCGACGGCACCGACTCGGTGCGCCCGGCCACGCTGCGCGGACTCGGACCCGACCAGCTGCTGGTGATGATCAACGGCAAGCGCCGCCACGCCAGCGCGCTCGTGAACGCGAACAACTCCGTCGGCCGCGGATCGAGCGGCGTCGACCTCAACGCCATTCCGGCGTCGGCCATCGACAACATCGAGATCCTCCGCGACGGCGCGGCCGCGCAGTACGGCTCCGACGCGATCGCGGGCGTGATCAACCTAGTGCTGAAGTCGGACGCGCAGCCGCTGAAGATCGAGGCGAAAGCCGGCGCGACGACGCACAGCGACGGTCAGGTAATCGATACGAGCCTCAGCGGCGGATGGCGAGTCGGCTCCGCCGGCGCCGTCTTCGCGACCGTCGAATATCGCGACCGCTACGCGACCAACCGCGCCGAACGCGATCCGCGCGATCAGCTCAGGGCCGGCGACGCCGCCAGCAACCCCGTCGAGCAGCCGAATCATCACTGGGGCGACTCGTACGCGCGCGACCTGATGGGCTTCCTCAATCTGAATGTGCCGTTCAGCGCGGACGGCAAGCAGGTCTTCTACGCGTTCGGCGGCTTCGGCAATCGCCACGGCTCGCACGGCGGCTTCTTCCGCCGCGCGCTGCAGGCCCAGAACCAGCCGGCGATCTATCCGTTCGGATTCCTCCCGCTCATCGAGCCGCGCGTCAACGACCGCTCGCTCACGATGGGCGTGCGCGGCGAGCTGGCGAAGTGGTTCTACGACGTCAGCGCCGGCGCCGGCCGCAACAAGTTCGACTTCTTCGTCACCGATTCGCTGAACACCTCCCTCGGCCCGAACACCCCGCCGAATCAGACCCGCTTCTATTCCGGCACGCTCGGCGACGACCTCTTCACCACGAACATCGACGTGTCCCGAGCGTTCAAGACGGCGATGATGTCGGGGCCGCTCAACGTCGCGGCGGGCGTCGAGTTCCGCCGCGAGGGATACGAGATCAACGCCGGCGAGCCGAACTCGTACATCGACGGCGGCAAGCCCGATCAATTCGGCAACCGCGCGCCCGCCGGCGCGCAGGTGTTCCCCGGCTTCAGGCCGGCCAATGAAGTCGACGTCAGCCGCAGCAGCAAGGCGGTCTATCTCGATCTCGAAGGCGACCTGTTCGCGCAGCTCCGCGTCGGACTGGCCGGGCGCTTCGAAGACTTCAGCGATTTCGGGAGCACCAGCAACGGCAAGCTCACGCTGCGCTACTCGCCGGTGAAGAAGCTGATCCTGCGCGGCGCGCTGAGCACCGGCTTCCGCGCTCCGTCGCTCAACCAGTCGTACTTCTCCGCGGTCAGCACGAACTTCCTCCGCGATCCGGCCACCGGCCTGCTCGCGCCGTTCGAGGTGGGCACGTATCCGGTCAGCAGCCCGATCGCGAAAGCCCTCGGCGCGACGCCGCTCAAGCCCGAGAAGTCGAAGAACCGCAGCGTGGGCCTCGTCTTCGAGCCGGTGAACAATCTCGAGTTCACCGCCGACTACTTCCACATCGACATCGAGGACCGCATCGTCTTCTCCGGCAACTTCACCGGCGCCCAGGTGCAGCCGCTCATTGCGCCGTTCGGCGTCACCGGGGCGCGCTTCTTCACCAACGCCATCGACACCGAGACGAAGGGCTACGATCTCGTCGTCAATTACCGGCGCGGCGGCAGCCGTTTCGGCCGGTTCGATTTCTCCGCCGCGTACAGCAACAACGAAACGAAGATCGTCGGCGAGACCCAGACTCCGGCCCTCCTGGCCGGACTGCAGGAAGTGCTCTTCGACCGCATCGAGCGGCGGCGCATCGAATGCGGACAGCCGCACGACAACATCCGCCTGATGGAGAGCTGGAACCTCGGCAACTGGAGCACGACCATGCGCCAGAGCCGCTACGGCGATTTCTGCAGCTTCACGCTCCTGCCGCAGGACGACCAGATCTACAGCTCCACCTGGCTCGCCGACGTCGAAGCGTCGTACCGCTGGCGCGATTACACGCTCGCCATCGGCGCGGAGAACATCTTCGATCAGATGCCGGACGAGAATTTCCCCAGCACGCCGCAGGGCAACCTCGGCATCTTCCCGTATCCGAGCCAGTCCCCGTTCGGCATGAACGGCCGCTTCGTCTACACGCGCATCTCGTACACGTTCTAATTCCCCGTCCCCTCTCCCCGCGATGCGGGGAGAGGGTGGCGCGCAGCGCCGGGTGAGAGGGGCTGTATGACGGATCGTTTAGCGCTCCGCGTTCTGCAGCTCGGTGCCGTGGCCGTCGTGCTCGTGGTCACGACGCTGCACGCGTTCGAGCTCGATCGCTTCTTCGTTCCGAAGGAACTGGCGCTGCATCTGACCGCGCTGATCGCCGGATTCCTCGCCGCGCGCCCCTCCGGAAATCGCGTCGACGTCCTGCTCGCGCTCTTCCTCTTTCTCAGCGCGCTCTCCGCGCTTTTCGCGGCGAATCCGTGGCTGGCGATGCGGGCGGTGGCGATCAGCGCATCGGGAGTGGTGCTGTTCTGGGCGGCGCGCCGGATGCGCGAGGCCGGCCTCGGCCACGCGCTCGTGCGCGGGATCGCCGTCGCGGTCGTGCTCGCGGCGGTGACGTCTCTGATGCAGACGTACGGGCTCGACGTCGATTTCTTTTCCGAGAACCGCGCGCCCGGCGGCACGCTCGGCAACCGCAACTTCATCGCCCATGTCGCCGCGTTCGGATTCCCGGTTCTTCTCTTCACCGCGCTGCGCGCGCGCCGCTACGTCTTCTGGTCCGCGGCGACGGCCATCGTGATCGCGTCGCTCGTGCTGACGCGTTCGCGCGCGGCATGGCTCGCGTTCGCGGCGGTGATGATCGTCTTTCTCTTCGCGATTCTCGCGTCGCCTTCGTTGCGAGGAGATGGACGCACGTGGCGGCGACTGGCGGGCGTCGTCGTCTTCGCCTGCGCGGCCGTCGCGGCGGCGCTGCTCCTTCCGAACGCGCTGCGCTGGCGCAGCGACAATCCCTACCTCGAGAGCGTGAAGCGCGTTGCCGATTACCAGGACGGTTCCGGACGCGGGCGCCTCGTGCAGTACGAGCACTCGTTCGGCATGGCCGCGCGGCATCCGCTCCTCGGCGTCGCTCCCGGCAACTGGGCCGTCGAATATCCCGGCTACGCCGCGCGCAACGATCC